>Ga0105243_10000921_pt1 | contig 27566 bp, 22 predicted proteins | sample KBSM34metaG_FD_81525 | JGI IMG/M metagenome (GOLD analysis project Ga0105243, IMG submission 81525) | Miscanthus rhizosphere microbial communities from Kellogg Biological Station, Michigan, USA - KBS M3-4 metaG | ecosystem: Host-associated > Plants > Roots > Rhizosphere > Soil | place... | reverse complement strand
CCGGTTCATCTCGCTGATCGGCGGCGCGATGCTGTCCTTCTACGACTGGTACGCCGACCTCCCCGAGGCCTCGCCGCAGGTGTTCGGCGACCAGACCGACGTGCCCGAATCGGCCGACTGGTTCGACGCCGGCTACCTGATCATGTGGGGCTCGAACGTCCCGGTCACCCGAACCCCGGACGCCCACTACATGACCGAGGCCCGCTACCGCGGCCAGAAGGTCGTCGTGGTCTCGCCCGATTACGCCGACAACACGAAGTTCGCTGACCAGTGGCTGCCGGCGCGGCCTGGCACCGACGGCGCCCTCGCGATGGCGATGGGTCACGTGATCCTCAAGGAGTTCTTCGTCGAGAAGAACACCGAACGGTTCACCGAGTACGTCAAGAAGTACACCGACCTGCCGTACCTGATCACGCTGGACGAGCGGGGCGACGGGTACGTGCCCGGAAAGTTCCTCACCGCAGCCGATCTCGGTGACTCCGAGGAGGGCGCCGAGCACAAGACGGTGCTGCTGAACGCGGAGACCGGTGAAACAGTCGTCCCCGGCGGCTCGCTTGGCCACCGGTTCACCGAATCCGGCAAGGGCCACTGGAACCTCGATCTGCACGGCGTCGACCCGCTGATGACCATGCACGAGGACCAGGAGATGGCGGCCAACGCTGTCGCCGTGGACTTTCCGCGCTACGACACCTCCACCCCGGGGGTGCTGCGCCGCGGTGTGCCCACCCGGATGGTGGCGGGCAAGCGCGTGACCACCGTGTTCGACCTCATGCTCGCCCAGTACGGCGTCGGACGTCCGGACCTCCCCGGAACCTGGCCCGCCGGCTACGACGACACCGAGGAGCCGTACACCCCGGCGTGGCAGGAGGGCATCACCGGCGTCTCGGCTGCCGCCGCGGCGCGCGTCGCCCGCGAGTTCGCCGACAACGCCGACCGCTCAGGCGGCCGGTCGATGATCCTGATGGGCGCGGGCACCAACCACTGGTTCCACTCCGACCAGATCTACCGGTCCTTCCTCACCCTGACCATGCTCACCGGCTGTCAGGGCGTCAACGGCGGCGGCTGGGCCCACTACGTCGGGCAGGAGAAATGCCGCCCGGTCACCGGTTGGGCGACACTCGCATTCGGCTCGGACTGGTCCCGGCCCGCCAGGCAGATGCAGGGCACGATCTTCTGGTACCTGGCCACCGACCAGTGGCGCTACGACCCCTTCACCGCCGAGGTGATGTCCTCGCCGCTGGCGAACGGCACGTTCGCGGGCCGCACCGCGGCGGACAACATCGCCCTCGCCACCCGCCTCGGTTGGATGCCGAGCTACCCGACCTTCAACCGCAATCCCCTCGACCTGGCGGACGAGGCGGACCGGCTGGGCAAGAGCGCGGCCGAGCACGTGGTGGACGGCCTCAAGACCGGTCACCTGCAGTTCGCCGTCGAGGACCCGGATGCGCCCGAGAACTTCCCGCGCTGCCTCACGGTGTGGCGCTCGAACCTGCTCGGCTCGTCCGCGAAGGGCAACGAGTACTTCCTCAAGCACCTGCTCGGAGCCGATTCGAACCTCAATGCCCGCGACTCCGAGGGCATTCGGCCCGAGGAGCTGATCTGGCGGGACGAGGCCCCCGCCGGCAAGCTCGACCTGCTCACCACGCTGGACTTCCGGATGACGAGCACCACGCTGTTCTCCGACGTCGTGCTGCCCGCCGCCACCTGGTACGAGAAGCACGACCTGTCCAGCACGGACATGCACCCGTTCGTGCACGCTTTCTCCCCCGCGATCTCCCCGCCCTGGGAGACCAAGACCGACTTCGAGGCGTTCCACCGCATCGCCCGCGGCTTCAGCTGGCTGGCCGAGAAGCACCTCGGCACCAGGCGCGACATCGTCGCGATGCCGCTGATCCACGACACCAACGACGCCACCGCTCAGCCCGGCGGCCGGGTGCTGGACTGGAAACGCGGTGAATGCGAGCCGATCCCGGGCAAGACGATGCCGAAGATCGTCGTCGTCGAGCGGGACTACTCGGCGATCGCGGAGAAGCTCAGCGCGCTCGGACCGCTGGTCGAGGAGCTCGGCCTCACCACCAAGGGAGTCACCACCCATCCCACCGAGGAGGTCGAGTACCTGCGCGGTGTGAACGGAACGGTGCAGACCGGCGTCGCGGCCGGGCGTCCCTCGCTGGCAAAGGACAAGCACGCCTGCGAGGCGATCCTCGCGCTGTCGGGCACGACCAACGGACGGCTGGCCACCCAGGGCTTCGAGCACCTGCAGGAGCGCACCGGGACCGAGCTGGTCGACCTGGCCGCCGAGAACGAGGGCACCCGAATCCGTTTCGCGGACACCCAGGCCCGGCCGGTGCCGGTGATCACCTCGCCGGAATGGTCGGGGTCGGAGACCGGCGGCAGGCGGTACTCGCCGTTCACCATCAACACCGAGCGGCTCAAGCCCTGGCACACCCTCACCGGCAGGCAGCACTTCTACCTCGACCACGACTGGATGGCCGAGCTCGGTGAACAGCTGCCGATCTTCCGTCCGCCGCTCGACATGACGGCGCTGTTCAGCGAGCCCGCGGTCGGCGAGACCCACGGAAACGGGGTCGGCGGCACCGTCACCGTCCGGTACCTCACCCCGCACTCGAAGTGGTCGATCCACTCGGCGTACCAGGACAACCTGCACATGCTCACGCTCTCGCGCGGCGGCCAGTCCATCTGGATGTCCGACGTGGACGCGGCCAAGATCGGTGTGGCGGACAACGACTGGATCGAGGCGAGCAACCGGAACGGCATCGTCGTCGCCCGCGCCATCGTCAGCCACCGGATGCCCGAGGGCACCGTCTTCATGTACCACGCCCAGGATCGCGCGGTGGACGTGCCGCGCACCGAGCGCACCGGGAAGCGCGGCGGTATCCACAACGCGCTGACCCGGCTGATGATCAAACCCTCGCACCTGATCGGCGGCTACGCCCAGCAGTCCTTCGCGATGAACTACCACGGCCCGACCGGCAATCAGCGCGACGAGGTCACCACGATCCGCCGCCGCGACCAGGAAGTGACGTACTGATGAGAGTTATGGCGCAGATGGCCATGGTGATGAACCTGGACAAGTGCATCGGCTGCCACACCTGCAGCGTCACGTGCAAGCAGGCCTGGACCAACCGTGGCGGCGTCGAGTACGCCTGGTTCAACAATGTGGAAACCCGCCCCGGCCAGGGCTATCCGAGGCAGTACCAGGACCAGGAGAAGTGGAAGGGCGGCTGGACGCTCAACAAGCGCGGCAAGCTCACGCTGCGCACCGGCTCCCGGCTCAAGCGCCTGCTCAACATCTTCGCCAATCCCGACCTGCCGACTGTCTCGGACTATTACGAGCCGTGGACCTACGACTACGAGAACCTGCTGGCCTCGCCCGCCATGGACACGGTCCCGGTCGCACGCCCGAAGTCGCTGCTCACCGGCGAGGACACCAAGGTCACCTGGGGTGCCAACTGGGACGACGACCTCGGCAGCGGGCCCGAGCAGGTCGGCAAGGATCCGTTGCTGGCCAAGGTCTCCACCAAGGTCAAGCTCGAGTTCGAGCAGACGTTCATGTTCTATCTGCCCCGCATCTGCGAGCACTGCCTGAACCCGGCCTGCGCGGCGTCGTGCCCGTCAGGAGCGATCTACAAGCGCTCCGAGGACGGCATCGTGCTCGTCGACCAGGACAAGTGCCGCGGCTGGCGGCAGTGCGTCACCGGCTGCCCCTACAAGAAGATCTACTTCAACCACAAGACCGGCAAAGCGGAGAAGTGCACGTTCTGCTACCCCCGGATCGAGGTCGGCATCCCGACCATCTGTTCGGAGACGTGCGTAGGCCGGCTGCGGTACATCGGCGTGATGCTCTACGACGCCGACGCGGTGCTGGAGGCCGCCTCGGTCACCGATGACAAGGATCTCTACCCATCGCAGCTGGGCGTGTTCCTCAACCCCCACGACCCGAGGGTGGTCGCCGAGGCCGAGCGGGCGGGCATCTCCGCCGAGTTCATCGAGGCCGCGCAGAACTCCCCGGTCTACAAGCTGATCGTCGACTATCAGGTGGCACTGCCCCTGCACCCGGAATACCGCACCATGCCGATGGTCTGGTACATCCCGCCGCTCTCGCCGATGGTCGAGGCCCTCTCGGACACCGGCCACGACGGCGAGGAGGCCGACAACCTGTTCGGCGCCATCGACTCGCTCCGCATCCCGGTCGAGTACCTGGCCGAACTCTTCACGGCGGGCGAGATCGGGCCCGTGCGCGCCTCCCTGCAGCGTTTGGCGGCGATGCGCGCGCACATGCGCCGGGTCAACCTGGGCGAGCCGACGCGGCCCGAGGTCGCGAACGCGGTCCGGTTGACCGAGACCGAACTGGAGTCGATGTACCGCCTGCTCGCCATCGCGAAGTACGAGGACCGGTACGTCATCCCGAACGGGGCGGGCTCGGACGCCCACCGGCTCGACGCGCTCGCCACCGGGTGCAGCCTCGAGGGCGACGGCGGGCCGGGCATGACCGCGTTCGACGTGATGGCCGACAAGTTCCACCTCACCGAGCTGGCCGTCGACACCAATTCCGGTGTGGCTCCGGACAACAAGTCCGGCCGGATCAACCTGCTCAACTGGGACGGCAAGAGCACGAGGGGTCTGATCCCGGCCGCGGCGGGTTCCGGCACCGGGCCGGGCGCGGGCATCCCGACGCCGGGATCGGACGGCGCCTGATGGTCGCGCTCGGATTGCGCCGCAAGGTGTCCAACAAGTTCCGGCCAGGGGCGGAGGCGTCGTTGTCCGAGCGGGACCAACGGGTCGTGTGGCGGATCGCCGCCCTCCTGCTGGACTACCCGACGGAGCAGACGCTGGGGATGCTCGGCGAACTGCGCGCGGCGGCCGAGACCGTGCCGGGGCAGCCGGGCGCCGACCTGGTTGCGTGCGTGGACTTCATGCAGCGCACGCCCCGGATCGAGTTGTCCTCGCTGTACGTCGAGACCTTCGACCTGCGCAGGCGCAGCAGTCTGCACCTGTCCTACTACGCGTACGGCGACACCCGCAATCGCGGAATGGCGCTGCTGCGCTTCAAGAACGCCTACCGCAACGGCGGCGTGACGCTGGGCGACCACGAGCTGCCCGACTTCCTGCCCGTGGTACTCGAATTCGCGGCGACGACCGATGCCGCGCGCGGCTGGCGGCTGCTTGTCGACCACCGCGCCGTGGTCGAGGTGCTCCGACTGTCGCTGCGCGACAGCGATTCCCCCTTCGCTCCCGTCCTGGACGCGGTCTGCGCGACCCTGCCGGAGCTCGACACCGACGACCGGCAGAAGGTGGCGAAGATGGCATCCGAGGGGCCACCCGAGGAAGCGGTGGGTCTCGACACCTACGCGCTCGACCCCGCATTGCACCCCGAGATGGGAGAACGACGGTGACCACGCTGATGTGGCTGACCCTGCCCTATATCGCCCTCACCTCATTCGTGGTGGGGCATGTCTGGCGCTACCGCAAGGACCAGTTCGGCTGGACCACCCGCTCCTCCCAGATGTACGAGAGCCGTTTGCTGCGCCTGGGCAGCCCGCTGTTCCACTTCGGCATCCTTGCCGTGCTCGCGGGGCACATCGGTGGCGTCTTGATCCCGGCCAGTTGGACGGAAGCGCTTGGCATCTCCGATCACACCTATCACCTGCTCGCGGTCGGATTGGGTGTGCCTGCGGGAATCGCCACCGTCGTAGGCCTGTCCATTCTCGTGTACCGGCGGATCAGTGTTCCTGCCGTGCGTCAGTCCAGCAGCACCAGCGACAAGATCATGTACGTGCTGTTCATCGCCGTCATCGCGACGGGGATGTTCAACACCCTCGGCGAGAACCTGATCCTGGGCGACTACGACTACCGCTCGACGGTCTCGCCCTGGTTCCGCAGCCTGTTCACGCTGAACCCGCAGCCGGGCCTGATGGTCGGCGTACCGCTCAGCTTCCAGCTGCACGGGCTGACGGTGCTGGCGCTCCTGGCGATCTGGCCGTACACCCGCCTGGTGCACGTGTTCAGCGCGCCGATCGGATACCTGGGCCGGCCGTACGTGGTCTACCGGAGCAAGGACGTCAAGCGGCCCGGCGGCAACCGCTACGACAAGGCATGGGAGACGGCAAACCAGAACCGCGCGTGAACACTCACCGCCACACCGCCGAAAATGGCGCGGCATCGTCACAGATCAACTAGCGTTCGAGAAGCATCGGGGATCTGTGTTGATTTGAGCCAATCGCAAGTACGTGATCGGAAAACTCGACCGAACGGATGTGGATTCATGGCAGGAATTCGTGGACCTCGGCGCCGCCGCGGAACCGGGCCCCGTCGAGCGGCAGCGATCGCCGCGGTTGCGGCCGTCGGGATGGTTCTGGGCAACGGCACCTCGGCGGCAGTGGTCAACAATGCGAACAGCCTCATCGACGGCGCGGGTAATCGCGTCGAAGTCTCACAGGGTGACACCTTCATCAATGCCGTCCCGCCACTCGACAGCTCACCGCTGAGCCGGGAGTTCTTCCACAACGGCTACGCGCAGGTCACCATCGACGGCCCCACGGCAGCCAGTTTCACCGGCACCAAGCTGTCCTTCGGCTACCAGATCGGTTACCCGGTCGCGCTCACGGGCGCGTCGGTGCAGCTGAACACCCCAGGCCTCGGCTTCGAGCTCGAGCACACGGACGGCTTCGTCCTGGGAGGCGTCCTACCCGGCGGAGATCCGGCCGAGCTGGCCATCGCGGACGAGAACCGCGCGATGTTGGCCGGTGACATCATCCCGCAGCAGAACCTGATCGTCGACCTCGAACCCGGCGGCATCACCGATGTCCCGCTGGTCAGCGAGAAGGAGTTCGACGGCCCGGGGGCCAGGATCCGGCTCGCGGGTGTGCACGGCAGTATCTCGGGGGCCCTCGGACAGGTCACGCTCCGCCCCTACGCCCGGGTCGAGACGGCGTCCGGTGACATCGCGATGACCTACGGCGCGCCGGTGCCGCTGTAGGTCCGGACACAGCGCAGCACGAGGGCCGGGGGACGCGGGGTCGCGTCCCCCGGCCCTCGTGCTGCGCACCGGGCGATCGGCCGCGAAACGCCGATCCCAATGCCCGCTAGGTGCCGTCCGGCCGCTCCCCTACCCTGTTCACGATGAGTGATTCCGGAACGTCCAGCGCGGGCCAGCGCGACGCGTTCGCGCGCGACGACCGACTGCGGTTGTTCGCGTTCACGAACGCGGAGAAGCGCGCAGAGTACCTGTGGGTACTGCGGGCGTTCGACCATGCAAGGGCGAACTATGTCGTGCTGCTGCACGCGGGCGAGATCGCCGAGATCCTCGGCAGGATCGCGGGCGACGACCAGGCGGGCGGTGCCGGCGGGCGGCTCGCCGCCGACGAGATCACGCCGCTGCTCGAGCAACTGCACCTGTGGGGTGTGCTCGAACGCAGCTACGACGGCAGCCGGGCGGCCACCCTCGCGGAATACCGCAACCGGCACTTCGTCTACCAGTTCAGCCAGGCCGGCTACCTGGCTTTCCGGGCGGTCGAAGACGTGCTCGGGGCCCGGCTGGAGGACTCCGCGCTCTCCCGCCTCGCGCTGCCCGACCTACTGGCGGACATGCGGGAACTGGCCGAGGCGAACCGGGCCGCGGACAGCGACCTGATCTACCGCAAACTCAGTCGGCTCGATGCCACGTTGTCGGACATGGCGACCAGGGCGGCCCAGTTCTACCTCACCCTCGGTGACCTGGTGCGCACCACCGAGATCACCCCCGAATCGTTCCTCGCGCACAAGGACGCCCTGCTGACCCACATGCGTGAGTTCAGTTCCGACCTCGCCCGCTACGCGCCGAAGCTCGCGGAGGCGATCGCGGCCGTCGAGGAGACCGGCATCGACCCTCTCATCGCCCGGGCCGCCACCAGCGACGAGCGGGTGTTCCTGGCCCTCGGCGAGCGCGAGGAAGACTGGAGATCCCGGTGGTCGGGCCTCAAACACTGGTTCGTCACCGAAGCGGGGGTCAGCGAATCGGACCGGCTGCGGGAGGGCACCATGAGCGCCATCGCCGCGGTGCTCTCGCTGCTGCGCCGCGTCACCGAGACCCGCAGGGGCGGGGTGAGCCGGGAAAGCCAGCTGCGGCACCTGGCAGGCTGGTTCGCCGCGGCACCGACCGAGGACGCGGCGCACGCGCTGTACCAGGTCGTGTTCGACCTCGGCAGGCCGCGGCACCTGTCGATGCTGCACCCCGACGCCGACGTCATCCCCGAGTCTCGATCCTGGTGGGAGGCCCCTCCGGTGGAGATCTCCCGCACCCTTGCCGAGACCGGCCGCACGCCGTCGCCCGGACTGCCCGGACGCGTCCAGCGCAACGACGCCAGCGTCCGCCGCCTGCGTGACGCACAGCTCGCCGGGCAGCGGGCCCGAGCCACCGCGGCCAAGTCGCTGGCCGCCGGCGGGGTCTACGACCGGGTCCTCGACGAGCAGGAGACGGAGGTGCTGTTGAGCCTGCTCAACGCCGCGCTGACCGCGCGGGTGCCGGTGAGCGGTCGGGTCAACAGCTCGACCGGTGCGGAGAACGGGGTCCGGTTGACGCTGCGCCCGCACGACGTGTCGACCACGGTGGAGACCGCCCGTGGCAGGCTGCACCTCGACCGGCTGCAGGTGAGTGTGCAGTGAGAGCGCGCGAGATCCCGCCGCTGGCCCTCGACTCCTATCAGCGGGCCGCCCGGATAATCCTGTCGAATCACCTTGTCACACAAAGCTATCCGGACCGGATCGCGCTTCCGCTGCTCCGCCGATGGGCCACCGAACTGCGCGAGGACCTACTCGAACTGTTCGGCTACCGGCTCGAGGTCACCGAGACCACAGCGCGGCTGTTCACGGTGGCCGACCGGCTCGACCCGACGGCCGCGGCCAGGACCACCAACGACCGAACCTTCGACCGGCACCGCTACGCCTACCTCGCGCTGTGCCTCGCGGCGCTGGGGCGGGCCGGAAACCAGATCACCCTGTCGGAGCTGGCGGACCACGTCGCCGCCGACGCGGCCCAGGTCGACGGTGTCGACCTGTCCACCGAGCGGTCTGCCGACCGCGACGCGTTCGTCGACGCTGTCGGCTGGCTGGCGGCCAGGGGCGCCATCACGCTCGCGGACGGGGACGCCGGCGGCTGGGCCGCCAACCCCAGCGCGGGTGAGGCGCTGTACGACATCGACCGCTCCGTCGTTGTCGCGCTGTTCCGGCCGCCGCGCGCACTCCAGCACCTGACCTCGATCAGGGGCCTGCTGTCGGGATCGGAGGCCCAGGCGGCCGACGAGGACGGGTACTCACCCGACCGGTCCACGGACCTACGGGAGACGGCGAGGCGCGTGCGCCGTTCGTTGGTGGAGCGCCCCGTGGTCTACGCGGACCAACTCGACGACGACGAACGTCTGCAGCTGGCACTGCCAAGGACCGCGGCGGACGTCGAGGCACTGACCGGCCTCGTCGCCGAGCGGCGGGCCGAGGGCATCGCACTGATCGACACCTCCGGTCGCATGTCGGACCTTCGCTTCCCCAGCACGGGAACCGTCGCCCAGGTGGCCCTGCTCCTGGCCGGCGAGATCGCCGATCGGGTGCTCGACCCCGATGCGGTCCAGCTCGTGCGGATGCCCGTGCCCGAGGCGCGGACGAGCGACCTCATCGCGCAGCTCGACAGCGCCATTCCCGCAGGAGGCATCTTCCACGGGCTCGCCGAGCGCACCGCCGAGATCCCGGTTGCGGAGGGCGGCGCAACCGAGTTGTTCCCGTTGATCGAGGACAGCTGGATCCGGCACACGGTCGAGGACCTGATTCGTCGCTACGGCAGAACCTTCGCGGCGCAGTGGCAGGCCGACCACGACGGACTGAGGCATGAGGCCGTTGCGGTGCTGGACAAGCAGCGGTTGGTACGGCGCACGTCCGGCGGCGTGCTGGCGCTGCCCGCGCTGGCGCGCTATCGCGGCGTCGTCGTGAACATCCGCGACCGGGCCGGCCAGCCGCAACTGTTTGCAGACGACCCCGAGTCGGTCGCCGTGCAGGCTCCGGTCCTGGCCCCCCAGCCCCCGTCCGAACCCGTCCCCAGTGACCAGTGACCAGTGACCAGTAGAGAAGTAGAGGCAGAATTCGCATGGCAAGCGCGCGCTTTCGCCCGACCCGGGCCGGGATCATCAACCTCTGGGACTACCGGGACCAGGAGTTCTCCTTCGCCGACGGCCGCCTGGTCCTGCGCGGGCCCAACGGTTCCGGCAAGACCAAGGCGCTCGAGGTGCTCTTCCCGTTCGTGCTCGACGGTCGCATCGAACCGCGGCGGCTGAACCCGTTCGCGGGCGAAGAGCGCACCATGAAGTCGAACCTGCTCTACCGCGGTCAGGACAGCGCGCACTCCTACGTCTGGATGGAGTTCGCTCGCGGATCCCAGGCGGACCCCGAGGCGGTCACCGTCGGCATCGGGATGCGCGCCACCCGGCAGAACGACAAGGTCACCCGGTGGCATTTCGTCGCGGACGGGCGAGTGGGCGTCGATTTCTCCCTGCTCGGCGACGACGACCGCCCGCTGACCAAGCGGCAGCTCGCCGATCAGATCGGCACCGACGCGATCACCGACCGGCCCACCGACTATCGGGCCGCGATCGATGCTCGGCTCTTCGGCCTCGGCGCCGAACGCTACGACCAGCTGATCAACCTGATCCTCACCCTGCGCCGGCCGCAGCTGGCGAAGAACCTCGACCCGAAGGGACTGTCGCAGGCCCTCACCGACGGTCTGCGCCCCCTCGATTCCCAGTTGGTGCTCGAGGCAGCGCGCTCGTTCAGTGACATGGAAGAGGTCGGTCGCGCGCTCGAGGGTCTGGCCGCCGCGGACCACGCCGCACAGGGCTTCGTCACCGTGTACACCAAGTACCTCCGCCAGCAAGCCCGAGCGGACATCGAGCAGGTGTCGAGGCGGCTCGAGGCGGTCGACCAGGGCGTCCTCACGCTGTCCGAGGCTGCCGGTCTACAGGAGCAGCGGCGGAAGGATCGGGTCTCGGCACAGGCACGGTACGAGGCCGCCGAGCACGAACTGGACATGGCCAAGGCAGAGAAGGATGCGCTCGAGCAGTCCAACGCCTACACCGGCAAGCAACAACTCGACGACCTCGCCGCGGTCGTCGCCGAACTCAAACAGTCCACCGACAAGCAGTCCGACAAGGCACAGAAGGCGCAGGCCAGCCTCGAGCAACGCGCCGACGACGCCGCGAAGTCCGCCGCCACGGTCACCAGGACGTTGGAGACCCTCGCCAGGTCGGAGGACGAATTGCAGTCCGCCGCAGAGGATGCCGGGATCGCGTGGACTCCGCTGCCCGCCACCGCACGGGCCGATCAGATCACCGCCGCCGTGCGCGGACACGCCGAGGAGCGTGACGGCGACGTGCGGACCGTGCGGGCCGCGGTGGCCACAGTCGAGAAGGCACAGACCGAGCGGGAGCGGGCACAGCACGCTGCGGACCGTGGACGCGAGCTGCTCGAGTCCGCGACCGCCGCGGTGTCCGAGGCGGAGGCCGCGGCCGCACTGGCGCGCAGCGAATGCGCCGCCGCGGTCCGCTCGTGGTGGACTGCGAACTCCCGCCTGTACGCGTCGATTGGCGTGAACAGCGACCTGTTCGTCGCGCTGAACGACACTGTCGCGGAAATCGGGGACGACGACGCCTCCGGGTTTGCCACGGTGCTGAGCGAGCACACCGAGGATCAGATCGAGACAGTCCGCTCCCACCGCAGGCAGTCGGAGATCGAGGCCGAGCAGGCAGCCGCGAGCATCGCCGAACTGACCGAGGCCAGGACCCGGATCTCCGCCGAACGTGACGACGCGCCACCCGGATTCGCGGCGCGCACCGGCTCCCGCGAGGGCCTGGTGGGGGCGCCGTTGTGGCGCCTGGTGCGCTTCGCCGACAACGTCGACGAAGCCGAAGCGGCAGGCGTGGAAGCTGCTCTACAGGCCGCGAACCTGCTCGACGGCTGGGTATACGGCGGCGACGGCACCCCGCCGGATGCGGAGTCGGAGCAGTACCTCTCCGCCCTCGCCAAGAATCAACGACCGTCCGGTCCGACCCTCGCGGACGTGTTGCTCGTCGAACCCGAGGCGGGCGTCCCCGAGGACAGGGTTGCCACATTGCTGTCCTCGATCGCGCTGCGACGCGACGCGACGGCACCCGGGACGGGCGTCGCGGTCGGGGTGGACGGCCGGTTCTGGCAGGGTGTGCAGCAGGGCAGGCACGTCAAACCCGAGGCGGAGTACATCGGCGCGACCGCCCGCGCACGCCGCAGGCAGCAGCGCCTCGCCGAGATCGACGCCGCGCTGGATCAGAACCGCCACGCCGAGGACACCGCACGCACCGCGCAGCTGGCGGCGAGCGAGCTGCTCGCCTCGCTGGCAGCGGCCGCGAAGTCCTTGCCGCGCACCGCGGCCGTGCACAGCGCACTCCGCGCGGTTGCCGTTGCGGCGGGCGCGCGGCGGACCCGCTCCGAGGCGGCGGCCGCTTCCCAACGCGAACTCGACCAGGCCATCGCGGACCTGAGCACCAAGGAGAAACAGCTGCGGGCAACCGCGGTCTCGCACCGCACCCCGAATCAGGCACGGGACCTCGATTCGCTGGCCGCGGCAATCCGGCACTTCGAGAAACAGGGTGACCTGGTACTGCGCTGTAGGCGGGATCGGGAGAAGGAGCTCGAGCACCAGCGCGAAGCGGACGACCGGCACGCAGAGGCCCGTGACGTCGCCGAGGAGTTCGCCGAGGAGACCGCAGTCGCCCAGGAGAAGCTGGCTCAGCAGATCCAGCGCCTGGCCACCTTGCGCGACGCACTCGGAGCCTCGACGGAACAGATCGACGCAGACCTCGAGCGGGCTCGGGCACGGATCGAGGCCTGCACCGGCGAGCAACGGGCGGCACGAAAGGCGCACGAGTCCGCGGTCGAACAGATCGGCAAGGCCGAGGGCGCGTACAACACCGCCGTAGAGGCACTCCGGAGCGCCCTCACCGAGAGTCGTTCGGACGCCGACCGTCTGGCCCCGTACGCCCGGCGCGACCTCCTCGAACTCCTCGGGGTCTCCGGCGGCCACTCGTGGCCGGCCAGCGACGCGGCCTGGCTCAGCACGGATCAGTTGCTGTACACGATCGAGGGGAATCCGGGTGAGCGCGGCGCGGTGCTGCCCCCGGAGGTCGACGCCCTCTATCGCGCGATGTCCGGCGCGACGGAATCGGTGCGGGTGACCGAGAGCGCGGGAAAGTCGACGCGGACTGCGCTCACCGCCGCCCTGCAGGACTTCGACGCTCAACTCGCCTCCGCGGGCCAGGACTATCGCCTGCAATGGGACGCACCCGACGGGGTGACCACCGTTCAGGTGCAGGACGACCAGGGCCACTCGTCGATCGGCGAGTTCGCGGCCCGGATCCGCCAGGCCCGACAAGATCAGGAGCTGCTGCTCACCGAGGCGGAACGGCGAATTCTCGAAGACGCCCTGCTGACCGGTCTGGCGCAGCAGATCCACGAGCGCACGGTCGACGCCCGTGACCTGATCGCACAGATGAGCGCCGAGATGCGCGAACGCCGTATGTCCTCCGGCAACACCATCGGAGTGCACTGGGTGCTGGCCGACAACCTCGACGAGAGCTCGAGGGCGATCTCGAAGCTGCTCGACCGCGATGCCTCGGCGCTCGGCCCCGATGAACTTGCCACCATGCGAGCGCATTTCGCGACACAGATCCGGATTGCACGAGCTGCGCATCCGGAGCGCTCCTACCCTGAGATCCTCGAGGGCGCGCTCGATTACCGTCGATGGCGTGTCTTCTCCTTCACGCTCATCGGAGGCGACGGCAGCGAGGATCGGCTCACGGTGGCTCGGCACGGGGCCCTCTCGGGCGGCGAGCAGTCGGTGTCGCTGCACCTGCCGCTGTTCGCGGCCGCACACGTGATGCTGTCCTCGGCGGACCCGCACTCGCCACGACTGCTCGGCCTCGACGAGGCGTTCGCCGGAGTCGACGACAACGGCCGCAGCGAATTGCTCGGCCTCAGTGTGCAGTTCGATCTGGACCTGTTCATGACCGGATACGACCTGTGGGTGACCTATGCCGGGGTGCCGGGATGCGCGCACTACGACCTGGCTCATTCGACCGCGGAGCAGACCGTGAGCGCCGCCCTGTTGGTGTGGGCCGACGGTGAGCTGCTCGCCGAGCACGACGGCAGCGACCTCGCGGCCGCGCTCGGGTCGCCGCTGCGGCGCCGGGTCCTCACGTCGGCAGAGGGCAGCCTGCAGTTCGCGGAGGTGTGAGCATGGGTCGCTGGGAAGGAACGCCCGAGTTGGAGGTACTGCTCGGCGCGGCGCGAAAGAGCCTGGAGGGAAACTGGCTGCGGGTGGAGGGGCCGATCAATGTCCATGCCTCCCCGGACGCACCGAATCTCTACCAGCTTTTCCCCGCGATCCGTGGGGGTCGTCCGCAACGCTCGAAGACCTTCAAAGTCGAGCTCGTGGAACTCGATGAATGGTTGCGCCGACCACTCAATGGTGGACGTTCGCTCCTCGACACGTTGGCCCCGTTGCGCAACCTGAAACTGGACAGGGCGGAGTCCGAGGCATATCGGGACAAGGCCGAACGCGAGGTGCGCGACATCCTGGGTGACGGCGCTTACGAACCGTGGCTCGAATGGCTCCGAAAGCGCGGCGCCCTCACCCGGTATGCCCAGACACGGGTGTTGCTCGACGCCGCTCGAGTGCTCACCCGACTCCCCGCTGCCGGTATCTCGCTGACCGAACTTGCCGAGGCCGCGACCGGCAACACCAAGGCGCTGAGCAAGGGTCCGATCGAGGGCCTGGTGCTTCGCGCGCTCGCGACGGAAAGTGCTGAGCCCTATCCAGATTCCGCCGAGCAGAGGCGGGCACTATGGGAGTCGAACGGCGTCGCCCCGGACACCCTTTCAAGTCAGGTGATCGGCCTGGGCCTGCGTTCCCGCGACGACCACTTTGTCGGACGGTGGATGAACGCGTGTGCCGATGCGGGTGAGCCATTCGTTGTCACGCTCGACCATCTGATCCGCCATTCGGTGAAACTCACCGGCGCACCGGTCTACGTCTGTGAGAATCCGGCAGTCCTCGCCGCTGTGGGACGATCCCTGGGTTCGCGCGCGCCTGCGATGATCTGCACCCAGGGCCTGCCATCTGCCGCGGCACGACGCCTGCTGGACGCGGTGCCCGGACCCATCCACTGGCGGGGCGACTTCGATTGGACCGGAATCCGCACGACAGCGGACGCGATGAAGCGGTACCGCGCGACACCGTGGCTGATGGATGCCGCAACCTATCGCGAGGCACTGGGCAGGGGCATGTCGGAGAAATTCAAGGACAAGGATCGCCCCTGCCCGTCACCGTGGGACCCGGATCTCTCCGTGGCGATGCTCGACGAGGGGACGGCCGTCATGGAGGAGCGCATCATTCCCGAACTGCTCAAGGACCTTTCGGCCAGGGGAGCTCCCTGAGCACACGGCAGGGGTTGCCTGCCGCGAACACCCGCGGCGGCACGTCCTTGGTCACCACGGAGCCCGCGCCGATCACCGTGTCGTCCCCGATGCTCACGCCGGGACAGACGATCACTCCACCGCCCAGCCAGACGTTGTCGCCGATCACGACCGGCGCGGCCGACTCCCACCGCTGCCGCCGCGCCTCGTGGTCCTCCATCGGGTGCAACGCGGTGAGCAGCTGGGCACGGGGGCCGATCGACACGTCGTTCCCGATCGTGATCGGCGCGCAGTCCATCAGGATGGCGTCGTAGTTCAGGAAGCTGTTCGAGCCGATCGTGATCAGCGATCCGTAGTCGCACTGGAATCGCGGCATGATCCAGGACCCCTCGCCGATCGAGCCCAGGAGCCGCTTGAGCAGGTCGAGCCTCAGCGAATCCTCATCGGCCCCAGTGGCATTGAACTGATCGAGCAGGCGCTGGCAGGCCTTCCGCTCCGCGACCAGGTCGGCGTCGCTGTCGCGATAGAGCTCGCCACGCAGCATTCGATCTCGTTGTTCCCCCATGACGCCGACCCTAGCCGACGGCACGGGGTGCCGGTCAGCGCAGCGAGACCCCGAGCAGTCCGTCGACGGCGTCCGCGAGCGCGCCGGGCGCCGAGGCGTCCGAGCCGCCGTGGTCCACGGCCCACCGGGCCCAGGCGTCCACGGCGTCGATCGCCTTCGGGGTGTCCAGGTCGTCCGCCAGATGCTGACGCAGCCGGGCGATGGTGTCGTCCGCGGACTGCGCCGACCCCAGCGCGGCGGCGCGACGCCACAGCGCGAGACGCTTCTCGGCCTCGGCGAGCACGTCGCCCGTCCAGGCCCGGTCGGTGCGGTAGTGCCCGGACAGCAAGCCCAGCCTGATCGCCATCGGATCGACGCCCTCGCCGCGCAGCTTCGACACGAACACAAGATTGCCGCGGCTCTTCGACATCTTCTCGCCGTCGAGGCCGATCATCCCGGTGTGCACGTAGTGCCGCGCGAATCGACGGTCCAGCACAAGCGATTCGGCGTGCGCGGCCGAGAACTCGTGGTGCGGGAAGATCAGATCGCTGCCGCCACCCTGCACGTCGAAGCCCGAGCCGATCCGGTTCAGCGCGATCGCGGAGCACTCGATGTGCCAGCCCGGCCTGCCCGGACCGAACGGCGACGGCCAGGACGGCTCGCCCGGTCGCTCGGCGCGCCAGACCAACGCATCGAGCCGGTCCTGCTTCCCGGCCCGCTCGGGATCTCCCCCGCGCTCGGCGAAGAACCGCTCCATGGTGTCGCGGTCGTACCCGGACTCGTAGCCGAACTGCTCGGTGGCGTTCGCCCGGAAGTAGACGTCGGGGTACTCCTCATCGTCGACCACGTACGCGGCGCCCGCGGCGAGCAGTTTCTCGACCATCTCGACGACCTCGTTCACCGATTCCACGGCGCCGATGTAGTCGCGGGGCGGCAGCACCCGCAGCGCCTCCATGTCCTCGCGGAACAGCGCCGTCTCCCGCATGCCGAGCACCACCCAGTCTTCGCCGTCACGGGCAGCGCGCTCGAAGAGCGGGTCGTCGACGTCGGTCACGTTCTGCACGTAGTGCACGTCGTGCCCGCCGTCGCGCCAGAGGCGATTGACGAGGTCGAACGTCAGGTAGGTGGCCGCGTGCCCGAGGTGCGTGGCGTCGTAGGGGGTGATCCCGCACACGTACATGGTGGCGGTCTCGCCCGGGGTGACGGGCCGGACCCGGCGGTCCGCGGTGTCGAAGAGCCGCAGCGGCGGCCCCTGACCGGGAACGGAGGGAACGGCTGTGTCGGACCAGGACTGCATACGGACGAGCCTATCGGAGGGTCAGAAGTCGCCCGGAACGCGTTCCCGCTAGAACGCGGGCCACGGGATCGGCCGGTGGTCTCCGGGCAGCGGCATCACCGGGTCCGCCAGCATGCCCTCGGTCCGAGCCACCAGCGCGTCGACCTCGTCGCGGGTGATGTGCTCGCGCAGTCGGTCGGCCAGCGGGCCCCGCAGGCGCTGGGCGAGGGCCTCGACGTCGACGAGCAGTGCGCCGGTTACCGGCTGACCGGCCCAACCCCACAACACGGTGCGCAGCTTGTCCTCGCTGTGCAGGCAGATGCCGTGGTCGACGCCGTACACCGAACCGTCGATCCCCTCCAGTGCATGACCGCCCTTGCGGTCCGCGTTGTTGAGCAGGACGTCGAGCACGGCCATCCGCTGCAGACGGGGGTCGTCGGCGTGCACCAGCGCCACCTGCTCGCCGTCGCCGTCATACGCGAGGAGCACCTCGAACCAGCCGGCAGGCACCTGATCCGGCGGGCAGATGTCGACCAGCGCCATCCGCTCACCCAACTCGCCGGTCGGTTCCGGGGTCTCCACCCAGCGCTGCACCATGCCGGGGCCGTACGGCCCGTCCCGCAGGATCGTCTCCGGGATCACGCCCCAGCCGAGCGCCTCGGAGATCAGGTAGGACGCGACCTCGCGGCCGGCGAGGGTGCCGTCGGGAAAGTCCCACAGCGGCCGCTCACCGCGGATCGGCTTGTAGACGCAGCGGACGCTCTGCCCGTTCGTCGTGGCCTCACAGACCAGTGTGGCGTTGCTGGCGCTGACGATCCGACCCAGCACTGACAGTTCGCCGGTGTGCAGCAACTCGGACTCCTCGTCCAGGACGTGGTCGGCGGTCAACGGCTATTCCTCTTCGGGTAGTTCGTCGATGCGCTCGAAGTTCGCGCCGCGGCGGTAGCCGTTGGTGCGGATGCAGACATGCCCCTCCGGGGCCAGCGGCTCGCCGCACAGCGGGCACGGCGCGCGCCCTGCCGCGATCACCCGCACGGACCGCAGCGCGAACGCCCTGGCCTGCTCGGGTGTCAGGAAGACCCGGACGGCGTCCGGCCCGTCCTCGGCGTCGTCGAGGACCACGGACTCGTCGAACTCCGACTCGCTGACCGCCAGCAACTCGACGACCACAGAACCGGCATCCGCATCCCAGCCGAGGCCCATCGTGCCCACCCGGAACTCGGCGTCGATCGGCGTCATCAACGGGCTGAGGTCCTCGAGCTCGACGTCCTGCGGCGGCACGGCGGTGCCGAACCGGCGGTGGACCTCGTCGAGCAGCAGCCCCATCCGGTCGGCCAGCACCTGCACCTGCTGCTTCTCCAGCAACACGCTGATCACGCGGGACTCGTGGATCGCCTGGAGATAGAAGGCGCGGTCACCTGGCTCGCCGACGGTTCCGGCGATGAATCGATCAGGGGTGCGGAAAACGTGTATTGCTCGGGACATCAGCACCTCCGTCTGGTCGAGTGGTCGTTATCTGTGATTATCCGCCTACCCCTACCTTCCCACCTCGCCGCCGGGAACGGCATCCGACGATCCGACACCGGCGGGCTTGGCGGGCGCGCTGCCGTTGAGTCCAGACAGGTCGCCGGTGTCGTTCATCCGCAGCACGAACGGTCGGGTCGCGGTGTAACGCACCACGCTGACCGAGGCCGGGTCGGCGACTATCCGCTGGAACCCGTCCAGATGGGTGCCGAGCGCATCGGCGAGCACCGACTTGATGACGTCGCCGTGCGTGCAGGCCAGCCAGAGCACGTCCCCGCCGTGTTCCTCGGCGAGCCTGGCGTCGTGCGCCCGGATCGCGGCGACCGCCCTGGCCTGCACCTGCGCCAGGCCCTCGCCGTCGGGGAAAACCGCGGCGGATGGGTGCTGCTGCACCACCTTCCACAGCGGCTCCTCCAACAGGTCCTTGATCGCCTGTCCGGTCCACGTGCCGTAGTCCACCTCGATCAACCGCTCGTCGGCGATCGGGTCCAGGTCCCGGTCCCGCGCCAGCGGCTCGACGGTCCGTTCGCAGCGCAGCAGCGGGGAGCGAACGATCGCCGCGAGCGGCACGCCCGTGAGCCGATCCACCACCGCGCGGGACTGCTCCCGGCCGCGATCGTCGAGATCGACGCCCGGTGACCGGCCGGCGAGCATGCCCGAGGTGTTGGACGTCGACCGTCCGTGCCGCAGCAGGATCACTGTCATGGGCCCAGCCTAGGTCGCGGAGATCACGCCCGTGCCCAGCAACCCGAACACCAGCAGACCCAGGATGATCCGGTAGCCCACGAACCAGTACATCGAGTGGTCGACCACGAACCGGAGCAACCACGCGATGGTGACGTACCCGATCACGAAGGCGATGAGGGTCGCGACGATCAGCTGGGCCCCGCTGGCGTTGAGTCCCTCGCCCGCGGGCGCGAATGCGTCGGGGAGGCTGAACAATCCGGCCGCGGTGACCGCGGGGATCGCCAACAGGAACGAGTAGCGAGCGGCGGCCTCACGGGTGAGACCGAGGAACAGGCCTGCGCTGATGGTGCCGCCGGAGCGTGACACGCCTGGGATCAGGGCCAACGCCTGAGCCGAGCCCATGATCACGCCGTCCTTGAGCGTGAGCTGTTCGATCGGCCTGCGCTTGCGCCCGTAGTACTCCGCTGCGGCGATCACCAGCGCGAAGACGATGAGCATGCTCGCGACCAGCCACAGGTTGCGAGCCCCGGTGCGGACCTCGTCCTTGAAGATGAACCCGAGGATGCCGACCGGGATGGTGCCGACGATGACGTACCAGCCCATCTTGTAGTCGTGATCGCCGCGCTTGTCCGGGTCGAACAGGCCACGGAACCAGGCCAGCGCGATCCGCCAGATGTCCCTGGCGAAGTAGACGAGCACCGCGGCCTCGGTGCCGAGCTGGGTCACCGCGGTGAAGGAGGCACCCGCGTCGGTGTCCCAGAACAGTTCCGACACGATACGAAGGTGGCCGGAGGAGGAGATCGGCAGGAACTCGGTCAGTCCCTGGACCACTCCGAGGACGATGGCCTGCAGCCACGTCATCGATTCCACGATCACAGGCCGACTCCCGGGGACACGTACACGCGGCAAAGAAGATTCACGGGAGCGACCGTACCCGGCGCGCCCTCTGCGCGCGCACCGCGCGGCACCACTACGCTCCCCTTCTTGTGGTGATCGAATTATGAGGCAGCGCGCGGTCGGCGACAGCGGACTCCGGGTGTCCCGCATCGGACTCGGCACGCTCGGCTGGGGTCGGGACACGGACGGCGTCGAGGCCGCGGCCCAGCTGATGGGTTTCGCGGAATCCGGTGGCACCCTGGTCGATTCGGCACCGTTCTACGGCGACGGCGTTTCGCAGCGCATCCTGGCGGAGCTGCTCGACGACGTGGTGCCGCGCAATCAGCTGGTGCTGAGCAGCAGCGCGGGCATCCACCCCGGCCGAGAACGCCTGAACTGCTCGCGCCGCGCGCTGATCGGTCAGCTCGACGCGACCCTCAAGGAGCTGGGCACCGACCACCTCGACCTGTGGCAGGTTGCGACCTGGGACCCCTTCACCCCGGTCGAAGAGGTGGCCTCGGCCCTCGAGTTCGCGGTCGCGACCGGGCGGGCCCGGTACGTCGGGGCGCGCGGCCACCTGGGCTGGCAGCTGGCCACCGCGGCGGCGGGCACCAAGCTCATCGCGACCCAGGCCGAGTACTCGCTGCTCGCGCGCGGGGTGGAGGACGAACTGATCCCGGCCGCGGACCACCACGGCATCGGCCTGCTGGCCGCGGTCCCGCTTGCGGGCGGCGTGCTCACCGGCAAGTACCGCGACGGCATCCCCGCCGACTCCCGCGGCGCCACCGAGACCGGCGCGGACCTGGTCGTCGGGTACCTGAACGCCGACCACACCGCCCGGGTCGTCGAGGCCGTCGTCACGGCAGCCGACGGGCTCGGGGCCTCCCCGCTGGCCGTGGCGCTGGCGTGGGTGTGCGACCGGCCGGGGGTGGCGAGCGCGATCGTCGGTGCGAGGGACTACGCCCAGCACACCGGCGTACTGGCGGCCGAGGACCTGGAGCTGCCCGCGGCGATCGCCGCGGCCCTCGACGACGTCAGCGCCTGACCGCCCACTTCCCGCGCGCAGGTGCTCTTTGGTCGCTCCGCAGGCTGCCGCTCCGGTGCTCCCCGGTCGCTCCGCAAGCTGCGCTCCGGCGACCTACGCTGAAGGGGTGCCGCCCCCGTCGATACCGCAGGCCGAGCTCCACAGCCGGTTCGCCCGCGCACGGGTCGCGACGCTGGCCACGGTCGGGGCCGAGGGCCTGCCGCACCTGGTGCCGGTGGTCTTCGCGATGGCGGGCGGGCTGATCTACACGGCGGTCGACGACAAGCCCAAGTCGACACGACGGCTGCGGCGGCTCGACAACATCACCGCCACCGGGCGGGTCAGCCTGCTCGTCGACGAGTACGCCGAGGACTGGTCGCAACTCTGGTGGATCCGCGTCGACGGCGCGGCGCGCGTGCTCGACGACGACGCGCAGAGCCGGATCGGCATCGACGCGCTCGTACGGAAGTACGTGCAGTACACGGCGTCTCCGCCCGGGGGTCCGGTGGTCGCGATCGATCCGGACCGATGGGTCTCCTGGTCAGCCCTGGACACCCGATCTACTAGGGCAGGCTAACCTAGGATGAATTGCGCTTCCGAAGAGCTACAGGAGTAACGATGACAATGCTCGATTCCGGTGTAGACGCCGCGGATGATGCGACCGGATTGGCCGAGCGGATCAGGACGCAGACCGACGCTGCGCACCGCCAGACCGAGCAGTCGCGCTTCGTCGGAGATCTCCTCGCGGGCAAGCTGACCAGTGCCGGATATGCGGCCCTGCTCGGCCAGACCTACCTGGTCTACCTCGCGCTCGAGGAGGCGGGCCGCGCCCAGGCATCGAACCCGATCGTGGCGGAGTTCCTCGGCGACGAGCTCCTGCGCACCGAGGCACTCGAGGCCGACCTGGAGTTCCTGCTCGGCGCGAACTGGCGAGACGAGATCACCCCGTTGCCTGCCACCACCCGGTACGTCGACCGGCTCCACGAGATCGCGTTCGACTGGCCCGCCGGCTTCGTCGCGCACCACTACATCCGCTACATGGGCGATCTCTCCGGCGGACAGATCATCCGCCGGATGCTCGAGCGCGCCTACGGCTACACCACCGACGGCCTGCGGTTCTACATCTTCGACCAGATCGAGAAGCCCAAGCTCTACAAGGACGCCTACCGGGGCAAGCTCGACGCCGCGCCGCTGTCCGCGGACGAGCAGCAGCGTCTGATCGACGAGGTGATCCTGGCCTACCGTCTCAACGGAGATCTGTTCGCGGACCTCGAGGCCGAGATCGAGAGCTACCTCGTCAAATGAGCCGACTGCTCGGCGCTCGGGGCGTGCGATTGCTGGCCATCGCGCTGGCCGCCGCGGCGATGACGACCGCCTGCGCGACCGGCGGCGACGCGCCGACCGGCGCGCAGACCGGCCGGACAACGGCCACCCTCGAGAGCCTCGACCCCGAGCCGATCGCGGAGCACCCGGTCTCGACCCTGCCGGTGACCGTCCGGAGCGCGGACGGCGTCGACGTGACGATCACCGACACCAGCCGGATCGTCGCCGCGGATCAGTACGGCACCCTCACCGAGACGGTCTACGCGCTCGGTTTCGGTGACCGTCTGGTCGGCCGGGACATCGCGGCGAAGTTCCCCGCCGTGGAGTCGGTCCCGAACGTCACCCCGAGCGGCCGACAGCTGTCCGCCGAGGCCATCCTGAACCTGCACCCCACCGTGGTGCTCACCGACTCCAGCATCGGGCCGAGGGCCGTCCAGGACCAGTTGCGCGCGGCGGGCATCCCCGTCGTGTACTTCGACCCCAGCCGCTCGCTGGCGAGCGTGCCGGACCAGATCCAGGCCGTCGCCGACGCGCTCGGGGTTCCCGCCGAGGGCACCGCGCTGCGCGACCGGACCGCCGCCGAGATCGCCGAGGCCTCCGCCCTCGTTCCGTCGAACGCCGACCCGCTGACCATCGCATTCCTGTACATGCGCGGCCCCGCGATCACGATGCTGGCCGGCCCCGGGTCGGGTGCGGACTCGCTGATCGAGGGACTCGGAGCCACCGACGCGGGGACCGCGGCCGGGCTCACCAAGGACTTCACGTCGATCACCAGCGAGGCGATGATCGCGGCGGGGCCGGACGTGTTCCTGATGATGACCGGCGGCCTCGAATCCATCGGAGGCGTCGAGGGCCTGACCGCGATCCCGGGCATCGCGCAGACCCCCGCCGGCAGTAACCAGCGGATCGTGGACATGCAGGACGGCGCCCTGCTCAGCTTCGGGCCGCGCACCGGCGCCGTCCTGAAGGCACTGGCGACGGCCGTGTACGGCCCGCCCGCCCAGTGACCGCGACGACGGCCGCCCCCGCCGCCGCGCCGCCGCGCAGGCGGCTCCGCGGCGGGGCGGTCCTGGCTGCGCTGAGCATCGCGCTCCTCGTGCTCGCACTGGTCTCCGCCTGCGTTGGGCAGGTGCCGACCGCGCCGATGGAGGTGATCGGCAGCGTCCTGCACCGCATCGGTCTCGACCTCGGCCCCATGCCCGCGCACCCGAGCGGCGAGGTCACCCTCTGGCAGGTCCGGTTCCCGCGGGTCGCGCTTGCGATCGTGGTCGGCGCCGCGCTCGCCTGTGCGGGCGCGCTCCTGCAAGGCGTGTTCGCGAACCCGCTCGCCGAGCCCGGCGTCATCGGTGTCTCAGCAGGCGCCGCGGTGGGGGCCAGCGCCGTGATCGTCACCGGCGGCGCATTCGTCGCCGGTCCCCCCGTTGCGGCGGCCGCCTTCATCGCGGGGCTCATCACCACGGCCCTGGTGTACCTGCTGGCGCGGTCCGAGGGCCGCACCGAGGTGGTGACCCTGGTCCTGACCGGCATCGCGATCAACGCGTTCGCGGGCGGCCTGATCGCCTACTTCACGTTCGCCGCTTCCCCCGCGGCCCGCGATCAGATCGTGTTCTGGCAGCTCGGCAGCCTCAACGGCGCCACATGGAACTCGGTGGCCATCGTCGCGCCGATGGCGGCCGTCGGCATCGCGGTGACCATGACGATGGCGACCAAACTGGATCTGCTGGCCCTCGGCGAGAGCGCCGCCGCGCATCTCGGCGTGAACGTCGAACGGGTGCGCCAGCTCGCGGTCGTGGTCGTCGCGCTGCTGGTCGCCTCGTCGGTGGCGTTCACCGGCATCATCCTGTTCGTCGGCCTGGTGGTGCCGCACCTGATGCGGATGATCGTCGGGCCGGGCCACCGCCTGCTGATCCCGGCCAGCGCGCTGGGCGGCGCGATCCTGCTGCTCGCCGCGGATCTCGGGGCCCGCACCCTGGTGCCCAACGCCGACCTGCCGCTCGGCATGCTGACCTCGTTGGTCGGCGGCCCGTTCTTCTTCTGGCTGCTGCGCCGGACCCGTCGCCAGCAGGGTGGGTGGGCCTGATGGCGACGCTGGCAGCGCAGCTGCGCACCCTGTTCGCGCGCGAGCTCGAGGTCCCGGAGCGCCGAGAGCCGGGCGCGGTGAGCATGCGCGCGGTGGACGTGAGCGTGGACCGCGGGCAGCGCCGGGTACTGGAATCCGTCTCGCTCGACGTGCGCGTCGGCGAGGTGCTCGCCCTCGTCGGACCGAACGGCGCTGGCAAGTCGACGCTGCTGGCGGCGATGGCGGGCGATCAGGACATCGCCGCGGGCCACGTCGAGCTCGACGGCAGGCCGCTTGACCGCTGGACCGGCACCGACATGGCCCAGCGGCGCGCGGTACTCCCGCAGCAGCACACCGTCGGGTTCTCGTTCACCTCCCTCGAGGTGGTCCGGATGGGCCGGGCGCCGTGGGTACGCACCGCCTGCCGGGACGAAGATGCGGACGCGGTGCGTGAGGCCATGGAGGCATGCGACGTCGCCAGGTTCGCGGAGCGGCCGTTCGCCGCACTCTCGGGCGGCGAACGCTCGCGCGTGGCCCTGGCCCGGGTGTTCGCCCAGCGCACGGAGACGCTGCTGCTGGACGAGCCCACCGCGGCGCTCGACCTCGGCCACCAGGAGGCGGTGATGTCCCTGGTGCGTGAGCGCGCGCGGGCCGGCACCGCGGTCGTGGTGGTGCTGCACGACCTCGCGCTGGCCGCGGCCTATGCGGACACCGTCGCCGTCCTGGAGGCCGGCGCGCTCGCCGCGTACGGCAGCCCGCGCGAGGTGCTCACCGAGAACCTGCTCAGCCGGGTGTACGGCCACCCCGTCGAGGTGATCGCGCATCCGCGCTCGGGCGCCCAGTTGGTCCTGCCGCAGCGGGACTGAGCCGAGTGTGCAGCTGCCGGCGCATCCGCCGAGTGCGGGCGACGGCAGCTGCACACTCGGCGGGGCTCAGCGGCGGTCGAGTATCGAGCTGAGTCGACCCAACAGCGCCCGGAGGGTGGTACCGGTTGCGGTTCCTGGGTTGACCGGTTCCGCCGCGGCGACGGCATCGCGCACCGCGGCGGCGATACTGCGCTCGTCGGTCAGGTCGACGGTGATCATCGAGCGCTCGGCAGTCGCGACCACGTCCGACTTGTCGGGGACGGTGGACTCGAGGTCCGCGCGATACACCTCGACGAAGAGGGTGCTGCGGCGGACGCGGAACGCGAAGGCCTGGCCACCCGCGTTCGTGCCGAACCCGTGTGCGTAGGGACCGACGCTCAGGTCCTCCAACGCGAACCCGGTGGTCTTGCCTGAGTCCACGCCGTCCCCTCCCTGCCGCGGTCCACGAAAACTGCCGGACGCCAGTCCAGGTCCGTTCACGGTAGTCCCGATCCGGCCCGCAGGCCCGAGTCGGATTATTCGGACGAGACGCGATCAGGGATGCTAGGTGACGGACACGGTGAACACCGGGCAAACGGGTCGGCGGCGGGCACGCCGCGGCCTCGGCCCGCGACGCCGAAACGCGACTGAGGAGACGTACATGCGGGTACCGGCGGGACGCACCACCACGGTCTTGGCGGGGGCGCTGTTATTGCTGGTGACCGGCTGTTCCTCGAAGGACGAGGGCGAGAATCTCAAGACCATCGAGCCGGCCACCGCGGCGGTCTCCCCCGCGACGGTCGCGCCGCCGGCCGGCACCGTGCGACCGCTCCCCGGCGCCGTCGAGACGGCGGCATTCGACCCGAAGACCGGGACCGTGGCCTTGCTCACACCCGACGCGGACCGTCTCCTGCTGCTGCCCGCCGCCGATCCCGCGGCGGCCCCGCGTGAGGTCCGATTGCCCGGCGGCGTGGCGAATCTCGGCGCGGCACGCGACGGTGTGTTGCTGGTGCCCGCAGGCCGCGCCGTGGTCCGGGTGGACCTGGCATCGGGGCAGACGACCAACGTCGAGGTCGACGGCGACGTCAGCTCCGCCGCCCTCCTCGAGTCCGGCGCGACGGCGGTCGGCACCTCCGACGGCTCGGTCCTCGTCCTCGACTCGGCAGGAAAGGAAACCGAGCGGATCTCGGGGCTCGCGTCGGTCGACGCGCTCGGCGTCACCGGCGAGCAACTGACCGCCCTCGATCGCAGGCAGACCTCCGTCACCGAGATCGACATCCCGGACAAGCACCTCGGCCGCGCCCTGCGCGCAGGCGAGGGTGCCACCAACCTCACCACCGACCACTTCGGCCGGGTCCTGGTCACCGACACCCGCGGCGGCGAGCTGATCGCCCTGACCACCGATCCGCTGATGATGCGGCAGCGCTTCCCTGTCCCGAACTCCCCGTACGGCATCGCATACGACGACACCGCCAACCTGGTCTGGGTCACGCTGACCGGCAGCAACGAGGTGATCGGCTACGACCTCTCGAGCGGCATCCCGGTCGAGAAGCGTCGCTTCCCCACCGTCCGCCAGCCCAACGCGGTAGCGGTCGACCCCGGCACCGGCACGCTCTTCGTCGGCTCGGCGATCGGCGACGGACTGCAGTCGATCGACACCAAGGCGCAGTCATGACGGTGGTCACCGCCCACGCTCGCACGACCGGAATCTAGGGAGATTCGTTGTACAGCCTGCTGCTTCGCCTGATGTTCCGCCTCCAGCCGGAACGAATTCACCACATCGCGTTCCGCGCCATGCGGCTGGTCACCGCCGTAGGGCTGGTTCGCGCACTGGTCGCCAAGGTGCTCACCGTCTCCGATCCGGTGCTGCGCACCCGCGTGTTCGGGGTGGACTTCCCGGCTCCGCTCGGCCTGGCCGCCGG
>Ga0105243_10000916_pt1 | contig 27666 bp, 25 predicted proteins | sample KBSM34metaG_FD_81525 | JGI IMG/M metagenome (GOLD analysis project Ga0105243, IMG submission 81525) | Miscanthus rhizosphere microbial communities from Kellogg Biological Station, Michigan, USA - KBS M3-4 metaG | ecosystem: Host-associated > Plants > Roots > Rhizosphere > Soil | place... | reverse complement strand
CCGGCGCGCGACGTGCGCGAGCATCAGCCGTTGATGGCGTTGAGTACAGCGCCGCAGTCGCCGATGGACCCTGCCGTGCGCCCGGTTCGCGTCGACGAACTCGACGCCTATCTGGTGGCGGCCATCGACATGTTCATCGGCGAGGTCGGCATCGATCCGCGCATCGGCGATGGCGGACGCGGATACCGGCGGCGGGTGGCGGGGCTGATCGCCGCGGGCCGGGCATGGGCGCGCTTCGAGCGCGGCCAGGTGGTGTTCAAGGCCGAGGTCGGATCGCAGTCGCCGTCGGTGGGGCAGATCCAGGGCGTGTGGGTGCATCCCGATTGTCGCGGCCACGGCCTCGGCACCGCGGGCACCGCGACGCTTGCCTCGGCGGTGGTCCGCAGCGGCCGCATCGCGAGCTTGTACGTGAACGACTTCAACACCGTGGCCCGCGCGACTTACGCGCGCATCGGATTTAAGCAGGTCGGTACATTCGCGACCGTCCTTCTCGACTAGCGTCTCGCTGTATGACGGAGCAGGACAGCAGGGTAGAGCGCAGGGACATCGCTCGCGCTATGGTGCGGGCGCTCGAGTGCAGGCATGAGCTGCTCGACGCCATCGTCGAATCAGAGGACTACGACGCCGCGATCGAGGCCATCGCGACCTTGATCGGCACATCGCTGGTCGCTGCCGAAGCGGTGCTGCGGCTGTCGTTCGACCGTCTCACCAAGGTCTCGCGGGACAGGATCGCCGCCGAACTCGAGGATCTGAACAGCCAGCTCAGTTTCATGGCCGAGCCGTCGGTGAGCCCTGGACAGAACCTCGTGCTGCGGCCGTTCGCGGCCAGCAAGGACCGCGACATCTTCGCCGCGCGCACCGACGACGTGCGTGCCGCGGGCGACGGCTCGGGTGCGCCGGCAGGTGATCTCGACGACGAGATCCGCGCCGCCGTCAGTCGCGTCGACGCCGAGGAAGCGGCCTGGCTGGTCGCCATCGATGGGTCGGAGAAGGTCGGCATGGTCTTCGGCGAGCTTGCAGGCGGCGAGGTCAACGTCCGGATCTGGATCCACCCCGCCTATCGCAAGCGGGGCTACGGCACTGCGGCGCTGCGCAAGTCACGCTCGGAGATGGCCGCCTACTTCCCGGCGGTGCCTCTGGTGGTGCGCGCGCCGGCCGACGGGTCGTGACGCCGAGTTCTGCTTGAGGGCTGTGCTCGTCGAGATCGACGTACTGGCGGATCCACTCGCACTCCTGGCGCCCATTTGTCCGTTTCGGCGAAATCGGTGCGCCTCCGCGCAATTCAGGTCTCGGATTCGTAACATCAGCCTCAATGGCAACATGGCTCTCAACAGCATCACGCGCGGCCAGTCTGCTGACGGTCGCCGCGGTGGTGGCGACGCTCAGCGCGTGCACCCCGAAACCGAACGGACCCGAACCCACCGCCGCGAAGTTCTTCGCCGCGCTGGCGACCGGTGACACGGCGGCCGCCGCCTCGCTCAGCGACAGGCCCGCCGACGCCAGGGCCGCACTGAACGAGGCGTGGGCCGGGCTACAGGCCAGCCGGTTGGACGCGCAGATCCTCGGCTCGAAGTACGCCGAGGACACCGGCAGCATCGCCTACCGCTACACGTGGCATTTGCCGAAGAACCGGACCTGGTCCTACGACGGACAGCTGAACATGGTCCGCGACGAGGGCAAGTGGCAAGTCCGGTGGAGCGCAACGGGGTTGCATCCGCGCCTTGGCGAGCACCAGACCTTGGCGCTGCGCGCCGACCCGCCGCGACGGGCATCGGTCAATGAGCGCGGCGGGAGCGACGTGCTGGTGCCCGGCTATCTGTACCACTACGCGCTGGATGCGAAATCGGCGGGCGGCGCACTGATGCCGACCGCGCGGGCCGTGGTCGACGCGCTGCGGCCGTTCGACAACACGCTGGACCCGCAGCGGCTCGCCGAGCAGGCCAGCTCGTCCGAGGACCCGCTGAGCCTGATCACGCTGCGCAAGTCCGATCATGACCGGGTCGCCGGGGCGATCGGGGCACTGCCCGGTGTCGTCGTCACGCCGCAGGCCGAGCTGCTGCCCACCGACGAATCGTTCGCACCCGACATCGTCAGCGAGGTCAAGGACGCGGTCGTCGGCGAACTCGACGGTGAGGCCGGCTGGCGCGTGGTCAGCGTCAACCAGAACGGCGTCGATGTCGACGTGCTGAACGAGGTGCCGGCTGCCCCGGCGCCATCGGTGACGATCAGCCTCGACCGAGCTGTGCAGAACGCTGCTCAGGGCGCCGTCAACACCACCGGCAAGAAGGCGATGATCGTGGTGATCAAGCCGTCGACTGGTGAGATCCTGGCGGTCGCGCAGAACGCTGCCGCCGACAGCGAAGGACCTCTTGCCACCACCGGCCTGTTCCCGCCGGGGTCGACGTTCAAGATCATCACCGCGGGCGCCGCCATCGACCGCGATATGGCGACTCCGAATACCCTGCTCGCCTGCCCTGGCACGATGGACATCGGCCACCGCACCATCCCGAACTACGGCGGTTTCGACCTCGGCACGGTGCCGATGTCGCGGGCGTTCGCCAATTCGTGCAACACCACCTTCGCGGAGCTTGCGAGCAGGATGCCGCCGCGCGGGCTCACGACGGCCGCGGCCCAGTACGGGATCGGCCCGGACTACCAGGTCGACGGCATCACCACGGTGTCCGGCTCGGTGCCGCCGACGGTGAACCTGGCCGAGCGCACCGAGGACGGCTTCGGTCAGGGCAGGGTGCTCGTCAGCCCGTTCGGGATGGCGCTGGCCGCTGCGACAGTCGCAGCCGGGAAAACGCCTGTGCCGCAATTGATTGAGGGTCGGCAGACGGTGGTCAACGGAGACCGCACACCGATCACACCGAAGATGCTCGACGGGCTGCGGCCGATGATGCGGCTGGTGGTCACCAACGGCACCGCAAAGGATCTCAACGGTTCGGGCGACGTGCGTGGCAAGACCGGCGAGGCCGAGTTCAACGGCGGATCGCACGCGTGGTTCGCCGGCTACCGCGGGGACATGGCGTTCGCGGCGCTGATCGTCGGCGGAGGCAGTTCGGAATACGCGGTGCGGATGCTCAAGGGCATGTTCGATCAGCTGCCGCCCGACTACCTCGCCTGAGACCTCGAGTCCAGCGTCGGCGTGCCTACTTGAGCGTGAGTCCCGCGTCGACCGGCAACGTGACACCGGTGATGTATCGGCCGGATCGGCCGCAGAGATAGATCATCGCCTCGGTCACGCCGGTGGGATCGATGTTGGAAACGGGCAAGAGGTTCCGAAACGCCTCGGCGACCTCGGGATGCTCGGTGGCGTATCGGCCGATGCAGTCGTTGAGGATCATCGGCGTGGCGACCCCGGTGGGATGCACCGAGTTGACGCGAATGTTCTTCTCCGCCAACGTGGCCGCAAAGTAGCGCATCAGACCGACTGTGCCATGCTTTGCGGCGGTGTAGCCGGCCGCGCCATGGTTTCTGGTCCCGAAGCTGGCGCTCGCCGACTTCAGCCCGGCCGCCGAGCTGGTGATCACGATCGCGCCTCCGTCGCCGTGTCGCAAGAGCGCAGGCACCGCAGCCTCGACGGTGAAGTACACACCGTTGAGCATGACGTTCACGGCGTCGAGGTAAGCCGACGTATGCGGGGCTTGTTGGCCGATGCCTGGCGCAATCCCTGCATTGGCCAAGACGAAGTCGATTCGCCCAAACTCTTTTTCGCCTGCATCGACGACCGATTGAAGCTGCCTGAAGTCACGCACATCGGCGTGTTCGGCCACGATCCGGCGACCGGTCTTCTCGACGAGATTCACTGTTTCATCGAGGTCTTCGGGTTGCGCCATCGCGTACGACACGCTCTCGATCTGCGCGCACAGATCGACGGCGATGATGTCGGCGCCCTCCTCGGCGAACCGCACAGCGTGTGAGCCCCTGCCCACGCGCCGCGCCGGTGATGAACGCGACTTTTCCCTCGAACTGCGGTGCCATCAAATGTTCCTGCAATTCCGTTACTGCGACCACACGCGGCCGGTCTGGCTATGGCGATTGTGACGTCGAAAATTACCAGTGCTGATGGCGTTCGCACTCTCCGGTCACCGGTACTTTCGTGTGGCGGTAGGCCGTAAAAAGTCATGTGCTCCAAGTACTTTCATGGCCGTGAAGCAGGCTGGCGGCGTATCCTGCTCAGGCGCATGCTCGCGCTACCTCAAACGGGGCCTGACGTCGCCGAACCGTGCGTGAGAACCAGCAGTGACCGGCGTGAAGGGCCGCGATCGAGCTCAGGCAACACGATGACGCCCTGCGTGGTCATCGGCGTGCGGATCGGCGGTACCGTGGAGGTCGCGATGACAGGGATCGATGATCACGCCGCGATGCGCGTCTCGGACGCCGACCGCAACGGCACGCTGCGGCGGCTGCACAACGCTGTCGCGCTCGGGCTCATCGATATCGACGAGTTCGAGGAGCGCTCGGCGCTGGTGTCGCAGGCGCGGCAGCACTCCGACCTTGACGCTCTCGTCTTCGACCTGCCCGGACCTGGGGCGATTGTCACCTCGGCCACCGACCGGGTGGAACTGCGTGGGGTGCTCGGCTCACTCAAGCGGCAGGGGGAGTGGATCGTGCCGACGCGGCTGGCCCTGCACCGGCGGATGGGCTCGGTGGACCTCGACCTCACCAGGGCTCGGTTCGCAGGACCGATCGTCGTGATCGAACTGGACATCAAGTTCGGCGGGCTCGACCTGCGCCTTCCCGACGGGGCAAGCGCGTCGATCGACGACGTCGAGGTCAATGTCGGCAGCGCGCACGACCACCGCAAGGACGCGCCCGCCGAAGGCAGGCCGCATGTCATCCTCACCGGCAAGGTGGTCTGCGGCTCGGTAGACGTCCGCGGCCCCCGCCGTTCCTTGCGATTCGGCCGCCTTACTTGAGCGGTTCGTCGGGCACCCCGTAGCAGTCCTGGTACACGCGGACCTGCTCGCGCACCAGCCCTGCGTCGAGGCCGGTGTCCGCCCAGGAGTACCGGCTGCCGCCGCCGTCGCCCGGATGGCCCGCCAGGAATGCCCGCATGTTCTGCTCGGCGACGGGCTCGAGTTCGCGGCCGAGCTCGGCATACACCCCCCGGATCGTTGCGAACGGGTCGCGGATGAAGTCGGCGAACTGCACGTCGACTACGCGCTGCGACAGCGAGTCTCGTAGCTTCATGCCGCGCTCCAAGCCGGCGACGATCTCCTCACGGGACTGGGCCGCGCATTCCGTGATCGAGCTTTCGTCTGACGCCAGGTGGCGCAGGTGATGGGTCAGCGCGCTGATCGACGAGATCACGTTGAGCGGGTCCCGGTGCGTCTGCACGATCAGCGCGTCGGGGTACTCGGCCACCAGCGCGTCGAACTGCCACAGATGGGCAGGCGACTTCAGCAGCCATTGCCCCGGTACACCAGACTGCAAGTGCTGCAGAAACATTCGATGATAGGCGTATGCCGGTTGATGGTCGGCCTCGTACAGCAGCCACCTGGAGTAGCTGGGCAGACGGTACTGCACGGGGAAGATCATGCTGCAGAACTGGCCGGCGGTGATGCGCACACACTCCTGACCCACCAACGCGCCCATCGGATGAAACGCCAGCAAGCCGGGGACGATCTGTTCGGACATCTCGATGCTGGCCTGGGTTTCGGCGATCCGCGGGTCGGTGGCATACGTCTCCGGCCGCGGCAGTGGCCACGGGTTGTCGACCTCCCATGTCAGCGGCGGCCGAAGTGCGGGATCCTGGGCGAGCAGGTCGAACAGGATCGTCGTCCCGGTGCGGGGCTGCCCCACGATGAAGATCGGGCGGGTGACGGGTTGGGCCGCGACGGCGGGATTCTCCTTGCGCCACTTGACGATCTGTAGGCGGCCGGTCAGGGGCCGGATGACGTCCAGAACGGCGATCTCGACGCCGAGGTCGTTGAGCCGTGCCTCAGAGACCAGCCCGTCACACAGCCGTGCCAGCCCGTCGCGCCAGGTGTCGTCGTCGCCGAAGTCATCGCTGCCTGCCAACTCACACGCCTGCTCGACGAGGTGGTCCGGCTGGAATCGCTCGGCGCTCACGCTGTCGCCTCGCCGCAGCGGACGGTGGTGCGCACGTCGGGCGCCTCAGGGTTGTCGAGCCAGCGCAGCACGAGGAAGCCGCGGCGCCGACCACCGGTGTCGAGCCAATGGCCGTGCCCGTAGTCCTTGCCGCCGATGGCGATTCGGGCGATGCCGTCGGCGTCCGGGCGTAGCCCCTTGTTTGTGACGGAGCTGTGCCGGTGCCCCGGCTCGAGGCATTCGTGCCAGATGCTCTCCAGCGTGATGTTCCAGTACCGCGTGTCCGGCGGCCTGAACTCCAGCACCAGCGACTCGTCTGGCTCCAACGCGAATGTGCCGATCATGTACAGGTTGTCGGGTGTGGTGTCGGCGCTCCCGAGGTCGGCCGCCTCCGCGGTGAGCAACTCGTTGGGCTGGGTCAACAGCTCGGGCTTGATGGTTCGGTGAAGCGTGGTCAGTTTGACGATCGTCCATGCCATCGCGGTGAACTGTTCGGCCGCCTCGGCGTCCGTAATCGGTTGCAGCGGATCGGCGTCCGTGCATTCGATGGCCAAGGTCGCGGATTCCTCTGCGCTTGCGTCGCCGATGTACTCCCGCACCACGATCGACGACGCGTCGGGCGGGATGGGCACCCACTGCGCGGCGCCAAGGTCGTCGGCGGGCGGCTCGGCCGCCGAGAACACGAGGGTGAACGAGCCGGAGCTCGACTTGAGGTCCGTATCGCTGAGGTAGCCGGCATCCGTCGCGGGGTGAGGCCCGTGCCCGCGAGCACCTGGAAGCCGAGATAGGCGGTGCTGCCGCGCGTTCCGGTGACCCGGTAGGTGCGGTCACCACGGATCATCGCCAACAGGTATCTGCCGTCGGGGTTGGGGCCGCCGACCATCCGGGAGTCCGAGCACATGTCGAAGAAGCGCGGTCGCTCGGCGTCGGCCTCGACGGACAGCTCCGTACACAGGCCGGTCACCTTCGCGACGACGCGCAGGCCCTCCAGCAGCTCGCGTTCGTTCACCGCGTCATCGGCCACCGTCTGGGTGACGTCGGCCAGCATCTGCTGCACGAACCGCCACGCTTCGAGCGTTTTCGGCGCCCAATCGTTGCCAATCTTCTCCATGGTGAGACATAGTCTCACCATGGACGTCGTCTCACGGCCGAATTCGCGCGAAAGCCTGACCGTGCGCAAGCAGAGGGCCACAAGGGCCCGTATCGCCGCGGCGGCGGCCCAGTCGGTCGCCGAGAACGGCCTGGCAGGCGCCACCGTCGGGCAGATCGCGCACGCCGCGGAGATCGGGCGCGCGACCTTCTTCCGGTACTTCAGCTCCAAGGAAGACGCCGTCGCCGAGGGGCTGACCACGCACTGGCTGGACTTGATCACGGCCGCCATCGCCCAGCAGCCCGTAGCGCTCTCGGCAGGCGAGGCCGTGGTCGCGGCGTTCGAAGATCTCGGCGACGGTTTCGACGCGATCAGCGGGCAGGTGCGCGAGCTTGCGACGTTGACGCGGTCATCGCCGGTGCTCAGCGCGTGGACGCTGCAGATCTACCTCCGATACGAGGCCGCCATCGCGGATCTGGTCGCCCCTCGGCTCGGCAGCCCGGCGCCCGACGACCCGCGGCCCCGGCTGCTCGGCGCACTCGCGATGGCGTCGATCCGGATCGCGCTCGACGATTGGCTGGCCAACGGTGGCTCGCTACCTGCGCGGGTGCGCACCGCGCTGTCGTCAGTGGAAGTCCAGTGATCAGCGCCTGAACAGCTGCGAACCGATCCGAACAAGCCGATCCCACCCGGCAGGACGCGCGACCAGCGTGCCGATCAGCGGTGTGGAGTCGAAGTACGAAACCCGCTCGGCGATCAGGCCATTGGTGAATGTGAACCGGTCGATGCCGTCCCACGCGATCGGCTTGCCGCCATACGTTCCGCTCAACGTGAATTCGATGAACACCTCGTGCTTGCCATGCCCGACGCGGTGCACATCGGCGTGCAGGTCGGGTACGAGGGCGAACAACCGCTGAAACGAGTCCCGGCAGGCCTGCCTGCCGCGCAGGGTGCCCATCATGGGCTGGATCAGCACGATGTCGTCGCTCCACAGCGCCTCGTGCTTGGCCAGATCCGGGGTGCGCCAGGCATCGGCGAACCGTTCGGCGAAACCCGCGGCGAACTGCTCGTCAACCTCATCGATGGTCATGGCACCAAAATCTAGCGGGCCGGTCCGGTTACTCTGGCGACATGCCTGTTCGCACCGCACTTCGCCCCGGCGTGCTGTCACCGACGCTGGCGGTGCCCCGCTCGATCACGCCTCCGGAGTACGCGTGGAAGCCGACCGCCAAAGAGGGCAGCGAACCGTGGGTGCAGACGCCCGAGGTGATCGAGAAGATGCGAGTCGCAGGCCGCATCGCGGCGGGTGCGCTTGCCGAGGCGGGCAAGGCCGTCGCACCCGGCGTCACGACCGACGAACTGGACCGCATCGCCCACGAGTACATGATCGACCACGGCGCCTACCCCTCGACGCTCGGCTACAAGGGCTTCCCGAAGTCCTGCTGTACGTCGCTCAACGAGATCATCTGCCACGGCATCCCCGACTCGACCGTCATCGAGGACGGCGACATCGTCAACATCGACGTCACCGCCTACATCGACGGCGTGCACGGCGACACCAACGCCACCTTCCTGGCGGGCGACGTGTCCGAGGAGCACCGCCTGCTCGTCGAGCGCACCCACGAAGCGACCTTGCGCGCGATCAAGGCCGTCAAACCCGGCAGGCAGCTGTCCGTCGTCGGCAGGGTCATCGAATCCTATGCAAACCGGTTCGGCTACAACGTCGTTCGCGATTTCACCGGACACGGCATCGGCACCACGTTCCACAACGGACTGGTGGTCCTGCACTACGACCAGCCTGCGGTAGACACCGTGCTCGAGCCGGGTATGACGTTCACCATCGAGCCGATGATCAACCTCGGCGCGCTGGACTACGAGATCTGGGACGACGGCTGGACCGTCGCTACCAAGGACAAGAAGTGGACCGCGCAGTTCGAGCACACGCTGGTGGTCACCGACGACGGCGCGGAGATCCTGACCCAGCTGTGAGACTTTCCCCGCGAGCAGACACAGAAACGTACGAATCCGATCGAAATAGCACGTTTCTGCGTCTGCTCGGCGGAGAAAAATGAGTGGCGCGCTGCTGGTGGCCGGCACCACGTCGGACGCCGGGAAGTCGATGGTCGTCGCGGGGCTGTGCCGGCTGTTGGCCCGCAAGGGCATTCGTGTCGCGCCGTTCAAGGCGCAGAACATGTCCAACAACTCGGCGGTCACGACCGAAGGCGGCGAGATCGGCAGGGCGCAGGCCATGCAAGCCCGCGCCGCGGGACTGGCGCCCAGCGTCCGGTTCAACCCGATCCTGCTCAAGCCGGGCAGCGACCGCACCTCCCAACTGGTGCTGCGCGGCCAGGTCGTCGACACCGTGAGCGCCGGCGACTACTTCACCCACCGGGACTGGCTCGCCGCCGTAGTGGTCGACGAATTGCGGGGACTGCGAAGCGAATTCGACGCGGTGATCTGTGAAGGCGCAGGCTCTCCTGCCGAGATCAACCTGCGAGCAACGGATCTGGCGAACATGGGACTGGCCCGCGCCGCGGATCTGCCCGTCGTTGTTGTCGGCGACATCGACCGCGGCGGGCTGCTGGCTCACCTCTACGGAACGGTCGCGGTTCTCGAGCCCGACGACCAACGCCTCATCTCCGGGTTCGTGGTCAACAAATTCCGCGGCGATGCTGCCCTTCTCGCGCCGGGCCTCGCGCACCTACAACAGCTGACCGGTAGGCCCACCTACGGCGTCATCCCATACACCGACGGGCTGTGGCTCGACACCGAGGATTCGGTGTCGGTAGTCGCACACCGCGTCGTCGGCGACCCGCAGCCGCCGCGCGGCGCCGACTGGCTGCGAGTGGCCGCGATCCGGCTGCCGCGCATTTCGAACTCCACCGACGTCGAGGCGCTGGCGTGCGAGCCCGGCGTGCTGGTGCGCTGGGTGACCGATCCCGCGGACCTCGTCGACGCCGACGTGGTGGTCGTCCCAGGAAGCAAGGCGACCGTGTCTGACCTGGCGTGGCTGCACGAACGCGGCCTCGCCGACGGGGTCACCGCGCACGCCGCAACGGGCAAGCCGGTGCTGGGCATCTGCGGCGGCTTCCAGATGCTCTGCAAGCGCATCGACGACCCGGTGGAATCCAAGGCAGGCATCGTCGAGGGCCTCGGCCTGCTCGACGCCGACATCGCGTTCGCGCCGGACAAGACCCTGCGGCACTGGGACAGTCCCCTGCACGGTTACGAGATCCATCACGGCCAACTGGAGCGGCACACCGAGGACGACTGGCTCGGTGTCGGGATCCGCCGCGGCCACGTCTACGGCACACACTGGCATGGGTTGTTGGACAACAACGACTTTCGCCGCCAGTGGCTGACAGAAATCGCAAAGCCCGGATTTGCTGTCGCCGACCATGTCGACGTCGCTGCGAGGCGTGACGCCCAGCTCGACCTGATGGCTGACCTCCTGGGCGCGCACATCGACATGGACGCCGTACTCGCGCTGCTGGAAAACGGCCCACCGCAACGGCCGACGGTCGTTGCCGGTACCTCAGGCTGAAAAGTCCGTGTACGGGCGGGCGCGCTCGGCGGCGACGGCAACCAGCCGTTCCAGGCGTGGGCAGGCAACGTCGGACAGGTACCGTTGACGCTCAATACCGGTGAGCGGCAGCGCTTCCCGCCACACGGACCGTCCGGCGATGAAGCCGGAGGCGCCGCCCTCGTCGAAGGCGATCCGCAACACCTTGGTGAAGTCGTCGAACGGAACGCCCGCGGACAGCACCGCCCACGGCCTGTCGAGCACCTCGGCGAGGCGGCGACAGCCGGCGGGCGAGCCGGGGTATTCCAGTTTCAGTAGGTCACAATCGATTTCGTTGAGCGCGCGCGCCGCCTCGATGATGGCGTCCTCACGGCGACCGCCCGAGAAGTCTTCGCCCTCGAACGGGTACACGAGGTTCTCGATCACCGATGGGACGCCGACCTCGCTGCAGTCGGCGACGACCTCGCTCACCGCCCGCAGGCACTGCGCGACGAGATCCGGCTCACCGGCGGCAGGTGCCGGGCGGTCGGCCCGCAGCTGGGCGAAGAACTTGTTGGCGTCGCCGCCCTGCGACAGCACCCAGCGCGAGTCAAGCGCCGGGTCGCGGCGCGTGATCGGCTCCACCCCGAGCTTGCCGCGCTCGGCCGGCTCGGATGCCACCAGCAATCCGCACGTCTCCGCGAGCGCTCCGGTGCCCGTGATGGCGGGCACGCCGTAGGTCGGATCGAACAGGATGCCGCTGGCGAGCGGGGTCAGGGCGCGCGCGACGTCGGTCTTCGCCACGACCAGATCGGCGTCCGTGGCGTCGATGCCGACGGCGCTGAACATGCGCCGCAACGTGTTCCGTTGATCCATTGCGATGATCGAGAAGACGCCGTCGGGCGTCGAGATGTCGGCCAGCGAGCGCGTGGTGGACGGTGTGGACATGCTTTCTCCTACTAGACGGGGCTGGAGGTGACGGCCCGCTGTGCCAGCAGCGCGGCGCCGGCGACGACCGGCTCGGGCAGTTCGGAAAACGTCAGGTGGTCGATCACGGCGGACTTCGCTGTGCGCACGCTGGCCATCCGGGTCCAGCCCCCGCTTGCAACGGCGCGCGTATGCGGGCCGACGATGGACTCGATCTGGTCGAGGAGGACCCGGGTCTCGCGCGCCGTGTAACGGGTGGCGGCTGCCCAGACGGTTGCGGGGTCGGCGTCGTCGCGCAGATGCAGGACCACGTCGTCTCCGGTCGAACCGGCTCCGGAGATCTCGAGGCCGGCCGGCAGGGTCCCGACATCGAGTGCGGCGCGGTCCAACTGCTGTCGCTGCCCCGCGGTTGTGACACCGAGCAGCCCGAGCACGCGGCGCAGTAACAGGCCGCCGCGGACGCCGCCGATGAGGGCACTCGTACCGGGCAGCACGTGCATGCCGACCGAGATACCACGGCCGACAAGGCGTTCCCGCTGCTGATCGGTGAGCATCGTGGGCAATGACCGCACGACGACGTCGGCCGTTCCGGTCGAGTTGAGCAATTCGCCGGGGCCGATGGCGCCGACACCGATTGCCGCCACCGGATGGTCGTGGCCGCCGACGAGGAGCGCGGCGCCCTGCAGCCCGTCGGGTAATCCGTTGTGCGCCAGCCTCCCGACACTTTCACCGAATGGTTGACGGGCCGGCAGCAGCGTGGGCGGCAGGCCGAGCTCGGCTGCGCCGTCGGCCCACGGTGTACCAGTGCCCTGGTCGAGCAGCCCGGTGCGGGATGCCAGCGACGGTTCGTGCACCAGTTCGCCGCCAAGGCGGTACACGACGTACTCGGGCATGCTCACCCACCGGTGGGCGGGTGAGAACGCCATGCCGCCGTCGACGAACCACAGCAACTTCGCGACGCTGGCCTGGCAGTCCCACGGCAGCCCGGTGCGGCGCACGAACTCGGGCCCGAAGTCGTTGTCACGCAGTGAAATCGAGTCGATCTGCGCAGTGCCACGGCGGTCGAACCACGCGACGACAGGAGTCCGCGGCCTGCCCGAGCCGTCGAGCACAACCCCGCTTTCGGCCAGGCCCGCAACGGCAACTGCGGACACCCGCAACGGTCCGCCCGTCGCGGCTCGCTGGTAGCCGCGGCGCAGCAGGTCGATCGCGAGCTCGACGAAACACTCGGCACTGGACTCGGTGCCGCCGTCCGGCGTGGTGGTCCACGGTGTACGGACCTCGACGAGGGCCAGTTGTTCGCCAGAAGGTGTACGCAGCAACATTTTCGACATCGTCGTGCCGAGGTCGATGCCTGCGACAGCGGTTCGTTCGATCACCGGCGAATCTCTCCTGAACCGCGGGGAATCAGCCGAACCGGCACGTGGACGATCGACGCGGGCAGGTCGGGTTGCGCGATTCGCTCGGCCAGCCGTGCGGCGGCCGCTGCGCCGACCGCCTCGGCCGAGTGGTCCACGACCGTGATCCCGGGTTGCAGCAGGTCCGCCATTGCGAAGTCGCCGAAGCAGACCAACGCCACGTCCGTCCGGCCGATGGCGTGTAGCGTCGGCACGACGCCGAGCGAGCACCGGGTGGCCGCACTGAAGAGTGCAGTCGGTGGATCAGAATTCTTGCCCGCCAGAAGATCTCGTGCAGCTGCCGCCGCTGACGCCGCGTCCGGGCACTCGGCGCGTACCAGCCGTGCGTCGACGTCGAGCGCGTGGGCGGCCATGGCGCGCCGGTACCCGGCCAACCGCGCCCGAGATGTCGGCACGAGCGGGTGGTCACTGATGTACCCGATCCGACGGTGGCCGTGCGCGACGAGGTGGTCGACGGCGTCGGCCGCGGCGGCTTCGTCGTCGATGCCGACGACGTCGGCGTCGAGGCCGGGAACTGCGCGGTCGACCTGCACCAGTGGCGTGGTGGTGTGCAGCCAGGCGTGATCCCCGGTGGTGGGCGCCAACAGCATGCCGCAGATCCGCCGCGAGAGCATTTGAGCCACGACGTCGCGTTCGCGGGCGGCATCGCCGTGTGTGGATGCCACGAGTACCGACTTGCCGTGGGTCGATTCGGCCTTTTCGACTGCGGCCACCATCGCGGAGAAGAACGGGTCGGCCACCGACTCGACGACCATGCCAACAGCGGTGTCGGTTCCCGCGCGAAGTGAACGTGCCATCGAGTCGGGTGTGTACTTCAGGTCGCGCATGGCCTGCTGGACCCGCGCGCGGGTGTCGACCGCGACCCGTGGGTCGTCATTGAGCACGCGTGACGCGGTGCGCAGGCTTACCCCTGCGACCGCAGCGACGTCGCGCAGAATGCTCTTGGTCACCACGACTCCCTGGGTTGTGCCATCGATGGCACGATTCAGTCTGCCACCCCTTTGCCATCGATGGCAAGACTGTCAGGAGGGCAGTGCGTCGAGGACCGCGCGGGCCAGCAAGTCGGGCGGCCGGGTGGCGTCGAGTGCGAGATGGGGAATGCCGGGCGGGACGCACCGCGTCGCCAATCGTGCGAGGTAGGCGGCCTCATCGGTGAGTTTGGCAGCGTCCCGGGGGGCATCTCGCTCTCTGAGCCGGCGCAGCACGTCGGCGGGCTCGAGGTGCAGCCAGACGAGCACCACTGCGCCGCCGGCAGCCGTCAGCCGGTCGCGAGTGGCAGCCCAGGCAGCCGGGTCTACGCGTTCGGCGGTGAAAGGGGCGACCAACACCACAGGCATTCCCGCCGCGAGGTTGTCGATGGCGAGGTCGAGGACCGCCCGGTAGCGCGGCTCCCTGGTGAGGCCGGCCAGCCGCGGGTCGTCGAGATCGTCGGCTCCCACCAGTCGTTGCACGACACTCACCAGGGGAGCGGTTGCGACATCCTGGTCGATGACCGCCGCGCGCAACTCGCGTGCGACGAGGTGCGACAGGGTGCTTTTGCCGGATGCCGGCGGACCGGAAAGGAGCACCGCCGGAAGGACGCTCACGCGCCGACGCCGCTCACGACGTGATGGTGTCCGGCGCGTATCTTTTCGCCGGGCATTGCACACGACGTGCGTGTCACGAGCGAAACGGGCAGGACGGTCCGCCTGCGCAGCCGCCGTGCGGGCGCATCCAGCCGCGCGAAAAGCCGGTCGGCGGCGAAGCGCCCCATCTCGTCACCGTCCTGGTGGATCACCGTGATGGCGGGCCTCAACGCGGCCGCGGTCGGGAAGTCGCCGAAACCCACCAGCCCAATATCCTTGCGGCGCAACGCCTGCAGCGACGACACGAGAGCGATGGTGCACCGCGCGTTCGACGAGAAGATTGCAGTCGGCGGGTCGTGCGCCGCGAGCATGCGACGCAGGGCGGCCGTCAACGTCGGTGTGTCGATGAAGCCCACGTGCGTGAGATCGCCGCGCTGCGGCAGTCCCGCCTCGACCAGCGCGTCCTGCCAGCCCTTCAGGCGCAGCAGTCCGGTCACTGCATCGTCGCCCATGAACGCGATGCTGCGGTGCCCGTGCGAGATCAGATGCCGGGTGGCTTCATACCCGCCACCGACGTCGTCCTGCAGGACGGCATCGGCGGTCAACCGGCCGGGTTCCCGGTCGGCGAACACCAGCGGTGTGCGTTTCTGCCACGGCCGTAGGTAGGACATGTCGCGGCCGACCGGGCAGATGATCATGCCGGCCACCTGACGCTTCAGTACGGCTTCGATGGACTGCTGTTCGTGCGACGGCTCCCAGCCGACGCCGGTGACGATGACGGCGACGCCTCGTCCGCTGGCCTCGCGCTCGACGGCACCGATGATGCTGGCGAAGAACGGGTCGGACACGCCGGGCACCGCTACGCCGATCGCGGCGTCGCGGCCGGTCCGGAAGGTGACGGCGAGCATGTTGGGCACGTACTGCAGCTCGTCGATCGCGCGCTCCACCCGTTCGCGGACGTCGGCCGAGACGTAGCGGTCGTTGTTGACCACGCGCGAGACCGTCTTCGCGCTGACACCCGCCCGCTGGGCAACGTCGCGCATGGTCGCCATCGGGCTTCCTCTCTCGTCTCGACCGGTCAGCGGTCAGTATGTCACCGATGTCAGACCGGGTGGGCGGATTTTCTGACACCGGTGACATAGCCGCGAATGTGGCGTACTGTCCGGCAGAAGCCCGGAACAGCGTGACCCAGGTAACACACGCGCCTTCAGAAGCCGTCAGAAGAGGAGGGCCCGACGACCGTGCAACCACAGCTCCTGCCTCCCAACGTGGTACCGCACTGGTACGCGGGCGGGCCGGCGCTGGCCGCCTGGCGCGGTCTGCCACCGGTCGGGGACCGCTCACCGGAGGAGTGGGTGGGCGCGACGGTGGCCCGCTTCGGTGAGCCGAACCTCGGGCCCGCCCGGCTGGCCGACGGCACGCTGCTGCGTGACGCGGTTCGCGCCGACCCTCGCGGCTGGCTCGGCCGCCACGATGGAGAACCGGGTGACACGGGTGTGCTCGTGAAGCTCTTGGATGCCGGCCAACGTCTGCCCGTGCACGTGCATCCCACCCGGGAGTACGCCTCGCAACACCTCGGCTGCGCTTACGGCAAGACGGAGGCGTGGTACGTCCTGGAGGCCGACGAAGACGCGGCGGTGTGGGTCGGGTGGCGCGAGGAGGTCGGCCAGGGCCGGCTCGCGGAGCTGGTAGAGACGCAGGATGCCGAGGCGATGCTGGCGCTCATGCACCGGGTGCCGGTGCGACCGGGGGACGGCGTGCTGGTGCCGGGCGGGACCCCGCACGCCATCGGAGCCGGCATCCTGCTCGTGGAGGCGCAAGAGCCCACCGATCAGTCAATTCTGTTGGAGCGCACCAACACCACGGCATCCGACGACGAGGTTTTCCTCGGCCTCTCCCGTGATGTAGCGCTGTCGGTCGTCGAGACCTCAGCACTGACCGATATCGCTGCGCTGACGCGGCATACCGGCGCCCACGTCGCCGGCCTGGTGGAGGTGCTGCCTGAGGAGGCCGCGCCGTTCTTCCGCATGGAATTGCTGGCACCGGGTGGCCACGTGGCTGCCGGATTCGCCGTCGCCGTGGCGCTGTCCGGCGCCGGGGCGCTGACGGCGGTGCACAGCGAGCCCATCGACGTCGAACGCGGCCAGACCCTCGTCGTCCCAGCGGGTTGTGGGGATTGGCGCATCGACGGCGACGTGCGGCTGCTCGTCTGCCGGCCCGGCACCACGTGGCCACCACAGCGCCCGCCAACCACTACGGAACAGGAAGGCACAGCATGACCGCACTGCTGGAGGGGCGCGCCGTCTCGCGCAGCTTCGGCCACGTCCGCGCGCTGGACCGCGCCGACTTCGACATCAGTCCCGGCGAGGTCGTCGGGTTGATCGGCGACAACGGCGCCGGCAAGTCGACGCTTATCAAGGCGTTGTCGGGCAGCCTCGAGCTCGATGAGGGCGAAATCTATTTCGAGGGCAGGCCGGTGCGCCTGTCGAGTCCGCGACAGGCGAACGACCTCGGCATCGAGGTGGTCTACCAGGACCTGGCACTGGCTCCCCATCTCAATCCCGTTCAGAACGTCTTCCTGGGCAGGGAAATACCGCGCAAAGGTGTTCTCGGCCACCTCGGCTTCATGGACGAGAAGGAGATGCGCCGCCAGGCGGCCGCGTCCTTCAAGCAGCTCGGGGCGACGGTGCGATCGCTGAATTCGCCCGTCGGGTCGATGTCCGGTGGACAGCGTCAGGGCATCGCCATTGCCAGGGCCATCGCATGGGCGGACAAGGTCGTCATCCTCGACGAGCCGACCGCCGCGCTGGGTGTCGTCCAGACCAAGAACGTTCTCGAGTCGGTGAAGCGGGTGCGCGACAAGGGAATCGCAGTTGTGCTCATCAGCCATTCGATGCCGCATGTGCTCGAGGTGTGTGACCGCATCCAGGTGCTGCGGCTCGGCCGACGTGTCGCCACCTACCCGGGTCACAGCACGACGGTCGAGACGCTTGTGGGCGCGATGACCGGCGCCCTCGACGTGAAGGAGGGCGCGGCATGAGCACCTTGGCCAACCAGCCGGCCGCCGTCGCGGCAGGGGCAGACGAGTTCGACGGTACCCAGTCGCTGCTGAAACGCGTTGTCGGGCTTCAGGCGTTCTGGATTCTCGGGGTCCTGATCGTCATCTGCCTGTTCTTCACCCTCATCGCCGGCGACCGTTTCCTGTCCACGGGAAACTTCTCGCTTATCTCGCAGAACGTCGCGGTCTGGGCCGTGATCGGGGTCGGGATGACGTTCGTGATCATCACCTCGGGCATCGATCTATCCGTCGGCTCGGTCTTGGTGTTCTCGTCCGTTGTCGCAGCCAAAGTGATGGAGGCGATGGGCGGCAGCGGAATTGGTGTGGCCGCCGTCGGGCTCGTTGCTGCGATCCTCAGCGGCATGGCGTGGGGCGTCGTCAACGGCGTGCTGGTCGCCATGGCCAAGGTGCCCCCACTGATCGTGACCCTCGGCACGCTGTCGGTGGCGCTGGGACTTGCGCAGGTGATCACCGGCGGCATCGACATCCGCTCGGTCCCCAGCGAACTGACCGACTTCAGCGCCTACACAAAGGTATTGGGTATCCCCGGCCTACCGTTTGTTGCGCTGGTGGTTCTCGTTCTCGGCGGCATCCTGCTGCACAAGACCAGGTTCGGCCGCTACACGTATGCCATCGGCAGCAATGAGGAGGCCGCCCGTCGTACCGGCGTCAAGGTGACGCGGCATCTGGTGCTCGTGTACGCGCTGGCGGGAACCCTGGCCGGACTCGGCGCGCTGCTCTCGCTCGCTCAGTACGGCACGACGACGATCGCCGGGCAATCGTTGACGAACCTCAACGTCATCGCCGCGGTTGTCATCGGCGGCACGTCCATCTTCGGCGGGTTCGGCACGATCTTCGGCACCGTCGTCGGCCTGTTCATCCCCGCCGTGCTGCAGTCGGGCTTCGTCATCATCGGCGTCCAACCCTTCTGGCAGGGCGTCGCGGTCGGCTCGGTGCTCGTCGCCGCCGTCTACGTCGACCAAACCCGTCGCGCCGCAGCGATGCGCAGTGCGCGGTCCCGGGGCATTTTCAGTCGCAAAGGGTCGAAAGGATCGAAAGGAAAGGAAAGCCAGTGAACCGTAAGCGCGTAATGCTGGTCGCGGGTGCAGTTGGGGTCGTAGTGCTCACGCTGCCGATGGCGGCCTGCACGTCCTCGAAACCGCAGTCGAGCGGCTCCGGCGGGACGTCGAACGGGGCCACGCCCGCGCCGTCCGAGGCGGCAGCGACCACCGTTACCGCTCCGTCGAAGGCCAGCAAGAACTACAACATCCAGTTCCTGCAGGGTGTGATCGGCGACCAGTTCTACATCACCATGCAGTGCGGCGCGCAGGAGGAGGCGGCCAAGCTCGGCGTCACGGTCAACACGCAAGGCCCGCAGAAGTTCGATCCGACGCTGCAGAAGCCGATCCTCGACTCGATCGTCGCGGGCCGGCCGGATGCGCTGCTGGTCGCGCCAACCGACGTCCAGGCCATGCAGCAGCCGCTGCAGCAGGCGGCCGCCGCCGGGATCAAGGTGGTGCTGGTCGACACCACGACGAACGACCCGTCCTATGCGGTATCCGCGATCGCCAGCGACAACGAGGGCGGTGGCAAGGCGGCCTTCGACGCGATCAAGCAACTGCACCCCGGGGGCGGCAAGGTCATGGTGATGGGCGTAGATCCAGGCATCTCGACGACCGACGCGCGCACCAAGGGCTTCGAGGACGCCGTCAAGGCCGACGGCAAGTTCACCTACGTCGGCGTGCAGTACAGCCACGACGACCCTGCGACCGCAGCACAACTCATCGGGGCCCAGCTGCAGAAGGATCCCGACCTCATCGGCGTCTTTGCCGCGAACCTGTTCTCCGCCGAGGGCTCGGCCACCGGTGTGAAGCAGGCAGGCAAGAGCGGCCAGGTGAAGATCGTCGGTTTCGACGCGGGCCCGAATCAGATCCAGGCACTGCGGGACGGCACCGTTCAGGCGCTCGTCGCGCAGGAGCCGGGCATCATCGGCAAGTTCGGTGTCGACGAGGCGGTCACCGCTCTCGGTGGCGGCCAGAACACGAAGAAGGTGCAGACCGGCTTCACGGTCATCACGCCGGACAACCTCGCCGGCGAAGGCGGGGCGGCGGCGTACAAGTCCAGCTGCTGACCTACTCGATTCGCAGACATTGTCCATCGAAGCGGACGCCGCGCAAGTCAGCGACGGCCACGGTGACACTTTCGGTGGCGGCGATCGGGCCGACGCCGATGATGGTTTCGACACCTGCGGCACGTGCTGCCGCGATGCCGGCGGGAGCGTCCTCGAACACCGCACAACGTTCGGGAGGCACGCCAAGGCGCTGCGCGGCGAGCCGGTAGGGGTCCGGGAACGGTTTCCCGCGTTCGACGTCTTCGCTTGTGACCAGGACGTCCGCAGGGACGAGGCCGGCCGATGCCATGCGTGCGGTGGCGATGGCACGGCCGCCGGACGTGACGACCGCCCACGTTCCCTGAGGCAACTCGTCGAGCAGTTGGCGTGCGCCCGGTATCGCCACCACGTCTGCGGCGTGGTCCAGTTCCTGCCGGATCAGATCAGCGGTAGCCGCGGTGACATCGCTTGGGCTGCTTATCAATTCGGCGACGAGGTCGGTAATTCGCCTGCCGTGCTCGACGTCGCGGTGAAAGTCGAAACCCGGTGCCCAGCGCTTCGCCCACAGATTCCAGGCAACGGCCGCCGCGTTGTGCGAGTCGACAAGGACACCGTCGCAGTCGAGTAACAGACCGTCGACCGTGAGACTTACGGCGTCGCTCCCCGTCACGAGGAAGCAGGGTATGACATTGGTTATGGCTGATTTCGCGGGGCGCGCAGTGTTGGTAACGGGTGCCAGTGGTGGCATCGGGGCCGCGACAGTGCGCCGGCTCGCCAATCTGGGCGCGACGGTCTACGCGGGTGGGCGGGACGCCGAGAAGTTGGCCGGGCTCTGCGGCGAGACGGGTGCTCAGCCGGTGGCTTTCGATCTGGCTTCCGAGGACGAAATTCGTGCCGCCGTGTCGGGTCTGGACCTGTGGGGCGTGGTGAATTGCGGCGGTTTCGGCGGTGAGATAGCGACGCCCCAAGACACCGATATCGCCGTGTTCGACAAGGTGATCAGCGTCAACGCGCGAGGAAGCCTGCTTGTCATCAAGCACGTGACACCCGGGATGATTGCGCGAGGGGTGGGCGGGTCGATCGTGAACGTCTCCAGTCAGGCGAGTCTCGTGGCGTTGTCAGGCCACATTTCGTACGGATCGTCGAAGGCGGCGCTCGACAACATCACCCGCGTGGCCGCACTGGAACTGGGCAAACACAACATCCGGGTCAACGGCGTCAACCCGACGGTGGTCATGACTGACATGTCCGCGTCGTACTGGGGACGTCCCGATGTCGGTCCGCAGTTCCTGGAGCAGATGCCCCTGGGCCGTTGGGCCACCGAAGATGAGGTCGCCGCACCCATCTGTTTCCTGCTCAGCGATGACGCCTCGATGATCACCGGGGTCTCACTCCCGGTGGATGGCGGTTACACGTGTCGTTGACGTGCGCGGGACTCGCGGCCGCGTGTGCCGGGTCGATCCGCGTCGCGTAGGTAGCCTGGGCTCATGACCAGGCGGCACCAGGTGGCCGCGGCGCTGGCCATCCTGCTCGCCGCGGTGCTCACCGCCTGCGCGCACGCGATCTCCGGCACCGCGACCTGGCCCGGCGCCAAGCTGGAGAGGGTGGTGCTGACGGCGGCAGACTTCCCGCCGGACGTGCAGTACGACCGGATCAACGGGCCGCCCGGCCAGCCGGACGGTGCCGGCGGCCGGCCTACCATGCTGTCCAACCCCGAGGGCTGCTCGGACGGGCTCACCCGGGCCATTGCCGACTCTGCCGAGCGCGGTCCCGGCAGCGCGGCGGAATATCTCGTGGCGTACGACGGCGCACGGATCGTGATGACGGTGTTGACGTGGCCGCTGGACCTCGAAAGGCTTTCCGCCACCGCCGAGCGCTGCGCGCATTTCCAAACATTCTTCGACTCGTCGACGCCCGGCATTCCGATGACCACGATCCGATTGCAGACAGCGCACCCCGACACGCTCGTTTACCAGCAAACGATGCGACTCAACGATGTCGAGAGCAGTGTTTACTTTGCGTTCGAGAACATCGGCAGGATGGCGGTGTTCGGCATCGCGTTTCCCACGCCGAATCCGTCCATCCCCGTCAAAGCCGCGCTGCCGCAAACGTTTCTGGACATCGTGGCCAAGCAGGCCGACCGCGCACAAACGGCCTGACCGCAGGGTTAACAGCATGAAAATCCGCCCGCCAACAGGGCGAGTCGCTGTAGCGTGGCCAAATGCCTTCCACCATGGTTACCGTCGACGGGTTTCCCGTGCCCGTCGAGGTGGCGGGCCCCGACAAGGGCTCCGTCGTGGTGGTGCTCGGCGCGGCGCACCACGCGCCGTCCGCCTATGACGCGATTTGTCAGCGGCTGCACACCGCGTCGCTGCGGACCATCGTGATTGGTCCCGACCCCCGGCTGACCGCCAAATCGGTGGTCGGCATCCTCGACGCGCTCGACGTGCGGTGGGCGCTGCTGGTCGGCGACCGAATCGGCGGCGAACTGGCCTGGGAGCTGGCCGCCACGCGGCTGGACCGGTTCATCGGGTTGGTGGTGATCGACCGCGGCCATCCGCGCGTTGCCGACCTGACCGGGGTGATCCGCGACGAACACTGCCCGCCGGTCGAGATGAATACGACCGCCCTGGTCAGCACGCCCGCTGCGCGGGCGGTCGCGAAGGCCAGCCAGCGTTACGTGTACGGCGATTTCCGCCTGGTCGATTTGCTCGGCAGGCGCAACGCGCAGGAGTCCACCGCGCAACTGGCCGCCGAGATCGTGATGCGCACCAGCACCTGGTAGCGGCTACTGAGGCGGCTGGTCCGGCGTCCACGCCTGTGGCAGGCCCGGATTCTGTGGGAACAGGAAGTCGACGAAAGCCTGTGCGGTGGGCTGCGGCTCGTGGTTGGCCAGGCCCGGGCGCTCATTGGCCTCGATGAACACGTAGTCGGTCGCCGCGACGTCCGGGACGAGAAGGTCGATACCAGTCACCGGGATGCCGATGGCTTCCGCTGCCGTCACCGCCACCGCGCACAACTCCGTATTCACCTCGGCGGTGACGTCATGGATGGTGCCGCCCTGATGCAGGTTTGCGGTGCGACGCACCCGCAACCGTGTGCCTTCCGGTAAGACGTCGCTGAACGAGCAGCCGGCCTCTCTGACCGTGGCTTCGGTGATGTCGTCGACGGGAATCCGTGATTCACCGCCGGTAGCTGCCGATCGGCGCCGGCTCTGGGCGTCGATCAGCTCGCGAACGGTGTGGTGTCCCGTCCCGACGACTTCCGCGGGCCGTCGCAGTGCGGCGGCCACCACCTTGTGGTCGATGACGACCAACCGCAGGTCGTCGCCCGCCGCGCGCTGCTCGATGAGAACGTCGGGATGCTGCTCGCGAGCCCGCGCCAGTGCCGCGTCGAGTTCGTCGGGATTGTCGACGCCGACCGTGATGCCCTTGCCCTGTTCACCGCGGGTCGGCTTGACCACGACGTCGCCCACCTCGTCGAGGAACGCGTAGTCCTCGTCGTCGAAGGTGGCCAGCCGGCCCTTCGGGACGGCGATTCCGGCCTCGGCGACGAGGCGACGGGTCAGGCGCTTGTCGTCGCAGCGGGCCATCGCCACAGCGGATGTGAACTCCGACAACGACTCTCGGGTGATGACGCTGCGACCGCCGTGTGACAGACGCATCTCGCCCGCCTCGGCATCGAGCACCTCCACCCAGATGCCGCGGCGCATGGCCTCGTCGGCGATGATGCGCGCGTACGGATTGAGGTCGTCGACCGTCTCCGGCGGGTGAGTGAACAACGGTTCGTTGATCGCGTTCTTGCGCTTTACCGCCATCACCGGCACACGTGCGAATCCCAGCTTCTCGTAGAGCGCGATCGCAGCGGCGTTGTCGTGCGCCACCGACAAGTCCATGTAGGCCCGCCGCCGGTCCCGGTAAATCGCGGCGAGCGCGAGTGTCAACGCAGCGCCGACGCCGGGCAGGCTCGACGTCGGGTCGACGGCCAGGGTCCACAGGCTCGAGCCGTTCTCGGGGTCGGAGAACAGTCGCTTGTGGTCGACGCCGGTCACCGTGCCGACGACCGTGCCGTCGTCGTCGCGGACCGCGACAAGGTAGTCGACAGGTTCGCGATGAAGATGGTTGTCCCAGATGACGTCGACCGGGGCGGACACCATCCCGCAGCGCAGGTACACCCGGTTCATCGCGTCGGCGTCATCTGCGCTCTCGAGCGTGCGCACCGTGAACCCGGCGGGTGACGCGTCCGAATCATCGTCGGAGAACCGCAGCCGATAGGTGTGGCTCGGGTCGATGAACAGTTCGGCAGGCGCAAGCGCGACGAGCACCTGTGGCTCGCGGGCGTACATGGAGATGTCGCGGCGGCCCTGCCCCTCCTGGCGCAACACCTCCGCGAGCGTGTCCGGATCGGCGAACGTCTGGCCGAAAATCAGTCGGCCCCAACCGAGTTCGAGGACTACATCATCGGCCATCGCGTCGACCATGTGCTGAGGCGACGCGTCGTGCAGGCCGAGTGTGATGGCCTCGGGGTGATCCTCGCGGGGATTGACGAGGCTGGATGTCGCCGGCCGACCGGCTCCGGCGGTCATGCCGCGGCTCCGGTGATGCCGTGGCGCTGAAGCCACAGTTCCAGCAGGGCGATCTGCCAGAGCTCGTTGCCGCGCAGCGGAGTAAGGCGGCCGTTGGGGTCCGCCAGCAGCCGATCGACCGCCTCGGGGCGGAACAGGCCGCGCTCCTTGGCGGCCGGGGCGTACAGCGCGTCACGGACGAGGTCGAGGTAGGGACCTTCCAGGTGGGTCAGTGCGGGCACAGGGAAGTAGCCCTTCGGGCGATCGATGACGTCGGCCGGGATCACCCTGCGTGCGGCCTGCTTGAGCACGCCCTTGCCGTGATGCGCTGTCTTGAGCTCCGGCGGGCAGGTGGCGGCCAGTTCGACCAGCTCGTGGTCGAGGAAGGGCACCCGGCCCTCCAGACCCCACGCCATCGTCATGTTGTCGACGCGCTTCACCGGGTCGTCCACCAGCATCACGGTCGTGTCGAGCCGCAGCGCGCGGTCGACGCCGGTTGCCGCGCCCGCGCGGGCGAAGTGCTCGGTGACGAACTGCCCGCTGGGATCCCCGTCGAGCAGGTACGCCGGTGTGACGAGCTCACCGACGCCCGCGCTGTCCCTGTCGAAGAAGGCTTGGCGGTAGCTGGCCACCGAGCCCTCCACGGAGGCGGCGGCCGGTTCACCCATCGGGGGATACCAGTGGTAGCCCGCGAAGACCTCGTCGGCGCCCTGCCCGGACTGCACCACCTTCACGTGTTTGGCGACCTCCTGGCTGAGCAGATAGAACGCGACGCAGTCGTGGCTGACCATCGGCTCGCTCATCGCGCCGATCGCACCGTCGAGCGCGGGCAGCATCCGGTCGGTGCCGATGCGGATCTGATGGTGGTCGGTTTCGAACCGCTCGGCGATGATGTCGGAGTACTTGAACTCGTCGCCCTTGACGCCACCGACCGACTCGAAGCCGATCGAGAACGTCGCCAGGCCGTGTTGGCCCGCCTCGGCGAGCAGCCCGACGATCAGGCTCGAGTCGACGCCACCCGACAGCAGACAGCCGACGGGCACGTCGGCGACCAGTCGGCGATCGACGGCCACCCGCAGAGCCTCGAGAACCGCGTCCTCCCAATCGCGTTCGGACCAGTCAGCGCGGTCATGGCGCCGGGTGAAGTCGGGTTCCCAATACGTGGTGGTCGTGGTGCGGCCGTCGGGTTCGATCGCCACCAGAGACGCGGGCGGCACCTTGGTGACGCCGCGCAGGATCGTCCGCGGCGGCGGGACGACCGAGTGGAATGACAGGTAATGGTGCAGCGCGACCGGGTCGATGCGGGTGTCGACGTCCCCGCCGGCGAGCAGCGCAGGCAGTGACGACGCGAAGCGGATGCGCGACGCGCTCTCGGTCAGGTACAGCGGCTTGATGCCCAGCCGGTCACGGCCGAGCAGCACCCGGCCGCTGTCCCGCTCGACGATCGCGAACGCGAACATCCCGTAGAGGCGGTCGACGAATCGGTCACCCCACTGGTGGTAGGCCTTCAGCAGCACCTCGGTGTCGCTGTGCGAGAAGAACCGGTAGCCGAGCTCGCCCAGTTCGCGCCGCAGCTGCTTGTAGTTGTATATGCAGCCGTTCCAGCAGACGGCCAGCCCCAGGTCCGAGTCGACCATCGGCTGCGCGCCTGCCTCGGACAGATCGATGATGCTCAGGCGACGGTGGCCCAGTGCGACGCGGCCCTGCGACCACACGCCAGCCGCGTCAGGGCCGCGTGGCGTCATCGCCCCCACCATCGCCGAGACCGCGGCTACGTCAGGCGTTTGGCCGTCAAGACGCACCTCGCCGGTGGCTCCGCACACTCAGCCGACGCTACCCGCTGGGGGTAATCGCTAAACCTCCAAGCGGGAGGCTACGACACGCCCTCCAACTGCTCGCCGGTTTCGTCGACCTGCTTGATCGGCCCAGTGAACCAGTTCTTCACCGACGCGTGCCAGTAGATCCACAGCAGGATCAGCACAGCGCCGACCAGGAGCGGGGTGTAGTTGACGAATTTCCACTCGAAGACACCGGTGTTCCACGGAACGCCGCCCGACGACGTCGGGAACATGGCGACGATCGAGGTGATGATGATCTCGATGATCGCGACCGGTGCCATCCACTTCCAGTGTGTGCCAAGGTTCCAGCTGCCCTGCGGGAACGAGTCGCCTGCCTTCCACCGGTAGTAGATCGGCACCGCGAAGCACAGATACAGACCGACGACGCCGATCGACACCACCGCGAAGAACGCGACGGGCACCGGTGCGCCGTTGATGTCCACCTCGACGAGCGCGGGGAGCGTGATGATCGCCGCAAAGACCGCTGTCACCATGACGCCGTTCGCAGGCACCCTCTTCGAGCTCAGCGACGACCACAACTGGTGACCGGGCACGGCGCGGTCGCGGCTGAACGCGAACAGCATTCGCGATGCGCTCGTCTGGCAAGCCGTGGTGCAGAAGAACTGTCCCGCGGTGGAGATGAACAGGATCAGCGCCACCCACCTGGAGCTCATCGCCTGGGTGAAGATGGTCACCACCGCGCCGCCGCCCTTCGACACCGCGTCAGCGTCCTGGACGGCGAACAGGAAGGACAGCAACAGGACCCAGCCGCCGATGGCCGAGTAGAAGATCGACTGCCAGATGCCCTTGGCGGCCGCGTTGGCCGCGCTCTTGGTCTCCTCGGAAAGGTGCGCCGACGCGTCATAGCCGGTGATCGTGTACTGCGTCAGGATCGCTGCAATCGGCAGTACGAACAGCAGGAAGCCCCAGCCGGACGTCGAGCCGCCGAACATGCCGCTGTTGTTGATCGTCTTGGCGAACACGTCGCTGAAGCTGGCGTGCTGCGCGGGAATGGCCCACAAGATCACGATGACAGCCGCGGCGCCCGCCACGTGCCACCACACCGAGATGTTGTTGATGACGGCCAGCAGGTGGGACGAAAAGATGTTGATGATGGCCGACACCGCCAGGATGATGACGAACAGCACGAAGGTCCGCGTCAGGCTGTAGCCGTTGAGCCAGGTCTCACTGAACGTGCCCAGCGTCAGGTCCAGGAACGTCGCGCAGCCGTACGCGACCGACGCCAGGATGGCGATCAGCCCGATCAGGTTCAGCCAGCCGGTGTAGAACCCTGCTTTGACGCCGCCGAGCTTGCTTGCCCACCAATAGATTCCACCCGAGGTCGGGAACGCCGAGACCAGCTCCGACATACACAGGCCGATGATCAGAATGAAGATCGAGACGAGGGGCCAGCCCCAGGCGATCGCCACGGGGCCGCCGTTGTTCCAGCCGAGGCCGAACGAGGTGAAGCAGCCCGCCAGGATCGAGATGATCGAGAACGAGATCGCGAAGTTGGAGAAGCCCGACCAGGATCGCT
>Ga0105243_10000912_pt1 | contig 27733 bp, 22 predicted proteins | sample KBSM34metaG_FD_81525 | JGI IMG/M metagenome (GOLD analysis project Ga0105243, IMG submission 81525) | Miscanthus rhizosphere microbial communities from Kellogg Biological Station, Michigan, USA - KBS M3-4 metaG | ecosystem: Host-associated > Plants > Roots > Rhizosphere > Soil | place... | reverse complement strand
GCTAGCGCACCGCGATGGCCGCGCTCATCACGCGGATCGCGCTGACCAGGCCGTCGATCAGGTCGGCCTCCCCGAAGGAGGACACAGCTGCAGTCACGCCGAGCTGCACGACCCGGTCCGTGACCCGACCGGCGACCTTGCGCCCAGAGCGGATCTCGATGGCGCGCTGGTTCGGCGAGACCGCGATCAGCACCGAGCGCTCGGCCTCGGGGGTCTTCGGGAACAGCGCGTCGGCGCCCGCCGCGGTGTCCTCGCCGAGATCACCGATGAACGCGTTGAAGCGCACCTTGGTCGACCTCGTCGCGTCGGTCATCGCATCGTCGAGGGCCACCAGCTCGTCCACGCTGAACGGCAGATCGTCGTAGGGATCGCCGACGCGGTGCACGCTCGAGACGCGACCGCTCGCGGTCACCACCGAGCCCACCGGGAGCTCGGACTCGATCACCGCCGGGAAACTGCTACCACCTGCCACTTGCCGAACCTCCGATCAGATCTGCGGATCCGGACTCGATGGCCGCGTGCCCGCCGTGGTGACCGACCGTCACCTCGTCGACCGCGGACCACAGCACCGGCTTGTGGGTCCATTCCTCGTCCAGCGAGTAGTGCGCGGGGGTGGTGCCTGCCACCGGCTTGGCCAGGTAGCACAGCCCCGCGATGATCGCCGTGATGAGCGCAGGGATCCCTACGAAGATCAGCGATGTCTCAAGAATGCTCACGCACCAAACCGTAGCCCAGTGCGCCACAAATTGTGCCGTCGGGGGCACCTCGAGATCGGACGTTTACGCAGCGCCCTCGCCGAGATAGCGCAACCACACCGGGTCGAGCTCCTTGGTGCTCGCCAGCAGCCGCCAGTGCTGCCCCTTGGGCGGCACCAGGGCGGCCCGCAAGGTCCAGCCGAGCTCGCTGAGCAGCTTGTCGGCTTTGCGGTGGTTGCAAGGCGCGCAGCAGGCCACGCAGTTCTCCCAGGAGTGACCGCCGCCCCGGCTGCGCGGGATCACGTGGTCGACGGTCTCGGCCTTGTCGCCGCAGTACGCGCAGCGGAATCGGTCGCGGTGCATCAGCGCGGCCCTGGTCATCGGGATCCGGGCCCGATAGGGCACCCGCACGTAGTTGCGCAGCCGGATCACGGAGGGGACCTGCACCGACCAGTCGGCGGAATGGATGACCTGCCCGTCCGGATCCTCGTGGACGGCGCTGGCCTTCTCGCACACCAGCAGGACGACGGCTCGGCGGACGGGGAGCGCGGTGAGCGGCTCGTAGGTGGCGTTCAGAAGCAGCACCCGGCGCTTCACCCAGGAAGGAACCGCGTCGTCCTCACCTGGGGTCGAGGGTCTCAGACCCTCGTCTATCACTTGCAGCGAAGAAGCCCCCGATCCCCGCGGCAGGCGGGCATCAGTGGGCTGGAGTTGTCGGTGCGCTCGGGCGCTGTGCGAGTTCTTCATGCGACCTCCGGGAAGATTGCTCCCAAGTTGACCACGGATGGCCTGCTCGCGCACGTCCATTTGGTACAAAGATGCAGGACTTTCGGTGAACAACCGATGACAACACGAGCGCGTCGACGTCACGGCGCGAGTACGGGCACAATGGACGCCGACATGACTGATGCCGAAGTGAGCTTCTACGAAGCGGTGGGCGGAGCCGAGACCTTCCGCAAACTGACCGCGCGGTTCTACGAGGAAGTGGCGAAGGACGAGATCGTCCGGCCCCTCTACCCGGAGGAGGACCTCGGACCGGCCGAACGCCGCATGCGGATGTTCCTCGAGCAGTACTGGGGCGGCCCGCGAACCTACTCCGACGAGCGCGGACACCCCCGGCTCCGGCTGCGACACCAGCCGTTCCGGATCGGCCCGCTCGAGCGCGACGCGTGGCTGCGCTGCATGCACATCGCGATCGCGTCGATCGACGAGGCCACCCTCGACGAGCCGCACCGCCGCGCCCTCGTCGACTACATGGACATGGCCGCCGCCTCGATGGTGAACTCACCCGTCTGATCGGCGCGAACCGGGCCACATCCCGCCGAAGTCGTGCTGCCCGGACGGGTTTGGCACTATGGGTCCCTGTGACCACCGACGAGACCGTGCCGGAGACAACAGATCCCTGGTGGACGAACGCGGTCTTCTATCAGATCTATCCGCGCTCCTTCTCCGACTCCAACGGCGACGGCGTCGGCGACCTGGGCGGCGTCCGCGACCGGCTCGGGTACCTCGAGCTGCTCGGCGTCGACGCCATCTGGCTGAGCCCGGTGATGCGCTCGCCGATGGCCGACCACGGCTACGACGTCTCCGATCCGCGCGACATCGACCCGTTGTTCGGCGACCTCGAGGTGATGGACGCGCTGATCGCGCAGGCACACGCGCGGCGGATCCGGGTCACCATGGACCTGGTGCCGAACCACACCAGCGTGGCGCACCCGTGGTTCGCGGCCGCGCTGGCGGCCGGGCCGGGCAGCCCCGAGCGGGCCCGCTACCACTTCCGCGACGGCCTGGGCGAGGACGGCTCCCAGCCCCCCAACAACTGGCCGAGCATCTTCGGTGGGCCCGCCTGGACCCGGGTCACCGAACCGGACGGCTCCCCCGGCCAGTGGTACCTGCACATCTTTGCCCCCGAGCAGCCCGACCTGAACTGGGACAACCAGGAGGTCGCCGACGACCTCGCCACCACGCTGCGGTTCTGGCTGGACCGCGGCGTCGACGGTTTCCGGATCGATGTCGCGCACGGCATGGCCAAGCCGGAGGGACTGCCGGACTACGACTGGGAATCCAACCGGCTCCTGAGCAACGACGACAACGACCCGCGGTTCAACAACCCCGGCGTGCACGAGATCCACCGCGGCCTGCGCAAGGTGATGAACGAGTATCCCGACACGGTGGCCGTCGGCGAGATCTGGGTGCGCGACAACGAGCGCTTCGGCGAGTACATCAGGCCGGACGAACTTCACCTGGGCTTCAACTTCCGCCTCGCCGAGGCCGAGTTCGGCGCCGACAGCCTGCGCGAGGCCATCGAGAACTCGCTCGGCGCGGTGGCCGCGGTCGGCGGCACCCCCACCTGGACGCTGTCGAACCACGACGTCGAGCGCGAGGTCACCCGCTACGGCGGCGGCGAGATCGGCCTGGCCAGGGCCCGCGCCATGGCCGTCGTCGAGTTCGCGCTGCCCGGGGCGGTCTTCATCTACAACGGCGCGGAACTCGGGCTGCCGAACGTCGACCTCCCGGACGAGGCGCTGCAGGATCCGGTGTGGGAGCGGTCGGGGCACACCGAACGCGGACGCGACGGTTGCCGGGTCCCCGTGCCGTGGGAGGGCGCGGCACCGCCGTTCGGCTTCAGCTCGACGGAGACGTCGTGGTTGCCGATGCCACCGGAATGGGCCGACCGCACCGTGGAGGCGCAGATCGAGGACGTGACGTCCACGCTGTCGCTGTACCGGTCCGCACTCGAGCTGCGGGCCCTGCGACCTGAGTTCTCCGGCAACGAGATCGATTGGTACGGAAGCCCGTCCGGTTGCCTGGCCTTCCGCCGACGCGGCGGGCTGGTCTGCGCGCTGAACGCCACGGATGCGCCCATCCCGCTCCCGCCGGGAGAACTGCTGCTCGCCAGCGCCCCGCTGGTGAACGGGGAGCTGCCCCCGAACGCGGCGGCCTGGCTGGTCTGAAATCCCAGTCAGGCCGAGTGCGCAGGGAGCCAAACAGTAACGATTCGATTCCCCCGTACCAAATTACAGCTGCCTGTACGAAACGCCATCTAGACTGCGCCACATGCTGATTCACCCGACTTTGCGGATGCAATCGTGGGGATTCGTCATCGGTGCACTGCTGTTTGCGCTCGGGTCCGCACCCTGGATTTCCACGGCTCTTGGCGCCGCGAGCGCCAACACGGCCTTCTTCATCGGGTCTTGGTTCTTCACCGCCGCGGCTTTCATCCAACTTGTACTCAGTGGGCAGGCCACCACTACAGACCGCGGCAAGCCGGCAATTCGAGCCGAATGGCTCTCGGCGGCAATCCAATTCCTGGGAACGCTGTTGTTCAACATAAGCACGGGTGCCGCACTGCACGCGCACACGATCAACAGCGAAATGCACCTGGTGTGGAATCCCAATGCCGAGGGCTCGGTCGCCTTCCTTGCGAGCAGTGCCCTCGCCGTCCTGATTCTGCTGCGGGCCAACCAGTTCTGGGAACCAGGCTCGCGGGACTGGCAGAGTGTGTGGCTGAACATGCTCGGTTCCATCGCGTTCGGATTCTCAGCGGTGGGCGCGTTCATCACCCGTGACGGCACCACGATGGACGCGGCGGTCGCTGCGGGTGGAACGTTCGTCGGTGCGCTGTGCTTCTTCGCGGCCTCGGCGATATTTCTCGGTGGGGACGATCAGCCCGCCGAGGAGATGGCCGACGCGAGCTGAGTGCCTCCGCCGCCCTGCCGGTGTTCCGGGTCGGCCGATCCGACCCGCCCGCGAGAACCCCGGCCGGGGTGCCGTCGATCCAGGGCCGGTGCCCCACCCGATGGCCGGTGTTGCGTCTGCGCACCAGTTCGATGTTTCTCCGCACGATCCGGGTAGCGCACGGCACTACGCGCCCGGCGGTCCACGGTCCCCGCCACCGTGGCCTCCTTCCGATACGAGCAGGGGCGGCACAGGTACGGGATATGCACCTGTGCCGCCTGTGACTGTCAGCTCAGTGCGCGAAGCCCTTTGCGTTGTGCTCGGCACCGGACTTCAGCCGTGCCACGACATCCCTCATCGCCAGCACCAGCTTGTATGCCATGTCCCGGCTGAAACCCTCCCGCAAGACGATTCGCAGTACCGCGACATCCTCCGCGTCGGCCGGCATGGTGTAGGCGGGGACCTGGAAACCGCGGGCCCGCAGTTCGTGGGAGATGTCGAACACGGAGAACCCCGCGTCGCCGTCGACCTCGAACGACAGCACGGGAATCGCGGTGCCGTCGGTGATGATCCGCATGTGGTCGATCTTCGCGATCTCAGCGGAGAGCATCAGTGCGGTGTCCCGCAGCGACTCCATGATCTGGGTGTACCCGGCGACACCGAGCCGGATGAAATTGTAGTACTGACCGACGACCTGGTTGCCCGGACGCGAGAAGTTCAGTGTGAAGGTCGGCATGTCACCGCCGAGGTAGTTGACCCGGAAGACCAGGTCCTCCGGCAGGTGCTCCTTCGAACGCCACACGACGAAGCCGATGCCCGGGTACGTCATGCCGTACTTGTGGCCGCTGACGTTGATCGAGACCACCCGGGGCAGGCGGAAGTCCCACTTGAGTTCCGGGTGCAGGAAGGGCACCACGAAGCCGCCGCTCGCGGCGTCGACGTGCAGGGGAACGTCGGGGCCACCCTTCGCGGCGATCTCGTCGAGGACGTCGGAGATCTCGGCAACCGGTTCGAGCTCACCGGTGAACGTCGTACCGAGAATTGCGACCACACCGATGGTGTTCTCGTCCACGGCCTCCCGCACCTGCTCCGGCGTGATGACGTAGCGGCCCTTCTCCATCGGGAGGTACTTCGGTTCGACGTCGAAGTAGCGGCAGAACTTCTCCCAGACGACCTGGACGTTGCTGCCGAGGATGAGGTTCGGTCGGGTCGAGTCCTTTCCTGCTGCCTGCCGGGCCGCCCGCCACTGCCACTTCAGGGCGAGGCCGGCGAGCATGACCGCCTCGGAGGAGCCGACCGTGGACACCCCGGTCGCGGACGAGGGATCGGACTCGTCGAGATCGACCGCATTGAACAGGGCCGCAACCATGTTCACGCAGCGGGTCTCGATCTCGGCGGTCTGCGGGTACTCGTCCTTGTCGATCATGTTCTTGTCGAACGTCTCCGCCATCAGCCGGTCGGCCTGAGGGTCCATCCAGGTGGTGACGAATGTGGCCAGGTTCAACCGCGAGCTGCCGTCGAGCATCAGCTCGTCGTGGATGAACCGGTAGGCGGCTTCCGGATCCGATTCGGACTTCGGCATGCGCAGTGCCGGAACGGCGTCGGTTCCGAGCCGTCCGGTGTAGGCGGGAGCGAGGGATTCGGCGGGAGCTGCAAAGGAATCAGACATCTTCTCTCCAATACTCGGTTCCACAGATCACAGAGGTTGAGGCAAATCACCCGGGCTTGGTGACGAGCACCGCCCGGTCACCGGGTGGCTTCTCCTGGTCACACCTCCAGAGGTGGGTAGAGCCGCTCCATGGTGTAGTGGCGGTTGCGGCGGACGGAGAGTGCGCTGGCGGTCAGGCTCACGAGCAGGATCCCGACGAGCACCACGATCGCGATCCACAGCCGGGAGTCGACGTGCTCACCGATAGTGAGCTGCCGCAACCCGTTGACCGTGTAGGTCATCGGGTCGAACGGGTGGATGTACTGGAAAGGCTTGGCGGTCGTCGGCACGGGGTAGATGCCGCCCGCGGAGACCAACTGGAGCATCAGGAAGGCGAGGGTCACCACACGCCCGACGGCGATCCCGAACACTGCGTTGAAGGCCTGGATCATCGCGAGGTAGGTCGCGGAGATGAGCATCAGGAATGCGATCGTGCCGAACACGTGCTTCACGTCGAGGCCGACACCGAAGTGGACGACGGTGTACATGACGACCACCTGCAGGATCCCCACCAGCAACGCCGGCCAGTACGACGCGAACACCGTTCGGTACAGTCCCAGCCCGCCGACTGTCGGCCGGGACTGCAACGGGGTCAGCAACATCCAGGTGATGATGCCGCCGACAAACAGGGCCAGTGAGAGGAAGAACGGCGCGAAGCCGGTGCCGAACGTGGGCGCCATGTTCGTGTAGTCCTGCTGGAGCTTCACCGGCGTCGAGAGCGTGTCCGCCGTCGCGGTCTTCTGCTCGTCCGTCCAGCTCGGTACCTGCCCGGCCCCCTCGTCGAGCGCGCTCGCGAGTTCCTTCGAGCCGGACTGCAGTTCGACCATCCCGGACGCGAGCTGACCTGCGCCGCTCGCGAGCTGGTTGCTGCCGTCCGTCAGCTGAACCAGGCCGGAGCTGAGCGTCGCGGCACCACTGCTGAGCTCGTCGGCGCCACTGCGCAACTGGCGCAGGTCGGAGGCGATCCCACCGTTCTGCAGCGTCGCCAGACCGGACTGCAGTGGGCTGCTCGGGTTCGTGAGCTGGTATTCGACCGCCCGGGCATCACCGCTGAGTCGATTGATCTCCGCCTGCAGCTCCGCGGTATCCCCACGCACCTGCTGGGCGGTGAGCGGCGACAACGCCGCCACTGCCCGCTGAACCAGGGGATCCGAGCTCTGCCGCAGGATGTCCAACGCTTGGGAGACCGCGGTGGCGGGCGCAGGCGTCGATTCGGGCAGCCGGCTCCCGAGTGCCTCCAGCGACTGCCGGAGCTCGGACACCTGACCGCCGACATTCGGTAGCGAACCGCTGTCGAGGGCATTGATCAACGGCGTGGTTGCACCGTCGATCGCCGTTGCGAGTTGAGCTGCGCCACTTGCCAGTTGTGCCGATCCGGATTCCGCGGTGACCATGTTCGTCGCCAGTTCGTTCGCACCCGAACTGAGCTGGTCCGCCCCGCTCTTGGCGGTGTCGATCCCGGCGGCCAACTGGTCGGCGCCGTCGGCGGCCTGCTTCAGGCCGGAGCCGGCGCTCTGCAGACCGGTGAGCACCTGCCCGACACCCTGCGCACCGATGGTCGAGTTGACCTGGTTGATGACCTGCTCCGAGGCGTCCTGCCCTATGACTGTCGCCAGGTAGTTGTTGGCGTCGTTGAACGTGAAGATCAGCTCCGCCTTCTCCGGGTTGGCCCCGTTCGGCGATTCGACTGCCGCGCTGAAGTTCTCGGGAAGGGTGATCGTGTAGTAGTACTTTCCGGACGCCAGGCCCTCGGATGCCTCCTCGTCGGAGACCTCCGCCAAGTCCAGCTGCCCAGAGGCGATGAGCGACTTGACGACCTGGTCACCGGCATCGAGTTGCTGCCCGTCCGCGGTGCGGCCGGTGTCGTTGTTGACGATTGCGGCGGGGATCTTGTCGACCGCGCCGAACGGATTCCAGAACGCCCACAGGTACATCGCGCCGTAGAGCAGGGGCATGAGGATGATGGTGATGATCGCGATGCGCGGCATGGTGCCACGGAAGTACCGCTTCGAATCGCTGCCGAGGGACACTCCTGCAAGCATGGGTCACCTCCCTTCGGTCATGACGCCGACGTCGCCTGCGCCGAGCAGTCCGTGCAGGTCGACCACCGCACGCACCCCGGTGTCCGGCAGTAGCGGGTTGACGTCCGCGGTGATCACCGACTGCTTTTCACCCAGCGCCACAAGGCGTTCGAGGACCCCGAGCCGTTCCTCGTCGTCGGCGATCTTGTCCATGCGCCCGACGACGAGCAGCGGTGGACGGCGAGTGTTGGCCACCGCGATCCGCAGCAGCAGCTGCTGGATTTCGGGGAGATCGTCGACGAAGGCGTTCAGCGCCGGCAACGGCACGTCACCGAACACCTCCGCGCACATGCGCTCCACACCGTCCTCGTGCACCCGGGGAACGAACTTGAACCACGGTGACTGCCACCGCAGTTGTTCGGTGACCATGTCGCGGACGGTGACCGACGGGCTGACGTCGTCGATCTCGTTCACGCACGCGATGGCAGACTCCGCAAACACCTTCGCGGGTTTGTTCGTGTGCCCCAGCACGGTCAGTGACCCGCCCGACAGACGCATCCTGCCGCACAAGGTCATGAGCAGGGCCGTTCGGGCGGCACCGGACTGCGCGGCAAGTACCGTCACCCCGCCCTCGTCGATGTCCAGGTCGAGCGGGCCGAACACGTGCCCCCACGGACCGTGAAGCTCAATCGCCCTCGCGGACACGAGCGACCCGGGGATCGGTTCCCAGAAGTCCTCGTGTTCCGCTGTCGCTGTTTCGACCAACTCACACCTCTCATCCGGCGCTCACCATCAGGTCGACGGCGCGCTCGTTCGACACTGCTGTTCGTGTTCGATCAGATGACTCGGCGGACCGGGTCAGAGTGTGTTCTTGACGATCTCGCCGTTCTTCACGATGACCGACAGGCTCTTACCCGGGTCCCCGATCAGGCTGAGGTCCTCGATCGGATTGCCGTCGACCAGCAGGACGTCCGCCCACGCGCCCTCGGCGATGACCCCGAACGGGGCCTCCCGGTAGGGGTCACGCTCGCCCGCAAGCCGGAACAGTTCGGCGTTGCCGGACGTCAGCATCCGCAGCGCGTCGACATTGCTGTAGTAGTCACCGAGTCGGGCCGCCATCACGCTCTGCCGTGGGGCGATCTGGGGCTCGAGGAGCAGATCGGTTCCCCAGGCGACGTTCACCCCATGCTTCTTCGCCCAGCCGTACACGTTCTCGACACCGGTGCAGATCTCGCGATCCTTCCCGGCACGATTGGCATCCGGGTAGTGGTGGTCGCCGAGCGCGAACGGTTGCATGGACAGCCAGATCTCCCGCTCGGCCAACAATGCAATGGTCGGCTCGTCCGCGAGGTGGCCGTGCTCGATGGATCTGACGCCGGCCTCGATCGCCCGGCGAATGCCGGTGACGTTGTAGACGTGGGTGGCGACGTAGGTGCCGTAGTCGGTGGCAGCGTTCACCGCCGCGCGCAACTCGCCGTCAGTGAACTGGACCGTGTACAGCGGGTCGTACATCGAGGCGGCCCCGCCCCCGACCATCACCTTGATCTGAGACGCGCCCTTCTTCAGCTGTTCACGCACCGACGCCAGCACCTGCGCCTCGCCGTCCGCGACACGCATGAACCCGATCTGCTCGGCACGCGACTCCGCACCGCCCAGCGCGGTCGGCGTTTCGTAGACGAAGCCGAAATCACCGTGACCACTGGTCTGCGAGACCGCGGCCTGCGACGGGTAGATCCGCGGGCCCAGAAACTGCCCACGATCGATAGCCGACTTGATGCTGCTCGTGTCGCCGGCCATGTCCCGGACCGCGGTGAAACCGCGCAACAGCATGTTCTTTGCTTCAGCGAGACCATTGATCGCGATGTGACTCTCCGAGCCCGTCACCATGTCGACGTATGAGTTCGCGTTGCCCACCAGGTGTACGTGGGCGTCACACATACCTGGCATCAGCACCCGGCCGCCGCCGTCGATCACCTTCGTCTCTCTGCCCGGTTCCTCACCCACCGGGGATTCCGACACCGCAGCAACTCGGTCGCCATCGATCAGGACGTCCCCGGCAACGAGCCGGTCGGACGTGCCGTCGAACACACGTACATCACGAAAAACAATCCGCCGCTTGGCTTTCGCTGAAGTCGTCATACCGGCGAATGGTAAGCAATCTCCAAAGGGCGGGTGCGGCAGTACCCGGCGGACCGGACACAAAGTTATTCAAACGAGACGGTCGTTCGCAACGAAAAGGAGAATTAGTACGTCGAATTCATGCCGTACAAGGTTCCCGATCACGCAATTCGTACAACGGTAAATCCCTTGCAAATACCTGGCCAAATCACATGAGGATTTGCAGGATCAGCAGGTCAACCACACCCACACACGGGAAACCATGATGCGACGGCGTGGACTCGTCACCGGACGCCCACGGTGCGGACTAGAGCACAGACAGTGGGATCTCACCCCCGCGCCGTGCGAACACCGAACCGAAGCGTGCGTCCAGGCGCAGCCAGGTCTTGGTCGCGCGCACCCGCACCATCTCGGCCGCATCGATGCGCTCGAGATCGACGGCCGCGGTCATCGGATCCGAGCTGACCTGCGGGATGAATCCCATTGCGGCCAGCGCGAACACCGTGCGCATGGACACCCCGACGACCTCGCCCGCACCCTCGACGCTGAGCACCTCCTGCGCGAGCAACGAGGCAGGCGGGCCGTGGCTGCTGCCGTGCTCCTTGGCCAGCGCCGCACCCTGCTGAGCCAGGTCGATCAGCACCCGAGCCGGAACGTCGTCGATGTGCGCGAAGCCGGCCTCCGGCGGCAGGGCGCCACGCCAGGCCGAATCCATCGAGAAGCCGGGGTCGATGTCGGCGCCCTCGGCCGCGGTCACGCCGCGCAACAGTCCGTCACCGGCGGCCGAGGTGTCGTCCGGGCTGATCCGTCCGGAGACGACCCGCGCCGCGAGCGCGTCGAAACCCGTCGGGACGAAGGCCACCAGCCGACCCTCGTCCCGCTGCCGCATCCGGACGATCACCGCCTCGTCCAACCGGATCGCCCTGGCGAGGAAGGTCGCGAGGTTCTCCCGTTCGCCCGCGTCCGGGATGGTCAGGACCCGCTCATGCACGCTTCCACTGCTCCAGGTACTCGCGCTCGGGCGCGGTCAGCCTGCGCAGCCGCTGGGTGTCGATGTCGAAGGCCGCGATCTGCGTGGACGCCACGATCGACGGCGCCGAGTCCGGCGCCGCGCCGCCTGCCCGCACCTCGTACCCGATGGTGAAGTCCACCGCACGGACCGACTCGATCCACATGAGCACGTCCAGGGGGCCGTCGTCGTGCCGCAACTGGCCGCGGTAGCGCACGTGCAGGTCGGCGATCACCGCGCCGTCCCGGAGGGTGACCGTCGGCCTGCCGTCCTCGAACAGCCACGGGATGCGCGCCTCCTCCAGGAGGGTCACCATCCTCGCGTGGTTGATGTGCTGGAAGACGTCCATATCCGACCAGCGCACGCCGACCTTCGTGTGGAAGCCGACCGCAGCCGCGGTCACCGACCCTGACGTTTCGACGCTCAAACTTCGATCCCTTCCGATCAGGTGCCCGCTCCGCGCACCATGCTGCGAACCTGACGCGCCGCCACCGAGAGCGTCGCGAGGTCAAGCGTCCCAGACTCCGCGATCTCGCCGAGCGCTGCCCTGGCCCTACTCAGCCGGGACGAGTTCGACGACTCCCAATCCAGGATCTTCTCCTCGGGCGTCTCGTCCGGTTCCCCACCCGCGAGTACGTCGAGGGTGAGCGAGCGCAGCGAGCTGTACAGGTCGTCGCGCAACGCGAGCCTGGCCAGCGAATGCCACCGGTCGCCGCGCTCGAGACCCGAGATGGCGGTGAGGAATCCGTCGATCCCGAGGCGCTCGTCGAGCGCGTAGTAGAGCTCACCGACCTCCTCGACCTCGCGATCGCTGATGTCCGAGATGTCGATGATGTCGAGCGAGGGGAACCCGTCGAGCAGGCCGTACACCCGCCGCGCGAGCGGCTCGGGGCAGCCGTGCTCGACCACGTGGGACATCCGGGTGGCGAGGTCGGTGACGTGATGTCCGCGCAGCCAGTTCGGGAGTTTCGGGGTCATCGCGCGGACCCGCGCGGCGTACCTGTTGATCTCCGCGCCCACCGCGACCGGCTGCGGACGGTTCGACAGCAGCCACCGCGCCGCCCGGTCGAGCATCCGGCGCGATTCCAGTGTCAGCTCGTCGGCCACCATCGAATCGATGGGCGCCTCGCGGATGTCGCTCCACACCGTGCGCAGGTCGAAGATCTCGGTCGCCGCGGTGAAGGCCCTGATGGAGTCGGTACTGCTCGCGCCGGCCTCCTCGGCGAGCCGGTACGCGAAGCTGATCCCGCCGAAGTCGATGGCCTCGTTGGCCAGGATGGTGGCCACGATCTGGCGGCGCAGGCGATGTGACTTGATCTGCCCGGCGAACCGCTCGCGCAGCGGCCGAGGGAAGTACCTGGGCAGCCGCACCGCGTAGGTGTCGCTGTCGGGCAGCTCGCTGGCCAGCAGATCGTCCTTGAGCGCGAGCTTGACGTGTGCGAGCAGGGTGGCCAGCTCCGGAGAGGTGAGGCCGGTGCCCTCCTGCAGTCGCTCCTCGATCTCCACGGGTCCGGGCAGGGCCTCGATCTCCCGGTCCAGCCCGCGACGGGCCTCGAGCGCGGCGAGCTGGCGCGCATGCACCCCCAGCATCGCCGGGGCGTCGGCGCGTGAGGTGCCCATCAGGTCGTTCTGGTCGATGTTGTCCCGCAACACCAGCCGCGACACCTCGTCGGTCATCGAGGCGAGCAGGCCGTTGCGCTCGGCCCCCGGCAAAGCCCCGCCGCTGACCGCGGTGTCCAGCAGGATCTTGATGTTGACCTCGTGGTCCGAGGTGTCGACGCCGGCCGAATTATCGATCGCATCGGTATTGATGCGGCCACCCGCGAGGTCGTACTCGATCCGGCCGCGCTGCGTCACCCCGAGGTTGCCGCCCTCACCGATCACCCTGGCGCGCAACTCGTTCCCGTTGACCCGCACCGGATCGTTCGATTTGTCGCCGACGTCCGCATGGGTCTCCGTGGTGGCCTTGATGTAGGTTCCGATCCCGCCGTTCCAGAGCAGGTCGACCGGCGCGCGCAGGATCGCCCGCACCAGCTCCGGCGGCGACAACTCGGTGACGTCCTCGTCGAGGCCGAGCGCCGCCCGCGCCTGGGCGGTCAGCGGCACCGACTTGCGCGAGCGGTCCCACACCCCGCCGCCCGCACTGATGAGAGCCGGGTCGTAGTCCGCCCACGAGGAACGCGGCAGTGCGAAGAGCCGTTCCCGTTCGAGGAAGGACCTCGAGGCGTCCGGGTCGGGGTCGAGGAAGATGTGCCGGTGGTCGAAGGCCGCGACCAACCGGATGTGCGGGCTGAGGAGCATCCCGTTCCCGAACACGTCGCCGCTCATGTCGCCGATGCCCGCGACGGTGAAGTCCTCCGTCTGGGTGTCGATCCCCATCTCACGGAAGTGTCGGCGCACACTCACCCAGGCGCCCTTGGCCGTGATCCCCATGGCCTTGTGGTCGTAGCCGACCGAGCCTCCGGACGCGAAGGCGTCGCCTAGCCAGAAGCCGTACCGCGCCGCCACGTCGTTGGCGAGGTCGGAGAACTGGGCGGTGCCCTTGTCCGCAGCGACGACGAGATAGGTGTCGTCGCCGTCTCGGCGCACCACCCGGTCCGGCGGAAGCACCACCCCGGTCGCGGGTTCGACGTTGTCGGTGACGTCGAGCAGGCCGGAGACGAACAACCGGTAGCAGGCCTGTCCCTCCGCGAGGAGCGCCTGCCGGTCCGCCACCGGGTCCCCGGTCGCCGCGGGCGCCCTCTTGACCACGAATCCGCCCTTCGCGCCGACCGGCACGATCACGGCATTCTTCACCGCCTGCGCCTTGACCAGGCCGAGGATCTCCGTCCGGAAGTCCTCCCGGCGGTCCGACCAGCGCAACCCGCCACGGGCCACCGGACCGAATCGCAGGTGCACGCCCTCCACCCGCGGCGAGTAGGCGAACACCTCGAAACGCGGTCGCGGTTTCGGTAATTCGGCGATCTGCTGGGGGTTGAGTTTGAACACCAGGATTTCGCGGTGATCGCCTGCCTCGTCGGTCACGTAGTAGTTCGTCCGCAGCGTGGCCAGGACGAGTCCCAGCATCCCGCGCAGGATCCGGTCGGCATCGAGGCTGACCACCTCGTTGATCCGGTCGCGCAGCTCGGCAGCGAGCTCCTCCGCACGCTGCGCCGAGGCCCGGTCGGGATCGAAGATCGACCGGAACAACTCGACCAGCAGCCCGGTCGTCTGACCGTGCTCGATCAGCACTCCCTCGATGTGGAACTGGCTGTACGGAAATCCCGCCTGGCGCAGGTACTTCGAGTACGCGCGCAGGACGGTGGCCTGCCGCCACTCGAGCCCGGCCCGCAGCACCAGCTCGTTGAACCGGTCGGGTTCGGACCGGTCGTACCAGACGGCGGTGAAGGCGTCGGTGAACCGGTGTTGGAGGGCGAGCGCCCTCGTCGACTCGATGGCCCGATCCGCCTCGTCCAGCTCCGAGTCCAGGTTCTCCCCGACCGTCGCATCGACCAGTTCGGGAGCCGCGGACAGCCCGAAATCGTAGATCCAGCACGGCAGCCCGTCCGGACGAACCACCCGGTACGGCCGCTCGTCGAGCACCTCGACTCCGAGGCTCTGCAGCACCGGCAGCACCTGGCTGAGCGAGACCCCGGCACCGCTGATGTACAGCGTGAAACGCCACTGACCCGGTCGGGCGTCCTTGTGCCGGTACAGCTTCAGATCGATCGCCTCGCCGGCCAGCGCCTCCAGTCGCACGATGTCCCTGACCGCTCGCGCGGCGTCGAAGTCCTGCTTGTATGCCTCGGGGAACGCCGCGGCGAAGCGCTGCGCGGTCACCGAGGTCACCGACGGATCCGCCGCGACGGCGTCCAGGAGGTCGTCCTCCCACGCCCTGGTCGCCGCCGCCAGCATCGACTCGATCCGGTCGCGGTCACCTGCCGAGAGCTGAGCCGACGACGGGGGCACGTCCGGCCCCTTGTGGATGGTGAAGTGCACCATCGCAAGATCCGATTCGGTGACCCTCGCGCTGTACTCCAGCATCCCCCCGCCCAGTTCCCGCAGCAGAATCGACTGCATCGCCAAGCGAACCCGCGTGGTGTAACGGTCGCGGGGCAGGTAGACGAGCGCAGACGTGAACCCGCCGAACTGGTCGTCCCGGAGGAACAGCCGGACCCGCCTCCGCATGCCGATTGCCAGCACGGAAGTGATGGTCTCGTACAGGGTCTCGGTGTCACTGGAGAACAGCTCGATACGGGGGAAGGACTGGATGACCTCGAGCATCCGCTGGCCGGAGAACGAACCGATGTCGAATCCGGCCCGTTCGATCACCGTGCGCGCGCGTCGCTCGATCACCGGGATGTCGAGCACGTTCTCGTGCAGCGCGGTCACCGTGAACACGCCGACGAACCGGTGCTCGCCGGTGATCGCGCCGTCGCCGTCGAGGCCGGTGACGGAGACGAAGAACGGGTACACCGATCGGTGCACCGTGGCGGGCGCCGCCCCCTGCGCGAGCAGCAGGATGGGCCGGTCGACACTGAATTCGGGTGCGGGCAGGTCGATTCGGTGATCGGCCACCGATCCCGCACCGAGCACCCCCAGCCCACTCTCGGGCACGATGTGGGCGAGCGGCCGCCCGTGTTCGCCGGGATCGCGGAACTCGTACCGCCGGTAGCCGAGGGTCATGAAATGCCCCTCGGACATCCAGCGCAGCAGTGCGGCGGTGTCCCTGATGTCGACCGCCCGGTATCCCTGCGGTTCGCGGTCCGCGAGCGCATCCAGATGCTCGGCGAGCACCAACTGGCCATAGCGCATCGCGTCCGCATCGGCGACCACCTGCCGCACATCCGACAGCACGTCACGGACCGCGGCGCCTGCCTCGGCGAGCGTGTCCGGGTCGGTGGTCGGATGCAGCAGGACGAGCATCCAGGACTCGGTGAGCATTCCGGCTCCGGCCGCCGTGCCGTTGACGAGCACATCGAGGAGGCCGCCGTCCGGATCGCGCCGGACCTGGAAGACCGGATGGATCAGCTCGGTGACCGTGATACCGAGGCGGGCGAGCAGCGCCATGACCGACTCGACCAGCAAGGGCATGTCATCGGTGACGATCTGCACGGCGGGCTGGCCGGGCAGCGGCTCGAGCACCCGCGATACCGCGTGGCCGGCAGGGCGGCGCGAGGCCAGTTCGAGGTGGGTGCCGAACACCCTTTCGGCGTCGGCGCTCGGGCGACCGGGCGACCCCGCCCAGTCGATGTTCCGGAAGTACACATCGCGGACCGCGTCGAGGCGGGAGACGAGGTCCGAGGGCAGGCCCATCGTGGCCCCGTGGTCGAAGCGATCGGCTGATCTGGTCATCTCGCGGCCCACTCCCCTGGTCGAACTGACGTGACGGGTGTGCACGTCTGAGCCTAACCGTGGGGAGCGGGACGAGAGGTGAACTGACGGCGCCCTCTAGCGCACCGTTTCCGTGATCGCGTACTCCGACAGCACCGATCGCTCGAGTTCCGTGAGCGGAACCGACGTTTCGGTCTTCACGTCGAACCGCACCATCACCGCGTCCGCGACGCCACAGGTGACCCCGTGGACGTCGCGGAACAGGTGGCGGACGCCGAACGAGGAGTTCCCGACCGCGAGGACGGACACCTCAACGGTGACCGGGCCCGACTCGTCGGTGATGGGCTTGAGGAACTCGATCTCCACCTTGCGCACCACCATCGCCGACGGACGCACGCCCGCCGGGAAGACGCGCTCGCGGAAAAACTTGACCCGCGCTTCCTGCGCGTACTCGAGGAAGAGCGTGTTGTTCACGTGGCCGAGGCGATCGGAATCGCCCCAGCGCACCTGAACCTCACAGGTGAAGACCTTGTTCGGCACGTCCTAGCCCCGGGTGAGCTTGCGGTGGGTGACGCGGTGCGGCCGGGCCGCGTCGGCACCGAGCCGCGCGACCTTGTTCTCCTCGTACGCCTCGAAGTTGCCCTCGAACCAGTACCAGGCCGCCTCGTTGTCGCCGAAGGCGCCTTCCCAGGCCAGGATGTGCGTGCAGGTCCGGTCCAGGAACCAGCGGTCGTGCGAGATCACCACGGCGCAGCCGGGGAATTCCTGCAGCGCGTTCTCGAGCGAGCTGAGGGTCTCGACGTCGAGGTCGTTGGTCGGCTCATCGAGCAGGATCAGGTTGCCGCCCTCCTTGAGGGTCAGCGCCAGGTTCAGCCGGTTGCGCTCACCACCGGAGAGCACGCCCGCGGGCTTCTGCTGATCCGGGCCCTTGAACCCGAAGGCGCTCACGTATGCGCGCGAGGGCATCTCGTTCTGGCCGACCTCGATGAAGTCGAGTCCGTCGGAGACCGTCTCCCAGACCGTCTTGGTCGGGTCGATGTTGGCCCGCGTCTGGTCGACGTAGCTGAGCTTGACCGTCTCGCCGACCTTGACGGTGCCCGAGTCCGGCTCCTCGAGCCCGACGATGGTCTTGAACAGCGTGGTCTTACCGACGCCGTTGGGACCGATCACGCCGACGATGCCGTTACGGGGCAGCGTGAAGGACAGGTCCTTGATCAGCAGCCGGCCGTCGAAGCCCTTGTCGAGGTTCTCGACCTCCACCACGACATTGCCCAGGCGCGGAGGGGTCGGGATCTGGATTTCCTCGAAGTCGAGCTTGCGGTGCTTCTCCGCCTCCGCGACCATCTCGTCGTAGCGGTCGAGGCGGGCCTTGCTCTTGGCCTGGCGGGCCTTCGCGCCGGAACGGACCCAGGCGAGCTCCTCCTTGAGGCGCTTCTGCAGCTTCTGGTCCTTCTTGCCCTGGACCTCGAGTCGCGCGGCCTTCTGCTCCAGGTAGGTGGAGTAGTTGCCCTCGTACGGGTAGAGCCGGCCGCGGTCGACCTCACAGATCCACTGCGCGACGTGATCGAGGAAGTACCGGTCGTGGGTGACGGCGAGGATGGCGCCCAGGTAGGCGGCCAGGTGCTGCTCGAGCCACAGCACGGACTCGGCGTCGAGGTGGTTGGTGGGCTCATCGAGCAGCAGCAGGTCGGGCTTGCTCAGCAGCAGCTTGCACAGCGCGACGCGGCGCTTCTCACCGCCGGAGAGATGGGTGACGGGCTCGTCGGCCGGCGGGCAGCGCAGCGCGTCCATCGCCTGCTCGAGCTGGGAATCGATCTCCCAGGCGTCGGCGTGGTCGAGCTTCTCCTGGAGCTCGCCCATCTCCTCCATGAGCTCGTCGGAGTAGTCGGTGGCCATCAGCTCGGCGATCTCGTTGTAGCGCTTGAGCTGCACCATCGTCTCGCCGAGGCCCTCCTCGACGTTCTCGCGCACCGTCTTGGTCTCGTCGAGGTGCGGCTCCTGCATCAGGATGCCGACGGTCGCGCCCGGCGCGAGGAACGCCTCGCCGTTGCCCGGCTGGTCGAGTCCGGCCATGATCTTGAGGATGGAGGACTTACCCGCGCCGTTCGGACCGACGACACCGATCTTCGCGCCCGGGTAGAAGCTCATCGTGACGTCATCGAGGATGACCTTGTCGCCGTGCGCCTTGCGCACCTTCTTCATCGTGTAAATGAACTCCGCCATGGCGACCAGAGTATCGGGACACCAGGCGACTCCCCAATCCACACAGGCCTTGGGCCCGATCTGCGGCGGGCCACGACCGATTCACGGCCCGCCGCAGGTCAGATCAGGGGTTCAGGCGGTCCCGAACAGCGACCGGATGAAGGCGGTCGTATCGGGCAACGCCTCCATCACCGACGCCCCGTGACCGCCCGAGTAGGACCTGAAGGTGACGGGCTCGCCTGCCAGTTGCAGATCGAGTGCGAGCTTCGCACCGAGCGGATACGGAACCGTCCGGTCGCCGGTGCCGTGCCCGATGAACACGGGCCGGTCGTAGCCGGCTGTGGGGACCGCGAGGTAATCACGCATGGCCGAGCGGAACATCTCGTTGTCGAGCGGCTTGCTGAGCATCTCTCCGACACCGAAGGTTCCGGCATGCTTCTGGAGGGGGACGAAGCACATGGTCTCGGCGGACTCGACCAACTCGCGACCGGCCGGGCTGAGGTAGTCGCCGATCGGCAGATCCGGTCGGGCCGCCTTCATCCCGTTGACCACGTACGCCGCGAAGGAGGTCAGCCCGTTGAGGCCGAGATTGGGGAAGCCGGGACCGCCCAGTGGGAAGAGCAACTCGAGGTTCGCGGGGGTCCCTGTGGCGACCGCGCCGCGGTAGTCCAGCTCCGGCGCGTACTTCGTCGCCTCGTGCGCAGCGAACATGGCGGCATGCCCGCCCTGCGAATGCCCGATGGCCACCCAGGCGGTCGAGAGTTCAGGCGTCACCTCGCGGGCCGCCCGGACCATGTCGATGACCGAACGGCCCTCGCTTCGCCCGTGCAGGTAGGCATGGGTTCCCTCGGTGCCGAGCCCCACGTAGTCGGTGGCGACCACGGCGTAGCCCTGCGCCAGCCACGCCGAGACGTAGTCGCGGGTGAGCGCGGTGACGTCGAACCCGAGCGCGGGCGCGCAATCGTCGCCGACGCCCGTGGTGCCGTGTGCCCAGGACACCACCGGCCAGCCGCCTGCGGGCGCCGTTCCCTTCGGCAAGTAGACCGCTCCGGTGCTGAGGGCCGGCGCGCCCGTCGGACCCTCGGTCCAGTACGTGAGTTGGCGCGATCCACTCGCTGCCGCGCCGACCTCCGCGCCCACCGGAAGGGCCTTGTCGGCCACCACCGTGCCCGGTTCGCCGACCGGATCCGCCGCGGCCTGCCCGGCCGCCGGCACGGCCAGTGCGAGCACCGCCAGCACTGCTACGCCTGCGCGCAGGCCGAGGCGATGCCCAGCAGCGCGACCGAATTCGAACTCCATCGTGTTCCCCCACCCTCGGTTGGTTGTGTGTGCGGTCCCCCGCGACGGGCTCCGGACTCGGTGCAGCGTAGAACTCCGGCGCGGTCGCTACCCGCAAAACAGGACACTCGTCCAGTCACCGGTCGCCGATGCCTTGTTGCGAGCGGCCGGTCATCGGATCAGCGGCTCGACGAACGCGATGGAGTCCGCCGACGAGGCCTCGAGACTCTCGCCGTGCCCGGCACCCGGGTACGCGACGAACCGCGCGTCCGCCCCGGCGAGTTGAAGATCCGCGACCAGCTTCAGCGTCAGCACGATCGGCACCACGATGTCGTTGGTGCCGTGCCCGATGAACAGCGGCCGGTCGTAGCCACCGGTCGGCACGCCCAGATAGTCGGCGAGCGCCGATCGGATCTCGTCGTCGCCGAGCGACCGCGAGAACAGCTCACCCACCTGCACTCCCGCGACCTGGGGAGCCAGCTCGGGTGAGCAGAGGCGCTCCGCCAGCCCCGCCAGTTCCCGTCCGCGCGGCGACAGGTAGCTGTCGAGGTCCAGGTCGGGTCGAGCCGACCGCAACCCGACGATGGCGAACAGGGAGAACGTCGTCAGCCCACGCAGGCCGAGATTGGGGAAACCCGGACCGCCGAACGGAAACAGCTGTTCGAGGTTCGACGGCGCACCGATCGCGACCGCGCCTCGGTAGTCCAGGTCCGGCGCGTACGTCGTCGCCTCATGGGCTGTGTGCAGGGCCGCGTGCCCACCCTGCGAGAGCCCGATCACCACCCACCGCGGCGAGACCCCCGTGTCGATCGTCCGGGCCGCCCGCACCATGTCGATGACGCTGTGCGCCGCGGCCTTGCCGTCGAGGTACGGCAGCACGCCGGGCGTCCCGAGACCGATGTAGTCCGTCGCCACCACCGCGTACCCCCGCGCCAACCAGTCCTGGAGGTAGGCGGACTCGATGGCCTGCGGCCCGGTCATCGAGGGCGCGCACTGATCGGACACCCCGATCGTTCCGTGCGCATAGGACACCACCGGCCAGCCACCCTCGGGGGCCGGCCCCGGCGGCAGATACACCGCCCCTGTGCTGGTGGCGGGGGCACCCCAATGGTCGGCGGTGGCGTAGGTGAGGCGGTACGCCCGCCCGGTCCCGGGTATCCAGAGTTCTCTCGGCATGTCCTGCACCGCGATGACCGATCCGGGTGGTGCGGGCGCCGCCGCGGAGGTGCCGGATCCGACCGACACAGCGGTCATCGCGGCGACGATCAGGACCACGACCAACAACCTCAGGCGTGCCATGCGAGCCGCCCCCTCACCTGACGGGAAGACTCCTCAGCCTATGCCGCCGCCGTGACCGAAATGCCCGTTATCGGTCAGCTCGCCCGGAGCGCCGGATCGAGGCCTGCCCCCGCGAGGCCCCCTGGATCGCGTTCCGACTCCCCGGCCCCCGGGTCCGCATCCGGGTCGACGGACTGCGACGCCTTGGGCGCACGGTCGAGCCTGGCTCGGCAGCGAGCCAGGTCGGGGCCGACCGCGCTGGCGCGCATCTCCAGGTCGGCGCGGTCCACCCCGTCCTTTGTCGTGTACTCGTTGGTTCGCAGCTGCCCACAGGCGATCACCGGATCCCCCTTCATCAGCGAGGCGCCGACGCCCGCCACCAGCCGCCGCCAGCAGGTCACCGTCAGGTAGAGGGTGCCGCCGTCGGTCCACTCCCCGGTCGAGCGGTCCTGACGCCTGGTGTTGCTCGCCATCCGAAAGCTGAGCACCTCCTCCCCCGAGTTCGTCGGCCGCTTGACCGGATTGGTGATCACGGTGCCGACCACCGCCGTGTGCGTCTCGTACATGTCGTTCCCCCTTGGCATCCGTGGGCCACGCGGCCCCTCGATGCCAGCGTCCCCCGTCGGGTCGCCGGATTGTGGCCGCGGACGAATCTGTGGATGAACGGATGGGGCGTCCACAGACCCGCGAAAACGGCCACGCGGGAACACAGTTCGTCTCACCGGTGTGCTAGCGGGTGGACCGACCCGAGGTGATCGTGGCGGCCAGCGCCCCCGCGTAGGTGACGAGGCGCTCACTCGAATAGGTGACGGGATCACTGACCGCGAGCCTGCCGAGCATCTCGGCGAACGAGAGCATCGTGTGGGCCAGCAGCACCGGGTCAAGACCGGCCAGTCCGGGCTCCAGCGCGATCCCCATCCTGGCCAGTTCCTCCGCCTTCACCAGCACCGCCGCCCTGGAGGCGCGGAGGTGTTCCTGATACTCGGCCGGCGCCTGGTCGGGCGCGGTCAGGATCAAGCGCCACCGGGTGGGGTTCGCCACCACGACGCGCACGAACGAGGACACCGTTCCGGCGTAGGCCGCGGCCGGACCCAGCGCGCTGAGGTCGGTCGGTATCGCGGCCATCACCTGCTCGATCGCGCGCCGGTGTTCGCGCTCGAGCAGGGCCGCGACCAGCTCCGCACGGGTACGGAACACGTTGTAGAGCACCGGTTTCCCGACGCCGGCCTCCGCCGCGACGGCCTCCATGTTCAGCTCGTGCAGGCCCGACCGCCCGGTCACCGCCACCGCGGCGTCGAGCACCTGGTCACGGCGTTGCTCCGGCGGCAGTCGCGGCGCGTACTTGCGTCGCGGGCGCTCGTCCGCCGTCTGCGCTCTCGTCATCGATCCACCTCCGCGTCCACCTTAGAGATCGCCGCTCGCGGCCAGTCCCCGCCGGGGCCAATGCTACGCAACCGTTGTATTCACCGACAGCAATTGCTACGGTCGCGTTGCATTCACGAACCGCGCCGGAGGAGACACGATGAGCGAACCCCGCATGTTGGCCGACCGAGGCTGGCCGTTCGATCCCGCACGCAGGCGCGAGGACAACGGATTCTTCGGGCCGGGATCGCCGACGTGGAAGGTCTGGACCAACCCGACCGCACTGGTCGGGTTTCAGCGCTCGGTCACCCTGGAGCACTTCGACCCCTTCCTGACCGCCGCGGTCGCCGACGCCAAGGGGATCTACCTGGACCCGAGGGGGCGTCTCGACGGCACCCTCTCCTACTTCCTGATCGTGGCGGTCGGCGACGCCCGGTCGGCGATCGAGACGTCCGAGCTGCTGATGCGGGTGCACGCGAAGGCAACCGGGCTCGAGCCGATCAGCGGGCAGCGGTACAGCGCCAACAGCCCCGACAGCCAGCTGTGGATCCACGTCACCGGCTGGCACTCGGTCCTCAAGTGCTACGAGATGTTCGGTCCCGGACCGCTGAGTCCGGACGAGGAGGCCCGGTACTGGGCCGAGTGCGCCGTCGCCGCCGAACTGCAGACCTGCAAGCCCGCGGACATCCCGCGCTCGCGCGCCGAGGTGCACGAGTACTTTTCCGCCGTGCGCCCTCGGTTGTGCACCTCCGAACGGGCCATCGAGGGCATGCACTACCTGCTGCGCACCCGCTTCGGGAAGGACCGGCTCGCCCTGTGGGCGATGAGTCGGCTGATGGCGCCCGCGACGATCGCCACCCTGCCGGGGTGGATGCGGGAGCTGGGCGACTTCGATCAGCCCGCCGTGATCGACCGGGTGGTCACGCCGCTCACCCGGGCCGCCGTGCGCTCCACGAGCAATCCGCGAACCGAACTGGCCGTGGTCAAGCGCCTGCTCCCGGCGACCCATTCGGTCCTCGACCAGCATTTCAACGGGGCGCCGCCAGTGCGTGCGGAGACCGTCACCCCGTCGGCGGCCCGTGAGCGCTACGGGGCTCGGGCGGGGCGGCCCGCGTAGCGGCTAGCCCGTGGGCAGCGTCGTCGGGTCCGTGTTGGCGCCACAGATCACGGCGGCGACCCGCTCCCCCGCGGCCGGCGTGTAGGCGCCGCTGAGCAGGGCGGCGATCGGCGCGGCCGCCGCATGCTCGACCGCCAGCCGGAACTCGCGCCACAGCAGGTTTCGTGCCTCGTCGATCGCCTCGTCCTCGACCAGCACCGAGCCGATCCCGGCCCGGCGGGCGACATCCATGGCGATGTCACCGAGTCGGGTCGCACCGAGCGCGTCGGCCGCGATGCTGTCCACCCCCACGTCCACCGGGAAACCGGCGGCGAGCGCGGAGCTGAGGGTCGGTGCGCCGCTCGGCTCCACCCCGACGACGGATTTCTCCCCCGCGAGCGCGGCGGCGATCCCCGCGACGAGTCCGCCGCCACCGACCGCGACCAGTACCGTGTCGGTCTCCGGCGCCTCCTCGGCCAGCTCGAGACCGATTACCCCCGCACCCGCGACCACATCGGGCAGGTCGTAGGCGTGCAACTGCTGGGCGCCGCGCTGCGCGGCGATGGCCGACGCCCGGAGGTAGGCGTCGACGTATCGCTCGCCGTCGAGCACGACCTCGGCGCCGAGCGCGCGCAGCCGATCCACCTTCACCGCGGGCGCCGAGGCCGGAAGGACAACCGTGCACGCGATCCCCAACATCCCGGCCGCCGTGGCGGCCGCGATCCCGGCGTTACCGCCGGACGCGATCACCACCGGCGAATCACGTTGCGCGCCATCCCGGTTCAGCATGGCGTTGAGGCTGCCGCGGATCTTGAACGAACCGCCGAGCTGCAGTTGCTCGAGCTTGAGCGCGACCGGGATGTCCCCGCCCGGCGTCGGCAGGACCACCAGGAGCACCGGGGTCCGCCGAACCCGGGGACCCACCCGCTCCCGCGCGGCGAGCACCTCCTCGCGAGTGGTCACTGGCCGGCTTCGTGGTCGCGCCGCGCCAGCTCCGCGAACATGGCGTTGTGCGCCGCGAGCTCGGCGTCGTCATCACGGTCGGCCGCACGATCGACCCGCTTGGCCGTCTTCTCGTCGCTGCGCGACCACTGCACCAGCAGCGCCAGCATCACCAGCACGAGCGGGATCTCGCCGGTGGCCCAGGCGATGCCGCCACCCAGCCGCTGATCACCGATGAGGTCCGCGTTCCAGTCCAGGCCGAGCGCCCGGTAGAACCAGCCACCCATCACCTCGCCCATGCTCATCAGCGCGATGCCGAAGAAGGCATGGAACGGCAACGACCCGAACACCATCGCCAGCTTGGTGATCGGCTGCAGGGTGCGCGGCGCCGGGTCGATGCCGATCACCACCCAGTAGAAGAGGTAGCCGCTCAGGATGAAGTGCACGTTCATCAGCAGGTGCGCGCCGTGCGAGTCGAGCGTCGCGCCGAAGATGCCGCCGAGGTACAGGGCGTAGAAGCCGCCGACGAAGAGCACCGAGGCCACCAGCGGGTGGGTCAGGAAACGGGACACGGGGCTGTGCAGCGCGGCCAGCAGCCACTCGCGCGGACCGGGTACCCCCTTGGGCCCTGCCGGGGACAACGCCCGCAGCGCCAGGGTCATCGGGCCGCCGAGCACCAGCAGCACCGGCGCGAGCATCGACAGCGCCATGTGCGCACCCATGTGCACGCTGAACACCGCGGGCGAGTACCTGCCCAGGCCCGACGAGGTGGCGACCAGGAGCGTCGCGCAGCCGAGCACCCAGGCGATGGTGCGGCCAACCGGCCACGTGTCCCCGCGCTTGCGGAGCCGCCGGACGCCGAGCAGGTACACCACCGCCATGATGATCGCCGCGGTGCCGAAGATGAGGTCGAAGCGCCAGTCGAACGCGAGCTTCGCGAACGTCGGCGGGCCGTCCAGGTTGTAGCCCAACTGCACCTCGGTCGGGGTCGGGTTGATGTTCTCCGCGGGGGGCGGTGTCCGGCCGAGGCCGACGGCGATGCCGATGGTCGCGGCGAAGATGATCGCCTCGCCGCCGGCGAAGCGGATCAGCGGGCCACGGGCCGTCGGGTCGGCGGCCAGCGCGGGCAGCGCACTGCGCCGCTGCAGGTATCCGAACACGCCCAGGACCACCAGCGCGACGGTCTTGGCCACGAGCAGCCAGCCGTAGGTACTGGTGAACAGCTCGCTCAGCGGCAGCCGCACCAGTCCGTTGAGGACACCGGAGATCGCCATCACGACGAACGCGACCGTGGCGACGTTCGAGAACCGGCGCGTCGCGACGTCGGTGTACGCGCCCCGCCTGCGCGCGTGCGCGAGCAGCGCGAACAACCCGCCCGCCCACAATGCCGCGGCGACGAGGTGCCAGATCAGGCTGTTGGTGGCCAGGTCGTGCGATCCACCGGAGGAGGAGTGCCCGGTCAGCGCGAGCGGCATCAGGGTGGCGACGCCGAGCAGCAGCAACGCCGGGGTCCAGGACCAGCGCAGCACCAGTCGCGTGCCCACCGCGAGCAGCACCGCGAGGATCGCGGTCGATCGCCACGCGCCCGCGAGCTCGATCTGCGGGATCGCCTTCCAGAGGTTGGCGGGTTGGATGGCCGCGCTCAGCGGCTGACCGGAGGTGTCCGAGACGGTCAGCGGCACCAGGACCAGCGCGCAGGCCGCCCAGACGATCGCGGCGTTCGACGCGGTGCGCACCGCCCGGTAGCCGTCGACGTCGAGCACCCCGCTGCGCTGCGGCGGCACCAGGAACGCGGCGAGCAGCAGCGACCCGATCGCGAGGACGGCGGCGACCTCACCGGCGGCCTTGACCGCAGGCAGTCCGTAGGTGGTGAGCGGACCCGGGTCGGGGATGCCGAGCAACACCAGCGCGTCCGAGGCGGACAGCCCGACGATGATCGCCGCGACCAGCCCCGCGATGATCCCGAGCGTGACGAAGATCGGTACCGAGTTCTCCCCCGCCCTTCGGATCGGCGACGGGGCGGAGGGGGCGAGCTCGGGTGATGCCATGCCCACAAGGGTAGGAGGCGCGCGCCTGTCGGGTTCGTCCAGGTTCGCCGACCCGTAAGCGAACCTATCGAATATTGGTCATGGTTACCGGTAGACTCCGGACCCGATCCTTCGCGGATCACGCCTCCGTAGCTCAGTTGGATAGAGCAAGAGCCTTCTAATCTCTAGGTCGCAGGTTCGATTCCTGCCGGGGGCGCTCACGTGTGCAGAGAAGCGGCGCTCCGGCCGCGGTTCACTCCCGGTGCGCGGCGATCCGCCCGTCGGCGATCGCATCGAGCAGCGCGGCGTGGTCGCGGGCGTTCTGGTCGGCGTAGGCCTCGGCGAATTCCGTCAGCGCCTTGTCGAAGTCGTCGTCCGAACCGAGGTACCCGGCGATGGCGAACCGGTCGCCCGCGCGGGCATGCGCGAACGCGAGAACGCGGGCGCAGAGCCGGCCGTAGAGGGCCATCAGGTCGGCGGACATGGTCTCGATGACCGCTGAGCCCTTGCCGTCGCGCAGTTGCCGGACGTAATAGTCCCGGACGGTCCCGTTCACGTCGGGCCCCTGCTGCCAGCCCAGGAGGATGTCGCTGGCGCTCTGGATCACCCGCTGTCCGGACACGACGCGTTCGCCCTGGTTCGCATAGGACGGACCCTCCAGGTATCTGGAAAGCACCGACGGCGCCGCCTCCTTGGCCTGCAGGAACAGCGGGTCGCCGCCGGGGCCGACGAGGAGGATGATCCAGGCCCGGGTGCCGACGCTGCCGACGCCGACGACCTTTCGTGCGGTCTGGACGTATTCGAATCGGTCGAACAGGACACGTCGGGCGGGTTCGAGGGTGTCGCGATACTCACGTAGTCGCTGGATCATCTCGCGGTCGATCCGCTCGGCTTCGGTGTCGCTGAGGATCTCCTCGATGGGGACGATCAGCGGCGGTGCGCTCACGATCCGCGGTTGCCCGTTTTCCGTCGTGGTCAGTTTGGACAGCGCCTGCATGCTGTCGCG
>Ga0105243_10000909_pt1 | contig 27763 bp, 18 predicted proteins | sample KBSM34metaG_FD_81525 | JGI IMG/M metagenome (GOLD analysis project Ga0105243, IMG submission 81525) | Miscanthus rhizosphere microbial communities from Kellogg Biological Station, Michigan, USA - KBS M3-4 metaG | ecosystem: Host-associated > Plants > Roots > Rhizosphere > Soil | place... | reverse complement strand
CGCTCGAAGTCTGGTTGCAAAGGTGCGCCTCAAGTCGTGCCCGTCGCTCCCATCTTCCGTGTCTAGGTAACTCACCGTTTGATTGACGCGCATGGGATGTATCATGCGCTCGTCGTTATGAGGTAAGGAACTGTGAAACAACTCTCACAACGATTGTTGGAGCACTCTTACTGGTATTTGGATGCAGCGCTCTGTCGTGTTGAGTTCGAGTTGTGCTTCTGAAGTGCATCAGGTGGGCAGCACCGGTCCCGTCGCAGATTCTGCGACGGGACCGGTAGTGCCAGTAAGTTCAAACGAGCCTGACTGCGGACTGACTATTCTTACAGGATTCGGAATATTTCTTCCGCTGTAATCTGGCTGGCACTTGCTACGACGGAAGAGCCGCCGCCGGATGGAGCTGAGAGATAGTGGTTCGACTGAGTCTTGAATGCAACACCACTTCCCTGGGGAATCATCGTAAACGTCTCCCAGCTAGCGAGGCGCATTCGATTCACCGAAATATTCTGACCGCCACCATTCTCCGCACAAACATAAAAACCATTGATAGACTTCAAGGCGGCCTGATTGTTCCCAAGATCGAACAACTCAAAGATCTCCCATGGCCCAAGGGCGAGGCGATCAGCGACCAGTGCACCATTGCCCCCGCCTTCCGCGCAGAGGTAGTGCCCGGTGCTGGAGCTGAGGGCGACTCTCTTAGCTTTTGTTCGCCGGTCGAGGACCGGCTGCATCTTTTCAAAGTAGCGCTGAGCTCCAGCCGGATTCGGATGGTAGGAAGAGTTTCGTTTAGTTATGAAGTAGCCATCCATCAGAGTGCTGGCTTCGCTCTTGAGACGAGTTTCATTAGCATCTCGTTGTTGCTCCCTGCCACCCTTCCACATCGGGTCCGTTGGCCCGCCTAAGGCGTCCGGTTCCCAGAGAAACGACTCTGGCGCGTGCGCCGCATTGCGAGGAGTTGTTTCGGGATTCACAAAGAAGACACGCGGATCACCCGGCAGATTATTATTTATACTCTGAACCGCAGCCAGGAGATTTTTGTTTGCTTCTTCAACCCAGACGTTGCTGAGTGCGATGGATTTGTTGTGCGTGTCAGCGATAGTGTCTTGCCAAAGTGGCTTGCCTGGGTCGTCAATCACTGCAAGTATTAGCTGCTGCGCGAAACTCTGGTCACTCTCTTCGCTGACGATATGGTAATAACCGGTTACGATCACTACTGCCTTCGTAAACTGGCCCAGGATCTTCTGTAACAGAAACGCCATGTCGTCGAAGCAGTATTGGTGAGTCCGGGCACGCAGATTCGCCTTCTCGTTTTCGAGTTGACTCGGCGAACTCGTCATCATCACGTCGGTAATCGGTAGATCGTTTGCGCCACCATTCACCAGAACCAAATCGATCTCAGACGCGTCAGGTATTGAACTCAGCGAAGCCACTTGCTGAAGAATTGTCGGCCAACGGGAAGACATTTCGCCCGGCATTTCTCCTTTGACCGTATTGTCTCCACGCCCGATCTTCGCCCCGTGATGTGATTTGTCGGTTGTATACACCCTGACGTTTTCCATCTTCTTGGAGACATAGTTCGCCGCCAGGGAGGAGTACTTCAAGTGCTCCGGCAGACCGCCGCCCCACATCACAGAGTCGCCGAAAACAATCAGGCGAAATGTATCCAGGACGATATCAATTTCGGCGGAGTGGTTTGGATTCGACAGACCCGCTCCTTCAGCGTTTACAACTTTGAGTTTCGCGTTCTCACCAGCCGGATTGATCTCTGCGTTAGACGGCCGGCGAGCCTTGAACTTGATCGTGTGGTTGTCAACCGACTCAAACGGGCCAATGCCCTCGCCATTGATCCAAATGTTGCCACTCCGGCCAAGTCCCGTTCCGCGCAGGAAATAATATTCACCGGGCTTAACTCGTCCCGAGGGCATTATTGCTTCAATCCGCGGGCTAACTAACAATGTGCCGCGACTGGAACTGCGTGTGTTGTCCACCTGGACGACCTCGAGCATTTCAAATCCGCCCGGAACTCTAGGCACGGTGAAGGTCAATAACGTTTCTGATACGAAGGTGGTCGCACAAGGCACATTGATCTGCCCGTCATATCCTTCGAGAAAGACTTTGTCACCTTGCGCAAACCGAAGCCCGTTAACTGAGACAGTGTCACCGACAAACGCAGATTTTGGCGAAACGGAAACTACAGCGGGTTTGGTTAGCTCTATGTAAAAGTCGCTCGGGTCGATTGCCGCATAACGAATTGAATTGGTAAGCAGCAGCCCTTTATTACCTTCTGGTCCTCTCGACCCGGATGCGCCGGTGTTGCCCTTTCGGCCGTCTTGTCTGTTGTTGTTTGAGCAAACACTGTGAAGCTTGTCTCCTTTTTGTCCGCCTGGACCACCTTCTCCAGGACGCGCAGCTTCACCGCCGGCGCCGGCATTACCACCATCGACACTAATAGTGAGTCCGCCCTGTAACCACGCGTTAATTTTAGGCTGAGGAGCGAAAACCGTGAATTTCCCACCCGTGCCTCCGTTTCCACCAGTTCCGCCATCACCGGCGCGTCCACCGTTCCCGCCATCGCCTCCCGGGCCTTGCTCCTGGCTGCAAAAACCATTCTTCTTAGCCGTGTTACAGCCCTTCTGACCGCGACCGCCATCGCCGCCATCTCCTCCTTTGATTCCAACAAAGCCGTCCTGGCCGCGCAGATCGACGCGGGGAAATCCACTGGATAGCAGAAACCACAACTCGATTTCAGGCGCAGGCTGTCCGTGTGGTCCTTGACTGCCCGCCATTCCCGCGCTTCCATCTCGACCTCTCTCGCTCCCGACGGATGTAGCTTGCGACCAATCCGGAGGTGTCGCGGGCTTTGTCGGCACTGCCGAGAAGGTTGTGGGTGGACGTACCCATGAGATGGTAACGTTCTGTCCAACTGTAAGTTTTGGGGTGATTATCACCAGTGACTTGACGTCGGAATCGAGAAGGACCACCGAATTATCATCCAAAATGATCTCAGAGGCGAACCAGTAAGCAACACCGATGGGAACGACATTGCCCGAGATCTTCAACTGGGAGGCAGGTACTGCCGTCGAGTCTGCCGGATTCACCAGATCTGGCTGTTCTATGATTGGCGCCCCTTGAGTGGAACGCTTAAGAACGCTGGTCTTCATAGTTGCGGAGACCAAGTTGGACGACAGTTCTATTGGTAGTGGCCCTATTCTCCTGGGAAGTAACGCGCCACTTTTTTGTAATACCGAAACATTTTGACCCAACTGCGGTGCGCCGATTCTGAGTTGGCCCATCGTGGAGAGGTCTGTGTGACCCAATGCTTGCAATACGCTCATGTGTTGAGCCAAACGAGAGCGAGCTTCGCCAGTGGACACCTTGAATCCAAGCCCGGTTGTGATCAGATTTGAAACGACTGATTCTTGAAACACGTGTGTTTTAGCGTTCAAGAGGGGGTTCTGTGACATGACTGTTATTTTCTCCTTCGTAAGTGTTAATTGTGGGTCAGCAGTTACTTTCAGAGGGGTGCAGGACAACCAGCTAATCGGATTAATAGACCTATAGCCGGCTGCATGTTGCCATCCAGAGAGAATTTGACTGCCGAATTGTCGAAAGAATGTAAGAGGTGATTATGAGGATCGTGAGTGATTTAGAGACGGGACAAACTGTCACCGATCATCAAACGGCTATTACAATTCTATATGAAGAATGTAGGCAACTTTAGGCCCGCTTCGTCACAGAAGCCAATAGCGTGGTTTATGTGGAAGATTGGGCGATTGAGGCGTTCTTCTAACACTTGATATGTGAGACGCAGAGGACACTGTGTCCTCATCTGTTGTCACTGTGGGCCACTGCACGATCGTTGGTCCATCAGTTATGAAGCGAAGTTTTTCTGATCTCCGTTTATCCGCGTTCATCTGCGGCTAATATTTTTCATCTTTCGAAGTAGCCTTCTTCGTCAGCTTCAAACTCCGGAACACGAAGCGCCTATAAGCGGTCTATCGCACAGACGATTGGGTTGCACTGATCTATACGTTATGTGGTAGAGGCAAATTTTCAAAACTCACGTGGTGATGCCTTATCCATCGGTTCCGAATCATACCGGCAGTCATCTGCGAGAACGCTCACAAGCGCCAATCCGGCCTCTCGTCAAAATGAAAAAGGAGAGAAGATGAAAACAATTCCGGCAGTGTTTCTTGCCACCGTCCTCACAGGATTCGCAGTCAGTAACGCGCCGGCGCAAGAGCGGCTTCACGAAAAGTGGCGTGGTCTTGATGCGCAGCGTTGCCCCGTCGTCGGTTGTGGTGGCGGTGAGGTTCGAGAAAGTAGCGGCGATACAACGGCGGGCAGAGAGCTTCTAAATCGTCTCTGGAATTTCTTTTCCGACACTTCGGAGAAGATCGCTCAGGCTAATCGCAACGAAAAAGCCCGCGCTCTGGCGATCAAGTTCAGTAGCAAAGTATATGCGGCGCAAGCAGCGCATAGAGCCGGTAATGAACGTGAGGCGGCAAGGCTGGTTCGTGAAGCACTAGCGCTACACGAACAAGCCGATCTGCGACAGTGGCTGAGAGACTACGAAGCTGCGTTGCTGAGGTACGAGCAGTTAGTTGACGCCGCTCGAATTTCCAGTCGTGCAGGCGATATGAGAAAAGCAGTTACGCTCGTGCGCAAAGCACTGGAACTGAAGGAAGACCCTGAACTGCGCGCCTGGCTGGCTCACGTCGCTGATTGGAGCAATCAACAATTCGCCCGGGTCTATGCCGCTGCGCGTGAAACATTAGCCATAGGTAACCTACCCGAAGCCATACGGCTGGCAAAGCTCGGCCTGGCCATCAGGGAAGATGCCTGGCTGCGCAGCATTGCTGTGATTGAGGAAAGTATCGACCGAGAAGTGCCCGAACTCCTCAGTAAGGCGGAAGCGTTACATGGAGCAGGGAACACAAATGATGCAATGAAGTTTCTTCGGAAAGCTTTGTACCTCAGAGAGGATGGACGAGTAAGGCAGTCGTTGACAGATATTGTAGTCGCGCTTGCGAGCCAGCGAAGTTATTACGACGAGTCGCAGGTTATGAACGAAATAGTTGAACCGTCAGAGTCACAAATTTATCGCCGGGGATTCGTTGCAGGTACAGGAGCCAGTATCCAGGCTTATGCCTACAACATGCCATCAAACATCCCACCAGAACGCGAACAAGAGGTGCGAAACACAATCGCGAAGGTGTTCGACAGACAACTGGCAGCCCTCAACATTCCGAAAGCAGAATTCATCGATCGCCGCAATTATGACTTCATCATCGGAGTCGCCATCCATCGCAACCCAGCGTTTGATTTGTTCGGTCGTGTGATCTGGGAAAATCTTGCCAGGGGCCAGGCGACTGCGGCGCTTCAGCAAGACTACAACAAGTTAAAGGGCCGATCATTCGAAACACTCGATTGTCACAGTAATGGTGCGATGGTTTGCCTTGCCGCCTTGTCAAACAGACATGTACGGACAAAGCATGTCCGCCTGCTTGGGCCCCAGATTACACGTGAGGCCCTTATAGAATGGGAGAAATTATTAAAAGACGGACAGATCGCCTCGGTTGAGATTTATTACAATGACCGGGATCCAATCCCCGTTCTCTCGTACTTTGGCAATGATCTGGTCACGTCTAAAAAGTCGGCCGCAGTCTACGGCTTTGCGCAAGAACTTTTTGGAGATAACGGTCTGAGAAGAGAGATTGAACGGTATGCTCCGTCGGCGAAAGTCTCCACTTTTCAGTGCGAATTGTCACCCTGGTATGTCTACAGTGTGGGATGTCACTTCGCAGTGATTTACGACCTCCAACTCAATGACGGGTGGGCAAAGTAGTAAATAGCCGACTCTCGCACGGAATGATTGTTGTAAGGCGCACTTCGTGGGGTTGATTCGGCGATCGTGTAGGTCACGCTTGAACCCGTAACTACATTATTTGATGAAACGTCGTTCGTAATCGAGAGATCGGCAACATCAGCGATGAGCGTACTGGGCATCCGCTGCAGTCTTGGAGTCTTCCGACAAAACTGGAAAAAGACCGTATTCCCTGCTGTCTCTTATGCTCTATCACGGCTTTAAACAGGGGGGCTGCGGTAACTTCTGGATGTCCTTCAAGGCGCTTTGTGTTGCATTAAGCTCGATGGTTATGCAAGTTCTCGAAAAGAGCGATGAACGTTATAAACAATTTAGGGATTTGATGGGCAAGCTTCAGCAATTTGAAGAGTTTCGCAATCAAGTCACACATTCTAATTGGGTACACGCTGAAGGCTTTCCCTCTCAGGGTGCGGTCAGGATAAAGACTACGCAAGGCAAGGCGGAGGAGTAAAGCAGCATTGGGAAGAGGTCGAGATCGCTAAAATCTCAACGGAAATAGAAACAGCCGGTCTCGCCAATGCTCATTTATTCAATCATTATTGCCGAGGTTGCTGGCAAGCCTATTCCAGTAATAAACAGGACCTTAGTGCGATAGACTTGAAAAGAAAACAACCGCAACAATATCCAGCGCAATCGATTGCGACGGTCGACTGATTGAGGCCACTAAAGCTCGATCTCGAGAGCTTGCAGCAATTCAGTCGAAGAAGAAGTTGTTGCTTTTGCTCCCAACTGCATAGCTTCCCGTCCATAAGTCGAAACCGCCGAACGGCTGCAAAAAAATGCTATGGGAGTTTCGTCGCCTGCGTCTCGCATTGCTCTTATCAAATCAAGTCCTGCGGAAGTGTTATAACCGCCCGATTCCTGTCGGCCCATGTCGGAAATTACTCTGTCATAGCTCCTGGTTTTCATCAGAGAAAGCGCTTCGTTCGTTGATAACACTTGTGTAACCTGGATACCGCGGTTTGTAAGTCGTTCCACTATGAAGCTATTGTTCTTTGGATTGTCATCGACCCAAAGTATTGACCTCACATTTGGGGGACCCGCGCGCCTGACCGCATCTTCTGGGGATGTTGGCGGAACTGCGGAGGGTACCGCTTTCTGGATATTCAGAATTTGGTCTTGCAGGTCTGCCAGCAGAATTCTCGATTGTTGACTGACTTCTGTCAGTGTCAACTCCGCGCCGCCGACTAGAATAGTATTCTGAGCACCCCAATCAGCGCGTGAAAATGCCTGGGCAAGATAGATCCTCGTCATGAGGTAACCGCCCAGAAACCCAATCACAAAAAAGTAAACGACGAGAGCGAGAGCGAGTGCCTGCGCTTGAGGCGCAGCCCCCAGTCCATTAGCGATAAAAAGCGAAAGGCTGTTCAAGTGGTTAGGAATGTTCCTGAGTTGTATCAAACCAAAACCAACAATGATCTTGGTAAGCCAATCGGAAATTTGCTCCAGGTTTGTATTGACGGCCATCCGATAAACAGGTCCGGAGACGGTTGGCGCTTTTTCCTCCTGACGAACCTCGCGAATGGCGGAAATAGAGCTGTTATCCTGTAAAACTCGGGGGATTCCAAACAAGAATCCGATCAGACCTCCAGTTGCCAATGCAGCGAGAGCGCAGAGAAAAGCAGTACTTTTCAATCCAACGTTTTGGATCAGAATAAACGTCAGTCCAACAGCTATGCTTGAGGCGAGGAAATAGACAGTGATTCTGAAATCAAGCCAGATTCTGGCCCAGTTCGTATCCATAGCGACTCCTTGTGAATTCGAGTCTTGCTGAATCAGACTCTTGTGCTGGTACTGAAAAGGTTTATAGCGGGTTAGAGGACCAGCAGTAGATTAAGCTTGAGAGTTCCACCCTCTTTAGAGCGCTTGTTGCTAAGTGTCCGGAATGTAATACAGAAATGATCGCAGAGCAAGGATTAATGAACAGAGACGACCAACATCCAAAACCGGCCTAACCCGGTTACAGTGTTAATGGCTTGAGTCGTAAGTATGCGACAAAGGAGCGCCCGACCCGGTTCCAAACACGCCTTTCGCCGAAGTCAAATATTACACGTAGCCACTCTCACCACGGCTGGATGGTATCGCAACACAAGCTGTTCAAACGCCTTTAGGTTGCCGAGAATCGCCGCGATTACTAATACTTCGTCAGGCAAATGGGTGCCATCGCTACTCGGCGTTTCGCAAGACCCTAGGACCGAAACTCTCACAGCTGAAGATCTAACTCCCCGGCGTGGGGGTCCGCGTTCTTACTTCTTGTGTGCCGATAGTGTGCTAACCCAACCAAACGGCGCGATACTGGGAGATACAGAGAGAGTGAACAAGCAGTGAAAAGGCTAATGAATCAGCACAGGGAACAATTGACAAAGACTGAGCGAAACAACCTAAATAAGACTTAAAATCCGTTGTCCGCAAGGACGTGCGGGTTCGACTCCCGCCCTCGGCACCATAACGAATTTTTAAATTGCTCTACCTACGACTTACTCTTCGGTACTTTCCAGCCTGTCACAACTAAGGGCAGTGAGTTTGGCAGCAAACTCGACATCTTGACGCTTAACAGGATGCCCATCGCTTATGACGAACATGAAAGCGGGGATACCGCGTTTCAATGCTTCTCCATATTCAATTTCAGTGATGGAGAGTTCATCGGCACCGACTAAGGATTACTGAGCGACGAAGCAATAACATCCTCTCCGGATTTCGCGGAATCGTGTTCCATGACAACTGCGAAGAAACCAGGCCGATGCAGGGCATCGCATACGGCTTCGCGGTGTGCGGCAAAATCGGCGTAGGTGCCTTCTTTGAACATGAGCGCTCCTCTTGTTCAATTACTGATAAAGATCACGGTACCAACCAATGTCCGAACGCTCACGTAGTCGGAAGGTTGAATGCAGATGGGATGTGTTGTTCGATCTTGCTTCGCTCGGCTGCCGCTGCGCACTCCGTGATCTTGATCAAGTCGCGCACATTCGAACCGATCTCCATCATGCGTAACGACTTTAGTTTCAGTGCCATGTCCGACAATCCAAGCGAGTTGAGATCGTTTTCGTCGAGTTTGACGTTGTACCGCAGGTAGGTTAACAGAGGCTCGGGCGTGAGGCAGTCGTTCTCCATGTTGCCGATTTCGCGATCGATTTCCCATGGCGTCGCGCTCCGGGAAAGATACTGAAGGATTACCTGGTTCTGTAGATTCGCATCGTTCATCAAAACCGACGGCGCTCTTTTTGCCCAACTCAATTTTGATGCACCTGTCACCGCATCAAGATCTTCCTGTGCCCTCCACGCCCCTGTCCCGATAGAAACAATCAGCAGGTTGTTTTCTCCTGTGGGCCAGTGGAGATTAAATCCTTTCAGCGTGGCCATCAGAAACAATTGAAGCGCGGGATTGTTCGCCATGCTCAGGCCACCATCAACGAACATTCCGTGCTCGCCTCCACCAACGTCGAGGTGTTCCTCCTCGAAGTACACCGGCGCTGCGGTGCTTGCTCGAACGAGCTTCCGTAAAAGAATCCCCTTGTTCCGCTCGTAGTATTTTGCTTTAGGATTGTTGAAAAGTGGCCAGGTACTACCCTTCTCCGCTCGCTTGGTAACAATGCATAGGCCCGTCCTGATAAAGGTAGTAACGTCACCTTTGATCAATGGATCTTCCTCGCGGTGGCCCAACGTCAAATCGCCGAAGAGATTATTTAGCTCAGTCCTGAGATGTCCGGCGTCGAAGGTCGCGCGCCACCAGCGTCCCCAGCTATACCACTTATGCTTGGTGAAGACTTTATCTCCAAGACGCTCATAGAGATCCTTGATCTCGTCGACTTCTTTTCCGATTGCGAGTGCAGCAGCGATGATTGCTCCGGTGCTTGTGCCACCGATGAAGTCGAAGTAGTCGCAGAGTAAAAGGTTGGGTCTTTGGTGGCGAGCACGCAGTATCCTTTCAATCTCGCCGAGATAGCCGAGTTCCAGTGCGCCACGAATTCCACCGCCGTCGAGTGCGAGGATGCGCTTTGGACCATCAGCCGTTAATCTCTCGCTGAGTTTCATTCAGTGTTCCTCCAGGATACACATTGGCTTCGCGCTGCCGACCTGCCTACTATCACTGGATCAACGGATCGGCAACACTTTCTCTCAGGAACTCCGTAGAAAGAGACTCAAGCCCTCGAGCAGACATTATTCTCATTATGGTTCCGGGTTTAACCGACTCGGTTGATTGTAAAAGAAGGTCTTTTGGCAGCGACTTCTTCGGCGGGTCAACATACTTGTCAGACCAGCGCTCATAGTTGTGCTTGCTACTATCAGTTTCAACATAAGGAATGCCCGCTTCTTCCGCAGAGATCCATTCCACTCTCAACTCGTCATCCTCTTTAACGCGTGGTAGCGAGACGCACACAAAGGGTGCAGGTTGAAGTCGAGATGCGAGCCACTTTGCTGCTTGATCGTGAATTTTTCCGTAATCACTAATGAGTAGCTCCATTAGTCCGGAGGCACGGTCGGTGTGCGCATCAAGCAATTCCGGCTTGGGTGGAAATGTGCGCGTATCGGCCTCGGTAAAACGGAACCAATGCCATCTCAAGCCTAACTCTCGGATCGTCTTGTCACTTTTGTAGTTGTAGTGTCCCTCGCATGACATAGCAAACGCTTGTTGACGTCGCGGCCTGGCAGCCGAAGCTACATTGCGCAGATCAACCAACGTGCTTAACTCGCTGAGACGCTGAGTTTGAGCAACACAAATTCCGCCGATTTGTCCGACCCGCAAGTCTGTCGCAAAGCAAGTAGCCACATCGAGACTAGTGGTCAGGTCCAAAAAATCCGTCGGTATGCCGTAATGTTGAAGCAATCCTTCGGCAAGGAGCGCACCCAGCCCATACTTTTCGGAAAGATCTCGATTCAGTCGAGCTCTGGTCAATAAAAGATGCTCCAGAGCTTTTAACGGCAACGTAACATCAGCGTTCAGGCGATAAAGGCTCGAGGTCGTTTTTGGATATTGCCCACTCTCGCCTCTGAAAAGATATTTCGGGGCTGTGAGTGAGCCTTTCTTCTCGACTATTCTTGCGTTCATCCTATGAGAGTCGAGTTGTACTGGTTCAGCTGCGTAGTTCGCTGAGATGAACTCAACGCAATCACTGAGGCTATCAAAAGTTTCGGAGTCGATCGGAGTCGTGGCGAACTGTTCGATCGAGCCGGTTGATTCAAGCCTTCGCTCCATCATCCTTTGTTGAACCTGCCGAAATCGTTCTTCAGACTGCTGTCGAGCACTGTTTCGCTTGTGCTCATTGATGCCCGGCCACACGCCGAGCAAGCGACATCGATTCAGCAATTCTGCGACTTGCTCCATCGTAGATCTCGCCGCGTCGGAGGTTTGGATTCCAGCCACTAAGCGAGCAAGAGTTTCGGCTTCACTGGTGAGCAGTTCCGGATGTCTATCGATTACTGAAACTATGCGGTCCGAGGTTATGTCGCCTGGAGCGACGAGTTCGTACAACGCCTCGAGAGTCTTATCTAATTGATTCAATGCTCTGCGGTTTGAAAAGCCGTTGTATCAGTTCGACGGGGGCCACCTGGTCGGCAAAGGCCGCCGCCGCTCGAGCACATCCTGAATGAGGTCGCGCAGGTTGAGAGTTATCGTGTCGTCAGGAGCGATTTCCAGCGATGCCGAAACAACCGCGCTCGCTTCAGTAACTCGCGCGCCGATCAGCAAGGCCAAGGCATGGTTGGCCAATAAGCCGGGGTCGTGTGGCTCTAGTGACAACACGTGCGCGGAAACCTCTATTGCTTCATCAGCCTTACCGAGAGTGATGCAAGTTCCGCACAATTCACGCCCGACATTTACATTTCCACGTTCCAGTTCATACGCCCGCTTTAAGGCGTTGTACTCCAAGTCTCTGTTACCTAGAGCACGATGCGCGAGACCAAGAAACCAAAGCGCGCTCCAGTTGATGGGATTAATCTCAATCACGCGATCGAGCATTTCAATCGCTCGCGAAACAGTTTGCTGATCCTCGCTGGAAACAACCGGCTTGTTTTCGTCAAATTCCATGTAAGGACGCAGGAGATTGAAGGCGCCCTGAAGAAACTCGTTACTTACTTGAGCCGGACTATTTGCATTGAACATTTCGGGGCGGCGCTCCAGGAGCTGCGCTAGTGCCTCGTGACCTTCGCGACGAGCCATCTGGGCCGCCGAGTCTCCGTATTTGTCAGTGCACTCGGCTGAGGCACCTCGCTCTAACAAGAGTTCGACGAGGTCACCACGACCATGACCCGCGGCATAGATCAGCGGAGTTGCGTCATGCTCGTCGCGTGGATCTACGTCCTTCGATTTCTCAATCAGAAAACGATAAAGATTTAGACTAACGTTCGCCACGAAATGCAACACGCTCTCGCCACTGTTGTTCCGAGCATCGATGTCCGCGCCTTTTGCCAACAGAAGACCAACAATTTCATTCGCATTTCGGTCGACGGCGACATGCAGTGGTGTCCAGCCCCCATTGGTTTTTGCTTCAATTTCGGCACCGGCTTCAATCAGGAGCTCTGCGAGGTTAGTTGCGCCGAGATCAGCCGCAATGTGAAGCGGTGTTTGTTGATAGAACCTGGTACGCGGAGAGGGATTGGCGCCGTGTCCCAGAAGAACACGAACCAACGCCTCCTGCCGATTCTCAACTGCCCAGTGCAACGATGTTTCGCCGCCGAAGTTAGCATTCGGATCGGCTCCTACTTCGATTGCTTTTTGCGCAGCGGCTCCATCGCCGTTACTCAAGGCCGTATGCAAGAGCCAGGTATTTAACTCTCTTGAATCCATCATACTCAGTTACCTGTCGTCCTCTACAACCCAAATTCCTTATTCGTATCGATTATCCTGGGAAGGGCGCCCATCGTTTTGACTTTCTCTACGAGATCTCCGGTTCCACCTGGACCATCGCCACCGGCGCCGTCCCACAGTGCGATCAGGGTGAGATTTGGATCGCCGGTCTTTTCATCACATGCTTCAGCAAGGGAATTGAAGAGCATCCAAAGATTGTTTCGCTGCCAGATGCCGTAGTCCTTCTTCGATCGCAACCACGCAGGCATGTAATCTTTTTCGTCAACTTCGCTCAGTATGCGGAGATGTTTGGTATTTTCATGCTTGTTGTAGATGGCCCAAAAACGCTCGACCCAGTTTCCACCAGCCTTGATCACCGAACTGTTAATGTATTTCGCCGGCGGTAACGCGAGATAGAGTCGCGTTGGAATTCCGAGTTCGGCGCAGATTTCCTGAAAAAGGATGTCGCCTCCACTGGCAGCTCCGGCATATCCGCATAAGACGCCGCCGCCAGTATTCACTTCCTTCTCGATCGCTTCTTTGATCTTGTCTCGAGCGACTTTTTCCTTGTCCGCCGGAAAGCGCGGCTTCTCTCGATCTGGCGCGTCAATCATGTGACCGGCAAAAACGAGCACGCGTTTGCGTTCCGGTTGCGCGGCCGGTGCTGCACCAGGATCGGTTAAAGGTGGTGGCTCACCGACAACTTTGAAGACTTCGGCGAGGTTGCCAGTCAACACACCGAGGTCACGATAGATCGCAAGTTGTTTGCGTACCGAGCCGACATTGAATTGCGGAGCATCCTTCACATTGCGATAGGCTGCCGCCACTCTTGCGGGTGAGTTCTTGGTGATACACATCAAATCCGCGGCGCTGAGTTCTGCCCAGATGTTCTTCTTCTCTCCACGCGCGTGTCGCCGCTCAACTGCATCCAGAGCTAATTGGACCGCAGCAACAAGTAGCGACGCATGTTCCGAGTGCTCTTCAAGCTTTTCGGCGGCCTTCTTATCACTCGGGGACAGCGCGGCCCATTCATCAGGAATCTTCTCTGCCAGTTCGATCATGATCTTGAGCATCGCAAGAGCGTTGAGCCCCGGATAAAACTGATTGAGATCTTCATCAAAGGCCCGGTCATAATTGTCAAACGAGTTTTGCAGGTGCGGCGAGCGCAAAGCCTCGGCAGCGCGCTCGTCTGGCGGCTTGCTCTCCCAATCCTTTCGCCACAGCGTCTTAAAGTTACGGGCCAGGAGTGAATAGGCTTCGGCACGCTCGTTCGCGGAAATTTTTTTGTTGTTGAGAGCTCGGTTGAGAGCCGCGGTGGAACGTTCAAGATCGTCGAGTCGCTCGTAGATCGTGCCAAGCCGGATGTTAGCTTCGAGATCCTGCGGTTCAAGGTTGCGAATGTTCTCCCAGGTTGTTTTGGCAGCGTTCAGCGCGTTCACATCAAACTGCGCCGCACCAACTACTCGCCATCCTTTCACCTGCCATTCCAGACCTTTGACTTCGTAAGAGAAGAGTGTGAGATCGCCAGCCCAGCCGCGTGCTTTCGCTCGTTCAACTTCCTCGCCGAAATCTTCCGGCACTGGATTAAAGAGCGACGGATCGGGCTCCGTCAGGTTGGGAAGCGACGTAAAGACCGGACTGTCCTTCGCCGTGTAGTCTTTTGCAATCTGGGCCTTTATTGCTTCCAGCGATTCAACAAGTTTTTCGACACTGGTCCTGGGATCTTTTTTGTCGTACGTGAAGTAGCGATCTGTTTGCAGATCAAACGGGAAGGAATCTGCATCGCAGCGCAACATGAGTGTGCCGTGGTCGCGAAGTGCATGACGAATGCCGAGTTCGTAAAAGACATTTGCATTGTGAATGGAGAGGTCGGCAACAACAAGATCCGCGGTCAACAGTCTACGAAACATGTCGGTGCGAATATTGCCTGACTGAACGATGTCGAGAGTCTCGCGGCCTTCCGCGCCGATCTTTGTCAGTGCCTCATGAATCAACTCCTCGGCAACTTTGTCAAAGTCGATCTCATCTCCCTTGAGGTCCTTCTTCTTGCCGAAGGGACGAATAATAAAAGCTCTCATCTCTGTCATGGCAACTCCATTCGGGTCAGTGCCACCTGCGATAGCGGGTGGGTCGATGATTAACAACAGATACTGTTGAGATATTTCAATTGTGTGGCCAATCCACCCGGCTAGGACGCGGCTTCACGTAACAACAAATTGGTGTGAATGTTGACGTTCTTGACGCCCAGACTGTCGACTTTCGCTTTGAGATCGCTTATCGAGCCAGGAGGTCCACCATCACCCAACCCGTCCCAAAGCGTAATGAGTGTGGTTCTTTCCGCGTCGCCTTCAGCAAGAGCATTAAAGAGAATCCAGAGATTGCTGCGTTGCCAAATGCCGTAGTCAACCTTGGCACGCAGCCAAACGGGAAGGGCTTCGGCTTCGTCAACCTTTTGACTCAACACTCGAAGATTGCCTTCGACTTCCTGACGCTGGCATAGCCTCCGAAAACGCTCGACCCATGCCGGACCTGCTCTCGCCACCGAGGTACTTACGTATTTCTCCACAGGCAGAGCGAGGAACAGTCGTGTCGGGATGCCGAGTTCATGGCATACCTCGTGGAAGAGAATATCGCCACCACTTGCGCCGCCGGCAAAGCCGCACAACACACCGCCGGCTTGCATTTCGCCCGTCACAACGTCCCTGATTAACTCGCGCGCTGTTTGTTCGCGGGCTGCCGGAAAACGCGGATGAAAACGGTCTGGAGCATCGATCATATGTCCGGCGAAGACGAGAATGCGGCTCTGGTCTGTCGCCTTCGGCCCGTCGTCCGGAGTCTGCTTGCCGATCACTTTGAAAACCTCTTCGAGGCGATCGGTAAACACACCGAGGTCCTGATAAATCCACAACTGCCTGCGCACAGCATCGCGCACAAAGTCGCTCGCTTCCGAGGTGAGGGCATCGCGATAGGCGGCGGCAATTAGTGCGGGACGGTTTGAAGTCAGAAAGCGAAGGTCAGCGGCGCTAAGTTCGGCCCACACATCCTTCCTGCCTTCACGTTGGGACCGTTGCAGCGCTGCCTGTAACGACTGCTCCACCGCAGCGGACAGCTTAGTCACCCGTTCCACCGAAGCGTCGAGCTTGAAACGCGCCTCGACGTCTGTTTCGAACATCTCTAGCCACACATCAACTAGATCTTTCGCAAGCTCGTTTCTGATCGAGAGCAACGCAAGCGCATTGAGCCCTGAATAGAAGTGGTTCAAGTCTTCGTCAAACGCCCGGGAATAGTCACCAATTGAGTCATGCAAATGAGCGGAACGCAATGCCTGCACGCGTCTCTCGTCCGGAGGCGTACTGCTCCAGCTCTGGCGCCATCTTGTCTTCGCATTACGCGCCAGCAAAGAGTAGGCCTCTGCGCGGTCGCTTTGCTTGATGTCTTTGTTGCTGAGCGCGCGCGTGAGTGCCTGCGTTGAACTCACTAAGTCGCCAAGGCGCTCATAGATCGTGCCTAACAAAAGGTTTGCTTCGAGATCGTCGGGTTCAGTCTTCCTGATCGATTCCCAGGTAGCCCTCGCTCCCTGGAAATCTTTTAGACTGAACCGCCCGCGTCCGATGGTTCTGAGTCCTTTTATTTCCCATTCGAAGCCGCGCACCTCGTAAGCGAGCAGGCCCAGGTCGCCAATTCGTTTCTGAGTTAAAGCAAGATCTACTTCTTCACGAAAGTCTGGTGGGACAGTGGCAAGGGTCGAGAGATCCGGTTCACGCAGATCCGGCAACGAATTAAAGACCGGACTATCTACTGCGTCCGAGTCGACCACCTGGCGCAGAGTGTTGACGAGAGAAGACAAACTTGCACCTGGATCACGTTTGTCATATGTGAAATAACGATCGGTTTGAAGGTCAAAAGGAAAGCTATCAGCAGCGCAGCGCATCATGAAGGTGTTCTGCTCACGCAGTGCGTGTCGGATACCGAGCTCATAAAACACATTCGCGTCGTGAATCGAGAGATCGGCGATGATCAGGTCCGCCGCGAGTAAGCGCTGAAACATGTCGAGGCGGATGTTGCCGGCGGCGAGAATGTCAATCGTGGTTCCACCTCCGATACCGAGTTGTTGCAAGGCAGGAGCGATGAGTGTTTTTTCTACCTCATCAAAATCAATCTCGCTCTTGATTCCAAACGGACGGATGATAAAGGCCCGGCCACCAACGCTTCTGGTCTGCGGTACAACTTCAAAGTCCGAAGAACGGTTAATAAACTCATTTTCAACTGCGTTGAGCCATTCTCGTTGTTTATCACGCCAGTTGACTGCCGTTCGTAATTGTTCGGTCTGCAAGAAGTATCCACTGCCGCGACCATTGCTTTCCCACAGTCTGATCTGGTCACGAAGCGTCTGTCGCCAAAGAAGAAAGTCACGGTTTTCTTCCACCCATCCGCGCAGGCGAGTCCAGTTGCGGACGTATACGTCATCGACAAACTCAACCATGTCCTCACCGGTGCTTGTGTCCGGAGAGATGGTGAGAAGACTCGCCAGCTTTGAAAGGAGTTGTTGAGCATCGCCCAGGTCTTTGACTCTCACACGTTGTTTGGAATGCTCACCGCCATCTTCCCTGTGTGCGACGCGCACCAGACGCGTGAGTATCTTCGGCGCTTCAGCTTGCAACGCTTGCTCCAGTTTCAAAAACGCTGCTTCAGCTTGCGTGATTTTTTCTTCGGTTGCTGAAGGCGCACCCACAGGAGCGGCCTCTTCTTCAGCATCCTCAATGCCTGTTGCCGCAAACTCCTGCCGGATGCGGCGTTTCTCTTCTTCGGAAACTGCGAACTTAAAAGCGATGCTTTCTGAAGAGTTGTCAGCAGCTACCAGATACCGAGCGATGCGTATGTATGCTGATAGCATGTGCTTCGGATCGCTGGGATTGTCTGAAAACGCTGAGAGGGTTTCTTCGTAACCGTAGAAAGGAACATAAGGAACCTCGACGGCCTCCCAGTAGACGTCGCGGCTAATTGAAGTGTCGAGCAGATCTTCAAAATGATTGCGTGCGTACTTTTGCCTTGCCCGTAACTTCGACTGTTCAGCTTGCTCGACGCGCGTTGGGATGGGGAAGACTGGAAAATTAGCCGTGCCGAGTTGACTGGCTAACGCACGGCGACCTTCACGAGACGATCGGGCAATTGCCGCCGCGCCTTCGATACTCTGGTTGTTGTAAGTGAAGCAGATTGCCAACGCGTCAGGCATCTGCACTGTGCAGATCCCTGAAGTGTCGCTAACTCCGGTACGACTATCAATGAGTATGTAGTCGTAGTTCTTGCGCATGAACAACTTGGCCTTCTCCAAAAATGTTCCGCCTCCGAGTCGTTCGTAAAAATTCTGCCAGTTGAACGAATTGACGCGGGTCGCGTAAGTAGGGCCCTGGCGTCCAGCAGGAATGAGATCGATTGAGCCTCCGGACGGGAAGTCGGAGAAGTTAATTGAAAGAGCGTAGCGCGTAATGTCTGCGTGAGAGACGTACCAATCCGGCGCCAGCGGCTTGTCGGCGGGAACGCGAGCGATCGCCGCATCTGCAAACTCGATCACGAAGTCGATCAGGCCATCTGACGACTGAAGCTGCTTATCGATGATGAACGGTCGAAAGTAACGATGAAGTCCGGGTGCTTCGAGATCCCAGTCAAGCACCAGGACACGTTTGCTATTTGCCGCCAGTACCCAGGCGACATTCGCGAGCGCCATCGATCTTCCAGTGCCGCCCTTGTACGAATAGAAAGTGATGATCTTGCCGGGTGGAGGCGTCTTTTTCACGGATTGCTTCACGGTGTGCACACTCAGGTAATTGTTTTGGCAACTGCGCTTGGTTCGTTACTAATGCTTGGACGCGGAATCGTTTTTGGCACTTCGTTCACATCCTCAACCTTTCCGTGCATCTGGGCCCTGATCTTGATCAGTACTTCACCCAGCACCTCGCGTAACTCCTGGACCGTGCGTATGGAGTCGCGATAGAAGATCGGATTACTCATGAGTTTGGAGCGGAATGAAAGAGTATCTTTTACCTTCTGTCCTATCGAGTCTTTCTTACCGGCATTCTCAGGATCTTGCTCATTCCAGGGAACCAGCACAGTGCAGTTGATGTACTTTGGCTTTGTTTCCTGATCAAATTCTTCGAGCAGCGCGCGATACTCGTCTTTACACAATACTGTCCACCCGTCGACCACGATCACGACGATCTTTCGGTCTTCGTAAGCCTTCTCTATTTCCTTGATGAGGTTCTTGTCCAGGGGCAGTTCGTCGCTCGAGAAGTCGAGTTCGTCGTCGGAGACAAGATTTTGGACCAGCGATCCGATGCGCTTTGTGATCTGTGGATAGAAGGGTTTCCAATCGGCCCCTCCATGATCGCGATAAGCCTCGTCGCCACGTTTGCCGGCAAATGCCGCCGGTTCAGCGGCTGCAAAAATGAATCTCACGTGTTTCGTTGAGGTCGCGACGCTCGTCTTTGCAGCGGGTTGGTGGACTGCAACAACAGCCGCAGGCTGAGTGGCGCTCTTAAACGCTGAAGGTACCTGGCTGAGGCTCGGCAGGTTTGGGAGCTTTGGTAACTTATGTTGCTTTCCGACGTTTATTATCTCTTCCGCCAGACGATTTATGTATTCCTTGTAATCATTCTCATATTTGCTCTTAAACTGAAGCACGTACCTGAGACCCTTCTGATTTTGGATTTCATTCGGGTCGCCCCACATGTACTGCGTCTTTTTGAACTTATGATCGAGATCGGCCGGCAGCTCCATCCAAAGCACAGGTTTGATTACCGGAGGCAACGGCGGGTTTATCTCACCTGCTTCCACCTTCAACCGGCGATACTCTTCACGCCGCATCTGGAAGACTTGCCATTCTTTGCCGCAGTATTCGCTGTCGAAATACTTTGTCGAGTAGGCACAGACGAGCACGTTGCTCTCCTGAAGCGCAATCCCAAGGCTCGGCTCCCACTCTTCGCCTTGTTCGATCCCGCTCTGATCGAAGAACCCAACCGCTTCTTTCGGATTCGAGAGTTCGCGCAGGGCGCGGATCTCGTTTGAAAGGTCATTGAAAAACTGCCGCTGGTAGGCAGTATCGCTAACTCTTTTGTAGCTGAAGAAGAAATCGTATCCCATGGCTTTATCTAATGAGTTCAATCGCGGCGATTTTACGGAGCACCTTCAACGTGGAGCGAGCTAATGTGACGAGGAATCATCTGATGACGACCCCTACTTTCAGATGGGTAATGAGCGAACGATCTCGCACCTTAAATAAAGGAACACTGCTGGGTAGTCAAGCAAAATGACGCAAAACAGTCGGAGCCGCAAAAAGGCACCCAAAACCACAAACGGAAGAAACTGATTCACGCACTGTGTCTTCCTGAAAAAGCCTTCTCTTGTATAGTGTGGAAATGTCGATTTTTATGTCGGAGGCGGCTGATTTAAATCGTTGAATCTCACGTGAAGAGGCGCTAGCCTTCCCTGCCCGGATGAAACTGGAATTGCTTCTTCCACAAACAAATCGGGAAGGTGGATCCGGAGGCTCTGAGGCTGAGTTCTGCGTAAACAGGGATAGGTGCTGGTTTTCTCAATTTCTGATCTGGAACGCGATAGCGAGTCCAATCACTAAGCCGAGGCAGAATAGCAGGATTGCCGTGGCGACCAGTATCCGCCGTCTCCTCGACTCCGTAACAGATCTTTTCAAAACATCTTCCTTCGCCGGGCCACCGAGAGCTTGTAGCAAAAGTCTGAAAGCAGGATCTGTCGTCGTGCCATCCCAATTCTCAAAGCCTAAGGCTGGTGCCGCTCGAAATCCGAGTGGCACGGACACGTGTTCGATAACTAAACCGACTAGCTTTGATTGCTCTAACGCCCACTGCGCTTCTTCTTGAACCCAACTCGAGCGAACTCCTCGGTTTGACCAGAGCACCAGTACAAATTGGGAGGCTTCGAGCGCTCCCACTATTGAGTCTTCAAAAGAGGATCCAATCGGAATCTCCGGATCCCACCACGTCGAGAAGCCCTCTTGTTTGAGTGCAGCAACCAGTCTCTCTGCAATCGCTTGATCGTGGCGCGCGTAACCTAAGAACAAACGCTTTGGGGAATTTCCGGTCTGAACCAGAGGTGCGCGAGGTGCAACAGGTTTACGACCAGATGGGTCACCTGCCGTTAGTTTCAAAGCGGTTACGAGTTTCTGAAATCCTTCGTGGGAGGTCGCGTTGCCATTCCAAGTGCTGAGGTCTGCGTACTGTATCAACGAAAACGCAATCGGAACTTCCGACTCCTTGATCATCGCTGGTAATAGCTTCTTGTTTTTGTGTCCATAGTGAGATTCGGTTCGGACCCAATCAGACTTGACCGAAGACGGAGACCAAAGCGAGGTTATAGCCTTAGCCTTGGGAAGCTCTTCGTCGAGCACTGTGTCCCAACTCTTCCCGACAGGAATATTCCTGTCCCAAAACACATCCCACCCTTCGCGCATTAAGGCCTCGGCCAAACTCTTCGTCTTGGCGTGGTCATCCGTGGAGTAACTCAGGAATATATCTGCCATATTTGAGGGGTTTAGAATGGAAATTGTCAGGACTTCTAATTAGCCGGTAATTAGCCGGCCTCTTCGGCCATCTTAAGTGCGCGCTCCAGTTTGGCGTAACCGCCGTCCGCAAATAGATCCACCCACTGCCAACGCTTCAGTCGATCCGGGACTTCGCAATCTTCCAGCCGCACAGGAATAAGAAAGATTGATCCTTCGGGTTGTTCGTCTGCGACGTCGAGTGCTCGCACGACCTCCTTCTGAACATAGCCGCGTTTTCCTGAGCGCGTCGAGAGACATACGAGCACGATGTTGGCCTTGCGCACTGCCTTCGTGATTTCCGAGTCCCAGTTTTGACCGGGAAGAAGATTCTCCACATCCAACCAGGGATTGAAACCCGCTGCGCGAAGCTGTTGATACAGAGAACGAACAGCAGTCTTGTCTTCGGAAGCATGACAAAGAAAGATGCTGAAGCCCGGAGTCTCGGCAACAGGCGTGCTGACCGGTTGTGGACGCGAAGCGGAAACCGATGCGCCAAGAAACGTGCCGGGCTCGAAAATGGGCTGGTCCGGAAGCGGTCTTGAGTAACTGTCAAATCGCTTGCCTGACAGTGAGCCCGTTAAAACGACGTAGGATTGATAGCCTTCCATGATTAGTTGGCCGATCTCGCCGCGTGTATTACCTACTCTCGTGATCTTAGGGTTTTTCACCGTAACAAGTTGGCCATCGCTATCCAGAAACAACATCGACGTCGTGAGTTCATCAGTGCGGGTAGGATCGAGGATAAAGCGTTCTCCGCCTGGGTTATGTACATAAGTGTTAGCAATCATTTCAGCGAGAGCTTCGCCGAAGTCCACGATGTGGTTCAATGCGTACCTAACAATGGCATTAACGTAAAAACTTGTATCGCTCGGTAACCTGTCTCTCTCCTCAACGGACAGTCGTCGATAAACTTCATCCATGAAGTCTGCAAATGCTGGTGATCGGTTTTGTCGGACGCGCTTGTGAGTTTCGAGTGATGACTCTGACATTGACCTCTCCTTTCATGGTAGGCGGAGCGTCGATTTCGGGGCCAATACTCGCACCGGCGTGAAGTAGTGTAAAGGGTTTTGATGTTGTCTCTTGCTTGTGATGGCGGGAATAGACCGGAGATTCCGATCATTACCATCCGCTGTCGTAGGTGATACTGACGCCCATCCCGAGCAGTAGAGGAGAAAGATTTCCCGATCCGGCAGGTTCCTGCCTTGACTGAAGATGGAGAAGGATTAAGATCGCTCGCCGTAATGTGGCGCTGCAGCAACTGTGGAACCGGTATCGAAGACAGGTATGCTCACTGCTGGCAGTGCGGCCAGCGGAACACGCTGAAACAGACGAGGCAAAACACTCCAGTTGCGCCAAAGGCAGTGCCGGGGTTCGCTTCGTACGAAGAGCTTGCACACGTGCCCAGCAGGCCTATGTGGCTTTTTCGACGTGGTCCACTCCAGAGACTCGCTATCCTGCTGGGAACCCTTGTTATCTTCAAAATTATTTCAGCTCCTTTTTTAGGAACCTATGGCCTTTACATCGTGGTGGGCGTCGCAGTCATCTCGCTTGTAATTATTCTCTGGCGCTTCTTCCGCCGCGACCCGACTGATGGCGTGGGCATCAAACTCAACTGAGACTCGTCAGGGTACTAAGTCTGGGTCTGCTTCCGCATTACGCCCAGGGGCTCAGAAAAGGAAAAGAGAATGAACACGAGACGTATTCTTGTCTTAACCATCGGAGTAATTTCGTCCATAGCAATCACTGGAATGCAAATTCGAGTGCTAGCCGATCCGCGACCCCGGCCGGATACTACGCCTCAATCCGAAGATGAAATTAATGACAAAAACTGGCAGAGCAATCCCCAGATCGTTGCGATCCGCAAGCTCGTCAATTCGGCCAATACCGAAGTCAGAAAGGGCGCGCTCAAGACCGAGCATAGAATCTGTGAGGAAGGCTGGTTTAGTCGACTTCGCATCGCCCGCGACTCAAAGGGAATCGTCAGGTGGTACCAGCATTATCAGGAGGGCGAAGATTCATCCTGGGACGATAACTACTACTACGACGATGTTGGTCGATTGCGGTTTGTGTTAATGACTTCTTATGCCGCCAACGGCACACGCGAACAGCACCGCGCCTACTTCGATGAAAGCAGCCATCTTATCTACCACGCTCGCCGGCTCCTCAAGGGACCAGGATACTTTGGCCCTCCAGTCGAAGATCTCAAGGAGCTGGTGCAAATGGATCCCAAAAAGGATTTTGCCGAAGCCACGCAAGGATGCAAGGAGGTAAAGTCCTCCGCAAAGCATCGCACCAGAAAGAGCTGAAGACATCGACGCCGTCAGCATTTAAATGGGGCGGGGATTTAGAGCTCGTGCGAATTTGGGCCATGCAAAACTCGCTTCCCCGCACCACAAAATCTTACTGAGCGAAACAAATGTCAGCGGTTATCTGCGCTTCGTACGGACCGACAGCAGGATCGCCAACTGCTTTGAAAACGATCGAAATCATTCCTGTGCTTCCAGCGAATCGGCCTGTGCTGCTGTTCGGGTTGATCTGTCCCCATTCGGCGCCCTGGGCAGTTATGATGCTTTGTGTGGTTACGGCACTCGCCTTCAATTGTCCGTGATTGGTCGTGATCGTGAGGTCCGTCGTATAAGCTACAACGGTCGGGTCAGGCGTAAACACGAAGCCAGCGCCGAAGTTAATCACGTCCGTAAGATCCCCATCGAGCAAGCCAGAGTTTGAGACCGGTCCAGAGATGATTCCGGTTGCAGGATCGAACACTTGAACTCCGTTGGCACTGATCTTCCTGCAATTGCTATTGGGCCCTGGGTTGGCGTTGGCTCGAGGGGCTGTGAGGAAGCCTCTTGCTGATTGCGCGAACGTTGATTCCTGAACGTACGCCGAAGTAAACATCAGCGAGGCACCTAAAACTACTTTCCCTATCATTTTTGCTTTCATGACTGTTCGTTCCTCCAATCAATATGGCTGGCAACGGGACGCTAGCCTATAATTCCGGGCGCAGTAACGAGAAAGCGCCTTAAGAATGACTAAAGATCGACGAAAATCGCTCCCGTATCATTCGACCACGCTGCGCGATGCAACCACTCGAACAACATACCTTCTCTTTTAACGAGTTCACGCTCGACCTGACGCGCGGCTGCCTGTTTCGCGGCGATGAGGCGGTTAAGCTGCGGCCAAAGTCGTTCGAAACGCTGCGGCACCTCGTGGAGAACAACGGCCGACTCATCAGTAAGTCGGAACTGATGGCGGCGGTTTGGCCGGATACAGCTGTTACGGACGACTCCCTGGTTCAGTGCCTGATAGACGTCAGGCGAGCACTCGGTAAGGACGGTCAACAGCTAGTGAAAACTGTGCCGCGCCGTGGCTACATCTTCGAAGCGGAAGTGACCAGGAACGGTGTGACGCAAGATCCCGCAGAACCAATAACGGCAACGGTCTCCTTGCCGCGGGCGACACAGCGTTGGTCTTATCGACGTATCGGCATCGCCACGGGATTGATGATCCTCATCTTAGGTTGCGCATCATGGCTCCTCTGGCGAAATCGAACTAAATCCTCAGTAGCCGAAATTAAAACGCTCGCTGTGCTGCCGTTCAGATCACAAATGCCGGAGGCGCCGGACGACTATCTCGGGCTGGGGATCGCGAATGAGGTCATCACCAAAATCAGTCAGACTGGTAGTTTGACTGTGCGTCCGACGAGCGCCGTCCGCAAATACGCGAACCAGGAAGTAGATGCATTGCAGGCCGCACGCGAGTTGCAAGTCGATGCGGTACTCGATGGAACATACTTGCGTGTAGGTGATCAGCTACGAATCACGGTCAATCTTCTGAGAGTTGCGGATGGCCGTTCGCTATGGGCGGAGAAGTTTGATCAGCAGTTCACAGACATATTCGCCATTCAAGACCGTGTATCGCAGCAGGTGGTCCAGAGTCTGTGGGTAAGACTAAGTCCTGCCAAGCAGGCACAGATGACAAAACGTTTCACTTCGAATCCGATGGCCTACAGCTTTTACACGAAGGCCATGTACCATTTCTACAATATTGGTCCTACTCGAAACACTCGATCCGATTCAGAGCTGGCGATCGATCTATTCAAGAGAGCGATTGAGTTGGATCCGGAGTATGCGCTTGCACACGCGCAATTGGGGTACACCTACACAAAGATCGCCGTGTTTCAGGAAGACAATCCAAGCCTCATCGAAATGGCAAGAAACGAGCTCGGCATTGCTGAACGAATCGATCCGCAACTTCCCGAAGTTCACCTGGCCCGCTCGTTCATTGCTTTTAGTCAATACGAGAATTGGTCAGTTGAGAAGGCGATGCGAGAACTGCGACTGGCGCAGGAGTTTGATCCAAACGTAGGCCATGCAGCCATGCTGGACCTGTATGCTCACATTGGACTCGAAGTCCAGATGAAGAAAGAATTTGAACTTGCATTAAAGGTCGATCCAACGAACGAAGAGGCAAAAAACTTCTACATTAATTCATTACTAATCTCTGCCAGACCTGACGAAGCTCTGGAAGCAAGTCAAAGGCTTCTTAATCGTGAACCTGACCTTCGATATTTCCTGGAAAAGAGGAATCTGAAGGAAGCAGAACGTCTGGCTGAGCGCGAGTATGAAACGGAATCCGATGCGGTATGGAAATTTGTGTATCAGATCCTCCTGAAGGCCCTGCAGAGTAAACACGAAGAAGCTCAGGCGGCAGTGCCGGCGATCCTCGCGAAAGAGAGGAGATACCGCGGGTATCACCACGACACTTACAACATCGCGCGCATTTACGCGCTCGGTGGTAAGAGTGAGGAAGCTGTGAAATGGCTACGGATCACGGCCACGGAAGGCTTCTCGCATTATCCGCTCTTTGCTCGTGATACCTTCCTGGATCCAATTCGTGAAAACACTGCTTTCAAACAATTCATGGCAGAGATGAAGAGCAGGTGGGAAGGTTATCAGCGACAGTTTGGATGAGCCTCGAACGCAGACACGCAGGAGCAGATGAGACGAAACTCCCGGTATTGAAGACCGAAAATACGTAGGTGCAACTGATTCGGATCTATGTAGATTACAGGAATGATTCTGACCCGGCTTTGCCTCAAAAGTCAGGATTCGCGGTTGGACGAGGTCAGTACCGTAACGCGGTAGCGTCGGGTCAGTCTCTCAACTGCAGTTAACCTTGGATTTGGATCACAATGCCGACCCGACGCTACCGCGTTACGGTACTGACCTCGTCCAACAGTGACTCTTGAGGCAAAGCACTGTGACACGCTTCGCCTACTGATTCGACGATCTCTTTATACCGAGCATTGAACTCTATTGAGTTAGCAGCCTGGTAAAGGAGAGCGAAGCTAACTTCCAGGTACCGTTTTGCTGCACATATACTTCGGTCACCATGAAGGGATTAGTGACCTCATTGCCGCCGACGACGGCAACCAACCGAATCTTGTTTAAAAGCACGGCGGTCTTATCAATAAATCGCACTGACGCTTCCTGGATTTCCACGGTCTTGTATTCAATCGCTCCGCTTTTAATGACCTCGAGTTCCTGAGGCTTGGTCATAGTTGCTCCCATATGAACAAACACAGCCTTTTCATGAATCAGAGCGTCCAGAGAATCTATCTTACGTTGCGACATCCAACCCCACTTCTCTTTAGAGAGAGTAATAAGTTCCCGTTCCGCGCTGCTATTGCTGCTCTGACTCAAGACAGCGCTCGGCACGAAAGCGATGAGAGCGAGCGCCATAACCGTCACTATCGCACTTCGCGATAGTTTGGATTGAATCGACGTTTTCATATCTTGTTGTTTCATAAAGACCATCCTTCAAACTTTGCTTTTCTACTTCTTCATCGGAGCCTCAACGCCTGAGAAGGCAAGCACGGCGTCCGGCAGGCGCTGCCCTTTAACTTCGATTGCACTTACTGCCGAGTTCAGCTCCGAGATTTCAGCGGGAGTGAAGCGAACGCCGGCCGCGCCGCTGTTCTCCACCATGTGGGCCATCTGGGTCGTCCCCGGAATCGGAACGATCCATGGCTTCTGGGCCATCAGCCACGCGAGCGCGATCTGACCGGGAGTGACTTCCTTACGTTTCGCCCACGTCTTCAGTAGCTCGACCAGTTGCAAATTCTGGGGAAGGTTCTCAGGAGAGAAGCGAGACTCAACCCCGCGAATGTCACCGGGTGCGAACCGGGTATTCGCGTCAATCCAACCGGTGAGAAACTGCACCCCGAGCGGGCTCCACGGCACGAAGCCGATCCCAAGCTCCTCGCACGTTGGGATCACTTCCTTCTCCGGGCCACGCCATAACATTGAATACTCATTCTGAACCGCGGTGACTGGGAGGACCGCATGAGCGCGGCGTAATGTCTTAAGTCCCATTTCCGAGAGGCCCCAGTGCAGGACCTTGCCCTGATCCATAAGTTGCTTTACGGCGCCGGCGACATCCTCGATCGGCACCTCCGGGTCGACGCGATGTTGATAGAGAAGGTCAATGCGATCGGTGCGGAGTCGCTTGAGCGACCCCT
>Ga0105243_10000905_pt1 | contig 27893 bp, 18 predicted proteins | sample KBSM34metaG_FD_81525 | JGI IMG/M metagenome (GOLD analysis project Ga0105243, IMG submission 81525) | Miscanthus rhizosphere microbial communities from Kellogg Biological Station, Michigan, USA - KBS M3-4 metaG | ecosystem: Host-associated > Plants > Roots > Rhizosphere > Soil | place... | reverse complement strand
TCACGGAGAAAACCACTATGTCACTCAAATTAGGTGTCATCGGCGCTGGCGCCATCGGTAAAGAACATATCCGTCGTTGCACCCAGGTCTTACAGGGAGCCACCGTGGTGGCGGTGTCGGATATCAATGCGGAGAGCGCACGTGCGGCGGTAGCGCTGCCGGGCGTGCAGGCGGAAATCTACACCGACGGCCACGATGTTATCCGCTCCGGCGATGTCGACGCTATCCTTGTCACCTCGTGGGATCCGACGCACGAAGAGTATACCCTCGCGGCGATCGCCGCCGGCAAACCGGTGTTCTGCGAGAAGCCGCTGGCGATGAGTGCGGAAGGCTGCCGACGCATTGTCGATGCGGAAATGAAAGCGGGCCGCCGCCTGGTGCAGGTCGGCTTTATGCGCCCTTACGATGAAGGCTACCTGGCGCTGAAAAAAGTCATTGATGATGGCGATATTGGCGCGCCGCTGATGCTGCATTGCGCGCACCGTAACCAGTCGGTCGGCGAGAACTACACCACCGACATGGCGATCACCAACACCCTGATCCACGAGCTGGACGTGCTGCGCTGGCTGCTCAACGATGACTACCGTTCGGTACAGGTGCGTTTCCCGCGTTCGACCTCTCACACCCATCCGCGCCTGAGAGATCCGCAGATCGTCTCCTTCGAAACGCGTAAAGGCACCCTGATCGACGTCGAAGTGTTCGTCAACTGCCAGTACGGCTACGACATCCAGTGCGAAGTAGTCGGGGAAACGGGGATTGCCCGTCTGCCGGAGCCATCTGCAATCCAGATGCGTAAAAGCGCCAACCTGTCGACCGCGATCCTGACCGACTGGAAAGATCGTTTTATCAAAGCCTACGACGTGGAGCTGCAGGCCTTTATCAATGATGTGAAAGCCGGCCAGCTGCAGGGACCGTCGGCATGGGACGGCTATGCGGCCTCCGTTGCGGCCGATGCCTGCCTGCAGGCGCAGGAGAGCAGCGAACCGGTCGCGGTGACGCTGCCCGAGTGCCCGGCGTTCTATCAGCGCTAATCCGTCCCCCGCTTACGGAACTTCTTTGAACAGGTAACGACGATGAAAATTGCTTTCGACGTTGATGTGATTCGTGATCTCGGGATTACCCGGATGGTCCACCAGGTTGCGGAATGGGGTTACAAGTACATTGAGCAATCGCCCCATCCGCAGATTAACCCGTTCTACAAACACCCGCGCGCTGGTCGGGAAGTGATTGCCGAGTACAAACAGGCGCTGCGTGAAACTGGCGTGGAGATCTCTTCGTTTATCTGCGTTTACCGCTGGTCCGGCCCGGATGAACTGCGCCGTCAGGCGGCGGTAAAAAACTGGAAACGGTTGATCGAAGTGGCGGTAGAAATGGGTGTGCAGGTGATCAACACCGAGTTTTCCGGCGATCCGAATCAGCCGGAGATCTGTGAAGAGATGTTCTATCGCTCGATGGACGAGCTGCTGCCCATTTTCGAGCGCGAAGGTATTCGCGTGGAGATTCAGGCGCATCCGTGGGACTTCTGCGAAGAACATAACGAAACCGTCGATATCGTGAAGTCGTTCCGTAGCGAGAATGTGAAGTACGTATACAGCGTTCCGCACACTTTCTTTTATGACAAAGGGAAAGGTGAGGTCGAGAAAATGCTGCGCTATGCCGGCGGCGATCTCTCACACGTGCTGATTGCCGATACCCGAAATCATACAAAGCACTGCCGCTATATCGTTAATCCGCCGGGCGTGGATGCCGCGGTCCACCAGCACGTTGGCGTTGGCGAGGGGGACGTGGATTTCGACGCGCTGTTCCGCACGCTGCGCGAAATGAACTTTGCTGAGCAAACCTTCAAAGTCGGCGGCGCGCCGATTGTGGCCGCCTCGCTATTTGGCTACCCGGAAAAAATGAAATACCAGGCAGTGGAAACCCGTGAACTCATCGAACGTGAATTGCTGCGTCGCTAAAGCGCGGCAACAGGAGCATTTTTATGAACAAAGATAATGTAAAACTGGCGATCGCCCCTATTGGCTGGACCAACGATGATATGCCTGAACTGGGCAGCGAAAATACCTTTCAGCAGATAGTCAGCGAAATGGCGCTGGCGGGGTTTAGCGGCAGCGAAGTGGGCAGCAAATACCCGCGCGATCCGGCGGTGCTCAAGCCGATGCTGGATATTCGCGGCATTCAGATCTGCAATGCCTGGTTCAGCACCTTTTTTGCCAACGGGCAGCGGGAAAAGACCATTGACGAGTTTGTGAATCACATGAATTTCCTGCAGGCGATGGGGGCGAAAGTGATTGGCTGCTCCGAGCAAAGCGGCAGCATTCAGGGGCTGGAAAAACCGATTCTCGGCGAGGCAAAACCTTGCTTCAGCGAGGAAGAGTGGCAGCGTGTCGCCGAAGGCTACAACACGCTGGGGCGCCTGGCCGCCGAGAAGGGCATGCAGGTGTGTCTGCACCACCATATGGGAACCGGTATTCAGACCACCGAAGAGATCGACAAATTTATGTCGCTGGTCGATGACAAAGTCTTCCTGCTGTACGACACCGGACATGCCTGGTATTCCGAAGGGGGCGAAGCGCCGATGCTGGCGATCCTCGAGAAATACCTGCCGCGTATTAACCACGTGCACCTGAAAGACGTGCGCCCGTCGGTCATTGAGCAGGTTCGTCGTGAAGGGCTGTCATTCCTTGATGGCGTGAAGAAAGGCACCTTCACCGTGCCTGGCGATGGCGTGATCGACTTCCGTCCGGTGTTCAAACTGCTGGACGATCGCGGCTATAAAGGCTGGATGGTGGTTGAAGCCGAGCAGGATCCGGCGCTGGCTAACCCCTTCGAATACGCCCTCAAAGCGCGTAAATACATTCGTGAAACGGCAGGAATCTAATCGTTGATCCACTTTCAGGCCACACAGCGTTGTGGCCTGCTTTTTTTCCGCTTTACGGGCCGCACCACAAAACCCGTCCATGGCAGGTTAACGCCCCCGATAATCCCCCTCGCACCGCGCTGCTGCTGCCGAACGGGCCGCACAGCGAACAGTTCATCTTCTGTAATCCAGGAACACTCCCCGGTGGCGCGACGCTTACCGGGGCTACGGCTGGGGCCGGTGCGTAGCCCGGGCCAGGGGTTTATCCCGCTGTCCGGGAACCTCCCCGCTGGCGCGACGCTTACCGGGGCCACGGCTGGGGCCGGCGCGTAGCCCGGGCCAGGGGTTTATCCCGCTGCCCGGGAACCTCCCCGCTGGCGCTATGTTTACCGCGGTACGGTGGGTGTCGGTGCGTAGCCCGGGCAAGAGAGGCCGGTTTGTCGCACGCATAAGGCGTTGCAGCATTTTGTGATCCAGCCTGAAAAACGTGCACTTACGTCCGTCACCCCATTTACCTTCTCTTTGCAGGCGACATAGTATGGTCGTTAAATAAACGAACGCTGTTCTATAATGTAGAACAAAATGATTCAGCAAGGAGATCTCATGCCGCAAACCGTGCAGTTCTCGGGGATTATTCCGCCTGTCTCCACCATTTTTACCGCCGATGGCCAGTTCGATAAACCGGGTACCGCCGCGCTGATCGACGACATGATCACCGCGGGCGTCGACGGCCTGTTCTTCCTCGGCAGCGGCGGGGAGTTCTCGCAGCTTAATGCCGATGAGCGCAAAGCCATTGCCGCCTTCGCCATCGCCCACGTCGATCGCCGGGTACCGGTACTGATTGGTACCGGCGGCACCAACGCCCGGGAGACCATCGAACTCAGCCAGCACGCGCAGCAGGCCGGCGCCGACGGGATCGTGGTCATTAACCCCTATTACTGGAAAGTCTCTGAGCCCAACCTGATTCGCTACTTCCAGCAGGTAGCCGAGAGCGTCACGCTGCCGGTGCTGCTGTATAACTTCCCGGCATTGAGCGGTCAGGATCTGACGCCCGCGTTGGTCAAAACTCTCGCCGACTCGCGCAGCAATATTGTCGGCATCAAAGACACCATCGACTCGGTGGCTCATCTGCGTAGCATGATTGAGACGGTGAAATCGGCGCACCCGCACTTCTCGGTGCTGTGCGGTTACGATGACCACCTGTTTAACACCCTGCTGCTGGGCGGCGACGGGGCCATCTCGGCCAGCGGTAACTTTGCCCCGCAGATCTCGGTAAAGCTGCTGCAGGCCTTCCGCGACGGCAACCTGGCGGAAGCCGCGCGCTACCATCAGACGCTGCTGCAAATCCCGCAGCTGTACCAGCTGGATACGCCGTTTGTGAATGTGATTAAAGAGGCGATCGTGCTGTGCGGGCGGCCGATCTCCACGCATGTGCTGCCCCCGTCCTCTCCGCTGGACGAGGCGAAAAAGCGGCAGCTCAAAACGCTACTACAACAGCTCAGACTCTGCTGAACCGGAAAATTAAGATGGCAATAGAGACGATTTTCACGCCCCAGAATGATGCGTTTTATGCGGTCATCACCCATGCTGCCGGCCCGCAGGGTGCGCTGCCGCTGACGCCGCAAATGCTGATGGAGTCGCCGAGCGGCAATCTGTTCGGGATGACGCAAAACGCCGGCATGGGCTGGGACGCCAACAAACTCACCGGCAAAGAGGTGCTGATTATCGGCACTCAGGGTGGGATTCGCGCCGGGGACGGCCGCCCGGTGGCGCTGGGCTACCACACCGGCCACTGGGAAATTGGCCTGCAGATGCAGGCGGCGGCCAGGGAGATTACCCGTAACGGCGGGATTCCTTTCGCCGCCTTCGTCAGCGACCCGTGCGACGGGCGCTCTCAGGGTACGCACGGCATGTTCGACTCCCTGCCGTACCGCAACGATGCGGCGATCGTGTTTCGTCGTCTGATCCGCTCGCTGCCGACGCGTCGGGCGGTGATCGGCGTGGCGACCTGCGACAAAGGCCTGCCGGCGACCATGATCGCCCTGGCGGCAATGCATGACCTGCCGACGATTCTGGTGCCCGGCGGGGCGACGCTGCCGCCGACCTTTGGCGAAGATGCCGGTAAAGTCCAGACCATCGGCGCACGCTACGCCAACCACGAGCTGTCGCTGCAGGAAGCGGCGGAATTAGGCTGTCGCGCCTGCGCTTCGCCGGGGGGCGGCTGCCAGTTCCTGGGCACGGCGGGGACCTCGCAGGTCGTTGCGGAAGCGCTCGGCCTGGCGCTGCCGCACTCGGCGCTGGCGCCGTCGGGGCAGGACGTCTGGCTGGAAATCTCTCGCCAGTCGGCGCGGGCGGTGAGTGAGCTGGATAATCGCGGCATTACCACGCGCGATATTCTGACCGATAAGGCGATCGAAAACGCGATGGTTATCCACGCGGCGTTCGGCGGCTCGACCAACCTTCTGCTGCACATTCCCGCCATCGCCCATGCGGCGGGGTGCACCATTCCTGATGTCGCACACTGGACGCGGATCAACCGCAGCGTCCCGCGTCTGGTCAGCGTGTTGCCGAACGGGCCGGACTACCACCCCACGGTGCGGGCTTTCCTCGCCGGCGGAGTACCGGAAGTGATGCTGCACCTGCGCGATCTTGGTCTGCTGCATCTGGATGCGATGACGGTCACCGGTCAGACGGTGGGAGAAAACCTCGACTGGTGGCAGACTTCCGAGCGGCGTGAGAAATTCCGGCAGTGTCTGCGCGAACAGGACGGCGTCGATCCGGATGATGTGATCCTCCCGCCGGCGCGGGCGAAAGCCAAAGGCCTCACTTCCACGGTGGCCTTCCCGGTAGGCAATATTGCGCCGGAAGGTTCGGTGATCAAAGCCACGGCGATCGATCCGTCGGTGGTGGATGACGACGGCGTGTATCGCCACACCGGACGGGCGCGGGTATTTGTTTCGGAAGCCCGGGCGATCAAGGCGATCAAAAACGGCGAGATCGAGCAGGGCGATATTATGGTGGTGATCGGCGGCGGGCCGTCCGGGACCGGCATGGAAGAGACCTATCAGCTCACCTCGGCGCTGAAACATGTCTCGTGGGGGAAGACGGTGTCGCTGATCACCGATGCCCGTTTCTCCGGCGTGTCGACCGGCGCCTGCTTCGGCCACGTCGCCCCGGAAGCGCTGGCGGGCGGACCCATCGGCAAGCTGCGCGATGACGATGTGATTGAGATCGTCGTCGACAGGCTGGCGCTCACCGGTCACGTCAATTTTATCGGTACGGCGCACCAGCGGCTGACGCCGGAAGAGGGGGCGGCAGAGTTGGCGGCAAGAACGCCGCATCCCGATTTGCACGCCCATGATTTTTTACCGGACGATACCCGCCTGTGGGCGGCGCTGCAATCGGTCAGCGGCGGGACATGGAAAGGCTGTATATACGATACAGATAAAATTATCGAGGTTATAAACGCCGGTAAAAAAGCGCTCGGTATTTAATTAAATTCAGCTGCAATGTCGTCTGCGGAAATAGTCCGCGGACGGCTTTTTTGCGTCTGCATTAAATACCATTATGCTTATTTTTTGTTTTTTGTAACCATTTAAAAATTAAGACGAAAAAATATTATGGCCTTCCCTTTTTTATAACGATGGCAATCACAAAAACCAAAAAACATAATTCATAAATTAAAAATGACCATTGCCGTAAAAATGCACATCTTCTTACACTCTATTAACACGAAAACGTGAACAGTAAGCACACGTATAATGGGTGATTTCCTGACGTTGCAGCGGGTATGTATTCCCTTTTCAGGTCCCTGACGTTTGCGCCATTCCACTCATTGGGGTTGGGGATAAATATGCAATTAACCATGAAAGATAAAATCGGCTACGGGCTGGGCGATACCGCGTGCGGTTTCGTCTGGCAGGCGACGATGTTTCTGCTGGCCTATTTCTACACCGATGTGTTTGGCCTCTCCGCCGGTATTATGGGCACGCTGTTTTTGGTTTCCCGCGTGCTGGATGCCGTCACCGATCCGCTGATGGGGCTGCTGGTGGACCGCACCCGTACCCGCTACGGCCAGTTCCGCCCGTTCCTGCTGTGGGGCGCCATTCCGTTCGGCATCGTCTGTATGCTGACCTTCTACACGCCGGACTTTTCCGCGCAGGGCAAAATTATCTATGCCTGCGTGACCTATATTCTGCTGACGCTGGTCTACACCTTCGTTAACGTCCCCTATTGCGCGATGCCGGGGGTGATTACGGCGGATCCGAAAGAGCGCCATGCCCTGCAGTCGTGGCGTTTTTTCCTCGCGGCCGCGGGATCGCTGGCGATTAGCGGGATTGCGCTGCCGCTGGTGAGCATCATTGGCAAAGGCAACGAGCAGGTGGGTTACTTTGGCGCCATGTGCGTGCTCGGGCTGACCGGCGTCGTGCTGCTGTATGTGTGCTTCTTCACGACCAGAGAGCGCTATACCTTCGACGTGCAGCCGGGCGCATCGGTGGCGAAAGATCTTAAGCTGCTGTTCGGCAACACTCAGTGGCGAATCATGTGTGCTTTCAAAATGATGGCGACCTGCTCCAACGTGGTTCGCGGCGGGGCAACGCTCTACTTCGTGAAATACGTGATGGACCACCCGGAGCTGGCGATGCAGTTTCTGCTCTACGGCAGCATCGCCACCATGTTCGGTTCGCTGGCCTCTTCGCGCCTGCTCGGGCGCTTCGATCGGGTGAAGGCCTTTAAAGGGATTATCGTGGTCTATTCCCTGATTAGCCTGCTGATTTTCGTTACCCCGGCTGACTATATCGCGCTGATTTTCGCGCTCAACATCGTCTTCCTGTTCGTTTTCAACACCACCACGCCGCTGCAGTGGCTGATGGCCTCTGACGTAGTGGATTACGAAGAAAGCCGCAGCGGCCGCCGTCTCGACGGACTGGTTTTTTCCACCTATCTGTTCAGTCTGAAGATTGGCCTGGCCATTGGCGGCGCGGTGGTGGGCTGGATTCTGGCCTACGTGAACTACTCCGCCAGCAGCAGCGTGCAGCCGGTTGAGGTGCTAACCACCATCAAAATCCTGTTCTGCGTGGTGCCGGTGGTGCTCTATATCGGCATGTTCACCATGCTCTCACTCTACAAGCTGACCGATGCCCGGGTGGAGGCCATCAGCCAGCAGTTACGTCAACATCGCGCGGCGCAGGAAGAGGGCGTCCCTGCCGCCGCTGCCGCGACATCCCATTAAGCAGGAGGCAATATGTACACGATAACTAACCCGATTCTGACCGGTTTTAACCCGGATCCGTCAATGTGTCGCCAGGGCGAGGATTACTACATCGCCACCTCCACCTTCGAGTGGTTTCCGGGAGTGCGGATTTACCACTCGCGGGATTTGAAAAAATGGTCGCTGGTGAGCACGCCGCTGGATCGCGTGTCGATGCTGGATATGAAAGGCAACCCCGACTCCGGCGGGATCTGGGCGCCGTGTCTGAGCTACGCCGACGGGCTGTTCTGGCTGCTGTATACCGATGTGAAAATCGTCGACTCGCCGTGGAAAAACGGTCGCAACTATCTGGTCACCGCCCCCTCTATTGAGGGGCCGTGGAGTGAACCGATCGCGATGGGTAACGGCGGCTTTGACCCGTCGCTGTTTCATGATTCGGACGGGCGTAAATATTATATTTACCGCCCGTGGGGGCCGCGTCACCACAGTGACCCGCACTGTACGATCGTCCTGCAGGAGTATTTCCCGCAGACGCAGACCCTGTCGAAGACGCGAAAAACCCTGTTTACCGGCACGGCGCTGCGCTATACCGAAGGGGCCCATCTGTACCATAAAGAGGGCTGGTACTATCTGCTGGTGGCCGAAGGCGGCACCAGTTATGAACATGCGGTGGTGGTGCTCAGAGCGAAAAATATCGACGGGCCGTACGAACTGCATCCGGACGGGACGCTGATGACCAGCTGGCATCTGCCGGAAAATCCGCTGCAGAAAAGCGGCCACGGTTCGCTGCTGGAGACCCACACCGGCGAATGGTATATGGCCTATCTCACCAGCCGTCCGCAGCGCTTGCCCGGTGTGCCGCTGCTGGCCTCCGGCGGGCGCGGCTACTGCTCGCTGGGGCGGGAAACCGGCATCGCGCGCATCGCCTGGCACGACGGCTGGCCGTCGGTGGAAGGGGGAAAACACGCGCAGCTAAACGTGCCGGGGCCGCAAATGGCTGAAAGTCGTGTCGTGGCTGATGAGCGCTGGCGAGAAGAGTTCAACCGCCCGACGCTCAACCCGGAGCTGCAAACGCTGCGTATTCCCTTCGATGACACCTTAGGGTCGCTGAATGCCCGTCCCGGCTTTCTGCGCCTGTACGGCAACGATTCGCTCAACTCGACGTTCACCCAGTCCACCGTCGCCCGGCGCTGGCAGCACTTTGCCTTCCGCGCCGAAACGCGAATGGAGTTTGCCCCGCAGAATTTTCAACAGAGCGCCGGATTAACCTGTTATTACAACAGCAAAAACTGGAGCTACTGCTTCGTTGACTATGAAGAGGGACAGGGCAGAACCATTAAGGTGTTGCAGCTCGATCATAACGTGCCGTCGTGGCCGCTGCATGAACACCCGATCGCGGTACCGGATGCCGCGCAGAGCATATGGCTCCGGGTCGACGTCGACCATCTCGTCTATCGCTACAGCTACTCGTTTGACGGCGAGCAGTGGCACACCGTGCCGGTGGAATATGCCGCCTGGAAGCTGTCGGACGATTACATCGGCGGGCGCGGGTTCTTTACCGGCGCCTTTGTCGGCCTGCACTGCGAGGATATCAGCGGCGACGGCTGCTATGCGGACTTTGACTACTTCAGCTATGAGCCGGTAGTCGGATAACCCCTCAGGCCGGGTAGCCCAGCGCTTTCGATAGCTGGCGCCCGGCCTCTTCCAGCAAGGCGCGATAGCGCGCGAGCTCAGCCTCATCGACGCGAGAGGTGAGCGTTGACAGACTCAGTGCGGCAATGACCCGCGATTCATGGTTCCACACCGGTACCGCCACGCAGCGCACGCCCTGCTCATTCTCTTCGCTGTCCTGCGCATAGCCCTGGGCGCGGGTTTGCGCCAGCGCCGCCAGCAGCGCCTCGCGGGAGGTCAGCGTTGCGGGGGTAAACGGCGTGTACTGATAGCCTTCCAGCAGAGTATTTTGCTCCGCCTCGCTCAGCCAGGCGATCAGGACCTTACCGATCGCCGTTGCGTGGATGGGAAGCCGACGGCCGATGCGCGAGTAGGCGATGGCGGCGAGCCTGCCTTCGATTTTCTCGATGTAGACGCCTTCGTGGCCGTCAAGAATGCCGAGGTGAGTGGTCTGCCCGGTGCGCTGCGAGAGATCCGTCAGCCAGCTTTTCGCCTTCTGGCGAATATCCATCGTCCCTACGACAAAATGGCCGCGTTCAACCAGCTTCATGCCCAGGCGGTATTTGTCGTTTTCCGGATTCTGATCGATATAGCCGTGCAGCTGTAAGGTTTTGAGCAGCGAATGGAGGGTGCTTTTACTGAGGCCCATCTGTTTGCTGATATCGGTGATCTTCAGTTCCGTGGCTTGTTCGTTAAACAGGTCGAGGATCGTCAGGGCTCGTTCAACAGACTGAATAATAGGCATAATGCACGACTGCTCACGCTGGGGGGAAGGTGAAAACGTACCCTTTTTACGCTGAAAAATCAAACGGCTGGCGTGGAAAGGGCGAGCAATATCACCTCGGGGAGCAGGTTCCCGGGCGGCGGGGTAAACCCCTTGCCCGGGCTACGGTACGGCGCTGGTCTGTATCCCCGGTAAGCGTCGCGCCAGCGGGAGGTTACGGTACGGCGCTGGTCAGTAACTCCGGTAAGCGTCACGCCAGCGGGAGGTTACGATACGGCGCTGGTCAGTAGCCCCGGTAAGCAGCGCGCCACCGGGGAGAGGCGCCGGAGCGACAAGGGGCTTACTTCACCTCAGCGAGGGCGGTTTTGTCGACGTACGGCTTCATCAGGGTATCGGCCTCTTTCTGCGCCGCCTGCACCGCCGCTTCCGGCGTCACTTTGGCATCGTTAACCACCGCCGCCAGCTGGTTCTCCATCGCTTTACGCACGGCAACGGTCTCCCAGGTGGAGTACCACGGATGGGCGTACTTCAGCTGCTCCAGAGCAATCGCCGCGCGCGGATCCTGCTGCAGATAGGCCTTCATCTCCGGCGTATCGTACGAGGCTTTGCGCGGCGAGAAGTAGCCGGTGAAGCGGCTCCATGCGCCGTTGACCTGCGGGCTCACCAGATACGTCAGGAACTGATAGGCCGCTTTCTTCTGCGCGTCGTTGATACCTTTAAAGCTCACCAGGCTGGCGCCGCCGATCGGTACCGCACGCTGCTCTTTCGCCGGCAGCATCGCCACCCCGAGCTCAAAATCTTTGCTGTTCTCGCGCATAAAGCCCAGCGCGCCGGTGCTGAGCATCGCCATCCCGACCTTGCCGGAGAAGAAGCTGGCGCTGATCTGCTTCGAGTTGAGCACGCCGGAGGGCATCACTTTGTCTTTGTAGATCAGATCCTGCCAGAAGCGCAGCGCCCCGATGGTGGTCGGCGTGTTGTAGTAGACCTCGCCCGGATAGTCTTCGTTAAAGTATTTTCCGCCGTTGGCGCGTACCAGCGCCGAGAAGATCCAGCCGCCGTAGTCATCGTTGGTCGACGGCAGCATGATCCCCCATTGGCCTTTGCTCTCGTCGGTCAGCTTTTTGGCATCCGCCAGCAGCTCGGCCCAGGTCTGCGGCGGCTGTGCGATCCCGGCTCGATCGAACATCGTTTTGTTGTAGTAGAGGATCGGCGTCGAGTTATGGAACGGAATAGCGTAGGTGGTGCCCATCACCTGGGCGTTCTTATGCATTGCCGGCCAGAACTCCTTGACCAGGAAGTCCCCCGCTTTTTGATCGCCATACTGGAACAGATCGTCCATCGGCAGGATCTCATCCTTCAGCGCCAGATCGGTGGTGAAGTTGGCGGACATGATCACCAATGCCGGCGGCTGTCCGGCCTTCTGCGCCGATTCCGCTTTGATCTTGGTGGTGTCGTAGTTGCCGGTGAAGATCCCGCGCACTTCGACATCCTGCTGCGAATCGTTAAAGGCTTTGATGACGCGGGTCATCTCCATGGTCAGCTTGCCGTCTACCGGCGCCGGGAACATGAAATCGATCTTCTCTTTTGCCAGCGCCGCGCCGCTTAGCGCGAGGCTTAACCCAACCGCGAGAGCCGTCAGAGGTTTAAGCATGGTCAATCTCCTGGAGTAAATTGTGCTGTTGCTCAGCATGAAAAAGATGAATATCGGCAGGCGAGAAGCCGAGGATCAGCGTGTCGCCTTTCTCCGGCACCGCGCCGCGATGGCGGCGGCTAAAGCGCAGGGTGCCGATGGGGGTGCTGACGTGAAGCAGATAATCGGCTCCCATCAGTTCTCGTTGCAGGACGGTGGCACAGAGGCGCAGATGCCCCTCCTCCACGCGATCGCTGATATGTTCCGGACGAATGCCGAACCAGACCCGGGACTCGTCACGGTAGCGCGGCGGCAGCGGATGGCGCAGGTCGCCGAGCTGCACCTCGCCGTCGGCGCAGGGCAGCGACAGCAGATTCATCGCCGGTGAGCCGATAAACCCGGCAACGAACAGGTTGGCCGGATGGGCGTAGAGATACTCCGGCCGCCCGACCTGCTGGACGTGGCCGCCGTTCATCACCACGATGCGATCGGCCATCGACATCGCCTCGGTCTGATCGTGGGTGACGTAGACGGTGCTGGTTTTTAGCTGCTGGTGGAGATCCATGATGCTGTCGCGTACTTCGCTGCGCAGACGCGCGTCGAGGTTGGAGAGCGGTTCGTCCATCAGGAACAGGCGCGGGTTGCGCACGATGGCGCGGGCCATCGCTACCCGCTGGCGCTGGCCGCCGGAGAGCTTCGCCGGCTTGCGGTCCAGCAGCGTTTCCAGCTGTAGCATCTGCGCCACTTTATCGACCCGCGGCTGCCAGCTGGCCTTATCTTCTTTCCGCACCTTCATGCCGAAGGTGATGTTGTCCTGCACCGACAGGTGCGGGAACAGGGCGTAGTTCTGGAAGATCATCGCGAAGTAGCGCTCGCGCGGCGACAGGGTGGTGATGTTCTGGTCGTGCAGCCAGATCTCGCCTTCGCTCACCGGCTCCAGCCCGGCCAGCAGGCGCAGCAGGGTGCTTTTGCCGCAGCCGGAGGGGCCGACCAGCACCACGAATTCGCCTTCGTGAATATCGAGGGAGAGGGCGTCGAGGGCCGGTTTACCGTCGAAACGCTTACTGATGTTTTGCAAACTAAGCATGAGAATTAACGCTCTTCCGTTGGGCAACTGATGTTTTCGTCATACAGCCACGGCCCGGCGTGGTGGGTCAGCGGGTGCTGGTAGCTGACCCACTGCTCGCCCACCTGGCGGTGCATCAGGCACGACGCCGGCGACAGGTCGTAGTACGGGCGGCGGTCTTCGTGGAAATAGGGCACCTGATGGACGGTTCCCGGGATGGTGGAGATGATCGCCTGGCGATACTGGGTCAGGGTCAGACTATGGTTATGACCGCAGAAGATGCGCGTCAGGGAAGGGAAGCGCTCCACCAGCGCCAGCAGACGATGGCCGTTTTCGCAGGCGATGGGGTCCATCTGGGCATTGCCCAGCGGCAGCGGCGGGTGGTGCATAAACACCGTCGCCGGCTTATCACCGCCGTCGAACAGCTGGGCCTCCAGCCATTTGATGGTTTCGTCGGTCAGCCAGCCGCTGGAGGTGCCGGCGCGGCTGGAGTCGATAAACAGCAGGCGGGTGGCGAAGTCGTCCACCGCGTAATGCATGTTCTGCGGGTCGCTGCCGAGCTGCGGACACAGCGGATGCAGGTATTCGAGAAACAGGGCTTTATCGTCGTGATTGCCGGGGATCAGATACAGCGGATAGTTCAGGCTGCCGAGGATCTGGCGGGCAACCTCGTACTCCTGCGGGCGGCCGCAGTTGACGATATCGCCGCTGACCACCACCGCGTCCGGACGCTCCTGCAGGGCGTTGAGCTGGGAGACCACGTCGGCATTGGCGGCGTTAACGTCGATAAAGCCGTACAGCTTCTGCCCGCGGCTGCGGAAATGGGTATCGGAAATCTGGGCTAACAGCATAGATAACTCCTTATTTGATCCCGGAGAAGCCGAAGCTTCGCAGGAACTGTTTCTGGAAAAGGATGAACGCCAGCATCAGCGGCAGGCAGACCATCAGCGTCCCGGCGCCGATGGTGCCCCACTGGCCGCCGGATTCGGCGCCCATGGCGAAGGAGACCAGCCCCACGGTCAGCACCTGCTTATCGGGATCGTTGAGCATCATTAGCGGCCACAGATACTCGTTCCAGTGGTAGGTAATGCTGACGGTGGCGAAGGCCAGCACCGACGGCCAGGACATCGGCAGCAGCACGCGGAACAGCACCTGCCACCAGCGGCAGCCCTCCATCAGCGCGGCTTCTTCCAGCTCTTTGGGGATGGCGAGGAACGCCTGGCGCGTCAGGAACACGCCAAACGCCGAGGTGAAGTAGGGCATCATCACCCCGGTGAGGGTGTTGAGCAGGCCGAAGGTCTTCAGAGTCAGCATGTTCGGCACCATCATCACCACCGGCATGATCATCAGCTGGACCAGGAACAGCAGGAACAGGGTCTGCTTGCCGCGGAACTGGTGGCAGGCGAAGACATAGCCGGCGGTGGTGATGGTCAACAGCTGCACGAAGAAGGTGCCGAAGGTAAAAATAAGGGTGTTGGCGTAGAGGCTTAGCCAGTCGGCGCTGGCCCAGGCGTCGCGGAAGTTATCCAGCGTCAGCGGCAGGCGCGGCAGCAGGGAGGCCATATCCTCGCCGAAGGTGGTGGCGCTGAACGCGGTAGCCAGCATCCAGATAAACGGGCTGACCCACAGCAGAGCCAGGCAGCACATCAGCACGCTGAGGGTGAACGGCTGCGAGCGACGTAGGCGCAGCCACAGCGGTAGTGAGGCGACCGGCGAACGAACAACCAGCGGCGAGGCTTCAGCGCTCATAGTGGGCTCCTTTCTCCAGCAGTTTGAGGTTAAGCAGCGAGAAGGCGAACAGCCCGGCCAGGGTCAGGAAGGTGGCGGCGGAGGCTTTGCCGAGGTCGTGGGTATCCCACGCCAGATTCTGGATGTAGTAGAGCAGCACGGTGGTGGCATTATCCGGCCCGCCGCGGGTCATCACCGCCACGTGGTCAATCTGGGTGATGGAGTAGATCAGCGCGGTGGTGATCACGAAGCTCAGGGTCGGGCGCAGCAGCGGTAGCGTCACCTTAAAGAACACCTGGCTGCGGGTGGCGCCTTCCATGATCGCCGCTTCACGCGTTGAGACCGGGATGCTCTGCAACCCGGCGAGGAAAAACAGCATGTAGTAGCCGGCGAACTTCCATACGCCGATCAACGCCAGCGCCAGCAGGGCGCTGTTGCTGCGCCCCAGCCAGTTGTTGTTCATCGGCCCGAACAGCTTCGCCAGATAGTGGTCGAGCAGGCCGAGCCCGGGCATAAAGATAAACAGCCACAGCGCGGCGGCGCTGACCATCGGGATAATCATCGGGAAGAAAAAGGCGGTGCGCAGCCAGCGGTTAACGCGGTGGTTTTCGCTCAGCGCGACGGCCAGCAGCAGGGCCAGCGTCACGCCGGGGACCACGGTCAGCAGGATATAGAGCAGGTTGTTGAGCAGCGACTGCCAGAAGACGTTATCGGCGAACAGGCGGACGAAGTTATCCAGCCCGACGAACGGCGCGTTGTCGCTGGCCATGCGGGTATCGAACAGGCTGTCGTACACCGAACGGCCCAGCGGGAACCAGGTAAACAGCAGTAAAAACAGCAGGGAGGGCGACAGTATCAGCCAGGGGAGCCAGGTTTTTCTCATGGTGGCAGACGTCTCGTTCAGGCGTTTATGGAAGCCCGGATTGTGAGAACGAATGACTGCAAGGGGATGGCGGGGAGATGACCGTTTAATGAACCTTCAGCGGGCGCCGGCTGAGGGAACAGGCCGGGCAGACGTGCCGCCCGGCGGATAAGGGGGTTTAGAAGTCGGCTTTCAGCACCACGCGATAGCGGGCTTTACCCTCGCGCACGTGTTTCAGCGCCTCGTTGATCTGCGACATCGGGAACAGCTCGGTAGTCGGGGCCACTTTGCTGCGTCCGGCAAACTTCATCAGCTTGCGCAGCTCGGACGGGTTGCCGGTAGCTGAACCGGAGATGCTGCGGTCGCCGCCAATCAGGGTAAAGGCGGGAACCTGTAGCGGCTTCATCACCGCGCCGACGGTATGGAAGTTGCCGCCGTACGCCAGCGCTTCGAAGTACGGCTGCCATTCGAGATCCACCGCCACGGTGTTGATGATCAGATCGAACTGGCCGGCCAGCGCTTTTAGGGCTTCAGGATCGCGGCTGTTCACCACCCGATCGGCGCCCATCGCCAGCACTTCCTGCTCTTTCGCCGGACTGGAGCTGAAGGCAGTCACTTCGGCGCCCATGGCGCGCAGCAGCTTAATGGCGATATGGCCGAGGCCGCCGATACCAATGACGCCCACGCGGCTGGTGGCGGTGACGTGGTGCATCAGCAGCGGTTTAAAGACGGTGATCCCGCCGCACAGCATCGGGCCGGCGGATTCGATATCGATACTCTCCGGCAGCGGGATCACCCATTGCCAGTCGGCGCGCAGCTTATCGGCAAAGCCGCCGCGGTTGATGATGGTCGGCACCGAGCCTTGCAGGCAGTTGATCTGGTTGCCGCTGATGCAGGCATCGCAGTGCCCGCAGCTGCGGGCCGTCCAGCCGATGCCCACCTTCTGGCCGACTTTCAGCCCTTTATCCTGCGCCGCGCTGCCCAGCGCCGCCACGCGGCCAATCACCTCATGGCCGGCAACCAGCGGATAGCTCGACATGCCCCATTCGTTGTCGATCATCGACAGGTCGGAGTGGCAGATGCCGCAGTATTCAACCTGTACTTCGACATCCTGCGGCAGCAGTTCGCCCGCGTCGTACTCCCACAGCGACAGATCGGCGCCCGCTTCTTTGGCGGCGTAGCTTTTAATTGTGCTCATCACGATTTCCTTGGTTTGGCGTAGATAAACAGAAAGTGTAGAGCATGGGGCGGGGCGACGCTTGGCAGAAGGAGGCAGGCAGACGGGGCAATCGAAGAGGGAAGGGGAAGGGGAAGGGGAAGGGGAAGGGGAGGTCGAGCGGGGTAAGCTTGCCGGGCAGGCGAAGGGGAAAATGTGACCTGAGACGCTCCTGAGCAGGCCGGGCGCTGTTTTTTTCGACACTTAGCGTGGCGGAGACACGCTGCTGCTTGCATGACGGCCATCGACAGGTATAATCCACAACGTTTCCGTATCCCTTCAGTGCCGAAGTGGCGAAATCGGTAGACGCAGTTGATTCAAAATCAACCGTAGAAATACGTGCCGGTTCGAGTCCGGCCTTCGGCACCATTGGAACATCAATAGACGTCAACGGACGTCTTTTTTTGTGCCTGAAATCCAGTATTTACCCATCATTCCCGCTATATTAACTCTCTCAAGGTCAACCGACTTCAACGTACATCTACCAACAGATGTTGGTATAGATGATGGTATTTCCGGTTCGATAATGCTTGTACCAACAGGGAGGGGATAAGCATGGCTCTAACAGATATCAAAGTCAGAACAGCCAAGTCAACGGATAAGCAATACAAGCTGACTGATGGCAGTGGTATGCATCTTCTTGTCCACCCTAATGGTTCTAAGTAGTGGCGTTTGCAGTACCGTTTTGACGGCAAGCAAAAGATGCTGGCACTTGGGGTTTATCCTGAAATCACACTGGCGGATGCCAGAACTCGCCGTGATGAAGCTCGTAAACTGCTAGCAAATGGCGTCGATCCGGGAGACAAAAAGAAAAATGATAAGGTCGAGCAGAGTAAAGCACGTACCTTTAGAGAGGTGGCGATTGAGTGGCATGGCACCAATAAAAAGTGGTCTGAAGATCACGCCCATCGAGTGCTAAAAAGCCTGGAAGATAATCTCTTCGCAGCGATTGGTGAACGTAATATTACCGAGTTAAAAACTCGCGATTTATTAGCACCAATTAAGACCGTAGAGATGTCTGGACGTCTTGAGGTTGCAGCCCGTCTCCAACAGCGCACCACGGCCATCATGCGTTATGCGGTTCAAAGCGGGTTGATTGATTATAACCCGGCGCAGGAGATGGCTGGAGCCGTCGCATCTGGCAATCGACAACATCGCCCGGCGCTGGAGTTAAAGCGCATCCCTGAACTACTCCAAAAAATAGACGGCTATACCGGCAGGCCACTAACCCGTTGGGCAACCGAACTCACCCTGCTTATCTTTATTCGTTCCAGTGAACTGCGTTTTGCTCGCTGGTCAGAGATCGATTTTGAAACGTCAATGTGGACCATTCCACCTGAGCGAGAGCTTATTCCCGGCGTGAAACATTCTCAGCGAGGGTCAAAGATGCGTACACCGCATCTGGTGCCGCTTTCAAAGCAGGCGCTGGCGATCCTGAAGCAGATAAAACAGTTTTGTGGCGAACATGAGCTGATTTTTATTGGCGATCACGATCCGCGTAAGCCCATGAGTGAAAACACGGTGAACAGTGCGCTACGGGTTATGGGATATGACACTAAGGTTGAGGTCTGCGGCCACGGTTTCCGCACAATGGCCTGTAGTTCGCTAATTGAGTCAGGACTATGGTCGAAGGATGCTGTGGAGCGGCAGATGAGCCATATGGAACGTAACTCAGTGCGGGCGGCGTATATCCATAAAGCGGAACATCTGGATGAGCGCGAGCTGATGTTGCAGTGGTGGGCTGATTTTCTGGATGCGAACCGGGAGAAGGGGATTACGCCGTTTGACTATGCAAAGATCAATCGCGGTATGCGCAATTGATGCACTGGCGGTAAACCAGCTGTAGATTTATGTTCGCTATTAAACCCAAGCCGTAAGGCCCGAAACTCATCAGTTCGGCTGCTTGCCAGAGAGCTGAAGGGATAGGGTCAAACACTGCTTTGACGCCAAGAATACTGATCTGGCTAAAACTATTCTAGGAAGAACGGATAATCCGCTAGACAGCAACATTTAAAATAAATACAACATTAAAGTAATCACTGCTCTTGTGCTCTGCACGGACTTGAAATCATCACCTTATCAAATATGCCGATCATGACATTTAGGATGCATCTCGGCATTACTTCGGAAAGGAAGCCAGATGAAAATTGAATATATTGATATCCAGAACTACAGAAAGCTTAAAACTTGCAGAATTCGTCTGACAGAGGAAGAAACACTGCTCGTCGGGGCAAATAACAGCGGCAAGACGTCAGCAATGGATGCGCTTATTTTCTTTCTGGATCAACGAGGAAGATCGGCTGCGAGCATTGCATCGGGTAAATCTCCGTCTTTACGAAAATTAGGTGCAGCCGATTTCACCCTATCAAATTGGCATCAGCTTAATCAATTTGGTCAAGCATGGGCGAACGCCGAAGAAGTTGGCGAAAAAATCATTGACTGGCAGCCTTTATGCCCAACGCTGGATGTCTGGTTAAAAGTCGAGAAAAATGAAGTACACAGGGTACGGCACCTGATACCGACATTAAAATGGGATGGCGGACTGCTAGGCATCCGGATGATTTATCAACCCAAAGATCTTGATGCCCTAAAAGCAGACTTTATTGCCCACTTCAAGGCCGCTGAGCAGCTTAGGATCACAGCAGAAAAAAACGCCGAAAAAGATCCAGGTGGTTCAGCATCTGAGCTCAATGATTTCAAATTTTCAGTCTGGCCGGGATCGTTGCGTGAATACCTTGAAAGAGAAGTGTCTAGAGCTTTTGAGATAAAATCTTACATCCTAGATCCCGCAAAACTTATCACGGACCAAGGAAGTAAATTCTTGCCCCAGGTTCTTGTTGAGGGACAACTTCCGCTGGATTTTTATCCTTTCAATGGATTGTTCAAAGTCGATATCATTGATGCCACTCGTGGATTTTCAGATCCCTATGTGACAACCAGCTCTCAGTATGGTGCCTCTAATCTGGCTAGCCAGATTAACCAGTATTACAACCGGCATTTAAACCCTACCGACCTTCCTTGTGACGAAGATTTGGATGCCCTCGAAGCCATCGCCTATGCTCAACATTCCTTTGATGGAAGACTTAACAAGGTGTTTAACAAACCCTTGAAAGAGATAGAGACGCTGGGGTATCCGGGGTTCAGCGACCCCCATATCAGATTATCTAGTAGGGTTAATCCGATCGATAATTTGGACCATGAAGCGGCCATTCTCTTTGAGATCCAGAAAACCAGCCACTCCGCAGGGGTGCCGCTGATGAGTCTGTCAGAGAAATACAACGGGCTTGGCTACAAGAATCTGATATCCATGGTCTTTACAATGATGGGCTTTAGGGATCAATGGATGCGAGTCGGTAAAGCCGGCCTAAGAAAGCCAGAGGAGGATGTCTTTGTTGAGCCTCTTCACCTCATTCTGATTGAAGAGCCGGAAGCTCACCTGCACGCGCAGGTTCAACAGGTGTTTATCAAAAAAGCTTATTCGGTGCTGCGCAATCATGATGATTTGCGAACCTCCTCGAATTTCTCGAGCCAACTGGTGGTCAGCACACATTCAAGCTACCTTGCACATGAAGTGGGTTTCGAAAAGCTCAGGTACTTCAAACGTAAACCCGCTACAGGTCCGTATGACGTGCCGACTGCAGACGTTATTGATCTGTCTTGTACTTTTGGCAGCGGTAAAGCTTGCTCGGATGATGTCTTACAAACGGCTCAGTTCGTGGCGCGCTATCTCAAAACCACACACTGCGATCTCTTTTTTGCGAACGGGATAATTCTAGTCGAGGGGGCGGCAGAACGTATCCTGATGCCGCATTTTATCCGTAATAATCCCAACGCTAATACAAGCCTGGACAACAGCTACATTTCGATTCTGGAGGTAGGAGGAGCCCATGCTCACAGGCTGAGGGCATTGATTGACATACTCGGGATTCCCACCCTTGTCATTACTGATACGGATGCCCAAAAGCCTCCCCTCAAATCACAGGCAAATGATCAAAAAGGTAGCTCAGGTACAAAACCAAAAGCCATCAGGCCTGAATTTGGCAAGGGTTACATTACTGGCAGCCATACCATCAAAATTTGGCTCGATGTTGAGGGAGCGCTGGATACGGTCCTTAGAATGCCGGAGCATGAGAAAGTGCGTCGTAAGGTCAGGATTGCATTTCAATACGGTATTCCCATTAAATTTGGAAATGAGGAGGAGGTCGAGGCTTTCCCGTATACATTTGAAGACGCTATTGCACTGACGAATCCCAAGTTATTTAAAAAAGTAGAAAAACCTACCGGGATGATGAAAAAAATGCAGGATGCTCTTAACATGGATACGCTTGAACAGTGCTGTGAAAAACTCTATTTGGCACTCAAAGATGACAAAGCCGAGATGGCACTCGATTTACTGTACTGTGCTGACCCCGCCGAACTCGCCGCGCCTAAATATATTCAAGAGGGACTGGACTGGCTTAAAAAAGAGCTGGAAGTGGCGAGTAGAGACCTTACGCCGGAAGTGCCGAAAGTAACTGACGTTCGGGAGGGGGAATAATCATGGAGACACCATCCGCGAACGAACCTGTGGTAGAACAGCTTTTCAGTTATCTTGATCTGGAGAATCCCAGAAGTTTTCTGCTTTTTGCCGGTGCGGGATCTGGAAAAACCCGTACGCTGGTCAGCGTGCTTGAGAAAATGAAACAAAGGTATTCTGCGGAACTGTCTAGATCCGGAAAAAGAATAGGCATTATTACGTTTACAAATGCAGCCTGCGATGAAGTACAAAGACGGTTATTTTTTGATGCCAATTTCATGGTTTCAACCATACACAGTTTTTGCTGGGACTTGATCAACCCATTTACATCAGACATAAAGCTATGGCTTAAAAATGAACTTGAGAAGAGTATTGATCAACTCACTCGCGACATTGAAAAAAGCAGAAAACCTGATGGTATTACGGCGCAAAGAAACAAGCGGAGTTTAGCCAGCAAAACGAAACGGCTGCAATACCTCGACAAAATTCAAAAATTCAGCTATTCCCCTACAAGCAACAGGCCTGAAAAAGGGGCGTTAAATCATAGTGAAGTGATCAACGTCACCGCTTATCTCCTCCAAAATGAAGCTCTGCTCAGAGAGATTTTATTTAGCAGATTCCCAGTACTTTTGATTGATGAAAGCCAAGACACGAATAAATATCTTATCGAATCGTTAATTATGACACAGCAGGAGCATCCCACCAAATTCTGCATTGGATTGTTCGGCGATATGATGCAGCAGATATTCAGCGGGGGAAAATCCGACTTAGCCTCTCCTCTACCCCCTGGATGGGAGTCACCAGAGATAATAATTAATCACCGTTCACCAGTGAGAATTGTCACTTTGATTAACTCCATCAGGCAATTCAATGATGCATATATTCAGGAGCCGCGCCCTGACGCCCAGCCTGGAACTGCGCGCTTGTTTGTGGTTGACATGAACACCCACAAGGAAAGAGCCGATATTGAGCGTCAGGTCGCTGAATATATGGCTGAACAGGCGGCTGATACTGAATGGAATAACAAACAATCAGTCATGGTACTGACGCTTGAACACCATATGGCTGCCAGACGTGGTGAGTTCGAAAACTTCTTTCTGCCCCTTCTAGAGGTCGAAAGATTGGGTGATGCAGCAATCAATGGGGATAGCCAAGAGATAACATTCTTATCCTCACAACTATGGCCACTTATTGACGCAATTCGCAGTGATGATGATTTTAAAATTGCTACAATCATGCGTAAGTACTCCCCTGTTTTTTCGAGTTCGCGCCTCGAATATGCAGACGATCCGCTATTGCTCTTCCGTGAAGCACAATGCCAAATAGACAAGATAAAAGTGCTTCTTGGCGAGAACTTGGCATTCCCCATTCTAGAAGTGTGCAAACTGATTCATGAAGGGGAATTGCTGATCTTGCCTGAGGCTTTCCTGCTTCACCTGGCGCTAGTGCCACATAAGGATGATCAATCCACGGAGGAAGTGGACGTCAACAAAGAGCATGAAGCATGGAGCAGATCTTTGAGCGCATCCGTCCGTGAACTGGAAAATTATATTAGCTATATTTCATCTACATCTTCCTACGATACTCATCAGGGAGTGAAGGGACTGCAGTTTCCTCGAGTAATGGCTATTCTGGATGATGAAGAGGCCCGTGGATTCATGTTTAGTTACGATAAGCTACTGGGCGTCATACCGCACTCTAAAACGGATCAAGAAAACGAAAGTGCGGGGGGGGACTCTTCGCCTAAAAGATCGCGCCGCCTTTTTTATGTTATCTGCAGCAGGGCACAGGAGAGCCTCGCTGTCGTCGCGTACACTAAAGCGCCCGATTTAGTTGAACGGACCGTAATTGCGTCAGGTTGGTTCGTAAAAGAAGAAATTATGCATATGTGAACGGGGGCCATGTATGGTGAAGGACGATGAGGATGGCCTCAGATGTATTAGCTCAAACTTGACCTGATCGTTTTCACCTGTAGCACACAATTAAATCTGACAGTCTGCTTCGATCTGCGGACATTACTCATAGCATTAGGTATAAACAACGGCGAGCGGATCACACTGTATAGTATCTAAAATTTTTTGTTTAGTCGCTGTTTTGATTTAAGGCTGGTTTTGTTGGGGTTTTATTTAATGAATAAAGATGAAATTGAAAATATATCTAATAGACCTGAGACGATTTATAATATTCCGTTCTATAAAGATTTGCCTAACCTTCCTGTAAAAATTGATTTGGAGGGTATGGCTGGTGATTTTTTGAGTTATGATATAGCAGATTTATTCGGATTACAGCCGATTGAGAAAGATCACTTAGATACATATGGTGACATAATTACTATCAATCCATCAAAGGAGTCCCTTGAGCTTTATAAAAAAAGAGATGATTCCTTTCAAATGATATTTTTAGTAATTAATGCTTATGGCTTTAAAGAAATTGATGGGGTAATTCATTGCAAACCTTATAATATATCACTTTTCCCAGCAAGCAAAAGAGGTGAGTTGACATCACTTAAGTCGGATTCGATTGAGAAATTGGATTTTGAGATGGATGCTAAAGTGCCGAAGTTTTACTATGGATTTAACCCATTCAAGGGAGCGTTTGGATTGTATTTTTATAATCATGTCGACTACTCTGGAATTGAATCAGATATGATTGGTTTCGTAAATAGCATGTTTCTGTTGTCAGATAAATATAATTACCATAATGTCATACCTCCAATCATCAAATCCATTGATAATAATGCGCAAATAAAAGCTGATTACAAAAGATATAGAAAGGACAGATACTTCAAGAAATTTAAAAAAATAAAGCCAAGGAAAATATGGGGTTGTGATTCACCAATCGAACTTTTTTTACTTCAGGCAATGGATAGCCTAGGTTTAACACCTGAAATTCAGACGATAATTACTAAAGATGGACTCACGATCCCTGGCTTGCATAAATTGTGGGAAAACTCTCGCTCACGTAAACGGTTGAATGCCATAACAGATGCTGACTTCTATTTTCCTGAAAAAAAGTTGGCAGTTTTTTGTGATTCTAAAGAGCATCATTCGTCCAAGGAATCTACTGATAAAGACAGTAGTATTGATAAGTCCTTAGCAGAAATTGGTATTTTTAGCATAAGGATCTTTGGTAAGGATATTGTGGCAGATCCCATAACATGTGCGATGAGAGTCAGGGACCGTTTGAACGAGTTATAAGTTAAAAATAATTTTTTTGGGTTTGATTTGAATAATGCTGATGGGCCTGAATGTTCAGGCCTTTAATCAGGGATGCGACTGTCGCCGCTCATTCTGAATGTGAGATATTTTAACCGCAGCTACGAGCGAGGAACGGAAGTTGACTTAATTGTAATAGAGAACACGGAAGCTTTGATTGTGGATGTTCCGATTAAACTGGGCATCGACAACTTGATTACCAGTGCTGTTCTGAAATAAGTATATTATCTTTATTCAGATGTTCACATTAATTATTTTTTTTACAACTATTCATTTATTTGACGAATTTTATTTCCAAAGTATCTCAACACCTTAGTTGTTCTACCGTTGATTACAGGTAACTCTTCATTATTTATCCAGCCAATAAGTTCCTGAATATTCGATTTACCAAAATGGTTTAACTTATATTCCCTATCGTAAATACAGTCAGCCATGCGCGATATAGTATCCCCTGTGCCGTATAGAAGATACGTCAGAGTATTTTTAACCTGTTTTTCACTATTGTACTCAATGAATGAAGATTTCAATGTTTCGAGGCCACCTTTGTAGAATCGGAATCGGTCATGGAATGAATGTAAAACACATAGGGCATCAACTATATTATCCATTGATGCTGCTTTTATTGACTCTTTTGAACCCAACACCCCTTTAATTAAAGGATAATTAACTGGCACAATTCGATCTTCAAAATGCTCCCATTTCGTTGTTAACCATTCATCAATAAGGATTTTAGTTCTATATTTTTGTTGTTCATCCCATCCAAGAGGCTGGTCTTTCCAAGTATCTTGGGTTGCATAAAAATCTCGAACAAAGCTGAAAAATGAGTCAATTTCTAGTCGTAATGGAATTAAATCTCCATCTACTTTTCTTTCATGGTTATTATACACATTTTCAATACGGCGAAAGGCCGTTACAGCTTCTTGATAAGATTTCTGGTAAGTGCCCAAAAATATAGATTTATTAGTGGTTTTCTTGCTGCCACGGCTGATATTTGAGAAATTCACATCACCTATTATATCGGTAATAGTATTTTCCATTTCTGACAAAGATCTGTTTACCTGTGAGAATTTACTATAAATGCTGCGATATTTTTTTATAGCATCTTTTGTTAGAACTTCTGCTTCATCCCAATATTCAGCAAAAAGCTCTTGAAGATCAGCGAATCGATGATCTTCAGCGTCAAGTCCTACCATAACCTCTTGGTTAGATAAAGTGGCAGATCGAGTTAGGTTAGCGGATCCCAATAAGATTGTTTTATCGCCAAAAATGTATAGCTTTGGGTGAAAAGAATTACTTGTGAAGAATCTAGCTTCTACGTTATCGTGATTTAGAAGTTTCTCAAGTGCCACAGGTGAGGTTGGAAAACCAAGGCGAACAATGATTCTCAAATGACACCCTCTAGCAAGGCATTCATCAATAATATCGGATTCTGTAAAAAATGCTGATGCAATAAAAAGATCCATACCATCTTCAATATGGTTGATGATACCGTGTTTAATGAAGTCATTCTTTGAAACTCGATTAGTATACAAATCCATCAGTATTATCCTGTAGATGTTCTGGCAAACCGGACCATGCACTTTTAGATATCTTGAGCTGCTTCTCATATTAAGATAACACAATATCAGCAACTTCTGCTCTCGGCGCAAAGCGGACTGCCAATTGGGTCCGACTCTGTGCTATCGCTGTGTCAGGTCAAATATGAGCTAATGTATCTCAAAATCATTCTTATACACTTTATCATGTAGTTAATCCGCTCGTATCACCGTATCTTAACTCGAATTGTTATGGTGGTGCTGACCCATTTGAGGCCTGTATTTTCCTCGACAGCGATCATATTAGGGGTTGGGGAGCCCCGTCATATGGGGTGAGCGGATATGTAGATGCAGGCTGAATGGTATCCTTCCATAATCCTAATTAATTGGATTATGTGACTGAATTTTATGAAAAATTATTTGGTGAGGAAGGAGAGCCGAGGATAGTATTTTATAAGAATGGCCTTTTATAAGTAAAAGGCCATTTCCGTTCTTGATAATCAATAGATTACTGATAATAATCCGCAAGATTGCTGCTAAATAATGATTCTGCATTTTCAGCCGCAGCTACAGCATCCTGAACATCCTGCCGTTTCAAATCCAAAACCCGCAATTTACCCTTCACTTCGGCGACGGATTCGATTCGTCTGAAAGCATCGGAATGATGTTTGGCATACAACGCCAGCCCTTTTAGTTTGGGTAAAGCATCAGCCAGATGTAGGCCATGTGGATCTACTAGATCCACAACCACTTCGCTATTCTGTTCGGCAAAGAACAGGAAATCGGGACGAACAATTTTGTATTGTTCGGTTTCAACATAGGCGATGCCTAGTGACGACTGCCCTGTGTATTGTGGATTACGATACCAGAAAGCAAATCCTTCACGCTTGGTTTCGGTCTTGAAAACCGTGGTTTCCCAATGGTTCAACTGAGCAGGATAGTTCCCGCTTTCATCACACAACAGATGGTGCTTCCAGGTTGGAAGATCAGTTTCCTTCTCTCCTTCACGAGCCCGGGTCATTTCAAACTTGTTTTCTGGCCTAACTAAATCTACGTCCTGCGGTTCGGTACTCATTTCGACGATTTGACGATAGGCCTCTTTACGCTCATCTTTCAATGATTTGATCTGCGGTGTGTACTCGGCCAGCCATGCCTTCGCCAGTTTATCCGCCTCGCCATCGAAGTAATCCTGCACCTCCATCACTAGACCTAGGCCAGCAACGGTTACACGAGCTTCCATGATCGCTTCCAGGTACTCCTCTGCATCCTCTTCTCGATCCGCGACCTTATCGGCCAGATATTCCACATAGGTACGTGAAACATCCGGGCTGAAGATTCGGGCTGCACGCCGGTAGGCGTCATCAATCACCGCTACGTCCGCCTCCTCCCAGAATTCATTGAAGGTCATTGCTTTGTTCTTCAGGCTGGCAACCACCGCCTTACCATCTACAACGAGCACTGCATTGCGCTTGTTTTTGATTTTTTCAGCATTTTCTGCCTGGAACTTGTCCAGGACAGCGTGCAAAGCAGCATGGACTTTCCTGACTGCCCCATCAAGAATGCCGTCATCAACCAGTTCCTGTGCCAGCGCGGTCAGACGTCTGGCGGGTTTGGCTCCTTTCTGTGGTCGGGTTTGCGAAGGTAGCACTTCAAATGCT
>Ga0105243_10000899_pt1 | contig 27949 bp, 28 predicted proteins | sample KBSM34metaG_FD_81525 | JGI IMG/M metagenome (GOLD analysis project Ga0105243, IMG submission 81525) | Miscanthus rhizosphere microbial communities from Kellogg Biological Station, Michigan, USA - KBS M3-4 metaG | ecosystem: Host-associated > Plants > Roots > Rhizosphere > Soil | place... | reverse complement strand
TGGTGGCCTCGATGATCGCCACCGACGAACGCAAAAAGAAAATCGCCTTCAGCAACCACTACTACCGCACCCCGCTGTCGGTGGCGGTGCCCAAGGACTCGGACATCACCGACGCCCAGACCAACTTCAAGGGCCGCACCGTGGGCGCCCAGGCCTCCTCGACCCAGGCCATCTACGCCGAGGACCACTACGGCCCGGCCGGTGCCGACGTGAAGTTCTACCCGACCCTGGACGAAGCCAACAGCGACCTGGCGGCCGGGCGCGTGGACGGGGTGATTGCCGACAAGTTCCCGCTGCTGGCCTGGGCTGAAAGCACCGGCAAGGACTGCTGCAAGATCATCGGCGACGTCAACGGCACCACCGCCGACGCTTCCATCGCCGTGCGCAAGGAAGACAACGCCCTGCGCGAGCGCCTGAACAAGGCCCTGGACGAGATCGTTGCCGACGGCACCTACAAGCAGATCTCCAGCCGCTACTTCGCCTTCGACATCTACTGACCGCCCGCCTTTGCCGCTGCCCTTGCCCCGCGTTCCCTTGAGCGCGGCGGCGCCCTGCACGGTTCATTTTTCCAGAGGGTTCGCGCATGTTCGAACAGCTGTCACTCCTGTCCTTTGCCAGCGGCGGCTGGGGCTCGGCCCTGCTTGCCGGGGCCCTGGTGACCATCGCCCTGGCGCTGGCCTGCGTGCCCATCGGCCTGCCCCTGGGCCTGGCCGTGGCCCTGGCCGCGCGCTCGAAAAACCGCTGGGCGCGGGCCTGGGCCACGACCTTTTCCACGGTGTTTCGCGGCCTGCCGGAGCTCTTGACCCTGCTGATCATCTACTACGGCTGCCAGATTGCCGCACAGAAGATCCTCGGCGCCCTGGGCTACCCCGGTGAAGTGGCGATCAACACCTTCGTCGCCGCGATGATCGCCTTCAGCCTGGTGTTCGCCGCCTTCTCCAGCGAGATCTGGCTGGCGGCGTTCAAGACCCTGCCCAAGGGCCAATATGAAGCCGCCCGCGCCCTGAGCCTGTCGCGGCGCACCACCTTCAACCGGGTACTGCTGCCGCAACTGACGCGCATCGCTCTGCCGGGGCTTTCCAACAACTGGCTGTCGCTGCTCAAGGACACCTCCCTTGTGTCGACCATTTCCCTGGTGGACCTGATGCGCCAGACCAACCTCGCGGTCAGCGTGACCAAGGAACCCATGCTGTTCTACAGCGTGGCCTGCTTTGGCTACCTGTTCTTCTCGGCGCTGTCCGGGCACCTGTTCAGTTTTCTCGAACGACGCTTCAACCGTGCACAACGGAGCCTGCAGCCATGAACCTGGATGACCTGCTGAACCTGTTCCTCAACCAGGAACTGCTGGAACGCTACGGCCCGCGCTTTATCGACGGCCTGCTGGTGACCGCCAAGCTGGTGGCGATCTCCTTCAGCCTGGGCGCGGTGCTCGGCCTGCTGATCGCCCTCGGGCGGCTGTCCAGCAATCGTTTCCTGCGGCGCTTCACCGGGGCTTATGTGTACTTCTTCCGTGGCTCGCCGCTGCTGGCCCAGCTGTTCATGCTGTATTACGGCCTGGGTTCGTTCAAAGGCTTCTGGCAGGACGTGGGCCTGTGGTGGTTCTTCCGCGACGCGTGGTTCTGCACCCTGCTGGCCTTCACCCTGAACACCGCCGCCTACCAGGCGGAGATCCTGCGCGGCAGCCTGCTGGCCGTAGCCCAGGGCCAGCGCGAAGCCTGCAAGGCCCTGAGCCTGTCGCGCTGGACCGCGTTTCGCAAAGTGATACTGCCGCAGTCGCTGCTGATCGCCATCGGGCCTCTGGGCAACGAACTGATCCTGATGATCAAGGCCAGCGCCATCGCCTCCCTGGTGACCATCTACGACCTGATGGGGGTGACCAAGCTGGCCTTCTCCCGCAGCTTCGATTTCCAGATCTACCTGTGGGCTGCGGTGCTGTACCTGCTGATCGTCGAAATAGTGCGGCGCAGCCTCAAATACCTGGAAGGCCGCCTGGGCCGGCACCTGAACTGAACCCTTGAGCGGGCCGCCCCGCGGCCCCTGTCATAAGGACTGAAACATGCATTGCCAAACCCTCGTTCTGGGCGCCGGAATCGTCGGCGTCAGCAGCGCCCTGCACCTGCAGGCCCGCGGCCGCCAAGTAGTGCTGCTGGACCGCCAGCCCCCGGGCAACGGCACCAGCCACGGCAACGCCGGGCTGATCGAACGCGCCAGCGTGATTCCCTACGCCTTCCCCCGGGAAGTGACCAAGCTGGTGCGCTACGGCCTCAACCAGCAATCGGACGTGCGCTACAGCCTGCGCCACCTGCCCAAGGCCGGCCCCTGGCTGCTGCAATACTGGCGCCACTCCTCGCCCAAGGGCCTGGCTGCCGCCACTCGCGCCATGCTGCCGCTGATCGAACGCTGCGTGAGCGAACACCTGGACCTGGCCCGCCCGGCCAACATGCTGCAGCTGATCGCTGACGGCGGCTGGCTCGAAGCCTTCAACGACCCACAGGCCTTCGACATCGCCCAACGCGCCGCCGCCGACCTGCGCGACTACCAGCTCAACTACCGGGTACTGGATCGCACTGCACTGCGGGCCCTGGAACCTGGCCTGCACCAAGACGTAGTCGGCGGCCTGCACTGGCTCGACCCCAAGACCGTCAGCGACCCCGGCGGCCTGACCCGTGGCTACGCCGAACTGTTCAAGCAGCGCGGCGGCCAATTCGTCATCGGTGATGCCCTGAGCCTGACCCAGATCGAAGGCGGCTGGCAGGTGCACAGCGAACTCGGCCCGATCACCGCCCAGGAAGTGGTGGTGGCGCTGGGCCCGCAAGCCAGCGGCATCTTTGAACCCCTGGGCTACCGCATTCCCCTGGCGATCAAGCGCGGCTACCACATGCACTACGCCGCCCTGCCCGGGACCCGCTTGCAGCACCCGATCCTCGACCCGGTGGGCGGCTACGTCCTGGCGCCGATGGTGGGCGGCATCCGCCTGACCACCGGCATCGAATTCGCTGACTGCGACGACCCGATCAACGAAATCCAACTGCGCCGCTGCGAAGCCCTGGCCCGGAACTTCTACCCCCTGGGCGAACGCCTCGACGCCGAACCCTGGCTGGGCCGCCGCCCGTGCCTGCCGGACATGTGCCCAGTGATCGGCCCGGCCCCGCGCCACCCCGGCCTGTGGTTCAACTTCGGCCACGCCCACCACGGCCTGACCCTGGGCCCGGTGAGCGGCCACCTGCTGGCACAGATGGTCACCGGCGAAACGCCCTTTACCGACCCCACCCCCTACCGCGCCGAGCGCTTCAACTGACCGACGGAGAACCGCCATGCAGACCCAGACCGCCCCGCTTCCCGCCGCCTCCAAAGCGCCCATCCAGCCCATTGCCGACCCGCGTGAAGTGGTGATCGATATTGCCGGGCTGAACAAGTTCTACGGCGCCTTTCACGTCCTGCACGACATCGACCTCAAGGTGCGCCAGGGCGAACGCATCGTCCTCTGCGGGCCTTCCGGCTCCGGCAAATCCACCCTGATTCGCTGCATCAACCGCCTGGAAATCGCCGAAAAAGGCCGCATCCTGGTGGACCGCACCGACCTCTCGCAAAACACCCGCGAAGCCGCCCAGGTCCGCAGCCAAGTGGGCATGGTGTTCCAGCACTTCAACCTGTTCCCGCACATGAGCGTGCTGGACAACTGCACCCTGGCGCCGATGACCGTGCGCGGGTTGTCGCGGAAAAAGGCTGAAGAGTTGGCGCGAGGGTTTCTGGCCAAGGTGGGGATTGAGAATCAGGCGGATAAGTACCCGAGCCAGCTTTCGGGTGGGCAGCAACAGCGTGTGGCGATTGCCCGGGCGTTGTGCATAGAGCCGAAGATTATGTTGTTTGATGAACCGACTTCGGCGCTGGACCCGGAGATGGTGAGTGAGGTGCTGGATGTGATGGTGAAGCTCGCTGGCAGCGGCATGACCATGCTTTGTGTGACTCATGAGATGGGGTTTGCGCGGCAGGTGGCGGAGCGGGTGTTGTTTCTCGATGGTGGGCGCATCGTTGAAGATGCGCCGCCGGAGGAGTTTTTTGGGGCGCCGAAGAGTGAGAGGGCTAAGGCGTTTCTTGCGCAGATTGTGCATTGAGATTGGGGAACTGATTCGTTGCTGCGGATGTGGCGGCGTACTGCAACGAATCTGGTTGGAAGGCCACAGTGAGCAAGGGGCTCAGCGAGCTTACTGTGGCGAGGGAGCTTGCTCCCGCTCGGCCGCGCAGCGGTCGTAAAACCTGAGTTTGCGGTCTTTTGGGTGTACATATCCGTTGCTGCGGTAACGGCCACTTATGGTTTCGCTCTTACAGCGACTCACTTTGGAAAAGCCCCAAAGTAAGCAAAGGGCTCCTGCCCCTCCACTCGGTGCCTCGCCTAGGCTCGGCATACCCGAACTCCGGCATTGATCCGTGGGCCGCCGCCACAGGCCATCCATGGCCTGGGGCGGCTAACCCGGCGTCCTGCCGGGTTACCCACGGCTCAATGCCTGCGTTCGGCCATCGTGTCTAAGGGGGCAGCAAGATCAAAAGCCAAAGCAAGAGCAAAAGCAGACGGCGGCCTACCGGCCGGCCTGTTTTATTGCTGTTCGCGTTACATGTAGCCGCTGCCGAAGGCTGCGAACGACCGCGAAGCGGGCGCAGCGATCTCAAGGGTCGCTATTTATGGGATTCGAACAACAACCAACACCTACCTTTATCAAAAAAAACTCAGTAATTCAGGCATTTACCAACGTAAAGAGAATCCCCACCACTGCAACAACTAGAACAGATCCCGAACCAATCTTTACCTTGTAGCTACTCTAATAGCAGACTGCTACTTCTCAGGCTTTCAAGGACGATCCATGCGCATCCAACACGTAGAAATATCTAACTTTCGAAAGCTAATTTCTGCGCGAATTGACTTCGCAAATGAGACCACACTGCTTGTAGGTGCAAACAACAGTGGTAAATCCTCAGCAATGCTGGCGCTCCGGAGATTTTTGGTTTCGAAGGCTTCTGCCTTTCGGCTACAAGATCTGACTCTTTGTCATCTCGCTAAGCTGGACGAGATTGGTAAGGAGTGGGAACACCCACCGGCGAACTTTGAAATTCCTAAAGCTAAGGACTGGGCCGACTGGCTCCCTACACTGGATATATGGGTGTCAGCAGATCAAGGAGAGTTCCACTTTATCCGCGATCTCATACCCAGCTTCGCGTGGCGCGGGGGGCTTGTGGGAATGCGTTTCCTGCTTGAACCAGATGATATGAACAAGCTGTACACGGACTATCGGAAAGAACGCGCTAGGGTTGCAGAGCTTGAGGATGCTCTAGGGAAGGAAGATCCGCCAGGTAGCCCGCTGACGCTATGGCCACAAAACCTTCATGATTACTTGAACCTTCGGCTAGGAGATAAATTCAAGGTTCGTTGGTACCGACTAGATCCACAACAACTTAAGAAACCTGACAAGTCGACTCGAATGGCTCAAATGCAGCAATTGAGCCCTACCATCCTGCCTTTGGAGAGCAATCCTCTCAGTGGATTAATTCGAGTGCATGAGATCAATGCGCAGCGGGGATTCAGCGACCACTCGGACGATAATCAAGCCGATAACACTAGGCCAAGTGGCGCCAGGAAACTCTCGGAACAACTCAGATCCTATTACTCCCGCCACCTTGATCCAGGTGACAGCCCAGACATCTCAGATCTAGAAGCGTTGCGAGCGATAGAAGCAGCTCAGTCGGCATTCGACACCAGGCTTAGTAGCAGCTTCGAATCTGCTATTAGAGAGGTCGAAGGATTGGGCTACCCCGGCCGTAATGACCCACGAATTAAAGTCGCAAGTCGCTTGGCCACAACTGACGGCATGAACCATGAAGCGGCCGTCCTTTTTGAGTTGGATTCAATTCAGGGAGCCCCAGGAGCCCCTCCACTTCACTTACCAGAAACCGCTAACGGGCTGGGATATCAAAACCTGATATCTATGATTTTCCGGCTGATGGGTTTCAGGGACGAGTGGCTGAGAAAAACCAGAGCCACCAACACTGAAGTAATAGACCGTGTCGAGCCCATTCACCTCGTACTCATTGAGGAGCCTGAAGCCCACCTTCATGTTCAAGTGCAGCAAGTGTTCGTACGGCATGCCTACCAAGTTCTATGCCGGGATGCTTTGCTTGAACGCTACCCAAATCTGAAAACTCAGCTTTTGGTGAGCACGCACTCCAGTCATGTAACTCATGAAGTGGAGTACCAGAACCTTAGGTATTTCAGACGACTTCCGGCTGGGATGTATGGCATCGGTGTACCGGTGTCGACGGTCTCTAATCTCTCTAACGTGTTCGGCGAGGGAACCAAGACGAAGGAGTTCGTAACCAGGTATCTACGAGCACAGCACGCAGACATATTCTTCGCCGACGCCGTCATCTTGGTAGAGGGCTCAGCAGAGCGAATGATGCTGCCGCATTTTTTGCGGAATAAGTTTCCATTCCTTGACCGCTGCTACATCACAACCCTCGATATCGGTGGCAGTCACGCACACCGACTTAGGCCTTTAATTGACGCCCTTGGCATTCTCACCCTGGTTATTACAGACCTCGATGCGGGGCTTAATAAAGCTGCAAAACCGGTGCAAAGAAACGCAGATCAGATGACGAACAATCCGACATTGCGGAGCTGGATGAAACTGATGCATCTAGGCAGCACAGTGGATGAGCTCCTTGAGCTGCCAGCGAATCAAAAAGAGCACCAGGTCGACGACCTGTACTCGGTACGCATCGCCTATCAAACTCCTATCTCCACCCACCTGCCCACTACTGGTGAAGCTATACAAGCTCTTCCAAATACCTTTGAAGACAGCTTTGTGCTTAGCAACGCTGGTCACTTTGCGAAAAAAACAAACGGCACTGGCCTGATGAAGGCTTTCGTAAAAATTTTGAATGAAGCGCAAACATCGGAAGCCATTGGTGAAGGGTTTTTCAACGAATTACGCGAAGGAAAGAAAGCAGAGTTTGTGTTGCTCGTTTTGGGCGAAAAAAACTTTCCTAGCCTCGAAATCCCTGAATACATCAGTGAAGGCCTCAACTGGCTTGAGTCCAAATTGAGAAGTAAGCAAAAAGAGCTGCTGGTAGTTCCGCCCGAGGGCGCGGAGGTGGCGCCATGAGCGAGACGGCTACCGCTGATGCCGACACCATTATGCAGGCTTGCCTGAGTCTGGCAGACCCGAAGAGTTTTTTTCTTTACGCAGGTGCTGGCTCAGGAAAAACCCACTCACTCGTCGAGGCTATCCGCGAACTCAAAAATCGCGAGCGAGAACGCCTGACGTTCGAGGGCCGGCGCATTGCGGTGATCACCTATACAAACGCAGCCTGCGATGAGATTCTCCGGAGGCTAGAGTTTGATCCACTCGTGGAAGTTTCGACTATTCACTCGTTCACCTGGCGCCTAATCCAAGGATTCGACAACGAGATAAGGGAGTGGCTGAGGATCAAACTTGCCCAGGACATTCAGAAGATCGAGGGCGAGCTGGCCCGATCGAGAGGCGACAATAAAACATCACGAGCAAACCGACGGAAGCTACAAAGCAAAATACGCAGACTTGAAACTCTCGACGAGATTACGAAGTTCATCTACAGCCCCACAGGTGACAACAGAGAGCGGCAAGCACTCAATCACGATGAGGTCATCAAGTTAACTGCAGCATTCGCTCCTGAACGCCCGTTATTGGATGTTCTAGTAGACCGCTACCCAGTTGTATTGATCGACGAAAGTCAGGATACCCACGCTCCAGTAATGGAGGCTTTTCTGAAAGTCCAGCAATTGGCTCAGACACGCTTCTGCCTGGGACTATTGGGCGACACCATGCAACAGATCTACGGCCATGGAGTAACGCGCCTTGATAAAGCAATACCGGATGACTGGCTAAAACCTGAAAAGGTCGTCAATCGCCGCTGCCCTCGTAGGGTGGTAGACCTTATCAATGTGATTCGAAGCACTGCAGACACTCATCACCAAACCTCAAAGCCTGATGCAATTGAAGGTGTAGTGCGCATGTACTGCATTAGTCAAAACCAAGTACAGGCACCAAATCTTGAGGAAGCCATTGCTCATTCGATGGCTGAAATCACCGGTGATGGCGAATGGGCTAACGGCCCTAAAGGTCGAAAGACGTTGATTCTCGAACATAAGATGGCTGGACGGCGGATGGGGTTTGAGAAACTGTTCACGTCCCTGTACGCGGTTGACCACCTTCAAACAGGCTTGCTGGATGGAACCTTGCCCGCACTTCGTGTATTCAGCGAAGGCGTTCTTCCCATCCTTAATGCAAAGGACGACCACTTCCGTCTGCTAGAAGCCGTACGCTCGTGCTCTCCCTTGCTTAGCAAGGACGTCATGCAATCAACAGGGGATCAATCGGCTCACATTCAGCGTGTAGAGGACGCGACGTATACCCTGCTCGCTCTTTTCGAAAAAAACGATCCAACACTGAGAGAGGTAGCAACGCTTCTTTCGCAAACCCAACTGCTTGAAGTACCTGACAATCTAGTTGGGGCAATGGTGCTGGGAGCTCCTGATGAGGTTCCAGATCCTGAAGATACAAACGCGATGACAAACTACGCCTACCAGCTATTCCTTGAGCGTCCATTTTCGGAGCTGACAGCCTTTGCAAATTATGCGAATGGCCTTTCGCCCTACGGCACACACCAAGGCGTAAAGGGACTGGAGTTTCCAAGAGTCATGGTTGTCATTAACGATGAGGAAGCCGGCGGTTTCTTATTCAGCTACGACAAACTACTGGGTGTAAAAGAACCAACAAAGACTGACCGAGACAACGAACGTGACGGAAAGGACAACGCACTAGCACGTACTCGTAGGCTACTTTACGTGACGTGTAGTCGGGCTGAGAAGAGCTTGGCGATTGTCGTATACACCCCTCAGCCGGCACTGGCTAAGCAAAACGTTGTTGATGCTGGCTGGCTTCAGGAGAGCGAGGTCGAAATTCTATAATGAATAGCGTCTACTTATGTAGATTATATTGAATCTATATAAACGAACACCTGACCGGCCCTTAGTACACCAACCATGATGGTTGCGCTTTTCATGGTTGGTGTACAACTAAGCACTGGCATTCACAGAAATCAGCAACTATTGGCCATTTTCATTAAGCATAGCTAATTATCGCTATCGGCCGAGGCCAAAATTCGCACCTTCAAGTGCATGGACCTCAATGAGCGCGTCACCACGGTGATGCCCATTCATACAAGGCCATACACGACCCGTAACGTAAACATCACTATCAAGTTTATCTTTATACATCGCATATTGCTCTCCACTTAACATCAAATGAAGAACTTGCACTTCAGGCACGACAATCGGTTCGGCACATGCAGGTTCAGGAGATTCATAACTGAACCGGAATGACTCGGGGAGAGTGAGCAACCAGTAGAGCTCAAGCTCGTCAGTCCGGAAGTCCTCATAATTTGGTCGACCGGCAAAGGTTTGAGAAGACAGATACCCTTTGAACTGGATACTTTGCCCTTCATAAACCTCCTTTGGAAGGGCGGGCGCTTGACTACACAATACATACCTCAGGCGCTCCGCACCGGCCATAGTTAGAAACCAACTATCTCGATGATTAAGGAGTTCACCGGCACGATACTTAGTTCCTTTGGGATGTCTGACGTTATAGTGGCCTACCTCTGCATGGCAATCGAAACATAGCGGAATACAGTTTTCCAAAGTTGAAGGACCACCATCAGCTTCAGCTTTAATATGGTGAAGCTCCATGTTGGTTCCGCAGAAGATATGACAAATGCAGCAACGTCGGCCACAGCTAGCTAACGCTTGATCCTTGACATTATCCGGCCACACTTCCCCACCTCCTTAAACCACCTCATAATCTTTCAACAACTATCACTTCTGGTTCGCCTAGCGGCTCTTCATTAGAGATACTTGCATTGGAGAATAGCAGCGACTTTGCACCCTTGCAGGTGTACCGAACGACAATTTACGAGATACCACTATTCGGAGACTAAAGCGATTCCGTTGTGCATCCGGCTTTTAGTACTACCCCACAAAGGCTACTTCAGCGTTATCCGCTATTAGCCGAAAACTGTCTCTTAAGTTTATCTATAAGGTCAAAGGCAAGGGCAGTACACCTATCGCTACAGTTGCTAACAGTACGACACACCCTCTCAAACATCCCCATCAACGCCCGCTTGCAGCCCCCAAACCCCGCTTCTATAGTTCCCACTCGCAGCAACATTCGCGACGACCTTGGCCGGTCGAATTACAACGCAGCATCAGCGTCCACAACACCTTTGCAGTCGCCTTTCCGGTGCCCGCGACAGGATGTTATGGCGGCTGTGCGCGGTGATTCTCCGGTCGTTATAGGCGCGCACAGCGGTCATTTTCTTCGTCGTCGGTAACTCAGGTGATTGCTCCATAAACAGGAGCTGTACCGATGATTGACCAGCCACTCTCGCGCTTTACCGCCGTCGACACCCACGACGCCAATCAAGCCGTTTTCTACCTCGACACCCAAGCCTCCCTGAGCGATCTGGCAAGCAGTGCGGCCCATCGTTTCACCGTGGTGCGGGATCTGATGGACACGCTGTCCACCCTTAACCTGAAAGACATTGCCGACTGCGACCTGACGCGGGTCACCCGAGGGGTGCATCTGCTCACCCGGGAGGGTTGCGCGGTGCTGGAGGTGATTCAGTGGCGAACAGCGCAAGAGTCCTGAACGCCATTGAACTCAACAAGCGCGTAAAACGCGCTTGGCTTTGCTTTGGCTTTTGATCTGGCTTTGGCTTTTGATCTTCCTGCCCCCTTAACCACGATGGCCGAACGCAGGCATTGAGCCGTGGGTAACCCGGCAGGACGCCGGGTTAGCCGCACTGGGCCAAGGATGGCCCATTGCGGCGGCCCACGGATCAATGCCGGAGTTCGGGCATGCCGAGCCTAGGCGAGGCACCGAGTGGAGGGGCAGGAGCCCTTTGGTTACTTTGGGGCTTTTCCAAAGTGACTCGCTGTAAGAGCGAAACCATAAGTGGCCGTAACCGCAGCAACGGATATGTACACAAAACCGTATGCAGCCAGATGAAAAGCATCGGCAGGTTTGGCGAGGACTGCGTCCTCGTGCGCAGCCTCGCTGCGCTCGACAGCGGCTACAGGTTTCGACGGTCATGGCCATCAGGAAACTGGCTGGACTGATCTAGCCCTTCAGCCTTCATCTATTGAGGAGATCCCCATGCACTATCCCATCTGCATCGAATGGGGCGACGAACACACCGCCACCGGCATCCAGATTCCCGACATTCCCGGTGCTGTCACCGCGGGCGACAGCTTCGAGAGCGCCTATAGCGCGGCCATCGAGATTGCCCACGTCATGCTCGAAGAGCTGGCCCGAGCGGGGCACGCCATTCCCCTGCCCTCTCCCACCCGCAAGCACCGCGCCAACCCCGATTTCGAGGGCATGGGCTGGGGCATGCTGGAGATCGATATCACCCCATACCTGGGCAAGACCGAGAAGGTCAACGTGACCCTGCCAGGTTATGTCATCCAGCAGATCGACCGCTTCGTCCGCGAGCACAACATCAAGAGCCGGTCGTCCTTTCTGGCCGATGCGGCGATGGAAAAGCTCGGGCGCTGAAAGCGGCTGCGGAGGGCAGGCCAAGCGGAATGAGACGGGTTGGGGTTGCTGCGCAACCCAGCGGGAGCAAGCTCCCTCGCCACAGGGGGTGTGGCCTGCCAAATGGCGGGGGCTGCCACAGGAAAGACTCCAGCCTCAGCGGCCGTAGCCCCCCTTTCATCCAATGGCCCGAGCCAAGCGCTCCGCCACACTCCCCGCCTGCTCCGCACTGCCGACATTAGTAAACCCCATCACCAACCCCTGCCTCCCCCCGCCCCCCAGATACCACTGCGACAGCGGCTCCACCGCAATCCCCTCCCCCCGAGCCCGCTGGGCAATCTGCACATCGTCCCCCTCCCCCAGCCCAGCCACCACATGCATGCCCCCCGCCTGCGGGTCTATCTGCAAACGCCCACCCAACGCCTGGTGCAACGCCTCAACCAACCACTGCCGCCGACGCGCATACAGGCCGCGCATTTTGTTCAGGTGCCGGGCAAAGTGCCCCTCGTTGAGAAAGGCCGCGACCGTCGCTTGCAGCAGGTGCGGGCAGTGATTGTGCAAACGATCCGCCTGGCGGGCGAACGCTGGGGTCTGTTCGGCGGGTACCACCAGGTAGGCCAGACGCAGGCCTGGAAACAGGACTTTGCTGAAGGTGCCGGTGTAGAGCACGCGGCCTTGCTGGTCGAGGCTCTTGAGGGCCGGCAAGGGCTTGCCCTGGTAGCGGTATTCGCTGTCGTAGTCGTCCTCGATGATCCAGCTGCCTTGACGGTTGGCCCAGTCCAGCAGGGCCAGGCGCCGCGGCAGGGACAGCGACACCCCCAGGGGGCTCTGGTGGGTCGGGGTGACCACGGCAAAGCCGGCCTCCGGGGCGCGGGCGATGCCTTGGGCGACGTCCAGACCCTGATCGTCCACGGGCACCGGCACCAGTTGCGCGCCGGCTTCCAGCAGCGCGTTCCTGGCCATGAAGTAGCCGGGCTCTTCCAGCCAGCAAGTGGCGCCCGGGCCCATCAGCGTGTGGCTGATCAAGTCGAGGCAGGCGCGGTAGCCGGCGCAGACGAAAATCTGCTCCGGGTGGCAGCTGATGCCCCGGGAAATCCCCAGGTAGGAGGCAATGGCCGCACGCAACGGGGCGTAGCCGCGCGCGTCCGGGTAGACCAGGCCTTCGACGCCCGCCTGGCGCAGTTGCCGGCCCGCCAGGCGGGTCCAGAGCTTGCGCGGAAAGGCATCCAGCGCTGGCAGGCCCATTTGCAGGGCCAGGGGCGAGGTGCCGGCATGGGTGGCCTGGTAGGTCGTGGGGGCCACTGGGGCGCGCTGCGTGGGCGCCGAAACCGGTGCCAGTTGCGGCGTGACAATGGTCCCGGCGGCCCCGCGAGCAGTCAGGTAGCCCTCGCCTATCAGCAGCTGGTAGGCCGCTTCCACGGTGCCCCGCGCCAGGTTGAGTTCCGCCGCCAAGGCGCGAACCGCCGGCACTCGGTCTCCAGGACGCAGGCGGCCATCGGCGATAGACTCGCGAAACCGCTGGTAAAGCTGGCGATAGATCGGCGCCGTCTGGCTGCGGTCCAATTCGAAAGGAAGGATCATGGCCTAGTCATTTATGCATTTTTTGGCCCTATAGCTTAAGCCATTGACCTTCTAAAGTGGCTCATCTCTTTTCAGCGGATGACGGACATGCCCTACACCCTTCAACACCTCGAAAGCGAAGCGGCCCTGGCGGCCAGTTTCGACTTGATGCGTGTCTTGCGCCCCCACCTCACCAGCCCGGCGGCCTATGTCGCCCAAGTAGCCCGGCAAACCGAGCAGGGCTACCGCTTGCTCGCCGTGTGGGACGCTGAGCGCATCGTCGGCCTGGCGGGTTACCGCGAGCTGGAAAACCTGCTCTACGGGCGCTTCATCTACGTTGATGACCTGGTCGTGAGCCCCGACCTTCAGCGCAGCGGCTTGGGTGCGCGGCTGCTGAGCGCCGTGCGTGATGAGGCCGTGCAGCGTCAAAGCGATCACCTGGTGCTGGATACCGGCCTGCATATGCCCCTGGCCCAGCGCTTCTATTTCCGCCAGGGGCTGCTGGCCCGGGGCATGCATTTCACTCAACGACTTCAAGGTGGGGAGCCGGCATGAACAACCTGCTGCTGATCAACGCCAGCCCCCGTGGGCAGGGTTCCCATGGCAACCAGTTGGCACTGGAACTGGTGAGTTCCCTGCGCCAACGCTATCCGCACCTCGAACTGGTCGAGCGCGATCTGGGGGCCAATCCGTTGCCACCCCTGGGCATGGACTACGCCCACGCCCTGACCACCCCCACGCCCTTCGACGCGCCACTGTTCGAGGTGTCCGAAGGGCTGATCGGCGAGTTGGAGCGCAGCGATGCCCTGCTCATTGCCACGCCCATGCACAACTTCACCCTGCCGGCCGCGCTCAAGCTGTGGATCGACTACGTGCTGCGCATTCACCGCACCTTCAGCTCCGGCCCGGAGGGCAAGGTCGGCCTGCTCAAGGACCGCCCGGTGCATGTACTGGTCAGTTCCGGCGGCTTTCACCAGGGCGAACGGGCACGCCAACCGGATTTTCTGACGCCTTACCTGCGCCAGGTGCTGAACACCCTCGGCCTGTTCGACCTGCAGTTCACTTATCTGCAAGGGTTGGTGTTCGGTGACGAGGCCGTGCGTGCAACCCTCGACGAGGCCCGCAGCGCACTGTCCTTGCAGCCCCTGTTCAACCCTCTCGTTTGTGCCTGATCACTTTTTTCCCTATCGGAGTTTCACCATGAGCCAACTCAGACTGCCCTTTGCCACCCTGTCGCCAGCCGCCTATCAAGGCCTGCTCGCCACCAACACCGCGCTGGTCGCCAGCCCCCTGGGCTTGCCCCTGGTGGAACTGGTGTTTTTGCGCGTGTCGCAGATCAACGGCTGCTCGTTCTGCCTGGGCAAGCACTCACAGACCCTGCGCGAGTGTGGGGTGGCGCAAGACAAGCTGGATTGCCTGGCCGGCTGGCGCGTCAGCGAACTGTTCAGCGAACGCGAGCGCGCCGCGCTGGCCTGGACCGAAACCCTCACCTACGTCCACGACAAGGGCGCGCCGGACGAGCTGTACGAACCGCTGAAAGCGCACTTTAGCGACGTTGAAATTTCCGACCTGACCTTGGCCGTGTCCTTGATGAATGCCTTCAACCGACTGGCGGTGGGCATGAAGCTCTGAGAGCGAGACTATCGTTGGCGGTGTTGGCTGTTGATCTTCCTGCCCCTGCGGACAGGAGGGTCGAAGGCAGGCATTGAGCCGTGGCCAACCCGCCCCCAGGTGCACGCGGTAAGAAGGTGGCTGCGCGTCATCGTTGGCGAGCTTCGCTGGCAAGCCAGCTCCTACAGGGGAAGCGATATCAGGTCGGCTCGGGGGCCTCTCCTGCTCTATGCGAGAAAAGCTCCGCTGGCGCCGGCATCGGCCAATGCAAACAGCAGTGCTTCCAGCGCTTCTTCGGGCGCCGAGCCGAGGTCAATCTTGAGCCTGTACCCCTCCTCCGTGGCCTCCGGGTCCGACACAAAGTGCAGCACCCCTTGCAGCCCTTCTTCGGTTGGCAGGTTTTCATCTTCGCCATCGAACCACTCAAAGAACCAGGTGCGAATAACCTCAGAGGCCTGTTCCAGGCTCAAGCCCCGCACCTCCAGGGGCAACCAGTCCCAGCCAAAGGGCGAGATCACCACCGCCATCTGCTCGATCGCAAAGCGCACAGGCTCAAAGCCCAGCTCGGTTTCGGAATCGACCTGCACCGGCTCGCCAGTCGAAGCGCCCTCGGCCGCAATCACATCCACCCGGCAAGGCGTGGCCATGGCCCCTTCAACCGCCAGCGAACCATCGCTGTTGCGGTAAGCGGGCTCGACATGCGCCGCCCCTTCTGCGGCGATACGCGCCAGGGTTTCGACATAGGGTTTACGAATGGCGGCAAGCAGTTCGCTGACGGTCATGGGTCTGATGACTTCCTTGGCAGGGGGTCGTAGAGGGCTCTGTCTTCGACGGGAGGGTGATGAGTGGCTGAAAGGCCGGCGCAATAGTGCAATGGGCGGCCGTGCAACGTCCATGAAAAGCCACGCGCCTCTGGCCGCTCCTCACCGCAGACCTGCGCCTCGAAAAATTTTGGCTTGCTCAATACATATGGATATTCGTATATTCGATTTTCCATATACAAGGAGCGAGCATGATCACGCCTCCCGAAGTCTTCAAAAGCCTGGCCGACGAAACCCGTGTGCGCGCCACCCTGCTGATCGCCGATCAGGGTGAGCTGTGTGTCTGCGAGCTGATGTGTGCACTCGACGACAGCCAGCCAAAAATCAGCCGCCACCTGGCGCAACTGCGCAGCAGTGGCTTGCTGCTCGACCGCCGCCAGGGCCAATGGGTGTATTACCGCCTCAACCCCCAGTTGCCGGGCTGGGTCCAGGAGATTCTGCAGGTGACGGCCAAGGCCAACGCCGCTTGGCTCAAGGACAACGCCGCGCGCCTGCAGAACATGGATGGCCGCCCCGTTCGCGAAGCCGCCTGCTGCTGACCCCTATCGAGTGAACCTGCATGTTTGTCGCTGTGGCTGTTTTTCTCTTCACCCTGATTCTCGTCATCTGGCAGCCCAAGGGCCTCGGCGTCGGTTGGAGCGCCACGTTCGGCGCAATCATCGCGCTGGCGGTGGGCGCGGTATCGCTGCAGGACATTCCCACGGTGTGGGCCATTGTCTGGAACGCCACCGCGACTTTCATCGCGGTGATCATCATCAGTCTGCTGCTGGACGAGGCCGGGTTCTTCGAATGGGCCGCCCTGCATGTGGCGCGCTGGGCCAGGGGCAGCGGCCATCGGCTGTTCGCTTTCTGCGTGCTGCTGGGGGCGGCGGTGTCGGCCCTGTTCGCCAATGACGGCGCAGCGCTGATCCTCACGCCCATCGTCATGTCGATGCTGCTGGCGCTGCGTTTCAGCCCCGGGGCGACCCTGGCCTTCGTCATGGCCGCGGGCTTCATTGCCGACACCGCGAGCCTGCCGCTGGTGGTGTCCAACCTGGTGAATATCGTGTCCGCCGACTACTTCCGGCTGGGGTTCGCCGAGTACGCGGCGGTGATGCTGCCGGTGAGCCTGGCCAGTGTCGCCATGACCTTGCTGGTGCTGTTCCTCTATTTCCGCAAGGACCTGCCGCCACGCTACGCCCTGGATGCGCTGCCGCAACCTTGCACGGCGATCCGTGACCGGGCCACCTTCAGGGTCGGGGGCTGGACCCTGCTGATGCTGCTGGTCGGGCTGTTCGCCCTGGAGCCCCTGGGTATTCCCATCAGCGCCGTGGCGGCGGCCTGTGCCGCGCTGTTGTTTGCCGTCGCCGCCAAGGGCCACCGGATCTCCACGCGCCGGGTGCTGCGCGAGGCGCCGTGGCAGATCGTGGTGTTCTCGCTGGGCATGTACCTGGTGGTGTACGGCCTGAAGAATGCCGGCCTGACGGACCTGCTGGCCCAGGTGCTGAACCGCCTGGCCGAACAGGGGCTGTGGAGCGCCACCCTGGGCACGGGCCTGTTGTCGGCGCTGCTGTCCTCGGTGATGAACAACATGCCCAGCGTGCTGATCGGCGCGCTGTCGATACAGGCCAGCGAGGCACAGGGGCTGGTGCGCGAGGCGATGATCTACGCCAACGTCATCGGCTGCGACCTGGGCCCGAAAATCACCCCCATCGGCAGCCTCGCCACGTTGCTCTGGCTGCACGTGCTGGAGCGCAAGGGCCTGCGCATCACCTGGGGGTATTACTTCAAGGTCGGCGTGCTGCTGACCCTCCCGGTTCTGCTGGTCACCCTTTCGGCCCTGGCCCTGCGCCTGAGCCTCTGACAGCCGCCCAAAGCGGCAGGAGCCCCCCCCATGCGAGTCCTGTTCATGTGCACGGCCAACAGTTGCCGCAGCATTCTTTGCGAAGCCCTGTTCAACCATCTGGCGCCCGAGGGGTTCGCGGCGGTCAGCGCCGGCAGCTTCCCCAAGGGCCAGGTGCTGCCACGCAGCCTGTCGACCTTGCAGCAGGCCGGCATCGCCACCGACGGCCTGTACAGCAAGGGCAATGACGCCTTCGCCGACAACCCGCCGGATATTGTCATCACCGTCTGCGACAAGGCGGCCGGTGAAAGCTGCCCGGTGTATTTCGGTCCGGCGCTCAAGGCCCATTGGGGGCTGGCGGACCCGTCCGATGTGCGCGGTGAAGAGGCAGCGATCGACGCCGCGTTCCGCGCCACCCTGGCGCAGATCGAACAGCGCTGCGCAGCCTTCTTCGCACTGCCCTTCAACCACCTCAGGCGCGATCAGCTCAAGACCGAGCTCGATCGCATCGGCACGCTTTAAGGAGGACCCATGTCCGAGCACCTGCCCAACCTGGATTTGCGCCTGTTCGATGGCGCACCCACTTCGACGCCAGACGAGCACAAGCCGCGCATCCTGTTGCTCTACGGTTCCACCCGCGAGCGCTCCTTCAGCCGGCTGCTGGTCGAAGAGGCGGCGCGCCTGCTGGAGCATTTCGGTGCCCAGACGCGGATCTTCAACCCCTCCGGCTTGCCCTTGCCCGACGATGCCCCGGCGGACCATCCCAAGGTCCAGGAACTGCGGGAGCTGGTGCTGTGGTCGGAAGGCCAGGTCTGGTGTTCGCCAGAGCGCCACGGGGCGATGTCGGCAGTGTTCAAGGCGCAGATCGACTGGGTTCCGCTGGAGCTCGGCGCGGTGCGTCCGACCCAGGGCAAGACCCTGGCAGTGATGCAGGTCTGCGGCGGCTCCCAGTCGTTCAACGTGGTCAATCAGTTGCGCGTGCTCGGGCGCTGGATGCGCATGTTCACCATCCCCAACCAATCCTCGGTGCCCAAGGCCTACATGGAGTTCGACGACGCCGGGCGGATGAAGCCTTCGCCGTTCTACGACCGGGTGGTGGATGTGATGGAAGAGCTGGTGAAGTTCACCGTGCTGCTGCGCGACCGCCAGGCGTTTCTGGTGGACCGCTATTCCGAGCGCAAGGAAAGCGCCGAGCAACTGATGGCCCGGGTCAACCAGCGTTCAATCTGAAGGGGCGCAAAGACCCCTTGGCGGCCTGAAGGAGAAGCCTGCCTAGCAAAAGCAAGATACATAACTCCAGACACACAATTGAACCTGCGCTACTATGCGCCTGGAGTTATAAAGCACCTCTCACCCCGACCAGGAGATGGAGGTGCAAAGCAGACTGTTGATCAAGGAGCTTGAAGCCGCAGGCTGGGTGCTGGAGCGAGTCACCGGCAGCCATCATCTGTTCCAGCATCCCTACCGGCCCAACACCGTTCCCGTGCCGCATCCGAAGAAGGATCTGCCACGGGGAACGGTCCGGGCCATCAGGAAACTGGCCGGGCTGCTCTAGCGCCCATCACCCTTCGCATCTGTTTTGAGGAGATCCCCGTGCAATATCCCATCTGCATCGAGTGGGGCGACGAGCACACGGCCACCGGCATCCAGATTCCCGACATTCCCGGCGCGGTCACCGCCGGCGACACCTTCGAGGCCGCCTACAGCGCCGCCGTCGAGATTGCCCACCTCATGCTCGAAGAGCTGGCCCGCGCCGGGCAGGCCATTCCCCTGCCCTCTGCCACCCAAACGCACCGCGCCCATCCTGATTACCAGGGGATGGGCTGGGGCATGCTGGAGATCGACATCACGCCTTACCTGGGCAAGACCGAGAAGGTCAACGTGACCTTGCCGGGGTACGTGATTCAGCAGATCGACCGCTTTGTCCGAGCGCACAACATCAAGAGCCGGTCGTCCTTTCTGGCGGATGCGGCGCTGGAAAAGCTCGGGCGCTAAGCACAGATTCAAGAGCGCACAGCACGAACGCAGAACGCCGTCGGGTAGGAGCCGGCTTGCCGGCGAAGAGGCCCGTAAGCCATGCAGCGCCTGGGCCGACGCCTTCGCTGGCAAGCTAGCTCCTACGGAGGAACCAGACCACCGTAGGGCAAAAAACCGCGCTCAAACCTTGAACCGCGCCACCAGCCGGTTCAACTCGATCGCCAGATTGGCCATCTCCCCGCAGGCGCTGGCCGTCTGGCTGGCCCCCGCCGAGCTCTGGATCGACAGCTCGCGAATGCTGGTCAGGTTCTGGTCCGCCTCGCGCGCCACCTGGGCCTGTTCTTCCGAGGCGGTGGCAATCAGCAGGTTGCGTTCGTTGATCTGGGTAATCGCCTGGGCGATCTGCTTGAGGGACAGGTCGGCGTTCTGCGCCACGGAGATCGAGCTGCTGGCCATCTCGGCGCTGACGTTCATGGCGCTCACCGCGTGGGTCGAGTCGGCCTGGATCGCGCTGATCATCTGTTCGATTTCCTGGGTCGACTGCTGGGTGCGGTGGGCCAGGGCCCGCACTTCATCGGCCACCACCGCAAAGCCGCGGCCCTGCTCGCCGGCGCGGGCGGCTTCGATGGCGGCATTGAGGGCCAGCAGGTTGGTCTGTTCGGCAATGGCGCGAATCACTTCCACCACTTTGCTGATGTCCTGGGCGCGGCTGGACAGCGCCTTGACCTGCTCGCCAGTGCTGGCCACGTTGCCGGCCAGGCCTTCGATGGCCTTGAGGGTCTGGGCCACGTTCTCGATGCCGGAGCGGGTGAATTCCATGGACTCGCGGGACGACTGGGCGGCGGCTTCGGCGTTGCGGGCCACCTCGTCCACCGCGGCGCTCATTTCGGTCACTGCGGTGGCCGCCTGGCTGACTTCGTCGTTCTGGCGCACCAGCCCGCGGCTGGCGTCTTCGGTCACTGCGGTCATTTCTTCCGAGGCCGAGGCCAGTTGGGTGGAGGAATCGGCGATGTGAGCGATGGTTTCCCGCAGGTTGGTCTGCATCTGCGCCAGGGCGGCCAGCAGGCGGCCGGCTTCATCGCGGCCACTGACGCCGATCTCCCGGGACAGGTCGCTGCCGGCAATACGTTCGGCCACGGCCAGGGCGTCGCTGATGGGCGCGGTGATGCTGCGGGTCAGCACCGCCGCCAACACCACGGTGAGCACCACCGTCACCCCCATCAACACCAGCACCAGCGTCAGGCCACTGCTGTAAACCGACGCCGCAGTGATCCCCGCCTGCCTGGCGCCCTCGTCGTTGAAGTCCGAGAGTTTGTCCATCTTCTCCTGCATGGCGTTGGTCATGGGGCTGATGCGGGTGTTGATCAGGGTGATGGCCGCGGCGTTGTCGCCACTGCGCAGCAGCGGCTCCAGCTCGTCCACCAGCTTGAAGTAGGCCTGCACATCGGTCGCTACAGCCTGGTACAGCTCACGCTCCGCCGGCCCGGTGATCAGGGGTTCGTACTGGTTGATGGTGTTCTGCAGGTTGGATCGATAACCGCTCAACGAGGCGATGCGGGTCTGGCGCTGCTGTTCGTCGGTGGTCACGGTGATGCGGATGCTTTCCAGACGCAGGCGCAAGACGCTGCTCTTCATCTTGCCGATCTCGCGGATGCTGGTCATCCAGTTGGTCTCGACATCCTGCTCCGCGTCTCGCAGCTTGCCCATTTGCAGCACGGCGACAATGCCCAGGGCGAACACCACCAGGACAATGAGCGAGAAAAAGGCGGCAGACCTTGGAGCAAGATTCATTGTCCTGACGTTCATTTTTTATCTCTCTAATAGAATGGTCGGTACTTCCCTGCTGTCATTCCACGCTATCGACTGAGTATCACAGAGCTGCAAACAACCCGACGACCAGGTTAGCGGCCCACCCGGCACGGCAACGTCGATACTCACTCGGGTCAATCCAGGCCTGTCGGGATCGCAGGCCCCACTCGGTCCTCCTGCGCCCATATCCCCCTTGGCGGGTGAGCATCAGTTAAGTCGAATAACGCGGCCCGCGCCGTCTCGATTTTTCTGGGCAATGGCACCTGGAGCCCGGCATCTATCCAGGGGGGGGCCTAACAAGCCATAGCAGATGGTGGCGTTTTGTCACTACCGTCGATCAGACCGCTGTTGAAAAGAGCACGCCGCCGCTCGATCAGGTTGCGCCTGAACGGGGCAAGCCCCGGCAGCCCACCCTGGCCTCGCCCACGGGCCGGAACCGCGACCACCGATTGCCCACTGAAGAAACCCATCGCTACGGCCTATAATGCCGCCGCCCCCACGTTCTGAAGGATCAGCAATGTCCATCACCCATCCAAAAGTCATCGATATCTGGGCCATCCCCAAATCCGCGCCCGACAGCCTGCGGTTGATCATGGTCGACCCCCTCGAATGGGGTGACGAAGCGGCACACAGCGAACACCTGCTCCTGCTGCAAGAGAAGATCAACACCTATATCACCTTCATCGAAAGTGAAGAGATCTACAGCGAAATTCCCGATGCCTGCGGCAAGCACCTGATTATCCGGGTACTGGGTTTGCACGAACTGCCCGAGCAAGTCGATTGGTTTTTCAAACGCATTACCGAGATCCTCCATGAACGGAGCATCGGCTTCGATTTCGAGCTGAAAGTGAACCAAGAGGCTCCCAGCCTGTAGCTCGCCCCCTGCGCGCTCCCCGATTGAGCCGCGCGCAGGAACACCTTGTGCAGGCAGGATCAGCGCCCGATCAAGCGCAATGAAATCCACATGCTGCTCATGGAAAACGCGTCGAGCACCCCGCCAGCGTGACGGTGGGAGCCAGCAAAACGCATGGGGTCTTGGCTGTCGTCAGGCTGCCGGCCAGGGCACCGAGAGCGAGCCGGGCGCGAATGAACTTCTATTGGAACTCGAAATACTCTCTCATCATTTCAATTGGCTTCATCGGTTCCACATTCAAGAAACCCAACACCTCAAGAAACCACGAGAGGTTATCTCCCAACACGGAAATATCGTCCTCATCATTCGACAGCAGACAAATGGCCAGTCGTGCCTTCAATACCTCCCGATCCTTGAACCCTCGTATTGCCCCTTGCTCATCGATTTTTGCCCACCAGAGTGCAGCCTGCGCCTTGCAGCGTTCAGCAGGAATTTCCCCGGCAACATAGGCTTTCGCCAGGCGCAGAGGATCCTGCTCGCAGTCGGAGAACTGGATATCCAGTTCCTCCAGAACCTTGATCAGGAAGCCGAGCTGGTGTTTGAGCGCAGCAGAGCTTTGAGTGGCCCGAACAATGGAGCCGATATTGAATTTCTTGAAGTCATCCGGATTCATGCAGCAACCTTGAAACTGAGTAAAGGATCACGACGATGGGGGCCCGATCATCATCGGCAACGCGCACATCCTATGGCCAACTATCCATTACGCAACGGTTGTTGGAAAATCGCCGGAGCGGTTCTCGCCATCAGGGCCCGGCCCGGCCACTAGAACAGTTCCTGCATCGTGCGCTGCATGCCCATCCATGCTGCACGCGCAACAGCACCGCCACTAACCCCGGGGCACGTAATACAATCCCCACCCCCGCCGCCTGAAGGATCAGCCATGTCCGTCACCAACCCCAAAGTCATCGATTTCTGGGGGATCTCCAAGGAGGCTCCCAACGACCTGCTACTGGTGATGACCGACCACCTCGAATGGGGCGACAAGGCGGAACAAGGCGAGCACTTGCTCGTGCTGCAAGAGAAAATCAACAGCTACATCGCCTTCATCGAAAGTGGCGAGATCTACACCGAGATCCCCGGCGCCTATGGCAAGTACCCGATCATCCGGGTCATTGGCTTGTATGAATTGCCCGCGCAGGCCGAGTACTTCATGGCCCGGGTCACCGAAACCCTGAATGACGTGGGCATTGGCTTCGAGTTCGAGCTCAGGGTCGACGAGAGGATTCGCAACATGTAAGCCGGGCCGGGCACGGCGCTGCCTCAGGCAGGCTTGATCACAGCCCGGTTGAGGGCAATCACATCCACATGCTCTTGGTGCGAGAAGTGCTCGATCACGTCTTGCAGGTGCACATGCTCCAGGCCATTGGCCGCCATGTCGGCTGAAGCGTTGATAAGGAACTCACCCAGCGCCCTGAGTGTGTCCGGTTCGGCGAGAATCGAAATCTCGTCCAGTTGAACGCTCCTGTCGCTGCCCACAGCGGTGCCATGCACGGTAAATTTTTTCAGCGTTTTCAACGATTGAATGCCTCCATTCACAGGTAGTTTTTTGCATCGGAGCCACAGCCAAGGCTTGGTCGATAGCCGTATAGAAGAGGTTGATCGGCACCCGCCGTTAACCACGAGCGGCGCAAACAGCCTGCTCCACAGTCAGCCGCATCGCTCAGCCCTCTTTCTGCAACCGCACAATCAAGGTCTCGATAAAAAACGCCAGACTTTCCGGCAGCACCCGTTTGGGCATGGTCAGCACCTGAATGTCCCGATCGCCCAAGCGCGGGTTGGACAGCGGCACCGATACCAGCCCATCCATCCCCCGTCCCTCGCCACTGATGGCGCTGGCAAAGGCCACCGTATCGGACTGGCGCACAAACTCATGCAGGGCCCCGGAGAAGTTGCAGGTCATCACCTGATCGAAGCTCAGGCCGTCCATCTGGCACACCAGATCCAGCAGTTGCCGCTGGGTGGTGCCCTTGGGCGTCAAGGCCACCGGAAACGCCTGCACCTGCTCCAGTGACAGCACCCCGGCGCTGGCCAGCGGATGCCCGGCGCGCATCAGGGCGCGAATCGGCGAGCGGATCGAGTAGCACACGTTGACCCCCTCCACCGGCTCGGTGCTGAAGGTCAGCCCCACGTCCGCCTCGCCCCGGCGAATGCGCTGCACGCACTCGTGGGGCGAGATCACGTCCAGGCGGTACTCGGCTCCGGGCCGCAGGCGGTAATGCTCCAGCAGCACCCGGGGCAGGAAATACCGCGACAGGCCCTCGGTGGATACCAGGCGGATCACCTTGGCCCCCGGGTAACCCTCGCCCCGCAGTTCGGCGAGGATGTTCTCCTGTTCCAGCCAGGTGCGCCGGGCGTGTTCGGCCAGGGCTTCGCCAGCGGCGGTGAGTTGCATGCCCCGCGGGCGCCGCTCGAACAGCGCCACGCCAACGCTCTCTTCCAGCAGGGCGATCTGCCGGCTCACCGCGCTGGGGGCGATGTGCAAACGCTCCCCCGCCGCGGCCAGGGAGCCCGCATCGATCACCGCCAGAAAATACCGATAGTCCATCTGCATCCCCTTGCCAGGCATCCAATTTTTAGAATCATGCCTTCAAAAAACAGCAATATACAGATGCCTTTGCCAACTCCACCATGGGCCCGTTCCCCTTGCCCGACCGGAGTTGCAATGACCAAGCAAGCTGCCCTCGCCGGCGTTCGCCAGTACCTGGACGCCGGCCATTTTGAACAGGACCTGCGACGCCGGGTGGCGTTTCGCAGCGACAGCCAGGACCCGGCCCATGCCGATGAACTGCCGCGCTACCTGCTGGAGGAAATCCAGCCGCTGCTGCAGCGCCTGGGCTTCGACTGCCACATGTTGGCCAACCCCGAGGCCGGTGGGCCGTTCCTGATTGCCACGCGCCTGGAAGACCCGGCCCTGCACACGGTGCTCAGCTACGGCCACGGCGATGTGGTGCCGGGTTACGCCGAGCAGTGGCGCGCGGGCCTGAATCCCTGGCAACTGACCCTGGAGGGCGAACGCTGGTACGGCCGTGGCACCGCCGACAACAAGGGCCAGCACAGCATCAACCTGACCGCCCTGGAGCAAGTGCTAAAGGCCCGCGACGGGCGCCTGGGCTTCAACCTCAAGCTGCTGTTCGAGATGGGTGAGGAAGCCGGTTCCCCGGGGCTGCGCCAGCTGTGCCAGGAGCAACGCGAACTGTTGCGGGCCGATGTGTTCATCGCCTCCGACGGCCCACGGCTGAATCAGGCCCGGCCGACGCTGTTCCTCGGCTCCCGCGGCTCGGCGCAGTTCCGCCTGGAGGTCAACACCCGGGACAAGGGCCTGCACTCGGGCAACTGGGGCGGGGTGATGAGCAACCCCGGCGTGGTACTGGCCAACGCCCTGGCCAGCCTGGTGGACCAGAACGGCCGCATCCGCTGCCGCGAACTGCTGCCGGCGAACATTCCCGACAACGTGCGCGCCGCCATCGCCGACCTGGAGATCCAGCGCGAGTCCCTGGGCCGCCCTCTGGACGAACACTGGGGCGAACCGGGGCTGACCCTGGGCGAGCGCCTGTTCGCCTGGAACACCCTGGAAATCCTCGCGTTCAGCACCGGCAACCCGCAAAAGCCGGTGAACGCGATTCCGCCCCGGGCCGTGGCCTTCTGCCAATTGCGCTTTGTCCTCGGCACGCCCTGGCAGCAGCTGGAAAGCCTGCTGCGGGCGCACCTGGACCGCGAAGGTTTCAGCCAGGTGGAGATCGTCATGGAGCGCTGCTCCCCGGCCACCCGCCTGGACCCGGACAACCCCTGGGTCAGGTTCGCCAAGACCTCGATTGCAGGTAGCAGTGCGCAGCGCCTGGCGCTGTTGCCGAACCTGGCGGGCACCCTGCCCAACGACATCTTCGCCGAAGTGCTGGGGCTGCCGACCCTGTGGATTCCCCACTCCTACCCCGGCTGCTCGCAGCACGCCCCGGACGAACACCTGCTGCTGCCGGTGATTCGTGAAGGCCTGGAGATCATGACGGCCCTGTTCTGGGACCTGGGGGACCTGCCCCGGACCTGAGGCATCGCTTACCCGGCCCGGCCCTGGCCGGGCACCTGTCGCTCAAAATCCAACAATAAGCAGGAGCGTCCTGTATGACAGCGTTAGCCACCACCTCGACCGCGACCCGGGTCGAACCCAAGGCCCTGTGGAAACCCATAGGCGCCGCCCTGATCGGCAACACCCTGGAGTGGTTCGACCTGTCGATCTACGCCTACTTCGCCCTGACCATCAGCCAGGTGTTCTTTCCCACCGCGGACCCGACCTTCTCCCTGCTGCTGGCCTTCGCCACCTTCGGCATCTCGTTCCTGATCCGCCCCCTGGGCGCGGCGGTACTGGGCTCCTACGCCGACCGCAAGGGCCGCAAGAAGGCCCTGACCCTGTCGATCCTGATCATGCTGACGGGCACCCTGCTGATCGCCATCATGCCCAGCTACGCCACCCTGGGCCTCGCCGCGCCGATCGGCATCCTCCTGGCCCGGCTGCTGCAAGGCTTCTCTGCCGGTGGCGAGTTCGGCACCTCCACCGCCTTCATGCTGGAACACGCGCCGCCGCGCACCCGGCACTTTGTCGCCAGCCTGCAATTCGCCAGCCAGGGCTTTGGCGTGGTCATCGCCTCGACCTTCGGCTACTTCCTGACCAAGCACCTCGATGCCCAGCAGATGCTCGACTGGGGCTGGCGCGTGCCGTTCTTCTTCGGCCTGCTGCTGGGCCCGGTGGGCCTGTACATCCGCCGTACGGTGGACGAGTCGCCGGACTTCAAGGCCAGCGAACCGGGGGAACGCCCTTTGCGCGAAGTGCTGGTGACCCAGAAGACCCTGCTGCTGATCGCCATGGGCACCCTGGTGGTGTCGACCGCCTCGAACTACATGATCCAGTACATGCCGTCCTACGCCGCCACCAGCCTGAACATCGCCCAGTCCTCGGGCTTTTTGGCGACCCTTACCGGCGGCCTGATCCTGACCATCATCACGCCCATCGTCGGCTACCTGTCCGGCCATATCGGTCGCCTGAAAATCATGCTGGCAGCGGCGGTGGTCTATGCCGTGGCGATCCTGCCGGCGTTCTTCTGGCTCAACAGCCGCCCCAGTGCCAGTTCGCTGCTGCTGGTGGTGGCGCTGATGGCCCTGATCAAGGCGGTGTACTTCGCCCCGCTGCCGTCGCTGATGGCGGACATCTTCCCGGTGCGCACCCGGGTCACCGGCATGTCCCTGAGCTACAACCTGGGGGTCACGATCTTCGGCGGTTTTGCACCGGTGATTGCTACCGGATTGATTGCCCTGACCGGCTCACAACTGGCACCGAGTTTCTACCTGATGCTGGCGGCAGCGTTGAGCGTCGTAGCCCTGTTGATGGCGCGCAAAAAACTCGGAATGACCTGAGAGAGGGCCAAGCCAAACGCCGTGTAGGAGCCGGCTGCCGGCGAAAAGGCCCTTGGGCCTTGCAGCGTCTGGACGGGCACCTTCGCTGGCAAGCCAGCTCCTACTGCACCGGCAAGAAATTCATCAGCAGCAGGCTCTGCGCGTAATTGAACCCCACCCGCCGATAGCGCTCATCCAGAATCTGCGTCAGCAAATCCAGGCGCGCGACGATCTTGCCGAACTCCACGGCAAAACTCAGGTTGCTGCCCTCCTCGGAAATCTCGTTGGAGAACAGCAACAGCACCCCATTGGCATCCTGGCGCTGGCTCAGCAGCCAGGTGGCCTTCTCGATATTGCGCGCGGCGTTGCTGATGAACTGCGGGTCGATGGTATCGGTCATGTAGAACTCGGTGCGCCCGCCATGGGCGGT
>Ga0105243_10000883_pt1 | contig 28225 bp, 28 predicted proteins | sample KBSM34metaG_FD_81525 | JGI IMG/M metagenome (GOLD analysis project Ga0105243, IMG submission 81525) | Miscanthus rhizosphere microbial communities from Kellogg Biological Station, Michigan, USA - KBS M3-4 metaG | ecosystem: Host-associated > Plants > Roots > Rhizosphere > Soil | place... | reverse complement strand
GCTCTCGGGCCTGTCGTTCATCGAGTTCGCGGCCGACGAGGCCTCGGCCGCCACGCTCGGCGCGCTGCTCGGGCAGCTGGGCTTTCGCCGTGTCGGGCGCCATCGTTCCAAGGCCGTCACGCTGTACCGCCAGGGTGGCATCCACTTCATCGTCAACGCGCAGCCCGATTCGTTCGCGCGCCAGCGTTTCGAGGCGCACGGCACCTCGGTGTGCGCGCTGGGCGTGCGTTGCGCCGACCCGCTCGCGGCCGTGGGCCGCGCCAGCGCCATGCGCTCGCAGCGCCACGACAGCCCGGTGGGGCCGAACGAGCTGCGCGTGCCGGCCATCGTGGCGCCGGGCGGCAACCTGATCCATTTCGTGCCCGAGGCGCTGGGCGCCAATGGGCTGTACGAGGCCGACTTCATCCTCGAAGACGCGGGGCCCGACGCGCACGATGCCGGCCTCACGCGCATCGACCACGTCGCCCTGGGCCTGGCGCTCGACCAGCTCGACACCTGGGTGCTGTTCACGCGCGCCGTGCTCGGCCTGGAGCCCGGCGAGAGCCTGGAGCTGGCCGACCCCTTCGGCCTGATCCGCAGCCGCGGCGTGGCCAATGCCGACCGCAGCCTGCGCCTGGTGCTGAACGTGTCGCTGAGCCAGCGCACGCGCACCGCGCGCACGCTGAGCGTGACCGGTGGCGGCGCCGTGCACCACATCGCGCTCGACTGCGACGACATCTTCGACACCGTGGCCCGGCTGCGCGCCAACGGCACGCGCTTCGTGCCGATCTCGGACAACTACTACGACGACCTGGCCACGCGCATCGACGTGGCGCCCGAGCTGCTGGCGCGCATGCGCGAAGCGGGCGTGCTGTTCGACCGCTCGGCGGCCGGCGACTACCTGCACATCTACACCGAGAGTTTCGACGGCGGCCTCTTCTTCGAGGTCGCGCAGCGCGTGGGCGGCTACGACGCCTACGGCGCGCTCAACGCACCCGCTCGCATGGCGTCGCAGGCGCAGCAGCCCCAGCAAGACTGATTCACAAGACCGATTTTTCCCCTCGCATCCGACACCTTCGTCACACCACTGGAGACAACCCATGGCCCACCCATCCGCCAAAGAGCCGCAAGGCAAGCACCAGTCGAGGAAAGCCGCCGCCAGCGGCTGGATCGGCTCGGCGCTGGAGTACTACGACTTCTTCATCTACGCCACCGCCGCGGCGCTGATCTTTCCGCAGATCTTCTTTCCCAAGGGTGACCCGACCACGGCCATCATCGCGTCGCTCGCGACCTATGGCGTGGGCTATGTCGCGCGCCCGATCGGCGCCTTCGTGCTCGGCCACTGGGGCGACACGCACGGGCGCAAGCAGGTGCTGGTGCTGTGCATGTTCCTGATGGGCTTCTCGACCGTGGCCGTGGGCCTGCTGCCGACCTACGACCAGGTCGGCCTGCTGGCGCCGGCGCTGCTGGTGTTCCTGCGCCTGGTGCAGGGCTTCGCGGTGGCCGGCGAAATTTCGGGCGCGAGCTCGATGATCCTGGAGCACGCGCCGTTCGGGCGCCGCGGCTTCTTCGCGAGCTTCACCTTGCAGGGCGTGCAGGCCGGCCAGATCCTGGCGGCCGCCGTGTTCCTGCCGCTGGCGCACTACATGCCTGAAGAGTCCTTCAACTCGTGGGGCTGGCGCATTCCGTTCCTGCTGAGCTTCATCGTGATCGTGGCCGGCTACATCATCCGCCGCGAGGTCGACGAGACGCCGGCCTTCGCCGAAGTCGACCAGAAGGGCGAAGTGGCCAAGGCGCCGATCGTCCAGGCGCTGACCGACAGCTGGGGCGACATGCTGCGCGTGATCTGCATGGCGCTGATGAACGTGATTCCCGTGGTCGCCACCGTGTTCGGCGCGGCCTACGCGGTGCAGGCCGCCTACGGCATCGGCTTCCAGAAAGACGTGTACCTGTGGATTCCCGTGCTGGGCAACATCCTGGCCGTGCTGGTGATCCCGTTCGTGGGCAACCTGTCGGACCGCATCGGCCGCAAGCCGCCGATCATCGTGGGCGCCCTGGCTTCGGGCCTGCTGTCGTTCGTGTACCTGTACGCCATCAGCATCAAGAACGTGCCGCTGGCCATCTGCATGTCGCTGCTGATGTGGGGCGTCGTGTACCAGGGCTACAACGCGACCTTCCCGAGCTTCTACCCGGAGCTGTTCCGCACCCGCAACCGCGTGTCGGCCATGGCCATCTCGCAGAACATCGGCACCACCTTCACCGCGCTGCTGCCGGCGCTGTTCGCCGCCGTGGCGCCTCCGGGCTCGACCAACATCTGGTTCACCGTGGGTGCCATCACCTTCGCCGTGACCGTGCTGGCCGCGCTGGCCGCCATGAGCGCCCGCGAGACCTACCGCGTCCACATGCACGACCTGGGCAACCCGAACGCGGTGCCGGTCGACAAGGCCGAGTACGACCGGCTGCGCGAAGAAACGCTGGCCAGCGCCCGCACGGAGCGCGAACGCCGCAAGGCCATGGCCTGAAGACCCCGCGCGCACAAAGGGGTTGTGGCGCCATGAAGAATGGCGCCATGACCGCCCATCTCAAGATCGATTTCGTTTCCGATGTGTCCTGCCCCTGGTGCGCCGTGGGCCTCGGCTCGCTCGAGGCCGCCCTGAAACGGGTGGCGCCGGAGGTCACGGCCGAGCTGCATTTCCAGCCCTTCGAGCTGAACCCGCAGATGCCGCCCGAAGGCCAGGACACCTTCGAGCACCTGAACCAGAAGTACGGTTCCTCGCGCGAGCAGCAGGCCCAGGCCCGCGAGGCGATCCGCCAGCGCGGCGCGGCCGTTGGCTTCGAGTTCAGCGCCGGGGGCCGGCCCCGCGTGTACAACACCTTCAACGCCCACCGCCTGCTGCACTGGGCCGAACTGGAAGACCCGGCCAAGCAGGTGGCGCTGAAGAAGCTGCTGCTGAAGGCCTACTTCACCGACAGCCAGAACCCTTCGGACATTGAAGTGCTGGTGCGCGCAGCGACCGAGGCGGGGCTCGACGCGGCGCGGGCCCGCGAGATTCTGGCCGGCGACGAGTTCGCGCAGGAAACCCGTGAACGCGAGCGCCTGTACACCGACGCCGGCATCCACTCGGTGCCCGCGATCATCATCAACGACCAGCACCTGATCTCCGGCGGCCAGCCGGTCGAGGTGTTCGAGCGTGCGCTGCGGCAGATTGCGGGCGCGGAGCCGAGCTGCACCGCCACGGCCTGACGATGCGGGGGCGCAGGGCCGCGGCCCTGCCGTTTCGTCCTGAAACGAAGCTGACCTTCAGCTTTACCTGAGCGCGGGCCGAGGTTGGTCAACCGCCTACATCGCGCGGCGGTTGATCGGTTCATGATGGACCGCATGCCGTTGTTCCCGAAACTGTACCGCTCGCGCGCGATCGCCGTGGCGCTGGCCGCCGCGCTGTCGCTCACCGCCTGTTCCCCCGGCCTGCTGCGCGCCGAGGGCCCGCCGCTCACGGCGCTGGGCCATGCCGCCGACACGCCCGCCGCGCAGCTGCGCTGGCTCGACCGCGTGAGCTGGGGCGCCAACGCCGGCAGCCAGGCCGAACTGGCGCGCGAGGGCCTGCCGCGCTGGATGGGCCGCCAGCTGCGTCCCGTGCCGCGCCCGCTGCCCGCGGTGGCGCAGGCGCAGATCGACGCCATGGCCATCTCGCGCACGCCGCTCGACCAACTTGTCTTCGCGCTCGAAGTCCGGCGCAAGGCCGCGACCGCACTGTCCAACGACGAAGAAAAGAAGGCTGCACTCGCGGCCTACCAGCAGGAACTCAGTACGCTTGCACGCGAGGCGCAGCAGCGCTTCCTGCTGCGCGCGCTGTACGCGCCGAACCAGCTGCAGGAGCAGATGACCTGGTTCTGGATGAACCACTTCAGCGTCAGCATCCGCAAGGACCTGGTGCGCGCGATGGTCGGCGACTACGAAGAGAACGCCATCCGCCCGCACGCGCTCGGCAAGTTCCGCGACCTGCTGGGCGCCACCGCGCGGCACCCGGCCATGCTGCGCTACCTCGACAACGCGCAGAACGCCGCCAACCGCATCAACGAGAACTACGCACGCGAGCTCATGGAGCTGCACACGCTCGGCGTGGGCGGCGGCTACACGCAGGCCGACGTGCAGGAGCTGGCGCGCGTGCTGACCGGCGTGGGCGTCAGCGTGCAGCCGCCCGACGCGACGCCGCCCGCGGTGCGCCCGGCCGTGCGCGCCGACTACGTGCGCCAGGGCCTGTTCGAGTTCCACCCGAACCGGCACGACTACGGCCCGAAGACCTTCCTGGGCCAGCCCATCCAGGCGCGCGGCCTGGCCGAGACCGACGAGGCGCTCGACCGCCTGGCGCGCGCGCCGGCCACCGCGCGCTTCATCTCGCGCAAGCTCGCCGTGTACTTCGTGGCCGACGAGCCGCCGCCCGCGCTGGTCGATCGCATGGCCGCCACCTTCACGCGCAGCGACGGCGACATCGCCGCCACCTTGCAGACGCTGTTCGAATCGCGCGAGTTCGAGGCCTCGCTGGGCCGCAAGTTCCGCGACCCCGTGCACTACGCGGTGGCGGGCGTGCGGCTGGCCTACGACGAGCGCGTGGTGCTCAACACCACGCCGATGATCGGCTGGATCAACCGCATGGGCGAAACCCCGTACGCCCACGAGACGCCCGACGGCTACCCGCTCAACGAAGCCGCCTGGGCCAGTGCGGGGCAGATGAACACCCGCTTCGAATTTGCGCGCGCCATCGGTACCGGTGGCGCCGTGCTGTTCCGCACCGACGACAAGGCGCCGCTCGAGAAACCGCCGTTTCCACCGCTGGCCGAGTCGCGCGCCGTGCATGTGCTGCAAAGCGGCCTGAGCGCCGATACGCAGCAGGCGCTCGCGCAGGCGAAGAACCCGCCGGAGTGGAACACCTTCCTGCTCGCATCGCCCGAGCTGATGCGGCGTTGAAAGGCTCAGTCATGCAACGCCGACACCTGCTCCAACTCCTCGCCGCTACACCCTTCGCCGGCGCCGCCGCGCGCGTGGTTGCTGCGCCCGCGGCCGAGGGCACCAAGCTGCTCGTGGTGTTCCTGCGTGGCGCCTACGACAGCACCAGCCTGCTGGTGCCCACCGCGAACAGCGACTTCTATTACGCCTCGCGGCCCAACATCGCCATCCCCCGGCCCGGCACGCCCGACGGCGCGTTGCCGCTCGACGGCGGCGACTGGGGCCTGCACCCCGCGCTCGCGCAGAGCGTGCTGCCGCTGTACCAGCGCAAGCAGGCGGCCTTCATCGCCTTCGCCGGCACCGACGACCTCACGCGCAGCCACTTCGAGACGCAGGACGCGATCGAGCTCGGCGTGGCGCCCGACAACGCGCGGCGCGACTATCGCTCGGGCTTTCTCAACCGGCTGGCCGGCGTGCTCGGCGCCGGGCCGCTGGCCGACGTGTCGCCCATCGCCTTCACCGACCAGCTGCCCATCGTGCTGCGCGGCGACGACGCCAAGGCCGCCAACATGGCGCTCGCGGGCGTGGCGCGGCAGGCCCTCGATGCGCGGCAGAGCCAGATCATTGCGTCCATGTACCGCAACACCGCGCTCGCGCAGCCCGTGGCCGAGGGCTTCCAGGTGCGCGACGAGGTGGTGCGGGCCATGCAGGCCGAGATGGACGCCGCCAGCCGCAACGCCATGAGTCCCAAGGGCTTCGAGCAGGTCGCGCGCCGCATGGCGCTCTTGATGCGCGAGCGCTACGACATCGGCTTTGTCGACGTCGGCGGCTGGGACACCCACGTGGGGCAGGGCGCGGCCAAGGGCTACCTGGCCAACCGTTTCGAAGAACTGGGCCGCGGCGTGGCCGGCTTCGCGCAGGAGATGGGCGAGCTTGCCTGGCGCCAGACCGTGGTGGTCGTCGTCAGCGAGTTCGGCCGCACCTTCCGCGAAAACGGCAACCGCGGCACCGACCACGGGCACGGCACCGTGTACTGGGTGCTCGGCGGCGGCCTGGCCGCGCAGGCGGGCGGGCGCGTCGTGGGCGAGCAGCAGCCGCTGACGCAGGCCACGCTGTTCCAGAACCGCGACCACGCGGTGCTCAACGAGTACCGGGCGGTGCTGGGCGGGTTGTTCCAGCGGATGTACGGGCTGTCGCCGGCGCAGGTGGCGCGGGTGTTTGGCGGTGCGGCGGTGAAGGACCTGCGGCTGGTCTGACGGCCCCGAGGGCAACCCTCATTCCCGATCTTTTCCGGACGCGTCGTTCGTTGCCGCTACCGCGCGGCCGCAGGGACAAGCGTCGCCGCATTTACTTGTTTTCGGGGATGGTCCCGGCGCACGGCAATTACAAAAATAGACATTCAGAAACAATTGGGCGCTCCAGCCGGAGAGCGGGTTTCTCCAAAAAGGCGTCGGATGCTTTCCAAGCGAGCAAGTTTTTACGGGCGCTGCAGCGCCATGGCCGGTGTGATCGTGCTGCTGGCGGCCTGTGGCGGTGGTGGGGGAGGCGGCGGTGGGGCGGGGTTCCTGCCGATCGTCGCGCCGGCACAGCCGCAGCCCGAACCGGCGCCTCCCGTGGTCGTGACCCACACGGTCGGTGGCACCGTCACTGGCCTCACCGGCAGCTTGGTGCTCCAGAACAATGCGGGCGACGACCTGAAGCTCACGGCCGATGGCAAGTTCACCTTCACCACCGCGCTCGTCGAAGGCTCGGCCTACGAGGTCAGCGTGCGCACCCAGCCCCTGTGGCAGTTCTGCACCGTCAGCAAGGGCAGCGGCAAGGCGGCGGCCGACGTCGGTGACGTGGCGGTCGCGTGCTCGACGGTGCAGGCGCAGGTGTCCACGTTCGCCGGCTCCGGCACGATCGGCTCGGTCAATGGCAACGGCAGCGCGGCGTCGTTCTATCTCCCGTACAGCGTGGTCCTCGACAAGAGCGGCAGCCTGCTCGTGTCGGACACGGCAACGAACCTGGTGCGAAAGATCTCGCCCGCTGGCGATGTCACGACCTTTGCGGGCGGTGGCAACAACGGCACTTCGCAAGACGGCAACGGCGCGGCAGCCTCGTTCTCGGGCCTGTCCGGTCTTGCGCTGGACGCCACGGGCAATGCCTATGCTGCGGAATTCGGCGGCAACCGCATCCGCAAGATCACGCCGGCGGCCGACGTGACCACGCTCGCGGGCAGTGGCGCCATCGGGTCGCTCGATGGCCACGGCACCTCTGCCACGTTCAAGACCCCTTCATCGGTGGCCACGGACGCCGCCGGCAACATCTACGTGCTCGAATTCATCGGCGCCGTTGTCCGCAAGATCACGCCGGCCGGCGACGTCACCACGCTGGCCGGTTCGGGCACCGCGGGCTTTGCTGACGGCACGGGGACTGCGGCATCCTTCGGGCAGGCCTACGGCATCGCGACCGACGCGGCTGGGAACATCTACGTGGCTGACAGCAGCAACAACCGCATCCGCAAGATCACGCCCGGCGGCGTGGTCACGACGCTGGCGGGCTCGGGCCAGGCCGGGGCGGCCGACGGGGCCGGCAACTCGGCATCTTTCCACCAGCCGGGCGGCCTGGCGGTGGACAGCGACGGCATCATCTACGTGGCCGACACGGGCAACAGCCTGCTGCGCAAGATCACGCCGGCGGGCGTGGTCTCCACGATCGCCGGCCAGCCTGGTGTGCTGGGCGCGCAGAACGGCATCGGCACGGCAGCCACGTTCAAGCAGCCTTATGGGGTGACGGTGGATGCCGCTGGCAATCTGTACGTGGCCGACACCTTCAACAACCTGATCCGCAAGGTCACGCCGGCTCGCGCGCCCTGATCCCGAGGCATCGCGGCAGCGTCGGTGAGGGCAGGGGCCGCCATGCGACGGCCACGCCACCGAGAATCGGGGCATGCCTCACGCCGTCTCCCTCCTTCGCGCCGCGCGCCTGGCGCGCAGCGCCAAGCCTTTTCTTGCCCGTGGCGGTTTCAAGCGCGAGCGCTGTGCGGGCTGCCGCCTGGTGCCCAGCCATTGCATGTGCGCCGTGCGCCCTCCGGTGGCCACGCGCGCGGGGGTGTGCCTGCTCATGGCCGACATCGAGCCGCTCAAGCCCACCAACACGGGGTGGCTGGTGGCCGACGTGGTGGCCGACACCTTTGCCTTCGGCTGGGCCCGCACCGAGACCGATCCCGCGCTGCTGGCGCTGCTGGACGACCCGCAATGGCAGCCCTACGTGGTGTTCCCGGGGCAGTACGCGGCGCCCGAGCGCGTGGTGCTGGGTGTTCCTGCATCGCCTGATGCGGCCGGCGGCGGCAGCGCGAAGCGCCCGCTCTTCATCCTGTTCGATGCGACCTGGGCCGAGGCGCGCAAGATGTTTCGCCGCAGCCCCTACCTCGACCGGCTGCCGGTGCTGAGCCTGCAGCCCGAGCAGATCACGCAATACAAGCTGCGCAACTCCGGCCGCGGCGACCACTTCTGCACCAGCGAGGTGGCGGCGATGTGCATGGACCTGGCCGGCGAGCAGGCCGCGCAGCAGACGCTGGACGCCTACCTGGGCGTGTTCACGCACCACTACCTGTGCGCGAAGAACCAGCAGCCGGTCGCGTGGGACGGCGCCGCGCACCAGCGGCTGCGCGAGGTGGCCGCGCTGCGCAAACAGGCCGCCTGAAGCCGCCTGCGCGGACGATGCCTCAGCGCAGGTCGAACAGCGCCGCCGCGTTGCCCCAGGCGATGCGCTGCGCCACGGCGGGCGGCAGGTCGCCCAGCCAGGTGCGGTAGCCGCGCATGATTTCGTCGTAGGCGCTCCAGCGCTGGTTGACCCAGGTGTCGGAGCCGACCATGAAGCGATCGGGGTGCTTGAGGATCAGCGCGCGCCACTCGGGACACAGGCGTCCGCCCTCGCAGGTCAGGCCGGGGCGGTACGAGAGTTCGCCCATCAGCAGCGGGTAGCGCTCCAGCATCGCCTGCACGCGCTCGACCGGTGTGCCGCCGATGCCGGTGTGGGCCCAGATGAGGCGCAGCGCGCGGCCCTTCGACGGCGCGTTCGCCATCAGCAGGTCGACGGCCACGTCGTCCACGTGCGCGAGCACCGCGAGCTTTTTCTCTTCGGCCAGTGCGATCAGCTTCTTCGCCACGGGGCCGTTGGCGTTGGCGCTCTCGTACAGGTGGAACTCGCCGAGCCCGCGGTAGGGGCCGCTGGCGGTGCCGCGCGCCAGTTCGGCCAGCACCATCTCGTGGATGCTTTCGTCGCGGAACCAGTTGTTGTAGTCGTCGCGGTTGCGGTACAGGCGCACGAAGGGCACCACGGTGACGCCGGCGGCGCGGGTCTCACGCGCGGCGGCCAGGGTCTGCGTGCCGGCGTTGGGCCGCGAGTTCGCGATGATGGCCTTCACCTGGTTGCGCTGCATGCGCGCGAGCGCCTCGGTGGGCGGGAAGGGGCCGGCGGTGCCGTCCCAGGCTTCCTGGTTGTAGTGCAGGTGGGTGTCGAACAGCGGGCCGTCGTAAGGCGCGGCGGCTTGCCCGTGGGCTTGGGGCAGGGCCAGGGCCGCGCAGGCGGCGATGCAGGCAATGAAGCGCATGGGGTTCTCGCGGTGAGGGCCGGGGAGCCGGATTACATCACCACAGATCACCGCATCGGCACAGCCGCGCCCTTGTCGCCGGGCGCGACCTCGAGGCGATCGCGCGGGCCGGCGTCAGCTGCCGGCCGGGTGCGTCGTCGCCTTGCGGCTGCCATCCAGCGAGTACAGCTGCGGGCGGTCTTCCACCGCGACCGCCACTGCCTCGGTGCCGTGCTCCGCGGCGCGCGGTTGCCGGTACAGCTCGTTCTCGAGCCGCCGGGCACGTTCCGCGTACATGCGGGCGAGGGCGCTGTGATGCTCTGCGGCAGCCTGGTGTTCGATGCGTGCCATCTGCGCCTCTTCGAGCAGTGCCGAGGCACGTTTCAAATAGGCCGTGTGGGTGGGCCGAAACAAGAAGTCGAACATGGTTTCACACTCCTTTCCGCTGCAACAACGGTGCAATCATTGTGAACGAATGGCCTCAAAACGCCATCGGTTCCTGTGGCTGCGACGCATCGAAGAAGCGTTCTGTTTCACTTGAGTCAGACAGAATCGGTGGCGAAGAGAGAGGGTTCGATCACCGATGAGCAATGAGGTTCGTTTTTGTCTGGAATACCGGCTCGCCGAAGGCGGGCCCGCGCATGCCGTGCAGACCGCGTGGATGGTCGATTCACCGGCCACGCGTGCGCAGATCGAGGAAATGATTGTCAACGCGCGCGCGATGAATGCCGCGCAGGCGAAGTGGTGGGTGGAGGAGCGCCAGGGCGGCGACGCCCCGCGCTGAACCGACCCGGCGGGCCTCAGTCGCGCATGTTCGCGAACTTCACCAGCGTCGCGTACTTGGCCGTGTCCTCGCGCATGATCTGCCCGAGGTCTTCGTTGCCCGTGGCGGGAATGGAGCCGCCTTCTTCCAGGCGTCGGCGGATCGCCGGGTCGGCCAGGCCGGCCTGCAGCGCCGCGCGCAGGCTCTGCACGATGGGCGCGGGCAGGTCCTTCGGGCCCGCGAGCGCGAACCAGCCGCTCAGCTCGTAGCCTTTCAGCTGCGGATGCTCGCCGAGCGCCGGCACCTGCGGCAGGCCGGGAAAGCGCTTGGCCGACGAGACACCCAGCGGCACGATCCGCCCGCCCTGCAGGAAGGGTGCCGCGGCGGTGGGTGACACGATCGCGAAGTCCAGCGTGCCGCCGACCAGGTCGCTCGTGAGCGGCGCGGTGCCGCGGTAGGGAATGTGCGTGAGGAACAGGCCCGCGCGCTGCTTGATCTGCTCGCCCACGAAGTGCAGCGTCGAGCCCACGCCCGAGCTGCCGTAGCTGTACTTGCCGGGGTTGCGCCTGGCCAGGGCGATGAACTCGTCGAGGTTCTTCACGCCCACCTTCGGACTCGCCACCAGCAGCACGGGCGCGACGGCGAGCAGGCTGACGGGGGTCAGGTCTTTCACCGGGTCGTAGCGCTGTGCGGGGTTCACCAGCACCGTGGCCGCCATCTCGTTGCTGGAGCCGGCCAGCAGCGTGTAGCCGTCGGCCGGGCTGCTCACCGCGCGCTGCGCCGCGACCACGCCCGCGGCGCCGGTCACGTTCTCGACCACCACCGTCGCACCGAGCTTGGCCGACAGGATGTCCGCCGCCACGCGCGCGGCCATGTCGACCGAACCGCCCGGCGCGTAACCGACCAGCAGCTTGATGGGCTTGGCGGGGTAGGTACCCTGCGCGAACGTGGGGGCTGCGGCACAGAAGGCGGCGGCGCCGAGCGCGCTCAGTGCCACGCGGCGCGAAACGAAAGAAGCAAGACGGGTCATCGCGGTTCCAGTACGGGGAAGTGGGAAAAGGAAGAGGCCCGCTCAGGCCTGCGCGGCGAGGAAGCGGCGTACCAGCTGCACCCAGTAGCTGGCCGCGATCGGCAGGATCGCGTCGTTGAAGTCGTAGCCGGGGTTGTGGACCATGCAGCCGCCGGTGCGGTGGTGCTCGCCTTCGCCGTTGCCCACGATCAGGTAGCTGCCGGGGCAGCGCTCGAGCATGAAGGAGAAGTCCTCGCTGCCCGTGAGCGGCGCCAGCGGCGGCAGCAGGCCGTCGTCGCCCAGCCAGTCGCGCGCGACCTGCCGTGCGAAGCGGGTGGATTCCTCGTCGTTCACCAGCGCGGGGTAGCGCCAGTGGTAGTCCACCTCGGCCTTCACGCCGAGCGTGGCCGCCTGCGCCTGCGCCAGTTCGGTGATGCGCTCGCGCAGCATGGCGCGGATCTCGGGACGGTAGGCGCGCACCGTGAGGCGCATCTGCACGCTGTCGGCAATCACGTTGGGCGCGTCGCCGCCGTGGATCGCGCCCACCGACACCACCGCCATCTCGCGCGGGTCGACGTTGCGCGACACGATGGTCTGCAGCGCCACGACGATGTGTGCCGCCGCCACCACCGGGTCGGCCGACAGGTGCGGCGCCGAGCCGTGTCCGCCGCGCCCCGTCACCGTGATCGTGACCGAGTCGGACGAGGCCATGAACGAGCCTTCCTTGAAGCCGAACTTGCCGGCCGGAAAGCCGGGCATGTTGTGCAGCGCGAAGATGGCGTCGCAGGGAAAGCGCTCGAACAGACCTTCTTCCACCATGCGGCGCCCGCCGCCCAGGCCTTCCTCGGCCGGCTGGAAGATCAGATGCAGCGTGCCGTCGAAGTTGCGCTCCTGCGCGATGACGCGCGCGGCGGCCAGCAGGATGCTGGTGTGGCCGTCGTGACCGCAGGCGTGCATCTTGCCGGGCACCTGGCTGGCGTAGGGCAGGCCGGTCGCTTCCTGGATCGGCAGCGCGTCCATGTCGGCGCGCAGGCCCAGGCGCCGCGTGCCCGTGCCGCATTGCAGCGTGGCGACCACGCCGGTGCCGGCCACGCCGCGGTGCACTTCGTAGCCCCAGTCGGCCAGGCGCGTGGCCACCAGTTCGCTCGTGACGTGCTCTTCGTAGGCCAGTTCGGGGTGCGCGTGGATCCGGTGGCGCAGGCCGACCATCTCGGGCGCGACCTCGCGCACGGCGGGCAGCACGCTCTCGAGTGCGGCGGCGTTGTCGACGGTGTAGGTCGTCATGGGGGAATCTGTCTCCTTGCTGTCTTGCTGCGAGTCTAGGAATTCGCTGCCAGCCGGGGCAGACAGGCGCCGCCATGCGGGGGCGGGCGCAGCCTGTCGCTGCGGACGGCTGCGGATAATCGGCCGCCATGAAGCTGCACCAGCTCCGCTATCTCGCCGCCGTCGCCTCCGAAGGCAGCATCCGCGCTGCCGCGCGGGCACTGGGCGTCACCCAGGCCACGGTCACGCAGGGCCTGCGCGAACTGGAGGCGCATGCGCAGGTGGCGCTGTTCACGCGCCACGGCGGCGGCATCGCCTTCACACCGGCCGGGCTGGAGCTGCTGGAGCATGCGCAGCGCGTGCTGGCCCAGCTGCGCCAGGCCGAAGACACGCTCTCACGCCACCGCGACACCGGCGCGCAGCAGCGCCTGACCGTGGCCATCACGCCCTGGATCACGCAGACCCTGCTGCCGCGCGTGGTGTCGCTGTTCCGCGAAGAGCTGCCGCACGTGCAGCTCGAGATGTTCGACGGCCTGTCGGCGCTCAGCTACCCGCGGCTGCGCGAAGGCAGCCTGGACCTGCTGATCGGCCGCATCGGCCCCGACGAGGCCATGCAGGGGCTGCAGGCGCAGCCGCTGTTCCGCTACGACATGACGGTGGTGGCGCGCCGCGGCCATCCGCGGGCCGGCGCGCAGTCGATGGCCGAGCTGCTGCAGGACGACTGGGTGCTCAACTTCACGCCGGGTGAGGGCGCGAGCTTTCTGGACAACCTGTTCCGCCAGCACGGCCTGGCCGCGCCCGTGCAGCGCATCCAGCTGGCGCATTCGCCGTCGATGATGCTGGGCCTCGTGCGCAAGACCGACATGCTCACCTTCTGCCCCTGGCCGCTGGTGGAAACCGAGAGCCTGCGCCATGCGCTCGTGACCTTGCAGCTGCGCGAGCGCTTCCACAGCAACGTGGTGGGCATCGTGCGCCGCGCGCAGGAGGCGCCGTCGCACGCGGCGGCGCGTTTCATTGCGCACTTCCTGGCGCAGCTGCCGGTGTGGCAGGCCTCGGACGATCCGGAGCTGCGGCGGGTGCTGCACTCGGTGGATTTCATCGAGGCGGCGCCGGACACCCCGTTGCCTCACCCGTGATAGTCGCTCCACGACATGCGCACCATGCCCGGTGGCGTGGGCGCGCCGGCTGAGGCCAGCGTCACCGGCGGGTCGTCGTCCAAGCGGCTTTTGGCGCGCGAGTCCCAGTCGTCGAGAAAGACCTGCTGGTAGTACTGCGCCACCTCTTCGTTGTGGATGATCAGCCCGGCGTCGCGGTTGCGCAGCACGCCGTCGCCCGACCAGTTGGTGCTGCTCACCAGCACCGCCTGGCCGTCCACGATGATGCCCTTGTTGTGGATGCTGCCCTGGACGCGGAACACGTCCTGGTTGCAGCCCGCCTCGACCAGCTTGCGGATGTTGTCGGCCGCGCTGGTGCTGCCCAGGATGATGCGCAGGTCGAGGTCCGGCTCGGTGCTGCGCTGTGCCAGCTTGCGCAGCAGCGCGCGAAAGTCGGCGTCCTTGTCGGCATCGCTCCAGGTGATGTAGGCGAACTGCAGGTACAGCGAGGTCTGCGCGCTGTCGATGAGCGCGTTGATGTGCGGCAGGTAGTTGTCCGGCGTGAGCACGGGCTGGACTTTCACCGTGGTCTTCACCGCCGGCAGCCGCGCAGGCTCGACGGGCACCACCGGCCCCGCGAAGGCCACGGCCTGCTCCAGCAGGTGGTCCAGCGGCACGAACACGTCGGGCAACGTGAGCTTGGGCGCCACGTCCAGCGCCGCGTCGGCCGCGCCGTCGGCTTCTTCCTTCTCGGAGGCCTTGAGGTCGTGCAGGATGTATTTCTCGAACACCTTCGAGAGCGCGGCGTCGCTGCAGATCACGTGCCATTCGCGGTTGCCCTTGCTGAACATGCCCTTGGCCTGCGCGGGCGTGGCCACGGGGTCGATGTCGGGCTGGCTGCGCTTGCTCCAGTTGCCGCTGGAGAGCCAGAAGGCCTTGTGGTCGCGCACCGCCACTTTCTCGTGGTACGCGCTGGCGAAGCGGCGGCCCTTGCCGCACTGCACGAGCCAGCCGGTGAAGTCGGCCTCCTGCTGCAGCTTGCGCAGCTTCTTGCGGATGACCTGCTCTTCTTGCGTCATGCCGTCGTCCCAGCTCAGCGCCGCCGCGATGCCGCCGTTGCGCACGAGGTCGATGAAGACCTGCGCGATGTGGTCGGCGTTGAAGTCGTACATCGCCACCGAGAGCGAACGCGTGGTGCCTTCGAGAAAGGGCCGCAGCACCGGCCACCCCGCATCGGGGCCGACGTGGCACAGGAAGGGCTGCTTCACGTTGTAGACCTTGTCGATGGGCTGGCCCGCAGGCGGCTTGTAGACGAGGCCGACGGCGGCTTCGGCGAGCGCGTTCACCGTGTCCTCGAAGTCCGCACTGGCGGCCAGCTGCCGCGCCGGGTCGGCCTGCATCACGCAGACGCGGTACGGGCCGAGCTGCCGGGGCGCGCGCTCGGCCACGGGCACCTCCGACAACGGGCGCTTGCGGTCGACCAGCACGATCACGGCGGGCTCGCGCAGGAACCGGCCATCGACCAGCGGAAAGCCCGGCTCCGCCGCCACGTAGCCGGGCAGGGCGGCCAGCTGCGCCTGGTGGGTGGCGATCACCGACCGGACCGCCGCGCGCGCGGCATCGTCGAGCACTTTCATGGGTGTTCCTTGGGAGGGGTTGTGGGGCACGCGTGTGCGCGCGCCTGCCGGCATGGCATGCGCGAAGGCAGCGACCCGGGTGGGTCGCTTGTCAGGGGAATCAGGAGATGTTGGGCAGCCGGCGCGACAGCTCGACCGACTCGACGGCCGGGTCGGCTTCGAGCTGCTGGAGCTTGTCGAGCGGAATCTCCGCCGAGAACAGGCCCGGCGAGATGTCGGCGCGCGCGGCGATGTAGTCCGGGCGCTCGGCGCCCTCGCACAGCTTGACCAGCACGACGACGCGCTCGCCCGACACCGGCGCGGGGGCGGCCGAGAAGTCGAGTTTCTTGAGCGAACGCAAATCGATGGGCATGAGAGGGCAGATGGGGGCGGGAACACAGATTACACCCCCCGCTCGGGTTCGGCACAACCGCACCGGGCGTGGGGGTCATGGCTGAGTCGTCAGATCGCGCCGCTGCCGGCGCGGCCGTCGCCGCGCTGCGGGTCCCAGCCGGCCGGCCCGCCGCCGGGCTTGACGCCCGCCTTCAGCCTGGCGCGGATGTCGGCGATGGTCAGCTTCTTTCCAGCTTTGTGGGCCTTGGCCAGCATCAGCGCGACCAGCCCCGTCACCGCCGGCGCCGCCATGCTGGTGCCCGACTTCTTCACCATGCCGTCCTTCGTGCGCGACTGCGCGGCCTTCACCTGCACGCCGGGGGCGCTGACCTCGGGCTTGGGCCGGCCGTCGCGCGTCGGGCCCGCGCTCGAGAAGCTGGCGGCGGGCTCGCCCGTCTTGCGGGCGTCGTAGGCGCCGACCACGATCGACAGCTTGCCCGTCGACAGCGAGCCCAGCAGGTGCGACTTCACCGGCTGGCCGAAGTACGACTGGCCGCTGTCCAGGCGTTCGAGCCACGCGTGGAACGGCACGTCGTCGGCGGCCAGGGCGTGCAGCCGCACCTTGAACTCGCCGTCGGGCCAGTTGGGTGCGAGCCAGATGCCGATCACGTTGTCCTTGTTGTTCGGGTCGGTGATGCGGCTGCTGAGGAACGCGGCGATCTCGCCGTTGCCCGCACCGAGCGGAAAGTTTTCGCCCGGCGCCACGCTCGCGAGCACCTGGCCGTCGGGGCCCAGCAGCTCGGCGCGCAGGCGCTGGCTGCCGCCGTACCAGAGCTCGAACTCGCCGCCCTTGCCGTTGACCAGGGTCCACGACACATCGAGGTGCCCGTTGCCGGGTACGGTGCCCGCCGTGTGCGTGTTGTCTTCCTGCGAATTGCCGGCCGCCAGCACGATCGCGCGGTTGGGCTTTTGCGACACGAGCGCGTCGAAGCCCTGCTCGACCAGCGAGGTGCCGTCGTGCGGGCCGCCGTTCGTGCCCAGGCTCAGGTTGACGACGCAGGGCCTGTCGCCCGCGCGGTCGAAGATGAACTTCACGGCTTCGAGCATCTGCACCGAATCGCCGAAGGAGCTGAACACGGCGTTGTGGCCGGTCCAGGCGATGTCGCGGGCCGACATCTCGACGAAGATCAGGTCGGCCTTCGGCGCCACGCCAGGTTGCAGCGAACCCCGGCCGTTGCCACCGGCGATGTCCATCACATGCGTGCCATGCGAGCCGGGACTTCCCGGCATGCCCGCGCCGGGGTCGTAGCCCAGCGCCTTGTACGGGTCGGCCTTCTTCAGCGCCTTGTCGATGTCCGCCGCCTCGAAGAGCCGGCCATAGCCGTAGGGGCTGTTGGCCTTGGCCGGCGCGCCTTGCTGCCACAGGGCCAGCAGGCGCGTCTTGCCGTTGGCCTTCAGGAAGTTCTGGTGCGCGAAGTCGCCGCCCGAATCGACCACGCCGATCACCACGCCGCTGCCGCCGCCCGTGCCGGCGAGCGCGGGGCTGTCGGCCTGCACGCCCATCGACGCGATGGTGTTGTTCAGCGCCGGCAGCACCGGCTGCGAGGCCTTCATGCTGAGCACGGCCGGATGCTGGCGGATGGCCTCGGCCTTGCCGAGCGGAATGCGGCCCGTGACGAGCACCGTGCCATCGTCGGCGGTGCCGATGTCGGAGCCCGCATCGACGTCGGGAATGTCGGCCCACTCGGCATGGCTGGTGACGCGCGCCACCACCGGCACCGAGTCGCCGTCGGCGGACGAGATGGGCATGCTCTGCTTGCCCGCGCGGCGGTTCATCACCGCCAGCTGCAGGCGCGGGTCCATCGAGGTCTCGACGTCCATCGGCAGGCGCTGGAGTTGCGCGAGCCCGAAGGTCGACACCGGCGAGAGCCGCGTGCACAGCGCGTCGGCCGTGCCGGCGAGCGCGGCGGTGAGGGCGGGGGAGGCTTCGCCCGGCAGGTGGCCTGCGGCGGGTGCATCGGCGTGGGCCGACTGCGCCACCATCGCGGCGGCCATCTCGGGCGGAAGATCGACCCAGCTGTTGAGCAGCTTGATCTGCCCCGTCACGTGCAGCCGCACGCTGCCCGACGACAGCGCCGGCGTCAGCACCCCGTGCGGCATCCTGGGGACTTTCGTATCAGCGGGCGTTTGCTTCTTCGCGGCGACGCGCTTCTTGGCTGGGGCCATCGGTCGGATCTCCTTGCGCAGGGGGGCGGGTGGGTACCGCGAGGTGTAGCAGATTGCCGTGTCATCTGTCACCCCGGCTGGGCAAGGAGGGCGGTCAGAATCGCCGCATGAAAGTGGTGTTCAAGCTTCTGTTCGCGTACCTGGTGGCGAGCCTGCTGTCGACGGCTGTTGCGCTGGTTCTTTTTCCGCTGCACGCGCATGTGCCTGCGGTGGTGGTGCTGCTCGCGTTTCCGCTGGTGCCGTGGACCTTGCTTGGCAACCTCGCGAGCGAGGGCTTCAGGGCCCGGGAGGTGGGGCCGCTGTTGGTGTTCGTGCTGGCGTTCGGCGGCGTGGCCTGGCTGATGTTGCGCGCGTCATCGAAGGCCGCGCAGCGATAGCAACGCCGGGCTCACTTCGCGCCGATCTCGAAGACATCGCCGTTCGTCGGCGTCGCGTTCTCGTGGTAGATGTCGTAGAGGTATTGCGCGAGGTCGGCCGGCGCCACGTCCGGAGGAATTGCGAGCTGGGCGAGGCCCAGTTTTCCGTCGGCACCGACCCAGTGGCTGCGCCAGCGGGCATCGGTCATTTCGACGCGCAGGGTACGGCCGAACACGTTGAAGAGGTGGCGCATCGTCTGGGCTCCGGGCATGCACGAAAAGAGATGAGGGGACAGCCACTGTAGCGCCCTCGTCGTATGCACAATGGGCCGAATCGCCCGTCACATCCACTTCAGAGTCCGCATGGCAGACCTCAACGTACGCAAGACCTACGAAGCGGCCGTGGCCGAGCTGGGGCCTGCCGCTGCGCGGATGCTGGCCGACGGTGTGAGTGAAGAACAGGTGGCGCGCTGGATCTTCGCGCAGCGGGACGACCTCAAGCTGCACTACCGCGCGCTGACGCCCTCGCACGAGCTGCAGGCCCTCGAAGCCAGGTCGCACAGCCGCTACGGCAACACGCTGGGCCCGTCGATCGAGCAACTGCGCAGCGCGGGCAAGTCGTGGCGGGACATCATCGATTCGGCGGCGCGGCCGGGGAACCACTACCGGCAGGGCGATTGATCGCTACTCGGCGCTGCGCCAGCGGCCCGAGCTCGCGCAGACCTCGGCCGGTTCGCCGTTCACCCAAACCTGTTCTTCGCCGAGCCGCGACGCGGTGACCGGATCGACATCGAAGCCGACGCCGAGCAGGCGCGCCACCTGCGCGTCTTCGATCGACAGCTCCCAGGTCAGGAACAGCTGCGTGCGATCGAGCGAAGACGGGAAGTCGGCCGCATCGAAACCGTGGTCGCTGCCGCGCGGCACGACGGCGTGGGGCTGGCCGGTGTCGAACAGCAGGGCCGTGCCCCGGGTGAGCGGAATGCGGTGGCCCGTGACGGGGAAGTGCACGTCCAGGCCCTTGTCCTCGCTGAGGAACAGGTTGCAGAAGGCCGCGCCGCCGTACTGCGCACCGTCGTGGTGGTAGCGCGCGCCGCGGCAGGCCATCAGGGCGACGTCGCTGGCGGGCAGCAAAGATGCGGGCAGGCCCAGCGTGCCGAGCCAGCCGGACATCGCCTGCACGCACCGCGCGTAGTCGGGCCAGCGCGTGCGCGCGCGGGCCAGCGGCATCGGCTCCACATCACCGGGTTCGAGCGGCACGTTCGTGGCGATCTCCCGCTGCCAGTCGGCCACGAGGCGCGCCGGGGACTTGGGCACGTCGAGCAGGGCCGCGTGCACGATGCCGCTCACGCTGCGGCTGCGCAGCGTGTCGCCGTGCCAGAAATAGGAGGTCAGCAGGTCGTGCATGCGGGGGCTTTCAAGGCACGGAGGGTACACGCGGCGCGGCGCCGGGCACCAGGGAGCGACGGCCGATGCGGCATACTCCCACCCCCTCCCAACTCGCCAGAATTCCGCTGAATGGACAAGGAAGTCGACCCCTCCGTGCTCGCCGCCATCGATGAGATGCGGCTCTCCGGACCGCGCCTCACGCCGGTCGAAATCGTCGCCAAGATGGGGGTGTTCGACGCACGCGACAAGCCGTTCGAGCACGCCTGGCTCGCCACCGGCGACAACGTCATCGCCACCATCTGGGGCGAGTACGTGAGCGTGGCGGCCGGTGGCCGCTGGTTCTACCTGGAATCGCTCGACGCCCAGCGCCGCCCCGGCGGCGGCGTGCGCAGCGCCCAGCAGGCGCAGCGTGCCAAGGACCGCCTGGCCCTGCTCAAGCGCACCTTCGACGCCGGCCAGGGCTTCCGCGCCGTGCTGCAGACCAACCGCGTCGCCATTGCCGAGCTCGAAAGCAACAAGAGCGCCAAGGTATCGACCCGCGTGCGCGACGACGCCGAATGGCACGTCGCGAGCTGGGAACCCGAGCAACAGCTCGCCGTGCTGGTGCGCGGCGCGCGCGGCTGGGTGCCGACCGAGGCCGACATCACGGCCGCCAAGGCCCGTGGCGGCGTGCCGGCGGCCGACGATGCCGACGCGGCTCCGGCCGGCCCGACCACGACGGACGCCGTGCAAGCCGCCGCCATGGCCTATGTCATGGGCCACTTCAAGGGCTATGGCTACAACGCGGAAGACGTCACCAGCAAGGCGCTGGGCTACGACATCGAGGTGTCGAACGCCAAGGGCGCGATGCTGCTCAAGGTGGTCGTGAAGGGCACCGCCCCGGCGCTGCCGACCTTCGCGCTCACGCCCGAGGAAAGCCTGTGCGCCGTGCGCGAGCCGCTGTGGCGCCTGCTGGTGGTGGCCGACGCGGGCAGCGCGACGGCAGCGCACAAGATCTACAAGCCGACCGAAGTGGACCAGGCGCCGGGCTTCCAGCGCAAGGCCTGACGGGCCTCCCGGGCAACGCCGCGGCCGCACCGGCGCGCCGCGGGCGTTTCCAAATTCTTACAACTGAGCCCCCGGAAACCCGTCGTTTCCAACGGTAAAGTTCCGCCGTCCGGCGCGAACAGTTCGTGCCTTCGCCCCCTCTGTTCGCCCCCCTTCATGTCCAACCTCATCGTGCACGGCGGTACGCCCCTTCGCGGCCGCATCATTCCCTCCGCCAACAAGAACGCGGTGCTGCCGGTGCTGTGCGCCACCTTGCTCACCGGCGAGCCGCTGCGGCTGCACGGGGTGCCCGACATCACCGACGTGCGCAAGATCCTCGACATCTTCCGCACGCTGGGCAGCGAGGTCCGCATGGACCACGAGAGCGGCACGCTCGAACTGCACCACCGCGCCACCACCTTCGATGCGGCGCTCCACCGCCTGCCCGAGGAGATGCGCTCGTCGATCATGCTGGTGCCGCCGCTGCTGGCGCGCTTCGGCGTGGCGCGGCTGGAAGACAACGTCAAGGGCTGCACGCTGGGCGTGCGCGAGATCGATCCGCACGTGGAGGTGTTCCAGCGCTTCGGCGGCCAGGTGGAGCGCACCGAGGGCTCGCTGCTGGTGTATGCGCCCGGCCGGCTCACGCCCACCGACCACTGGCTGGACTACGCCTCGGTGACGACCACCGAGAACTTCGTGCTGTGCGCGGCCGCCGCGGACGGTGTCTCGACGCTCACCAACGCGGCCTCGGAGCCGCACGTGCAGGAGTTCTGCCGCTTCATGGCCATGATCGGCGTGCGCATCGAGGGCATGGGCACGTCGCGGCTCACGGTGCATGGCGGTGGCGCGCTGGGCGGCGGCGAGTTCCGCTTCGACGAAGACTTCCACGAGATCACCACCTTCCTGGCGCTGGGCGCGATCACCGGTGGCGACGTCGTGGTGCGCAACAGCGCGCCGGGCAACTTTCCGCTCATCGACCGCACCTTTGCCAAGTTCGGCGTGCAGATCGAGCATGCCGACGGCTGGTCGCGCGCCATCCGCAGCGGCCCGCTGAAGGTGCAGACGCCATTCACCAGCAACGTGCTCACCAAGGTGGAGGCCGCGCCGTGGCCGTACTTCCCGGTCGACCTGCTGCCGATCTTCATTGCGCTGGGCGTGCGTGCGCAGGGCAACGCGATGTTCTGGAACAAGGTGTACGACGGTGCGCTGGGCTGGACCGGCGAGCTGTCCAAGTTCGGCGCGCACGTGTTCTCGTCCGACCCGCACCGGCTCATCACCTTCGGCGGCCACGCGCTCACACCGGCGGTGGTCGAGAGTCCCTACATCATCCGCGTGGCGATCGCGCTGTTCATGGTGGCCGCGAGCATCGAGGGCAAGTCCGAGATCCGCAACGCCACGCCGATCCGGCGCGCCCATCCGCGCTTCGTGGAAAACCTGCGCAGCCTGGGCGTGCAGGTGGAGTGGACCAGCGAGGAGTGAAGCGGCCGTGATCGTTTCCGTCTCGCACAGGGCCAAGTGGCTGCTGATGCAGCTCGGGCAGCTGGTGCTGATGGTCGGCCTGACCTCGCTGGTGTTCAACTACGCCTACCGCTTCCTGGTCGACCGCACGATCAACACGCCGCTGTTCTATGCGGTGACGCTGCTGCTGGCGCTCGTGGTCATCGTCGCGGTGCGGCGCGACTACCTGTTCGTGTCGCGCTACGAGTTCACGCCCGAGGCCATCGTCGTGCGCACGGCACTCGGTGCCTCCAAGCGCTTCGAGACGCAAGATTTCAAGTTCGTGCCCAGCCTGCACAAGACGATCAACCTGCCGGAGCCGAAGGCCTCGCTGTCCTTCGATGTGCAGAACCGCCAGACGGGCCACCGCGCCCGCAACTACACCTGGACCGGCTTTGCGGTGGACGACTTCCGCGCGGTGTGCCGCCTGTACGGCTACCAGGACGACACCGATTTCAAGCTGAAGGACTTCGGCAAGGCGCGCTGAGCCGGCGGGCGGCTGCGCCCGCGATGACCCCGCAGCCACAGCGCCCACCGGCTTCGCCGGAGAATGCCGTGCATTCGACACACGGACACAGGAGCGCACCCCGAATGACGACGTTGCAACAGATCCTCGGCACCGAGCTTCCATTGATCCAGGCGCCGATGGCCGGCGCGCAGGCCAGCGCGATGGCGATCGCGGTGTGCAACGAAGGCGCGCTGGGATCGCTGCCGTGCGCGATGCTCGGCCCCGACGCGATGCGCAGCGAACTCGCGGCGATCCGCGCGGGCACCGACAAGCCCTTCAACGTCAATTTCTTCGCCCACACCCCGCCCACGCCGGACGAGGCACGCGAGGCCGCCTGGCGCGCCGCGCTGGGGCCGTACTACGCCGAGTTCGGCATCGACCCCGCGGGCATCCCGACCGGCCCCGGGCGCAACCCCTTCAGCGCCGAGGTGGCCGACCTGCTGGCCGAGTTCAAGCCGCCGGTGGTGAGCTTCCATTTCGGGCTGCCGCCCGAGCCGCTGCTGGCCAAGGTGCGCGGCTGGGGCGCGAAGGTGCTGGCCTCGGCCACCACGGTGGAAGAGGCGTTGTGGCTCGAGGCGAAGGGCGTTGATGCGGTGATCGCGCAGGGGCTCGAGGCCGGCGGGCACCGTGGCCATTTCCTGTCGCACGACCTCACGAAGCAGCTGGGCACCTTCGCGCTGCTGCCGCAGCTGGTGCGCGCATTGAAGGTGCCGGTGATCGCGGCCGGCGGCATCGCGGATGCCGACGGCGTGGCCGCGGCCATGGCGCTGGGCGCGGCCGGCGTGCAGGTCGGCACGGCCTACCTGCTGACGCCCGAGGCCATGACCAGCGCGCTGCACCGCGCGGCGCTGAAGAGCGAGGCCGCGCGCCACACGGCGCTCACCAACCTGTTCACCGGCCGACCCGCGCGCGGCATCGTCAACCGCGTGATGCGCGAGCTGGGCCCCATCGGCCCGGCGCCGGAATTTCCGCTCGCCACCTCGGGCATCGCGCCGCTGCGCGCCAAAGCCGAGGCGCAGGGCAGCGGCGATTTTTCTCCGCTGTGGTCGGGGCAGAACGCCACCGGCTGCCGCGAGGTGTCCTCGGCCGAGGTCACGCGGGCGCTGGCCAAGGGCTTTCGCTGAGCCGCGCCGTCCATCACTTTTTTCGAGCCCTTCCGACCCATGACATCGCTCCATCTGCCCCTGCAGTTCCTGCACCACCCCGCACCCTCGGGCGGCCCTGAACCCTGGCTGCTCGTGCTCATGCACGGCGTGGGCAGCAACGAGCAGGACCTGTTCGGTCTGGCGCGCATGATGCCGCCGCAGTTCCACGTGCTGAGCCTGCGCGCGCCGTACGTGCTGTCGCCCGGTTCCTACGCGTGGTTCGAGTTCCAGGTGCTGGCCGACGGCGGGCGCCGCATCGACGAAGAACAGGAGCGCGAAAGCCGCTTCCTCATCGGCGAGATGGTCACGTCGGCGTCGCAGCAGCTGGGCATTCCGCCCGAGCGCGTGGTGGTCGGCGGCTTCAGCCAGGGCGGGATCATGTCGCTGTCGCTGCTGCTCACGCAGCCCGAGAAGCTGCGCGCCGCGCTGGTGTGGCACAGCCGGCTGTTGCCCGAGGTGGTGCCGCACATCGCGCCGCCCGAGGCCTTCGCGGGCAAGGCGCTGTGGGTGAGCCACGGCAGCGCCGACAACGTGATTCCGCCGAGCGCCGCACAGGCCACGCGCGAGCTGGCGCGCGGGCTGCCGCTGGCGCTGTCGGGCTCGGACTTTCCGGGCGCGCACGAGATCCGCCCGGCCGAGCTGCAGGGCACGCTGGCGTGGCTGCAGGCGCTCAGCGCGCCAACAGCCGCGCTGTGACCATCGCTTCCATCTCGTCAACCCACGCGTCGTCGATGGTGTCGGGCTGCACCAGCAGCCGGTAGCGGCGCCCGCCCCAGGCGGCGGTGAGCAGCGCCTGCACAGTGGCGGGCGATGGCGGCGGCTGCAGGTCGTGGCAGGCGGCGAAGGCCTGCGTCCAGCGCGCGAGCAGCTCGTCGTACACGCGCCGGTGGTGCTTGGGCTCGGCCACGCGGTGTTCGAGCATCAGCATCTCGTGGTCGAAGGCGGGCAAGCCGTCGGTGCGCGTGTCGCAGGTGAGGCGCACGAGGCGTTCGACGCGTTCGCGCCAGTCGATGCCTGAAGGCGCGATCACGTCCGCGTCGAGCCGCGTGAGCAGCGCCTCGACGCAGTGGCGCACATAGCCCGAGAGCAGGGCTTCCTTGTCGGGAAAGTAGTCGTAGAAGGTGCCGACCGCGATGCCGGTTTCGAGCGCCACGGCGCGCGTGGTCACGCCTTCCCAGCCCTGCGCGCGCCAAATCCGAACAAAGGCGTCGTAGATGGCCTGCACAGTGAACTTGCCGCGCGCCTGCGTGGGGCGTTTCAGGGGCTTGGAGCGGGGTGCGGCGGGCATGGACCGGGTTTCCGAACCCGCGGCGAAGCGGGCCGTCCTACAGTTTGCGAATGAACAACGCATTCACTTTAACCCGCCTCGAAACGCGCAAGAACGCGCTCGGGACCACCCGCATCGTCACCTCGGAAGACGCCGGCAGTTTGCAGCCGGGCGAGGTGCTGATGCAGATCGAGCGCTTCTCGCTCACCACCAACAACATCACCTACGCGGCCTTCGGCGATGCGGTGATGAAGTACTGGCAGTTCTTTCCGACCGGCGACGCCGACTGGGGCCACATGCCGGCCTGGGGCTTTGCCGACGTGGTGGCGTCGAATGTCGAAGGCGTGGCCGTGGGCGAGCGCTTCTACGGCTACTTTCCCATTGCGAGCCACCTGCGCATGCAGCCGGTGCGCGTGACGCCGCGCGGCTTCTACGACGGTGCGGCGCACCGCAGCGAACTGGTGTCGGCCTACAACCAGTACATGCGCTGCAGCCACGACGCGGGCTACGTCGCCGCGCTGGAGGACTACCAGATGCTGGTGCGCCCGCTGTTCATCACCTCGTTCATGCTGGCCGACTTCCTGGAGGACAACGGGTTCTTCGGCGCGACGCAGGTGGTGGTGTCGAGCGCGTCGAGCAAGACGGCGTTCGGCACGGCCTTCTGCCTGGGCCGCCGCGAGGGCCTGCAGCTGATTGCGGCCACGTCGGAGGGCAACCGCGCCTTCGTCGAGGCGCTGGGCTGCTACGACCGCACGGTGGCCTACGGCGAGATCGCCACGCTCGCGGCCGACGTGCCCACGCTGTACGTCGACTTCGCGGGCCACGACGACCTGCGCGCCACCGTGCACCACCACTTCGGTGAATCGCTGGTGTACGACTGCTATGCGGGCTCGGCGCAGAAGACCGAATTCCTCGGCGACACCAGCGCGCTGCCCGGCCCCACGCCCAAGCTCTACTTCGCGCCCGTGCAGATCCGCAAGCGCAACGCCGACTGGGGCCCGCAGGAGGTCAACCGCCGCTTCAACGACGCGCAGGGCCGCTTCATCGCCGAGCTCAGCCGCCCGGGCAACCGCTGGATGACGCTGGCGCAGGGCCGCGGCTTCGCGCATGCGCAGGCCGTGATCGCCGACCTGCACGCGGGCCGCGTCGATCCGCGCGAGGCGCACGTGGTGCGCATCGGCGGCGAGTGACAGCGTGAGCGACTGAACTTCGGCGCGGGTGGGGCGTCACAGGGGGTTACGAGAACGTGGCGATCGTGCGGGCCGTGCAGGCCATCCTGGTGCACCATTGCCTTTCGTCTCCCCACTGCCATCTCGCAAAAGGAAACCGCCCATGTCCGACGCCGACTCCCCCCGCGACACCCCCGAATTCCGACCCCGCAAGGAAGCGCCGATGGGCACCATCGTCGGCCTGGCGCTGGTCGTGCTGGTGGCGGCTTATTTCGGCTGGCGCTGGTACCAGCAGCAGCAACTGGCGCCGTTGCCGACCGCGCCCGTGGCCGTCGCCCCGAACGACGGGCCCCCCGAGCCGCCCAAGGTTGAAGAGCCGAAGGGCCCGCAGAACCCGGTCGAGGCGCTGGCCCCGCCCGATGCCGCGTTGCCCGCGCTGGCCAGTTCCGATGCGCGCGTGATGAAGGCGCTCACCGAGCTGCTGGGCGGCAAGGCCGTCGCGGCCTACCTGCAGTCCGACGGCGTGGTGCGGCGCTTCGTCGCCACCGTCGACAACCTGCCGCGCGAGCAGGCACCCGCCAGCAAGTGGCCGGTGCAGCCCGCGCCGCAGCGCTTCATCACCGAGGGGCCGCAGCAGGGCGGCGTGCAGACCATCGCGGCGAACAACGCCGCGCGCTACAACGGCATCGTGATGCTGGCCGGGGCTGTCGATCCGGCCAAGGCGGCGGCGGTGTATGCGCGGCTGTACCCGCTGTTCCAGCAGGCGTACGAAGAGCTGGGCTATCCGGGCCGCTACTTCAACGACCGCTTCATTGCCGTGATCGACCACCTGCTGCAAGCGCCCGAACCCACGGGGCCGGTGCAGGTGAAGCTGGTCGAGGTGAAGGGCGACATTCCCTCGCAGCGGCCCTGGGTGCGCTACGAGTACGCCGATCCGAAGCTCGAATCGCTCTCGGCCGGCCAGAAGATCCTGGTGCGCATGGGGCCCGAGAACGAGCGCAAGATGAAGGCCAGCCTGCGCGGGCTGCGCGCGCAGATCGCCACCGGCGAGATCGCGAAGAAGAAGCAGCCCTGAGGCGCGATGCACTGACAGCGCCCCGCCTGCACGCCCTGTAGGCGCGGGCCGATTGCATGCGGCGCGAAGGGTCGAGATGATTTGCGCCTACGACTTCGAGGGCAAGCCATGAACCTGATGAGCGTCGATCTTTACCAGAGCACCACCGACCCCGGGAAATTCCTGGCGCTTCCCGCCGGCACCGACCCGACCGAACTCATGGGCCCGATGACCTTCGATCGGGACTACGCGCACATCAAGCGCTACCAGGCGGCCTTCGCGTTCGATCCGTCCGAAACCTACGCGGGCGTGAACGCCGCGAAGATCGCCGCGGACCTGCTCACCGTGAAGTGGGCGATGTACCGCCGCGAAGGCTGAACGGCGGGCGGCTTGCGCCGCCTCGCCTTCGTCAGGCCTCTTCGGTTTCCTGGTACTCGCCCACCGGCACGCAGCTGCAGAACAGGTTGCGGTCGCCGTAGACGTTGTCGACGCGGCCGATCGGCGGCCAGTACTTGGCCTGCTTGAGTTCGGCCAGCGGGAACGCGCCGAGTTCGCGCGAGTAGGGGTGGCTCCACTCCGTGCCGAGCAGGCTGGCGGCGGTGTGCGGCGCGTGCTTGAGCGGGTTGTCATCCTTCGACCAGACGCCTTCTTCCACGCGGCGGATCTCGCCGCGGATGGCGATCATCGCGTCGACGAAACGGTCGAGCTCGGCCAGCGGTTCGCTTTCGGTCGGCTCGACCATCAGCGTGCCGGGCACGGGGAAGCTCAGCGTGGGCGCGTGGAAGCCGTAGTCGATGAGGCGCTTGGCCACGTCTTCGGCGGTGACGCCGCTGGTGTCCTTGAGCGGACGCAGGTCCAGGATGCACTCGTGCGCGACATGGCCGTTGGGGCTCGCGTACAGCGTGGGGTAGTGGTCCTTCAGGCGCGCGCTGATGTAGTTGGCGCTCAGGATGGCCGTTTCGGTCGCGGCCTGCAGGCCCTTGGCGCCCATCATGCGGCAGTACATCCAGCTG
>Ga0105243_10000877_pt1 | contig 28395 bp, 32 predicted proteins | sample KBSM34metaG_FD_81525 | JGI IMG/M metagenome (GOLD analysis project Ga0105243, IMG submission 81525) | Miscanthus rhizosphere microbial communities from Kellogg Biological Station, Michigan, USA - KBS M3-4 metaG | ecosystem: Host-associated > Plants > Roots > Rhizosphere > Soil | place... | reverse complement strand
TGGTGCGGACACGGCGTCTTCGCCCACAACCTCGTCAAGATTGGCACCCTCGCAGCGTGAAAAGACAACGTCGCACCGCTAACCGCACCATGGCCTATCCAACGGACTCACCGAGTCGGTCAGACCCATTCCCGCACCATTGGGCCCATGTGAGCCTGTCCACATCTGTCGACATCGTTGGGCGAGGCTTATTGACTATCAACGATTCCGGAGTCGACTCGCTAGCTTGTGTGACCCCGGACCGCACTCGCAGGCGCATTTCCCATCGAATGTCGCGCTGCTGGTAGCGCAGATCGAGAACCATGCCTCATCATCTCGGTACGAGTCGACCAGTACTCACGGTGGGAGACGGAGTCAAGATCATGACTGTTACAAGAGACGGCTTGGTGATGCTCACCGCTCATGAGGTTCGAGCGATGACCGGAGTTCCGGTCTCGACGCTGCACGACTGGGCAGCTAAGCGGGAACGCGGCATCGTTGCACCGGGCCCGCATCATCTAAGGCTCAGCGACCGGCACCGCCGTTGGCTACTGGATGACGTCAAAGAATGGCTGGAATCGACTCGGGTGTAATGCAACTCGCGATGAGTGAGCCGGTCCGGACAAGCGCAACACCTCGGATATCGATCGAGCTTGCTGTTGCCCACTGACAGGTTGGGGCACTAATCGCTGGTTCCCGCAACGTTTTCGGGAGGTATTTTGGCCATAAAGCGTCGGGAAACCAACGACGGTGCGCGTTATGACGTGCAGTGGCGATTGCCGGACCGGTCGAAGCGCAAGAAGACGTTCAGGACCGAGCGCGAAGCACGGCAGTTCGAAGCAAAGCTCGTCACAGACAGCGCCGCGGGAGTGAGGGTAGACCCGCGCGGCGGCAAAATCGCGCTCCGCGACGTCTATCAGTCGTGGCTTGCCTCACGACCCGATCTCAGCGCCAAGGTTCGCCGCGGCTACGAAGACAACTGGAGACTCCGTATCGAACCGCAATTCGGCTCATGGCCGATCGGAAAAATTGATCATCAATCGATTCAGCAATGGGTGAACGCCATGTCAGCGTCAGGTCTCGGGCCGCGGACGGTGAGGTGGACGCATTCGGTCCTCAAGATGACCCTTGACCGAGCCATCGAGGAAGACCAGCTACTGGGCAAGAACGCCGCAGCACGCACCAACTTTCCGCCGATGCGCCACGTTGCCCACATCTATCTGACCGCAGCCGAAGTCGCAGCTCTGGCTCAGGTATGCGGGGCTCAGGGCGACGTCGTCTTGATCCTGGCCTATACCGGCCTTCGATTCGGGGAACTGATCGGCCTTAATGTCGAGGATGTCGACATGGGGGCTCGACGTGTCCGGGTTCGCCGGTCGATGACCCAAGTCGGCGGCAAACTCGTCGAAGGTAATCCCAAATCCGACGCCGGCCGACGTTCGGTCCCAATCCCCGAGCGTCTAATGCCAGCGCTTAAGGCCCGGCTCGATGCGCGACCCGCCAGCGCGCCGGCCATCGCGTCGCCCAGGGGGTCCCGACTGAGCCTGGAGAACTGGAAGCGTGCGGTCAACTGGCGCAAATCTGTGACCGAGATCGGTCGGGCCGCCTTGCGTGTGCATGACCTACGGCACACCTATGCATCATTGTCCCGACGGGCCGGCGCTGACCTCAGACTCCTCCAAAAGGCGATGGGCCACGCATCGATCACCGTCACCGCGCACACCTACGCGGACCTGTTTGACGATGAGCTTGACCACATCGCCACCGCGCTCGACTCGCTCGACGACACCTCTCGCGCAGCTGGCAGCTGATCCAGTTTGGCCCCATTTTGGCCCCATTCCGTCCGCTTCCTCAGGGGACGACGTGCCGCCAAAACCGGTCTACAGCACCTTGATCTTCATAAACAACCGTGTGGCCAGTGCCGGGATCGAACCGGCGACCTTCCGCTTTTCAGGCGGACGCTCATACCAACTGAGCTACCTGGCCGGAAGGCACCCATGTCACCCAAGTGCCTCGCCAAACACTGGCGACCCTGACGGGACTTGAACCCGCGACCTCCGCCGTGACAGGGCGGCGCGCTAACCAACTGCGCCACAGGGCCTTACTGTGCGACTCCATCGTACGAGCGTCGCGTGTACCCCCTACGGGATTCGAACCCGCGCTACCGCCTTGAAAGGGCGGCGTCCTAGGCCGCTAGACGAAGGGGGCCAGCCGAATCTCTCCGGGGTACTCACAACGCTGTGACGCTGGGAGCCTCGATAGCTTAGGGTACCGGGACCCCAATCCTCAAACGAGATGGGCATCCGAAGGCAGTATCCTTTCTGGGATCCAGTTCCACCCTGCCCCTATAGCTCAGTTGGTAGAGCTACGGACTTTTAATCCGCAGGTCGTAGGTTCGAGTCCTACTGGGGGCACAGATATTGCGGTGTGGCCATCGTCTATGTTGCGGTCCAACAGGGCCGCAACCTCGGCGTGTACCCGGCCCCGCCGCATGTAGCGGTCCTGCGTCATCGACACTTTGGCGTGCCCCAGCTGATCGGCGCCGATCCGGGCGGACAGGCCGGCGTCGTCGATCATCGTGGCCACCGACTTGCGGAACGATGAGACGTCACATCGGGCACGCCCAGGCCGTCACGGACCTTGCGCCATTGCTTGTCGAAGTTGTCCGGGTCCCGGCACGTACCCGCCGACGACGGGAAGATCATCCTGTGTTCACCCCAGAAGTCCCGGCGCGCCGCTACACCAGCGCCGTGATCGCGAACTCAGGTAGCGCAACCGTTCGCTCCGACGAGTCGGTCTTGCCGCTGTCCAGACGCCGCAGACCCACACCCTGTATCCGGGCGATCTTCCCCGAAACGGTGATCGTCCCCGCGTCCTCATCGAAATCTTCCCACCGCAACGCAAGCATCTCCGACCGCCGCAATCCTGTGGCCATGAACACCGTGATCGGGTCGACCAGATCCGCCTGGCGGCATACCTCCGACGCGCGCAACTTGTCCAACAGGTCGCGTAGCTGCGCCGCGGTCAGGGCCGGCGCGCCCTTCGGTTTGCGGTCCGACTCGATCCGGCTCACCTGAGCAAGCGGATTCGCTCCCAGAACATCATCGAGTACCGCGATCTGCAGCGCGCCCCGCATCAGAGTGCGACCGTGGCGGCCCATGTTCGCGCCGTGCGCCAGGCGCATAGACCGAATCACCGCGTTGAGCCGTCCCGGCGTCGCGTCACCCACCCGCAGCGCCTCGCTGAACTTCCGCAGCTTCCAGGCCGCGCTGCGGTACGTCGTCATGGTCGACGGCGACTTGCCATTCTCCTCCAGAAGCTACAGGTGCTGTTCGACGAGATCCGCGATCCTCGTGTCCAACGAGATCTCACCCGACACGCCCGGCGCTCGGCGACCCTTCAGCGCCTCGACGAACGCGTCTTCCGCCAACTTGCCATGCTGGTCGAACGATGCCGCTTCAGCCCTATCTCGAGGAGACTGTTGGTCACCGAGCCACTTGGCTTGCCAAGGCTTTTGGGCGGTCGTCTTGTCGGCGGCGCAGGTTGACGGTCGCCGCGCGGAACAGCAGCGACGGGTGAAGCAAGCGGGTGGGCGGGTCGATAAAGTTCTGGACCCGGAAGAAGCGTTCGACCACCTCGGCATCTGATTCAGCGGCGGTGAGCAGTCGGTCCACATACCGATTCATCAGACGCATTGGCAGTGTGCGGGTGCCCTCAACTTCGGGCATCGCGAGATCGGCGCCGACGGCTAGCTGCCAGGCAGTGCCAATGGGTTTGGCGGCGGCTCGGAAGAATCGCCGGGCCAGACCACGCTGACCGCGGCGCAGGCAATCCCGTAGAACCACGGCGTCGAGCGCCGCCACCGTCATGCCCTGCCCATAGATGGGGTTGAAGCTACAAATGGCGTCGCCGACGACCAACAGACCCGCCGGGAATCGGCCCATCTTGTCATAGCGTCGCCATTGGTTGGACGGCACCTTGTACCGCGCCGGCTCGTCGAGGGGTTCGGCCGCCCGTAGCGCCGCAATCACAAACTCCGGGGCGAAGTCTTGGGCGAAACTGATCATGCCGTCGCGGTCGAGCGGTGGTTCGCATCCGGTCATTCCGAAGACGGTGAACCGCCAGGTGTTGTTTTCGTGGCCGAACAACGCCATCCCGGTGGGCCTGCCCGGCACGGCGCCGATGAGAATCATCCTTTCCGTCAAGGTGCTGGGCGGGATGTGCAGCAGCTGGCTGGCGTAAGCGAGATGCACGGTGACGTGATCTTCGACCGGGCGGCCGTAACCGAGACTGTCCAAAAACGCCGGGGTGCGGGCGGCCCGGCCGAGCGCATCAACTACCAAATCCGCCGACAGGCTCCGTTCCTGGCTGCCGTCGCGACCAACCACGCGCGCACCGGTGACACGATCCCGACCGGGTGTTGAGGTGAGGTCGACGACATCGTGGCCATCCAGTAGTGCCACGTTCGGCAGGGCTCGTAGCCGACGCCGGATATGGAAGTCCAACAGCGGCCTGCTCGGGACGTACACCGCAAGCGAACGGGGATCCTTGGCCCTGCCTGAGCGAGTGAACAGGTGCCCGGGTGAGAAGTACAGCTTCGACAGATCGCCGTCGTCACCGACGGGAGCACCGGCGGCGACCAGTTCGTCAAGCAGCCCGGGGCAGTTCCTCCAAGATCTGCGATCCGCGCGCCAGCAGGAGATGGGCGTGGCGCGCCTGCGGCACACCGCGCCGCTGCCCGGGGTTGTTAGATAGCACATCTCGTTCGACAACGGTGATGTCCTCGTAGAAGTCGGCCAGCACCCTCGCGGCCAGCAACCCGGCCAGGCTCCCGCCCAAAACAACCGCATGCTCACCGAGCTTCGCCATTGGCTTACCCCTTCACCTCGCATTGATTTCTGTAAGCATGCTGTGGTGTGTCCGTGGCCGTTCGAGTACGCGGCTACTCGTTTTTCCCGACGGGTCACGGCGCGGCCGGCGACCGAAGCTGGTGGCGAGCCATTCGGGTCAAGTCGACTTGGCCTCGTGATTTCAACGCTTCACGTCGAGCGTGGTCCTACCATCGCAGAATGGCGCGGATCGTCTGGCAGCTTGTAGGCGTCCTGCTGTTGATCGGCTTCGTCGGCGCGTACTTCTGGCCAATCGCACTCACACTGGCCGCCGCCTATCTGTCCTATCGACTCGTGCTGCACGGGCTTGGTGGCGAAGAGAGGGCTTAGTCGCCAAACTTGTTCGAGATCCTCACCGTCGCAGGGCCTTTGAGCGCGGTGCAGTGGGTTTACAAAGGCGGGTCGGCCCAGGGAAACGTTTGCGTGGCCGTCCCCGCGGGCGCTAAAGGACTGTGGACCGTGTCCATGAGTTTCGGTGACCCCATCTTCTTTCAGAGCTAAGCAACCACCGCGGCCACATTTTGCCGCCTGAGGTAGTGAAGACGGGGCTCACGTGCAGAGTCGGCGGGGTTGGTATTCAACTCTTCCTACCCGGGGCCTCGGCACGTCTCCAGGCTCGGTCCGTAACGCGCGAGCGATGGTGTCTGGGTATCCATCCCGGCCCCGCCGACTCCGTTTGGTTATGCCATGATACGATGAATTACAGTGTTGCACAACGCTTTTCAGCGAGACTTAGTTCCGAACTGCAACCGTTGCCCTTCCTGCGGGAAGATACCCGGCAAGCCTCAACTGCTTGGGTGCTGTGCACGCAGCGGAAACTAGCCCGGCGCGACCGGCAGGTCCGGGTAGACGCAGCAGAGAGCCCACCGACATTGCTGCCGATGGGCTCTTCGGGGTGCAGTGCTCAGGTTGTGCGGCTTGCCAGCTTGGCGAGGCCCTGGTTGGCCACCATCGCCAGGCCGATGTCGAGCTGGGTGGCAAGCAGTGCTGCGTACCGGAGCACGTCGCCCAGCGCTGCCGACAGGGCGTCCCGGTGCTCGTCGGTGATCAACCCGCCGCTGTCGAGGAGGATCTTCTTCACCTTGCCGACGATCTCGCCGGCCTCGCCAGCCAATCCCATTGCCACATAGGACAACCCGGTCATGGACTCGACATCGCCAGCCCCGGGGAAGATGGCGGTCTGGCCGGCTTTGAGCTGGTATGCGTTGAAGTAGTTCGTCATCCGTACGCCTCCGCGAATTGCTTGGCCTGCTGGGTGTGGTTCACTACGCGGACCCCCCACTAGCGGCGCCAGCGACACCGACCCCGGCGACGTGCCCGCACAGAGCGAGCAACGCAGTGTGGCCAAACTGCGGTGCGTCCGTCGGGTATCCAGCCCGAAACCATCCGACAACCTTGTTCAGCATTCCGTTCATTTCGATACTCCTTTGCGAGGTGTGTTTTCACTTGCGAGCCGGTGTCGAGAAAGCTCCCGGCAGCGGTGCTGCACTAGAAGTTAGGGATTCGCAGTGATCGTGGCTCGCTTGTGCGCACAAGCGGCGTAAGAGGCAATTTCTAGCTTTTGCGCATTGCGCTCGGGGCGTTCCGCACTTCCGCGTCGGTCGACGTGAGTCAGCTCGCACGAGTAGCCCAATAGACGAAAAATGGCGGTCGGCATCACGATGCCTCTGTTCGCCGGATAATCCGCCTACCCGTCGTCGCCACCCTTCTTGCGGCCGTTGCCATTTCCGTTTTCGCCGTGCTTCTTCGGCTTGGGGTGTTCCACCTGGACCGGCGTGGACGGCGGCGGTGGCGGTACGAAGGCAGGGGTCGGAGGCGGCGCGACCGAAGTGCTCGTGCTGGCCGGCTCCGGGCCTGCGGGACGCGAGGTCGAATCGACGACGATCGCGATGACGCTGACCACCAACGCGATCAGCACCGCCACCACACCCCACAGCCACCGTGACGACCGGCTCCGTCGGACAGACGGAGCCACCACCATCGTCGTCGCGTCCGGTAGCGGGGCCGCCATTACGCGGGTGGCCGGCCGCACGGGCGGATCGACGCGGCCGACCAGCGCCGCGCGCATCTCGTCGGCGCTCGCGAACCGCCACGCCGGATCATGTGCCATCGCCCGCTCGATGACCGCCGCCAGCGCCGGGTCGACGTCGCGACGCAGGACCGCCAACGGCGGAGGTGTGTCGATCGCGACCGCGCGGGCCAGCTCCGCCAGGTTCTCCTGCGGGAATGGCCGGCGGCCGACGAGCGCTTCGTAGCCCATGACGCCGACGGCGTACAGGTCGTCGCCGACGGTTGCGGGTCTGCCCGCGATCCGATCAGCGGACAGATATGCCATGGTGCCGACGATTTCGCCCGTCACCGTATGGACGCTGCCTGCGCTCTTCGCGATGCCGAAGTCGGCCACCTTCGCGTGACCCGAGGGCGAGAACAAGATGTTCGCAGGCTTGATATCGCGATGCAGGACGCCTGCCGCGTGGGCGGTTGCCAGCGCCGACAGCACGTCGTCGAGGATCGACCGCACCCGTGGCTGCGGCAGCGGCCCGCGGGCGATCACGTCGGCCAGCGTCTGTCCTGACAGCCGCTCCATGACGATGTACGGCGTTCCGTTGTGTTCCCCGCTGTCATGCACGGACACGATGTGCGGATGGTTGAGCGCCGCGGCCGCGCGTGCCTCCACATCGAAGCGCATCCGGTTATCGGGCTGTGTGGTGAACATCGGGTGCAGCAGCTTGACCGCGACCGGACGGTCGAGCCGGATGTCCCAGCCGTCGCGGACCTCTGCCATGCCGCCGCGCCCCAGAACCCCCCGCAGTTCGTAGCGGCCGCCAAGTACCTCTGGCGCCTGCATACCTCAAAACTAGCCGGTCGACGCCGGTGTCAAACAATCGCTAGGTGTTGGCCTGCGGCGCCGGGATGGCGATCGGCGCAGGTGTTGCGATCATCTCCACAGCGTTGGCGATGCCTTCGGCTATCGCCTCGATGACATGCAGACCGACGGTGAAGGGAGTGACGAGCACCGTCAGAGGCGACGGCGGCGGTGTGTTCACATCCGTCATCGCCACGATGGTCGTCGCCGACGCAGGAGCGGGCGCGGACAGCCCGATGGCCACGGCGGCAACCAACGCCAGCACCGCACAGCCGAGGGACCGCATCGCGCGCAACACATGAGAATCGTGCCGCAAAAATCGCTCCAGGCAAAGCGAAAAACGCCGAATGTTACCGGGACGGCACAGTTGGCACCGTCGTGGTGTTCGGCCACGGGGGTATTGGCCTTCTCGACGTTCAACACAGACGGAATAGGTCGGCCGAATCGTATGATCGACAGCGATGCTGTACCAGCGAGTCCACAGGTCGTTCTGGCGACGCCACCCGGTGGTAACCGGCGGCGGCCTGCTGTTGACGCTCTGGTGGCTGCACAACGGCTGGTACAACGCGGTCGCCGTGGCGGCCATCATCGGCTTGTTGATCTTCGTCGCGCGTCGCAGGCGGGCGCTCGCGGTGCGCGACGCCGGGTTGCGCGCCCGCGCGGACTTCGAGCATCGGCTGAGCTTGGCCGGCGATCCGCGCGGCATCTTCGGCCGGTACCCGCCCGTGCAGCCGGGCTGGTTCCCCGATCCACAAAACGGTTCGCAGATGCGCTATTTCGACGGCGCACTCTGGACGCCCTACGCGCGGCCGCGCTGACGCATCACACCTTCGGGCAGTAGTGCATGCCGTTGTCCTGATGATCGACCGGCGGCAGATTGCGGGCCGGGGTGTGCACCAGTGGCGCGTCGGCCGGGCTGCGGCCCGTTGCTCGATCCCAGCCGGCGCGGGCCCGGGGGTGATAGCGCCGCCGCCTCGGCAGCATCTTGCACGACAGGTTCACCAGCCTGCCGAACAGCCAGTGCAGCCGCTCGTCTCGCGCCGACCACGTGTAGCCCACCAGCTCCCGCACCGCCGGGTCGTAAAGGCCTACTGTGAGCCAAACCAGGAACGGCCCGAACACTTTCAGCTGTAGACGCCACAGCCGGTCCGGAATCCATTGCAGCGACGGATGTTTGGGCATCGTCGAGAGGTCGAGCACCCCACGCGCGGCGTAGTTGTTCTCCAACACGTTGCGGCACATGTGATCCCAGTAGACCTGGAAATCCTCCCAAGTCTTGGGTACCGGCCGCATGCTCATTCCGTACATGCGGTACCAGGTGATGTGCTCGTCGAACAACTGTCGCTTCTGCGCCTCGGTAAGGCCATCGCCGAAGCGTTCCGCGGTGAGGATGGTGCCCATGAAGAACGTCGAGTGCGCCCAGTAGAAGACATCCGGATTCAGGGCGTTGTACCGGCGGCCTTGATCGTCGACGCCCTTGATGCCGATGTGATAGTTGCGCACCTCCGCGCCCGTCTGTGGCGCCCGGTCCCCGTCGAACACCACGCCGCCGATCGGGTACAGCGAGCGCAGCAGTCGGGGCATGCGCTCTTTGAAGAAGATGGAGTGCTGTTCGACGGCCGCGCCCAGCTGCGGGTGCATGTTCTGCATCGAACCGGCCCACGGCCCCTGTAATAGCCCCCGCCAGTCGCCGAAGAGGCGCCAGGTCAGCGAGTCCGGGCCAAGCGGCTCCGGAACGGCGTCGTACCCACCCGTGGTAACCGGGCAGCCCGGCGCGGGCGAGGGAGATCCGGTGGTCACCGGGCACACCTCAGACGTATCTTGAGTCACTGGTGAACTTCCGATCGGAGTCAGATGTCATTTTGACAGAATTCTGACTACGGGTGTTGTCATCAATGAGCTTAGGGAGTGATGTGCCGTCCGGTCAACGACGCGGCCGATGGTCCGGCGTTCCGCTGCAGGACCGCCAGGTCCTGCGCCGCGACGAACTCATCGCCGCCGGTGTCGAGTTGCTCGGCAGCGAGGACGGGCCGGCACTGACAGTGCGCGCCGTCTGCCGCGCCGCCGGATTGACAGAGCGCTACTTCTACGAGAGCTTCGCCGATCGCGACGAGTTCGTCCGCGGGGTCTACGACGATGTCTGCGCGCGGGCGATGTCCACGTTGATGACTGCGAAAACGCCGCGCGACGCCGTCGAACGCTTCGTCGCGTTGATGGTCGACGACCCGTCGCGCGGCCGGGTGCTGCTGCTGGCCCCCGGCGTGGAACCCGTGCTCACCCGCTCGGGTGCCGAATGGATGCCCGACTTCATCGACCTGTTGCAGCGCAAGCTGACCCGCATCACCGACCCGGCAGTACAGGCCATGGTTGCCACCGGCCTGATCGGCGCACTCACGGCGTTGTTCACCGCTTATCTGAATGGTCGCCTGCCGGCGACGCGCGAGCAGTTCATCGACTACTGCGTCGAGATGCTGCTCAGCCGCGTGTCGAGCTACTGACCACTACGCGCCGGGAGTGCTGACCTCTTCGAGCGACTGCTGCTCTTCCGCGGCAGCCTGGTCGGCGGCGGCCTTGGCCTCGCGACCCTCGGGGCTCGCGAGCGACGGGCCGGGGGTGTTCGCCGATGCATAGCCAGCGTTGCAGTTCAAGTAGAACTGCACCTGGTCGCTGTAGTGGGCGCCGTCGTTGGCGGAAGCAAACGGTGCGGTCTGCGAACGCGTCACGATGCAGTCGTCTTGTCCCACTTTGTCACCAACGCGGCCGGCGACGACCACCGTCTGGCCGGCATCACTGGCCGCAGATGACGCGTCGGCGTAGGTCTGGCCTGCGTAATCGTCCGCTGCGGCCACGCCGGTGCCGAACAGAGCCATCAATGCTGATGCGGCCACGGCCGAACCGGCAGAGAGAACGATGGACTTCTTCACTGAGCCCGAACCTCCGAATGTCTGATTACTGCCTGCCAAAACTGATGGACGAAGCTTATTGCGTGCCCCGCTTCACCGCTACTGATCGCCCTTCATGTGTGCGCAGATAGTACCGCGACGACGGTGACCTGTGAGGCAGATGTGACACTCCGAGAGACAACTTGAATGTCACCGGGGTACACAGATATATTGAGTGCAACCAACAGGTACAGATAACTGGGAGGGCCCATGGCGCAAGATCTGACAGATCTTCAGCTACTGCACGAGCTTGAGCCCGTCGTTGAGAAGAACCTCAACCGGCACCTGTCGATGCGCAAGGACTGGAACCCGCACGACTACATCCCATGGTCGGACGGCAAGAACTACTACGCCCTCGGCGGGCAGGACTGGGACCCCGAACAGTCCCGGCTGTCCGAAGTGGCGCAGGTGTCGATGCTGCAGAACCTGTTGACCGAGGACAACCTGCCGTCCTATCACCGCGAGATCGCGATGAACTTCGGCATGGACGGCCCCTGGGGCCAGTGGGTCAACCGCTGGACCGCCGAGGAGAACCGGCACGGGATCGCCTTGCGTGACTACCTCGTGGTGACCCGCGCGATCGATCCGATCGAGCTGGAGCAGCTTCGCATCGAACAGATGACGCGTGGCTTCTCTCCCGGCCAGAACCAGCAGGGTGACCTGTTCGCGGAGAGCCTGTTCGACTCCGTCATCTATGTGACGTTCCAGGAGCTCGCCACCCGCGTCTCGCACCGCAACACCGGCAAGGCGTGCGATGAGACGGTCGCAGACCAACTGCTGCAACGGGTTTCGGCCGACGAGAACCTGCACATGATCTTCTACCGCGACGTGTCGGAGGCCGGCTTCGACATCGCACCCGACCAGGCGATGCACTCGCTGCACCGCGTCCTGGTCAACTTCAAGATGCCCGGTTTCACGGTGCCTGAGTTCCGCCGCAAGGCCGTGATCATCGCCGTCGGCGGCGTCTATGACCCGCGTATCCACCTCGACGACGTCGTGATGCCGGTGCTGAAGAAGTGGCGCATCTTCGAGCGCGACGACTTCACCGGCGAGGCCGCGCGCAAACGCGACGAGCTGGGCAAGCTCGTCGAGGAACTCCAGGAGACGTGCGAGAAGTTCGAGGTCGCCAAGCAGCGACGCCTCGAGCGGCAGGCAAAGGTGGCCGAAAAGAAGGCCGCCAAGAATCTGGTCTCGTCATCAGCGTCCTGACAGAAGCCCGTGCCGGGCTGCGGATCGGGCCGATAGAGCTGCGGAGCCCCGTCGTGCTGGCGCCGATGGCCGGCGTGACCAACGTCGCCTTCCGCACGCTCTGCCGCGAACTCGAGTTCGCCCGGGCCGGGACGGTCAGCGGGCTCTACGTGTGCGAGATGGTGACCGCCCGCGCACTCGTCGAGCGCCATCCCGTCACCATGCACATGACGACGTTCGCGCCGGACGAGTCGCCCCGTTCGCTGCAGCTCTACACCGTCGACCCGGACACCACCTTCGTCGCCGCGAAAATGATCGCTGACGAGGGGTTGGCCGACCACATCGACATGAATTTCGGGTGCCCGGTACCCAAGGTGACCCGGCGCGGCGGCGGTGCTGCGCTGCCGTTCAAGCGGCGGCTGTTCGGCCAAATCGTGGCCGCGGCGGTGCGCGCGACCGAAGGCACGGACATCCCGGTGACCGTGAAGTTCCGCACCGGGATCGACGACGCTCACCACACCCACCTGGACGCGGGGAGGATCGCCGCGGAGGAGGGCGCGGCGGCCGTCGCCCTTCATGCCCGCACGGCGGCGCAGCGGTACTCGGGTACCGCGGACTGGGAGCAGATTGCCCTGCTCAAGCAGGTCGTCACGACGGTCCCGGTACTGGGTAACGGCGACATCTTCGACGCCGACGACGCGCTGGCGATGATGTCCGCGACCGGGTGCGACGGCGTCGTCATCGGCCGGGGCTGCCTCGGTAGGCCCTGGCTGTTCGCCGAGCTCTCCGCGGCCTTCACTGGCTCGACGCCTGCCACGCCGCCTACGTTCGGCGAGGTCGCGGCCATCATGCGGCGGCATGGCCAGCTGCTGGCCGACCACTTCGGCGAGGACAAAGGCATCCGCGATATGCGCAAGCACATCGCGTGGTACCTGCACGGGTTCCCCGCCGGAGCCGATGTGCGCCGGGCATTGGCCCTGGTCAAGACACTGGAGGAGCTCAATTCGCTGCTAGATCAACTCGACCCGCACGTGCCGTTTCCACAGGCTGCCGCCGGTCCGCGGGGCCGGCAGGGGTCACCGGCGTCGGTGGCACTGCCAGAGGGCTGGCTGGCCGATCCGGATGATTGCACAGTGCCAGCGGGAGCCGATGTCATGCACTCCGGAGGCTAAACCGAGACGTTCTCGGTACCTTCGGACGACTGGCTGTCTCTCAGGATGTCTCAGTACGATAAGACCCTTGTCGTATCCGGCTCCAACGGCGGAGCCTGCAGAGTGCTGCTACAAGACCGAGAAGCAGACAAAGACGCTGCATACGCCCATGCGCACCGACGCGCACGATGGTCCAGAAGTCGGAGGCCACTAGGAACATGAGTGACGGCGACAACGCCACTCCTGGCCTTCCCGGTGCCGGGCCATCGCACATCGGGGGCGATAACCAATGGCTTACCCGAAGCGCGCGGCCATCGCCAGGCGCCGCGCCGTGGGAGCGCAACGGCAGTTCCAATTCGGGGGAGGCCGAGCAGTCCGCGCAGACCGGTAACCACACCAACGGTGTCACGGTCGCCGACCTGATCGCCAAGGTGCACGGCGCTTCGAGTGTTCCCGAGGAACTGAGGCGCCCCCGTCCCGAACCTGAGCCGCCCGCCCCGGCCACCGAGATCATCTCGGCGGTACCCGCCGACCCGGAAGATCCGGACACGGAGGTTATCCCCGTCGTAGCCGGGTATGCCTCCGAAGTGCCCGAACTGGCGGCGCTGCGCCGGGGTGACCGTGTGCAGCCGTCGCGCGTCGGCACCGGACGTAGCACCGCCGAGCCGGAGCCACGCCGGGGCCGGCGCAGAAAAACCATGATCGCCGGGCGGGCCGCGGCCGCCCTGATCGCGGTTTCGGCGTTGGCCCTGACCGGCGGCGCCTGGCAGTGGCAGTCGTCGAAGAACAACATGCTCAACAGGGTCTCCGCGCTTGACCTCGGCTCGCGCGACATCGTCGACCCCAACGCGCAGTACGGTGACGAGAACTTCCTGATCGTCGGCGTGGACAGCCGATTCGGCGAGAACAGCGACATGGGCGCGGGCGACACTCAGGATGCCGGCGGCACGCGGTCGGACACCGTGATGCTGGTGAACATCCCGGCCAACCGCAAACGCGTTGTCGCCGTGTCCTTCCCGCGCGACCTGGCCATCACCCCGATGCAATGCGAGGCGTGGAATCCCGAAACGCACGAGTACGGACCGCTATACGACGAGGAGACAGGGAGTTACGGACCCGATCGGGTGTACACCGAGAGCAAGCTGAACTCCGCGTACGCGTTCGGCGGCCCGAAGTGCCTGGTGAAGGTGATTCAGAAACTGTCCGGCCTTTCCGTAAACCGGTTCATGGCAGTCGATTTCGCGGGGTTCGCCAAGATGGTCGACGCCCTCGGCGGCGTCGAGGTCTGCAGCACCACACCGCTCGAGGACTACGAACTGGGCACCGTGCTGGCCAAGGCCGGTCGCCAGACCCTCGACGGGCACACCGCGCTGCAATACGTGCGCGCCCGGCAGGTGTCCACCGAGACGAACGGCGACTACGGCCGCATCAAGCGCCAGCAGCTGTTCCTGTCGTCACTGCTTCGCTCGATGATCTCCAAGGAAGTGTTCTTCTCGCTGTCCAAGCTCAACAACGTGGTGAACATGTTCATCGACGACAGCTACGTCGACAACATCAAGACGAAGGACCTCGTCGACCTCGGCCAGTCCATTCAGGGCGTCAACGCAGGCCGGGTCACGTTCGTGACCGTGCCGACCGTCGGCTACGCCGACGAGTACGGCAATGAGACGCCCCGCACCGACGACATGCGGGCACTGTTCGACGCGATCATCAACGACGACCCGCTGCCAGAGGAGAAGAACCCGGACAACACGCCGGTGCCCGGGACGCCCGAATCGACCACCAGCGCAACGCCGGACGCCAACCCGAGCATCAGTCCGACCTCGCCGGAGCAGGGGACTGCCGAGCTGGTGAACGCAGTCACCACCAACCCACAGGACATCACCGTCCGCGTCTCGAACTCGACGGGCGAGGACGGGCTGGCGGCCACCGCGGCCAGCGAACTGGAACAGCATGGCTTCAACGTGACCACGCCCGACGACTACCCGGGGCCTCTCACCTCGACGACGGTGTTTTTCTCGTCGGGCAACGAGCAGGCGGCCGCGACGGTCGCCTCCGCGTTCACCAACCCCACCATCGAGCGGGTGGCCGGCATGGGCGACGTGGTGCGGGTCGTGCTCGGTAGCGACTTCTACTCGGTCACGCCGCCGTCGCCCAGCGGCTCACCGGTGCAGGTCCACGTCGTGCACGACACCAGCACCGCTCCGACGCACCTGCCCGAGGATCTGACCGTGACAAACGCCGCCGATACGACGTGCGAATAAGCCGTAACGACGGCACGGCTAATCACATTTAGGCAGGTGGCATTCACCTTTCGTTCACCGATCGCGTCGTGACGTTTCGCCGAGATACCCCGTAGGCTTGGGCGCATGCGAACCGCGTACCACGAACAACTTGATGCCTTGACGGGCCACCTCGGCGACATGTGCGGGCTGGCGGGCGTTGCGATGGAGCGTGCGACGCAGGCGCTTCTACAGGCGGATCTGGTGCTGGCCGAGCAGGTCATCACCGACCACGAGCAAATGACCGCGATGAGCGCACGCGCCGAAGAGAGCGCGTTCGTGTTGTTGGCATTGCAGGCGCCGGTGGCGGGCGATCTGCGAGCCATTGTCAGCTCGATTCAGATCGTTGCCGACGTCGACCGGATGGGCGCACTGGCGTTGCACGTCGCCAAGATCGCCAGACGCCGGCACCCGCAGCATGCACTGCCCGAAGAGGTCAACGGCTACTTCGCCGAAATGGGCCGGGTGGCAGTCGAATTGGGCAACAGTGCCCAAGAGGTGCTTCTCACCCGCGATCCGGAGAAGGCCGCCCGGATCCGTGAAGAAGACGATGCGATGGACGACCTGCACCGCCACCTGTTCACCGTGTTGATGGACCGGGACTGGAGGCACGGTGTGGCCGCCGCCGTCGACGTCACGCTGCTCGGACGGTTCTACGAGCGGTTCGCCGACCATGCCGTCGAGGTCGCCCGGCGCGTCATCTTCACCGTGACCGGGAGGTTCCCTGACGAGGAAGAGATCCCGACTCCCCACTGAGCCCGGCCGTCACGGCCGCAGCACGATCTTTCCCCTGGTGTGCCGCTGCTCCAGCGCACGGTATGCCTCCTTCACCTGGTCAAGTGGGTACACCGCGGCGACCGGCACCTCCAGCTCACCCTCGGCGACCAGACCCGCCAGCTCCGCGAGCACTCTCGCGTCGGAGGCGTCGGCATTTCCCTCGCCCTTGACGCCGAAACGATCGATGGCCGCGAAGTCGATGATGGTGTCGACCCGCTGCGGATCGATGCCGAGCTCCGTCACCGCCAGTTCGACGTAACCGCCGCCGAAGAAGTCGAGGAACGCGTCGATCTGCCCGCCCGGCGCCGCCTGACGCAACCGGTCCGCGAGGCCGTCTCCGTAATTGACCGGGACAACGCCGCGCCCGGTCAGCCACTCGTCATTCGAAGGACCCGCGATACCCAACACCGTGGCACCCGCGCGCTTGGCCAGTTGGACGGCGATGGTGCCGACCCCGCCGGCTGCACCCGCGACGGCGACCGTGTCACCCGGCTTCAGCGCGACGGCGCGAACCGCCGCGTACGCGGTCGTACCCGCGACGAAGAGCGCCCCGGCCGCATCCCAGCTGACGTTGGCCGGTTTCTGCGTGAGCTGATCCGCTGGCGCAACGACGAATTCGGCCTGACTGTCTCGACGATCGGTGAACCCGATGACCTCGTCCCCCACGGTGACGCTGTCAACACCCGTGCCGGTTTCGGCGACCACGCCCGCAAGATCACTGCCCTGGCCGGACGGGAAGGTGGCCGGCCAGCGGTCGTGCAGAAAACCCTGCCGAATCATGGCTTCACCCGGGTTGATGCCGACGGCCTTCACCTCGACCAACACCTCACCGGCGCCGGGCGCCGGTTTCGGAACGTCGCGGACCTCGAGCACGTCGATGCCGCCGTAAGAGTCGAATTGCACTGCCTTGCTCATGGCAGCTACGACCGTGATGGCCGGCGAGTTATTCCGGCCCTGGCACGATCCGCACCCCGACTTTCTCTGCGGACAGGAAGTCGCGCAGCATCTTGGACAAGACCAGCAGGTCGGCATTGCTGTAGCGGGACAAGAAGTCGGCCACTCCGCGTTTCATCTCGCCGTGCAGCCGTTCGTGAACGTCGGCGACGACCTTTCCGTCTGCTGTGAGGTCCAGGACCACCTCCTTGCGGTTACCTGGCAGCGGGGCGCGCTCCACGAGTCTGGCCTCGACCAGACGCTGAACATGTTTGGACACCGTGCCTTTGAGTTGATCGGCCCGCGCGGCCAGGCCCACGACGCTGACCGGGCCCTCGGCGATGTGCGCAAGCAGGTGCATGCTGAGCGTGGGTAATCGCCGCGCAGTCGCCTCGAGGCGGCGCGGCAGGTGCTCGACCATGTAGTCGCGCTCCGGGTCTCCCTCGTCGGCGTCGAACTTGTCCCCGACTGCGCCGATCAGCGCGTTGATCTCGTCGACGAGCTCCGCCTTGGTTTTCACGGAAACAATCTTGCCATCGGTGCGGTGGTTCGCATATAGTTTCTACCGAAACCATATATGAGGAAACCTTAGGGGCGCCAATGAAAGCAGCAGTCGTCGATGCGTTGGGGCAGACACCGGTGTACACGGACTTCACCGAGCCTGCGCCACGCGATGGGGCGGTGGTGGTCACGGTCGAAGCCTCCGCACTGACCAACCTGACCCGTGGGCTCTTGTCGGGTAACCACTACGCCAGCAAGGAGATTCAGCTACCGGCTGTCGCAGGCGTCGACGGGGTGGCGCGGCTGGCTGACGGCCGGTTGGTGTACACCGGAGCGATCGCACCGTACGGCATGATGGCGGAGCGGGCGCTGGTCAATCCCGACGCGGTGACACTCCTACCGGACACGATCGATCCGGTGACGGCAGCAGCCATTCCCAATCCCGGCTTGTCGGCCTGGATGTCGCTCGACTATGCCGCCGCGGTCAAGCCGGGGGCGCACGTGCTGGTGCTCGGCGCGACGGGTGTGACCGGTTCGGTCGCGGTGCAGCTGGCGAAGTCGGTGTTCGGCGCCCAGCATGTCGTCGTGGCGGGCCGAAACACCGAGCGGCTGCGGTGGTTGCGCAGCGTCGGCGCCGATGACGCCATCACGATCGGCGAGGACGATCTTGGTGCCCGTGTCGCCGTCGCCCACGCCGAGCGCCCATTCGATGCCGTCCTCGACTATCTGTGGGGTGAGCCCGCCGAGCAGGTACTCACCGCGCTGGGCAGCAGCCATTCCGCCGCGCACTACCACGCCACCCGGTTCGTCCAGATCGGCGCGATGGCCGGTCCGACGATCAACCTGCCCGCCGGGATTCTGCGGGGCAATGGCATCACGCTCGTCGGTGTCGGCATTGGCAGTGTGCCGTTCGAGGTGCTCAACGGTGCCCGCAACGAGGGTCTGCCCCGGCTCGTCGCGATGGTCGCGGCCGGGGAGTTGCACATCCAGACCAAGCAACGGCCGCTCGCCGAGGTGGCCGACGCGTGGTCCAGTCCGGAACAGTCCGGAACCCGGGTGGTGCTGACGCCGTAAGCGGCCCTAGCCGAACCGGCCGGAGATGTAGTCTTCCGTGGCCTTCTGGGTCGGGTTGGAGAAGATCTTCTCGGTGTCGTCGATCTCGATGAGCCGGCCGGGCTTGCCAGTCGCCTCGAGGTTGAAGAACGCCGTCTGATCGCTCACCCGGGCGGCCTGCTGCATGTTGTGCGTGACGATCACGATCGTGAAGTCCTGCTTGAGCTCAGCGATGAGATCTTCGATCGCCAGCGTGGAGATCGGGTCGAGCGCGGAGCACGGTTCGTCCATCAGCAGCACCGCCGGTTGCACGGCGATCGCGCGAGCGATACACAGCCGCTGCTGCTGACCGCCCGACAGGCCACCACCCGGTTTGTCGAGCCGGTCCTTGACCTCGTTCCACAGGTTCGCGCCCTTCAGCGAGCGTTCGGCGACCTCGTCGAGCGTCTTCTTGCCGCGCACGCCAAGGAGTCTCAGCCCGGCCACCACATTGTCCTTGATCGACATCGTCGGGAACGGGTTCGGCCGCTGGAACACCATGCCGATGGTCTTGCGGACACTCACCGGGTCGACTCCGGCGCCATAGATGTCCTCGCCGTCGAGCAGCACCGAGCCCTCGGCCCTGGCGCCGGGCAGCACTTCGTGCATCCGGTTCAGCGTGCGAAGCACGGTGGACTTACCGCAACCCGACGGTCCGATGAAGGCCGTCACGCTGCGCGGCGGCACGGACAATGCCACGTCCGCCACGGCGTGAAACGACCCGTAATAGATATTCAGGTCTTTGATGTCAATACGCTTGGCCACGTCCGCTCCTAGATCGTCAAGCTCGATTGCGGGTAAGGAACCGGATCACGAATGCGGCGCCGACGTACAGCGCCGCCACGATGATGATCAACGTGAGCGCGGCACCCCACACCCGCAGCCGTCCGGCCGGCTCCGGGTTGATCAGTTCGGTGTAGATCAACAAGGGCAGCGATGCCATGTTGCCGTCGAACGGGTCGTAGTTGATCGACCTCGCGTAACCGACGAGCACCAGCACGGGGGCCGTCTCGCCGATCACCCTCGCCAGCGCCAGCAGGATGCCGCTGATGATGCCGGGCAGCGCGGTGGGCACGACGATCCGGGCGATGGTCTTCCATTTCGGAACGCCCAGCGCGTACGAGGCTTCGCGCAGCTCATCGGGGACGAGCTTGAGCATCTCTTCTGTGTTGCGCACCACCACAGGAAGCATCAACAGCACCAACGCCAGCGACACCGCGAAGGCGCTCTGTGGGAAGCCCATCGTGGCGATCCACAGCGCGAAGATGAACAGCGCCGCCACGATCGACGGCACACCGGCCAGGATGTCGACCATGAACGTCGTGGTCCGCGCGAACCATCCGCGGCCGTATTCCACCAGGTAGACCGCGGCCATAATGCCCAGCGGCACCGCCAGCAGCCCCGCGAAGCCGGCCTGGATGATCGTGCCGTAGATCGCGTGGTAGACGCCGCCTGCGAACTCCTCGGGTAGCACCCCGGCGAGGGACCTGTTCCACCAGGTCGACGAGATCACCGCCTGGTACCCCCGTGAAATGACGGTGTACAGCAGCCAGACCAGCGGCACCATCGCGATGATGAACGCCGACGCGAACAGCCCCTCCGCGACGCGGTTCTTGATCTTGCGGCTGGCGCTGATCGCGTGAAAGGTCGGCGGTTTCACCGGCATATCGAGCATCGCGTCCGTCATCCTCCGCTCACCCTTCCACCGGCTGCGAATCGGGCAACCGCGTTGACGACGAATGTCAGGGCGAACAGCACGAAGCCCGCCGCGATGTAGGCACCGGTGGGCAGCGGTGCACTGAATTCCGCTGCGGCCGAAGCGATCTTGGACGCGAACGTATAGCCGCCGTCGAACAGCGACCAGTGGCCGGCCTTCGCAGCTGTGCGCAGGATGATCAGGACCGCGACCGTCTCACCGAGTGCGCGACCCAACGCCAGCATCGAGCCGGCGATCATCCCGCTGCGGCCGTACGGGTATACCGTCATCCGGATGACTTCCCACTTCGTGGCACCGAGCGCCTGGGCAGCCTCGACATGACCCTTGGGGGTCAGAGTGAAGACTTCCCGGGACACCGAGGTGATGATCGGCAAGATCATCACGGCCAGCACGACTCCCGCGGTGAATATGGTGCCGCCACCCGCGAGCGACACGTTGCCGTCGCCGAAGAGGAAGAACCACTTCAGGTTCTCGTTGAGGAACCGTTGGATCGGCTCGATCTTGGGAGCCAGAACGAAGATGCCCCACAGGCCGAAGACGATTGACGGCACCGCGGCCAGCAGGTCGACCAGGATCGCAAACGGCCGGGCGTACCGGCGCGGTACGTAGTTCGTCAGGAACGTCGCGATGCCGATGGCGATCGGTACCGCGATCGCGAGGGCGAAGATCGAACTGAGGACGGTGACCCGGAAGAGATCGGCGATGCCGAAGCGCAGGTTGTTCTCGTCGGTAGTGACGAATTCCGAACTTGTGATGAAGTTGGCCTTGTCGGCCGCCAGCGAAGGAACCGCGCGGATCAGCAGGAAGAGGCCCATCAGCGCGATGGCGCCGATGATCGTCGCGCCCGCGGCCAGCGCGATCGAGTAGAAGATGCTGTCACCCCACCGGCGCGTGCCCTTCAGGGCAGAAGTTTGCGCCGGCTTGGTCGACATGTCAGGAGTATCCCCGATCTGCGGGGGGCTCGCCCCGGTTGTGGACGAGCCCACCGCAGCCGGTTCAGGCTTCAAAGTCATTGCAGCCTTTGACTAGGAGGGTGACTACGAGATGGCGTTGATGGCTGTGGTCAGCTTGGACTTGAACGAGTCGGGGATCGGAATGTAACCGGCCTCCTCCAGGCCTTTCTGGCCGTCCGTGGTCGCCACCGTCAGGAACGCCTTGACGGCCGGGGCCACGTCGCTCTGCGGGTACTTCGAGCAGACGACGTTGTAGGTCCCGAGGATGATCGGGTACGCGCCCGCCGCAGTCGGCTTGTAGAACGAGGACGTGTCGAGCACGAGGTCGTTGCCCTGGCCCTTGATCTGGACCGCATCGATCGACTTGCCTGCGCTCTCCGCCGTCAGCTTCACCGGATCAGGACCGGCGGACGTGATGACGTCGGCGATCTGCAGGCCCTGCTTGGTGGCGTAGGACCACTCGTTGTAGGTGATCGATCCTGCGGTGCTCTTGATTGCCGCCGAGGTTCCCTCGTTGCCCTTCGCACCTTCGCCGACGCCACCGTTGAAGGTCTTGCCGGAGCCCTTGCCCCACGCGCCGTCGGACGCCGCGTCGAGATACTTCTGGAAGTTGTCCGTGGTGCCCGACTCATCGCTGCGGAAGACCACATTGATCTTGTCACCGGGCAGGGTCTTGCCCGAGTTGAGCGCCGTGATCTCGGGCGCGTTCCAAGTCGTCACCGCGCCGTTGAAGATCTTGGCCAGCGTCGGTCCGTCGAGAGCCACGCTGTCGACGCCGGGAAGGTTGTAGGTGACCGCGATCGGTCCGAAAACCGTCGGCAGGTTCCACGCATCGGCGCCGCCGCAGCGCGCCTTGGCCTTGTCGACCTCACCCTTCTCGGCGTTCAGGGGCGAATCGGTGCCACCGAAATCGGTTTGCCCGCCGATGAATTCGGAGACGCCCGCACCGGAGCCGCTGGATGTGTAGTTGAGGGTGAAACCCGGGCACGCCGACTCATAGGCGGTCACGAACCGGGTGATGGCATTGGCCTGCGCGGACGAGCCACTCGCCTTGAGCGCCTTCTTGCCACTGCAGTTGACAGCCGACGCGCTGTCCCCGGCAGTGCCAGTGCCGGCCGTCGTTGCTCCGGTGCTGGTCTTGTTCTCGTCGCTGCCGCAGGCCGAAAGCAGCAGGGCCCCCGCAGCAAGAATGCTCACCGCTGCGCCGATTCGGTTGTGCTTCACGTAGCTCCTTTGATTGTGAGGGACGACGCATATGACCGCCGCCCCGAGTTCGGGCAAGCCACGGAACCCGGTTCCGCCGAGCAGATGTGATCGCTGCTCGGCTCACGAACCTAGGGGTGCGCTGTGAACAGGCATCCACACATTGGTGAACGGAAGATGAACCGGATGCGGGTACGCGGAGTCGAATTACGTCGACGACGTTGATCTTTGTAACTCACTCAGTAACTATTGAGTCAATGGTTACTGAGGCAAATACACGCACCGTGACGCGGACGTCAATCTACGCTGCGCTTGCTGATCCCGGACGGCTGGCGATCGTCGATCGGCTGTCGCTCGGCGATGCCTCGCCGTCCGAACTCCAGGCCCTGCTGTCAATGCCGTCCAACCTGATCGCCCACCACCTGAACGTTCTTCAGAAAGCCAACGTGACCCATCGCGCCCGCTCCGAGGGCGATCACCGGCGGATGTACGTGTCGCTGAACAGCGAGGCACTGGAGTCGATATTGCCGTCCCCCGTACGCCTAGCGGTACGGGTGGTGTTTGTGTGCACGCAGAATTCGGCCCGCAGTCAGCTTGCAGTAGCGATTTGGCACCGCCACAGCAGGCTGCCCGCCACGTCGGCCGGCACGCACCCCGTCTCCGAAATCCAGCCCGGCGCGCTCGCCGCTGCGCGGCGTCACCAACTGCCGATGCAGGCGCGTACCCCGCTGCACCTGAACAACGTTCTCGCGCCGGGGGACCTCGCCGTCGTGGTGTGCGACCGTGCCCATGAGGAATTGCCCGGCGAGCTGCGCCGCATCCACTGGTCGATCCCCGATCCCGTTCGGGCATCGACACCCGAGGCATTCGATCGCACCATCGAATCCCTCACCAAACGGATCGTTCGGCTCGTTCCCATCCTGCAAAGTTCTCGCGACGGAGCAAACCAATGACCGACAACCCGACCACCCCGGGCCATCCGCAACACGTTGTGAGCATCGACCAAGGGCTGGCCCTGAAAGCCGCTGCAGAACGATTGGAATCGGAGTTCGGCGACACCTTCGATGCGGAAACCATCGATCGGTTTCTGTATGCCGCTCACGCACACTTCGCCCATCATGTGTCGGTGCCCAACTTCCTTCCGCTGCTTGCCGAACGCTTTGCACAGCAACAGCTTCGCGCGCTGGCGCGGGTCGAGGGCAAGCACCATGACGGGAAGCCCACCGTGTTGTTCCTGTGCACCCACAACGCCGGCCGCTCACAAATGGCCGCGGCCTTTTTCGCCGAACTCGCAGGCGAGGACGCGGTTGCGTGGTCGGGCGGTTCGGACCCCAGCGATCAGGTGAATCCTGCTGTGGTGCAAGCGATGTCGGAGCGGGGCATCGACATCTCCCATGAATATCCGAAGCCGTTCACCGACGAGATCGTGCAAGCCGCCGATGTGGTCATCACCATGGGCTGCGGCGATACGTGCCCGGTGATCCCCGGTCGACGTTATGAGGAGTGGACGTTCGACGACCCCGCGGGCAGGGACGTCGACGCCGTGCGTCCCATTCGCGATGCGATCGAGCAGCGAGTACGCCGTCTGCTGACCGAACTCAATGTCGCCGTCCGCGCGTAGCCGCTTACCGACCACCGGCCGCGTACGCCGCATCGACCGTGGACACGTCGAAACCCAGCCGTTGATAGGTCTTCACCGCCGCGGAGTTCTCTGCCTCCACGTAGAGCATCACCGTTGGCTGTTCACTGTCCGATAGTCGCTCAGCAAGGTGATGCAGCCCCACCAACGTGAGCGTGGCACCCAGCCCGCGGCCTTGCGCGGCCGGATCGACGCCGACTACGTAGACCTCGCCCAGGTTTTCGTCGTGCACTTTCGTCCAGTGAAAGCCGAGCAGCTTGTCCGTGTTCACGTCGAAGGCCATGAACAAGCCTGCGGGGTCGAACCAGGGCTCGTCGCGACGCTCGGCGATGTCGGCTTCCGTCCACCCGCTTTGTTCCGGATGCCATGCGAACGCGGCGTTGTTGACCCGCAGCAGCTCGGCATCGTCGGCGGGGCCGGCGTAGGTCGTGATGTGCACCCCGTCGGGAAGGGTCACCGGCGGCAGGTCGGTCAGCGGCCGCCGCATCTGCAGCAGCTCGCGTACCACCACCAAGCCCAGCGCGGCCGCCGTCGCGCGAGCGGGCGCCTGGTTGCCATGCGCCCAGATGCGGGCGTCGTCGCCGACCTCGGCTAACCCGGTGCGGACCATCGCCGAGCCGATGCCACGGCGTCTGGCGTCCGGATGCACCACCAGCTCGGCCATCGCCGGCTCGTCGGTGAGGTTCAGGTAGCCGGTCACGTCATCACCGTTGACGGCGAGCAGGTGCCGGGTACGGTCGTGGGGTAGTTCGCGGAGCACCTGATCGCCGACGGGTGCGATGCCGTCGGCCTCCTTCGCAGCCGCGATCAGCTCGCGAATCTTTCGCTGCTCATCGTCGGACAGGCCAGTGCGCCAACCGATTTCGGGCACCGCGGGGTCCGAGCGAGTCACTGACTGCGCAGCGGGTCAGCCAGTGCTTCGGGCAGGCTGTCGGGCGCGTCGTAGCCGACCGCGTCGTCGACCATGTCGTCGGGCACTTCCGAGCCCGGCGCCGGCCCCCTCCCCCGCGCAGGCCGCACCGCCTTGTAGCCGACGTTGCGCACGGTGCCGATCAACGACTCGTATTCGGTGCCGAGCTTGGCGCGTAACCGCCGCACGTGCACGTCGACGGTGCGGGTGCCGCCGAAGAAGTCGTAGCCCCAGACCTCTTGGAGTAGCTGCGCGCGGGTGAACACTCGGCCGGCGTGCTGAGCGAGATACTTCAGCAGCTCGAATTCCTTATATGTCAGGTCAAGCGGTCGGCCGCGCAGCCGCGCGGTGTAGGTGCCCTCGTCTATCACGAGCTCACCGAGGTTGATCTTCCCGAGGTTCTCCTGGTTGGCCACGCCGCCGCGACGTCCCACGAGCAGCCGCAGGCGGGCGTCGATCTCGGCAGGCCCCGTGCTCGGCAGCAGAATCTCGTCGAGTCCCCATTCGACGTTGACCGCGACAAGGCCGCCCTCGTTGACGACCGCGACCACAGGCACCGACGTTCCCGTCGTTCCCAACAGTCGACAGAGGCCGCGGGCGGCGGCCAGATCAGTCCGCGCGTCGACGATCGCCACATCCGCAGTGCCCGCCTCCAGAAGGGAGGACACCTCCGTCGGTGCCGTCCGCACGTTGTGTGCAAGCAGCGATAACGAGGGCAGCACTAATTCGGGATGGGGGTCGACGGTCAGTAGCAATAGATCCAACTGGCCCTCCAGCAGCCATGGGGACCTCGCCCGATGACAACGATGTCGGTGGTGACTTCCCAGATTCACGCCTGACACACGGCCGTTACCCGGCCGATAGTTATCTAACGATAGCGTGCTACCTGCTCGTTAGCCGCGCCGAGCCGGATCAGCGGTCGCGGTGGGCCAGAATATGCGGGTGCGAAAGCTGCTGATCGGTGCCATCGCGACCGTCACCACGGTGGTGGTCGGTGCCGTCGGAGCTGACTTCGGGGCAGCAATCTACGCCGAATACCGGCTGGCCAGGAGCGTGCGCACGGCGGCGAATCTCAGCTTCGACCCCTGGGTCAGCATCCTCGGATTTCCGTTCATCCCCCAGGCCACGCGCCATCGCTACAACGAGATCGAGCTAAGAGCCAGTGGCGCCGATCACCCCGTCGTCGGCAAAGTCGGGCTCGAGGCGACCCTGCACTCCGTTGACATCGCCCACACGTCCTGGCTGATCGGGCCGGACGCGAAGCTGCCGGTCGGTGAGCTGGAGAGCCGCATCATCGTCGACTCCACGCATGTCGGGCGATTCATGGGGATTCCCGACCTGCTGGTCGAGGCACCGCCGCGGGAGACCAATGACGCCACCGGTGGCACCACCGAATCGGGCATCTCCAGCAACCGGGGACTGGTGTTCACCGGCACACCCAAGAAGGCGGGCTACGACAAGAAGGTCAGTATCGCCGTCGACCTGTCGATCGCCGGTCCCGACCAGACCACGTTGATCTTCACGGCGACCGGCGTGCTGACCGGGCCGGGCACGGCAGATCAGCAGGTTCCGGAGGACAAGCTGCCCGCGGTGCTCGCCGCGTTCAGCACCAGCCTGCCCGGCCAGAAGCTGCCCTTCGGCGTGCGGCCGACCAGTGAGGGCGCCCGCGGTTCGGACATCATCATCGAGGGAATCACTACGGGAGTAACCGTCCCGCTCGATGGGTTCAGACTGTCATGAGCTCTTCCTGGGTTCTCGTCATCGTCGTGCTGATAGCCGCGTTCGGCGTGGCTTTTGTGGTCGGCCGCCTGCTCACCCTGCGCGCCGGGATGCTGAAGGCCGCCACCGAGGCGAGTAGCGTCGATACGTCCGATCTCGGCCTTTCCAGTACCGGACCGACCGTGCTGCACTTCAGCGCCGAATGGTGCGGCCCCTGCGCGGCGGTGCGCCGCGTGGTCGACGAGGTCTGCAAGGACCTTCCCGGCGTCGCGCATGTCGAGATCGACATGGACGCCAATCCCGAAGCAGCCCGACGGCTTTCGGTGATGTCGCTGCCGACGACGGTGATTTTCGACGCGGACGGACGGCCGCGATACCGCACCACGGGCGTGCCCAAGGCCGCTGACCTGCGATCGGCGCTGGCACCGCTGTTGGCTTGATCACTATGTCATTGGGTAAGCTGTCAGCCGTGTCCGCCCGCCTCGAGCCGATGCTCACGAAGCGCCGCGCAGTAGATCTGTGCCGCGTTGCGGGTTGTTGCTGTTGTTGTTGTAGCTGCTGAGCGCAGCTGCGCGGTCTAAGCGCGCTCGCTCGGAGCAGCCGATTCGGCCTGCTCATCCCCAGCCCCTCCAACGCAACAGGAGTCTGCTTCCATGTCGACCAACACCCATACGGCCGCACCGGCCCTGGTTGACGTCCGTGGCCCCCGGTTCGCCGCCTGGGTCACCACCGTCGTTATCGTCGCGACCCTGATCGCAGCGGGATTCAGCTCGACCGCAGCGGCCGTGATCCTGGCCGTCCAGGCCGTTGTCTTCGCCATCGGCGCATGGCGCGGCCCGCGTCAGCATCCCTACGGCCTCATCTTCCAGCGTCTCGTGGCTCCACGACTCGGGCCCGTCACCGAGAAGGAACCGATGCCGCCGCTCAAGTTCGCCCAGCTGGTCGGCTTCGTTTTCGCAGTGGTCGGCGTCGTCGGATTCGCCGCAGGCGTCCCGCTGCTCGGGCTGGTCGCGACGGGCTTCGCGCTCGTCGCGGCGTTCCTCAACGCGGCCTTCGGCATCTGCCTGGGCTGCCAGATCTATCCGCTCGTCGCACGGTTTCGCCGTGCGCCCTCAATCGCATAGCGCTTCAAAACCCAAGCAACCGAAAGGATTTCGTTCATGGCACGCTCCGACGTCCTGGTCAGCACAGACTGGGCCGAGAGCAATCTCGACGCGCCGAACACCGTCTTCGTCGAGGTCGACGAGGACACCAGCGCCTATGACGGCGGCCACATCGAGGGCGCCGTCAAGCTGGACTGGAAAGAGGATCTGCAGGACCACGTCAAGCGCGACTTCGTCGACGCCCAGCAGTTCTCCAAGCTGCTGAGTGAGCGGGGCATCGCCAACGACGACACCGTGATCCTCTACGGCGGCAACAACAACTGGTTCGCCGCATACGCGTACTGGTACTTCAAGCTGTACGGGCACGACAAGGTCAAGCTGCTCGACGGCGGCCGCAAGAAGTGGGAGCTCGACGGCCGGCCGTTGTCCACCGACGCGGTGAAGCGGCCGGAGACCAGCTACACCGCCAAGGACCCTGACAACACCATTCGCGCGTTCCGCGACGAGGTCATCGCTGCCATCGGCGAGAAGAACCTGGTCGACGTGCGCTC
>Ga0105243_10000872_pt1 | contig 28529 bp, 27 predicted proteins | sample KBSM34metaG_FD_81525 | JGI IMG/M metagenome (GOLD analysis project Ga0105243, IMG submission 81525) | Miscanthus rhizosphere microbial communities from Kellogg Biological Station, Michigan, USA - KBS M3-4 metaG | ecosystem: Host-associated > Plants > Roots > Rhizosphere > Soil | place... | reverse complement strand
GGGTGCCTGTCCCTCAAGACGTGCGCGCTGTCGAACCCGGGCGATGCCGCCGCGAGCTACGGACCGGGCGCGGCCTACCTACCCAAGGCGCTGCGCCCCGACGACGCTGACCGCTCCGCCTGACCGGCGCCCGGCTCCCTACCCCGGCAGCCGGGCGCGCAGGGCCCGCACGAACCAGTCGAGTGCGGCCGCCGAACTGTCCGGCGCTACCCATCCGTTGACCACGGCGAGCAATCGGAGATAGCGCTCCCGGCGCGGGTCGTTCGCCGCCTCCAGCCGCGACAGCAGCCGCCGCCGAAGCGCGACGTCGTCGTCGGAACTGCCGCGCAGTCGGGCGTATTCCGCGGTCACGTCCGCCACCACCGGGTCGGCCGCGGACGAGGCCGGGTCGATGCCGGTGGCCAGCATCGGCTCGGCGTGGTCACGGAGGACCGCGACGATCTCGCGGTGCACGCCCGCGCAGCCGTCGTGCACGCGGTCGTCTGCATGGCCGCTCGCCATCTCCCGCATGACGGCGCGAAAATCCGGATCCCAGGACAACTCGGCCAGTTCCAGCCACGCCTCGACCTGTTCGGCCTCGGGATCGTCGGGCAGTTCGGGGGTCATCGAGCGCATCATCCCCTCGAACGCGGGATCGCCGTCCAGCCCGCCGAAGGCGTGGTCGAGGAAATCGCCTATCAGGCTTCGCCGTTCGGTCTCGGACAGCTTGGCCAACTTGTGCACGAGCCTCATCTCCTCCGGGCCGGAGCCGCGCTTGGCCACCACCGACAACACCGTCCGCCGCAGGCGCAGTGTCCGGATCTGCGCCGCCAGCGCCTCCGCGTGCGCCGCCGCGACCTCGGGCAGGGAGGTCTGGCGGTCCACGACGCCCTTGATCGTGGCCAGGTCCAGTCCCAACTCGCGCAGCGTCCGCACGAGGTCCAGCCGCGCGACCGAGTCGACGTCATAGAGCCGGTAGCCGGCCGGGCTGCGGCCGGTCGCAGGCACGATCCCCCGATCCGCATAGAACCGAATGGCCTTGACCGTCAGTCCGGTTCGCCTGGCCAGATCACCGATCGAGTAGAGCGCGTCGTCGTCCATGTCCCCACTCTCGCGTCTCCCCCGGCGGGAGACTCAAGTCCCGTGCCGCGGCCATCGCTCCGACCTGCGGAAACGAGCTCAAGAACCGCTGCGCCGATGCTAGCCTGGATGGACGCGGCGACCGGAAAGGCGCTTGTCGATGAATGGACACATTCGGAGATCGGCCACGGTGGCGCTGGCGCTGGCCGCCTCAGCGTTTGTTGTCGCTCCCCCGCAGGCGCACGGTTTCGCCGAGGACATCTGCTACTCCGAGGGTGGAGCCCCGCCGCACAACTGTGCGCCCCTGCCGCAGTCGTGTCCGCTCGACGATCCAGACGGGCCCCTGTGCGGACTCGAGGCGTTCGTTCGCTACGGGTACACGTTGCGTCAGCCGCTCGGCGGGCGCAGCCTCGTGCATTCCGACTCGACCTACCTCATCGCCCGCACCGTCGGCTTCTCGGAGCGGGATGCGTATTGGATCGCGGCATACGACGAGGCGACAGACCTGGGCACCTTCGCGCCACGAGACATGAACGGCCAACTCGTCGCCGACGCCGCCGCCTTGACCACCAAGGACATCGGCGGTCTCGTGCGAACGCATTTCGCCACCGGCGGCTTCCTCTTCCATTTCCTCCCGACGATGCGGGGACCGTTCGATCCCGAGCCCGACGGGATGCGACCCGACGTCGGCGATCCCGCACACGAGGTCATGCTCACGCACGTGCGGCGGTGGGCCATGGCCGGGCCGGGCGGCAGCGCCCCGTTGTGCACGGGAGGCTTCACCAATCGCTCGGCCGACGGCGACTACGCCACTGGCGCAGCCTGTTACGCGGACCCGGAGCCGGCACAGATCAACGGCGTGTACAGCGTGGAGACCCCGGTAGCGATCCCGTTCACCAACGTCACCGGAGAGCAGGTCATCTCCGACGGTGTGTCATCGTCGCAATTCGACTCCTGGATCGGCGGCGATTCGTGGGATGCGAGGATCGGCATCTACATCCACGCCCTCGGTGATCGCATCTCACACCATGCCTGCACCGATGCCGGCACGATCAGCGCGCCGTCGCCGGACCGGCAGGAGTTTCGCATCGATCTGAACAAACCCACCTGTGACCAGGGCCCGCACGCGGTCCGCCACGAGTACGAGACCGGAGTGGATTTCGCCGGGCTCGAGTCGGAGGACCAGACCACGGAAGCGGCGCTGTCGATGGTCTACGACGAGCTCGTCGAATTCGCACGAATCCGCGGAACCCTCGATGCCAACGCCACCATGCCGTCGACCAAGAGCGCACTGCTACAGGGTGGGCTGCTGCCGGCCTTGGAAGTCAGGAATCCGGTCGAGCGGATGGAAGCCGTCACCGCTGTCGGTTGCCGGTTCGGTGTGTCGGCATTTCCCGGAAGTCCCGCCTGTCGGGGGTGATTGATTGCTATCGCGCTCGGTACTGCAGGAACACCGTCCCGCCCTCGAACCGACGTTCGTCGGCGAGCCGTAGGTCCAGCCGAACGCCCGCGGGTAGCGCCGGGGTGCCGCCGCCCACCACGGCAGGGACGAGATACAGCTGCCACTCGTCGACGAGTCCCGCCCGGATCGCGCAGGCAGCAAGTCCGGGGCCGCCGATCGACAGGTCGCGCGGCGAGGACGCCTTCAACGCTCGGATCGCCGCGGGATCGAACTCCCGCTCGAGCCGGGTGCGGGAGGTCGACACCGCCTGCAGGGTCGTGGAGTACACGATCTTGTCGGCGGCCCGCCACAGCGCGGCGAAGTCATCCGCCACAGGCGGGCCCGCGTCGCCGGCAACCGACTCCCAGCCGGCCATCACCTCGTACATGCGGCGCCCATAGAGGTAGGTGCCGATCGATCGCTCGCGGTCGTTGACGAAACCGTGCACTTCCTCGTCCGGCATGGCCCAGTCGAAATTGCCGTCGCGGTCCGCGACGTATCCGTCGAGCGAACAGATCGACGAGTAGATCAACGCGCCCATGTCGTCCTCCCGCTGTGCCTGCTATCCGGCGGTGTCGGCGTCGCCTTCCCCGCCTGCAGGCGTCACCGCGTCCGGGCCGCGCTCGAGCAGCAGTCGGAACCCGTCCTCGTCGAGCACCGGCACCCCGAGCTCGATCGCCTTGTCGTGCTTGGAACCCGGCGCCTCGCCCACCACCACGAACGCGGTCTTCTTCGACACCGAACCGGCGGCCTTGCCGCCGCGGATCAGGATCGCCTCCTTGGCGCCGTCACGGGTGAACCCGACGAGCGAGCCGGTGACCACGATCGACAGGCCCTCGAGGTTGCGCTCGATCGACTCGTCGCGGGCGTCCTCCATCGACACCCCGGCGGCGCGCCACTTCGCGACGATCTCGCGATGCCAGTCCACCGCAAACCATTCGACCACGGCGGCGGCGATGGTGCCGCCGACGCCGTCCACGGCCGCCAGTTCCTCCACGGACGCGTTCTCGATCCGCTCGAGGCTGCCGAACTCGGAGGCCAGCGCCCGGGCCGCGGTGGGGCCGACGTGCCGGATGGACAACGCCACGAGTACCCGCCACAGCGGCTTGTCCTTGGCCGAGTGCAGGTTGTCGAGGAGCCTGCGCCCGTTCGCCGACAGCGCGCCCGCCTTGGTGGTGAACAGCGAGGTCTTCATCAGGTCGTCAGAGGTGAGCGAGAACAGGTCTCCCTCGTCGGCGATCACTCCCGATTTGAGCAGCTCGGTCGCCGCCTCGTAGCCGAGCACCTCGATGTCGAAAGCGCCACGCCCCGACACGTGAAAGACCCTCTCCCGCAACTGCGCCGGGCAGGACCGCTGGTTCGGGCAACGGATGTCCGCGTCGCCCTCCTTGGCGGGGGCCAGCTCGGTGCCGCACTCGGGACAGTGTGTGGGCATCACGAACTCACGCTCGTCCCCGGTGCGCACATCGACCACCGGACCGAGCACCTCAGGGATGACCTCGCCCGCCTTCCTGATGACCACCATGTCGCCGATCAGCACGCCCTTTCGCTTGACCTCGGACCCGTTGTGCAGCGTCGCGAGCGAGACGGTCGATCCGGCAACCGTCACCGGCTCCATGTAGGCGAACGGGGTGACCCGGCCGGTCCGGCCGACGCTGACACGGATGTCGAGCAACCGGGTGGTGGCCTCCTCCGGTGGGTACTTGTACGCGATGGCCCAGCGCGGAGCCCGTGAGGTGGAACCGAGCCGCCGATGCAGCGCCATCTCGTCGACCTTGACCACCAGGCCGTCGATCTCGTGTTCCACGTCGTGGCGGTGCTCGTCCCAGTACGCGACCCTCGCCACGACCTCGTCGACGCCGCGGACTCGCGCGGTGTGCGTGGACACGGGCAACCCCCAGGCCGCCAGCGCGGTGTAGGCGTCGTGCTGGGACGCCGGTGCGAAGCCCTCGATCCGGCCGAGCCCGTGGCAGATCATGCCGAGCCGCCGCTTGGCCGTGACCGCCGGGTTCTTTTGCCGCAGTGATCCGGCGGCCGAGTTGCGGGGATTGGCGAACGGCGCCTTGCCCTCCGCGACCAGGGACGCGTTGAGGGCCTCGAAGTCCTCGAGCCGGAAGAACACCTCGCCGCGGACCTCGAGCAGCGACGGGATCGGGAACTCCTCGCTCGGCGTCAGCACGTGCGGGATCTCCTCGATCGTGCGCGCGTTGAGGGTGACGTCCTCGCCGGTGCGGCCGTCGCCGCGGGTGGCGCCGCGCACCAGCCTGCCGTTCTCGTAGACCAGGTTCAGCGCGACACCGTCGATCTTCACCTCGCACAGGTAGTGCAGGTCGGAGCCATCAGGCGCGGAGCCTGCGGAGTGACCATCCAACACTGCGGCTTCCACCCGCCGCACCCAGGTGCGCAGCTCCTCCTCGTCGAAGACGTTGTCCAGGCTCAGCATTCGCTCGAGGTGGTCGACCGCGGTGAACTCGGTGGCGAACCCGCCGCCGACGAGCTGGGTGGGCGAGTCCGGGGTGCGCAGATCGGGGCGCGCCTCTTCGAGCGCGATCAGCCGGTTCAGCAGGGCGTCGAATTCACCGTCGGAGATGATCGGCGAGTCCCGCACGTAGTAGCGGAACTGGTGCTCGCGCACCTCCTCCGCGAGCCGCTGCCATTCTTCGCGTTCGTCGGAGGTCGCTGCTGACAGTGCTGGTTCAGACCCCTGGGCTGCGTTCTCGTCCACGCCGGAAGGTTATCGCAGGAGGCAGACAACGCCGCCGCTCGAGCGGGCGCCCGCGGGTCCGATTCAGTCGAACTCGGCGCCGTCCGCGAATGCCCTCGTCAGCTCGGCGGCGCGACGCAGCGCCGTCCGCGCCCACTCCGGGCTCGCGCCCGCGAGGCCGCATCGCGGCGTCACCGTCACCTGCGTGGCGAGGACGGATCGCGGGAAGCCCAGCCGGTCGACGAGGGTCACCGCGGGCTCGGCGAGTTCGCGCCAGCCCGGCGCGGGCTCGGCACCAAGGGTCGGCACCAGCCCGAGGGCCAGCGCGATGCCGTCCTCGAGCAGTTCGCCGACGCCGTCGAGGTCCGCGACCGTCAGCTCGCTCAGGTCCAGTCCGATCATCGCGGCGCCGCTGCGACGCAGCAGCCCCAGCGGCAGACCGGCGGCGCAGGAGTGCACCAACACCGGCGACTCCAGGCGGCCGATCACGGACGACAGGACGGCGAGCGCCTCCGGTTCGGGCATTGCGCGGGGGGTCTGCAGGATCGAGACGCCCGCCAGCGAACCGGCCAGCACCGCGGGCAGTCCTGGTTCGTCGAGCTGCACCACGACGGGCGAGCCGAGCCTGCGGGCCACCTCGTCGACGTGCACGCGCAGCCCCTCGGCCAGCGATTCCGCGAGGTCGCGCAGCGCGCCCGCGTCGGTGAGCACGCGATGCCCGCCGGAGAGCTCGACCTGCGCCGCCAGCGTCAGCGGCCCGACCGACTGGACCTTCACCGGCTGATCGGTGCCCCGGCGCCCGGCGACCTCCCAGGCCTCCTCGAGCGCGTCCAGGTCACGCCGGAGCAGGTCGCGGGCCCGACGCGTGACCGCACCCGGACGCTGCGCGAGCCGGTAGGCGGTGGTGGAGGTGTCGAACGGCAGGTCGACCAGCAGCGCGGCCGCGCGGCCGATCATGTCGGCGCCGACGCCGCGGTCGGGCAGTTCGACCAGGTGCGGCAGGGCGGGCAGTTCGCCCACCACGATGGCGGCGGCCTCCCGCGGATCGGTGCCGGGCCAGGAACCGACGCCGGTCGCGACGCCGACCGGGATGGACGGTGCCGTCACCGGCGGTCCGCGCCGGTGCCGACGATGGTGCCGCTACCGAGGACCTCGTCGCCCGCGGCGTCCGGCCGGTACAGCACGACGGCCTGTCCCCTGGCCACGCCGGTCAGCGGCTCGCGCAGCTGCACGTCCAGTCCTCCGTCGACGGGCACGACCACGGCCTCGGCCAGTCCGCCGTGCGCCCGGACCTGCACCACGCACTCGATCGGTCCCTGCGGCGCCGCGCCGGAGGTCCAGATCGCGCGCTCGGCCGCGATCGTCCAGACCTGCAGGCGCTCGGCCGAGCCGACGGTGACGGTGCCGGTCTCGGGTTCGATGGCGGTGACGTAGCGCGGCTTGCCGTCGGCCGCCGGGCCCTGCACGCCCAGTCCCTTGCGCTGGCCGATGGTGAACCCGTGCACGCCCTCGTGATCGGCGAGCACCTCGCCGGAGTCCGCGTCGACGACCTTGCCGGGCCGGATCCCGATCTTGGCGCCGAGGAAGGCCCGGGTGTCCCCGGACGGGATGAAGCAGATGTCGTGGCTGTCGGGCTTGTCCGCGACCGCGAGCCCGCGCTCGGCGGCCTCGGCCCGAATCTGCGGCTTCGGGGTGTCGCCGACGGGGAACATCGCCCGGGAGAGCTGCTCGGCGGTGAGCACGCCGAGGACATAGGACTGGTCCTTGTCGGCGTCGACCGCGCGGCGCAGCACGCCGTCCTCCAGTCGCGCGTAGTGACCGGTCGCGACCGCATCGAAACCGAGCGCCATCGCGCGGTCCGCGAGGGCGGCGAACTTGATCTTCTCGTTGCAGCGCAGGCAGGGGTTCGGCGTCTCCCCGGCGGCGTAGGACTCGATGAAGTCCTCGATCACGTCTTCCTTGAAGCGATCCGCGAAATCCCAGACGTAGAAGGGGATACCGAGGATGTCGGCGGCGCGGCGCGCGTCCCCGGCGTCCTCCTTGGAGCAGCAGCCACGCGAACCGGTGCGCAGGGTGCCCGGCGCGGTGGACAGCGCCAGGTGCACGCCCACCACCTCGTGTCCGGCGGCCACCGCACGCGCCGCCGCCACCGCGGAGTCCACTCCGCCGCTCATCGCCGCCAGTACCCGCATCAGCGTGCCCCTCCCCTGGCCCCGGCGCCCGCCAGGCCCGCCATCCTGGCCCGCTCGACCACCTGCGGCAGCGCCGCGATCAACGCATCGACATCGGAATCAGTCGAGGTGTGCCCCAACGAGAACCGCAGCGACCCGCGCGCGATGGTCGCGTCGACGCCCATCGCAATGAGCACGTGACTGGCGCTGGCGACCCCGGCCGTGCACGCCGACCCGGTCGAGCACTCGATCCCCGCCGCGTCGAGCAGCATCAGCAGCGAATCACCCTCGCAACCGGGAAAGGTGAAGTGCGCATTCCCGGGCAGTCGCTGATCGCCGACCGGGCCGTTCAGCACCGCCGTTGGCACCGCCGCGCTCACCCCGGCGATCAGCCGCTCGCGCAGCCTGATCAGCTCGGAGGAGCGGGAATCCATGTCCGACACGGTCTTCCGCAGCGCGGTGGCCATCGACACCACCGCCGCGGTGTCCAGGGTGCCCGCCCGCAGGTCGCGCTCGTGGCCGCCGCCGTGCAGCAGCGGCACGCACGGCACCTGGCGGCCGAGCAGCAGCGCTCCTGCGCCCTGCGGCCCGCCGAACTTGTGCGCGGCGACGCTCAAGGCGGAGAGCCCGCTGGCCGCGAAGTCCACCGGCAGCTGCGCCACGGCCTGCACCGCGTCGCTGTGAATCGGGACCCCGAACTCGGTGGCGACGGCGGCGAGTGCGGCGATCGACATGATCGAGCCGACCTCGTTGTTCGCCCACATGACGGTGACGAGCGCGACCTCGTCGGCGCCGGCGGCCAGCTCGACGCGCAACGCATCGGGGTCGATGCGGCCATGCCGGTCCACCGGCAGCCACGTCACCTCGGCGCCCTCGTGCTCCACCAGCCACTCGACCGCGTCGAGCACGGCGTGGTGCTCCACGGCGCCCGCGATGATCCTGCGGCGGCGCGGGTCGGCGTCGCGGCGGGCCCAGTAGATGCCCTTGACGGCCAGGTTGTCGCTCTCGGTTCCCCCGGAGGTGAAGATGACCTCCGACGGCCGTGCGCCCAGGTCGGCCGCGATGGACTCCCGTGCCTCCTCCACCCGGCGGCGGGCCGCGCGGCCCGAACCGTGCAGCGAGGACGCGTTGCCCACCGTGGCGAGGACCGCAGTCATCGACTCGATGGCCTCGGGCAGCATCGGCGTCGTCGCGGCGTGATCGAGATAGACCTGGGATGGCGCGCTGGACCGCAGGGTGGCATCACTGCGGTTGGAGGCGCTCGGGTGGGGCGTTGTCATGACCTGACCAGGATAGCCCGTCGGCCGGGGGCCGCTGCGACCGCGACTGTGCTGGTAGGCGCGCTCACGCCGCCGCGGTCTGACGCTCCTCCATGCCGTCGAGGATGTCCTGCACGGTCAGGTCCGCGCCGAGGATCACGCGCGCCGCCCGCTCGCAGCGCCGCGCCAGCTCCCTGCGGTCGGCGCCCGGCTCCTCCAGCGGCGCGAGCAGCACCTCCACGTCGAGCCTGCGCAGCCCGACCGTCCGGCGCAGCGACGCGGCCAGCGTCTGGTCCCCGACGAAGCAGGCCGTGGTGTCCAGCCGCCCGTCCGGCGTGCAGTACCTGATCCCGACGGGCTGCACCAGCGCGCCTGCCTCGACCGCGGACTGGAACAGGGCTGGGCGGAAGCTGCCGTAGGCGCGCCCGCACCAGGTGGTCCCCTCGGGGAAGGCCACCACCCGCCCACCTGCCCGCAGCCGCTCCGCGGCCTCGTCGACCGCGCCGGGCAGCTCGGACAGCCGCGCCCGGTCGATCGGGATGATCCGCATCCGCCGTGCCAGGGTCCCGAGCAGCGGCCAGTCCAGCAGGTCCGCCCTGGCCACGAAGTCGGCGGGCCCGAGCGCGCAGAGCACCAGCACATCGGCCCAGGAGACGTGCCCGGCCACCACCAGCACGCCCCGTTCCCCAGGATCGAGGTCGAGGCCGCGCTCGTCGCGCACCCGCAGCCGCATCCCCAGCCCGCTCAGCGCGGCCCGCGAATAGCCGCGCTGCAGCGAGCGGCGCCAGGATCCCGGCAGGACCCCACCCGCCAGCAGAACGGGCAGCGAGAGCAGCATCGCCGCGAGCATCGCGTACCGAACGGCCATCCGGGCCAGACCGGCCCGCTCCGCCGCAGTGGGCAGGCAGCCGTCGCCACAGGGGCTCGAGGGCATCCAGTCGTGTGTCATCGGACGATCAGCGGGACGGCGGCGGCGGCCGACCGCAGCCGGCTCAGGTAGCGCTCGTCGGCCTCCGCCATGCCAAGCAGGGCCACGAAGTCGGCGACGCCGAAGTCGGGGTCGTGGGCGGGCTCGCCGCAGATCGAGGCGCCAAGGCGCAGGTATCCGCGCAGTAGCGGGGGCAGCGCCGTGCGGGCGGGGGCCGCGATCTCGTCCAGGCCGGGCACCGGCCGCAGCGGGCGCGCCCGGAGGTCAGGGGCGGTGGCGTGCGCGTCGAGCAGTCGGTCGCGGACCCCGCGCACGTTCGCGCCCGGCAGATCAGTCGGTCGCGCCTGCATCGGCACCGACACGCACCCCATGGCCCAGCGGTAGCCGGTGAGCTCCAGGTAGTTGAGGATGCCCGCCCACATCAGGCCCAGCACCGAACCGGAGCGGTGATCGGGGTGCACACAGGCTCGGCCCATCTCGACGAGCTGTGGGCGGAGCGGGTCGAGCGCGGCGAGGTCGAACTCGGTGGCGGTGTAGAGCCCGCCCGCGGCGATCGCGGCGCCCGGGGTCAGCATCCGGTAGCAGCCGACGACCTCGTCGGCCAGTTCGTCGCGCACCAGCAGGTGATCGCAATATTCGTCGAAGTGGTCGGCGTCGAGACCGTCGGAGATGCCGCGGACCGCGCCTTCGAAGCCCGGTTCGGCCGCGAACACCTGGTACCGCAGCCGCTGCGCGGCGATCCGGTGCTCGCGGTCCGAGGACAGCAGCAGGGTGTATCTGGGGACGGTGGTGACGCTCGGAAAATCGTTGATGAGGACCGGCGTTGTCGTCATGCCCCGAAGGGTCACCGAGCCGGGCGGCCTCCCGGCATCAGGTCGGTGTCGTGTCGATGCAACTTCGGTGAACACGACGGCGGCCCCGCTCCCAACCAGGGAACGGGGCCGCCGAAAGGTGACGCGGGATCAGCCCTTGTGAGCCTTGACCGCCTCGGTGAGCTGCGGTGCGACGTTGAACAGGTCGCCGACGACGCCGTAGTCCGCGATCTCGAAGATCGGGGCCTCTTCGTCCTTGTTGACGGCGACGATGGTCTTCGACGTCTGCATGCCTGCGCGGTGCTGGATGGCGCCGGAGATGCCGAGCGCGATGTACAGCTGCGGGGAGACCGTCTTACCGGTCTGACCGACCTGGAACTGGCCCGGGTAGTAGCCCGAGTCCACGGCGGCACGCGAGGCACCGACCGCGGCGCCGAGCGAGTCGGCGAGCTCCTCGACCACGCTGAACTTGTCGGCGCTGCCGACGCCACGGCCACCGGAGACGACGACCGACGCCTCGGTGAGCTCGGGGCGGTCGCCGCCGACGATCGGGTTGCGCGAGGTCACCTTGACGGCACTCTCGTCCTGAGCCGGCACCTCGACGGTGACCTGCTCGGCGGCACCGGCCTGCGGCTGGGCCTCGACGGCACCCGGGCGAACCGAGATGACCGGGACCTCGCCGTTGGCCTTGGCCTCGACGGTGAACGCGCCACCGAAGATCGAGTGCACGGCGCTGCCGTCGGCCTTGACCTCGATGACGTCGCTGAGCAGGCCGGAACCGATCCGCGCGGCCAGACGTCCGGAGACCTCTTTGCCCTCGGTGGTGGCGGCGGTGATCACGGCGGCCGGTCCGGCGGACTCGACAAGGGCGGCGAGGACGTCGACCTTCGGGGTGATCAGGTAGCCGTCGATGTCATCGGACTCGGCGACGTAGATCTTCGCGGCGCCCGCGGCGGCCAGCGCCTCGGCGAGCTTGGCCGCGGTTCCGGCCGGGCCCGCGACGACCGCAGCCGGCTCACCGAGCGCGCGCGCTGCGGTGATGAGCTCGGTGCTGACCTTCTTGAGCGCACCCTCGGCGTGCTCGACGAGCACAAGTACTTCTGCCATTGCTGTCTTCTCCTACGTGTGGGTCTGCTGGTTGAGGGGCGCGATCAGATGATCTTCTGGCCGACGAGGTAAGCGGCGATCTTGCTGCCGCCATCACCCTCGTCGGTGACGCGCTCACCAGCGGTACGCGGGGGCTTGGGGGTGGACGCGGTGACGGTGGTGCCCGCGTTCGCGACGCCAACGGTCTCCGGGTCGACGCCGAGGTCGGCGAGGGTGAAGACCGAGACTTCCTTCTTCTTCGCGGCCATGATGCCCTTGAAGGACGGGAAGCGCGGCTCGTTGATCTTCTCGGTGACCGAGACGATGGCGGGCAGCGAGGCCTCGAGGCCGAAGATGCCCTCGTCGGTCTCGCGCTCGCCGGTGACCTTGCCGTCGGCGACGGTGAGCTTGCGCAGCTGGGTGAGCTGCGGGATGCCGAGGTACTCGGCGATGATGGCCGGAACGGCGCCGACGCGGCCGTCGGTGGCCTCGTTGCCTGCGATGATCAGGTCGGCCGGCTCATCGTTCTCGAAGCCGATCTGGCCGAGCGCGGCGGCCAGGGTCCAGCCGGTCTGGATGGCGTCGGAGCCGTGCAGAGCCGGGTCGTTGATGTGAACGGCCTTGTCGGCACCCATGGACAGCGCCTTGCGGATGGCATCGGTGGCGCGGTCCGGGCCGGCGGACAGCACGGTCACCTCGCCCCCCTGCGCCTCCTTGATGAGCAGGGCCTCCTCGACCGCGCGCTCGTTGATCTCGTCGAGCACGGCGTCCGCGGCCTCGCGGTCCAGCGTGAAGTCACCATCGGTGAGCTTGCGCTCGGACCAGGTGTCAGGAACCTGCTTGATCAAAACGACGATGTTCGTCATGGGTCTTCGTCGACCTCCTGTGTATTTCTGCCTGATGATCGAGAGCAGCTCCACGTCGAGGAGGAGCGCTCGCGTAACCGTCTCGTTCGCACGTCGGGTGTGCGTCAGATTACCCCATGTTAAGTTACCCGCTAGTAACTTGGGTGGGAAACCTCGTCCACCATAACGGCCAGGAGGATCATTCATGCCTGTGATGTGGACCACCCCGACCAGTTCTGACACCGAGGGCACTAACCTCCCAACGGTGAGCGATTCATCTGTCTCGACCCCGGCCATGTCCGTCGACGCCGATAACAACCCGACGGCTGCCGAGGCGACCCCGCAGCCGAGCGAAGCGACCCTGCCGCTGACCGGCGAGCGCACCGTCCCGGGCGTGCCCGAGGAGAACTACTGGTTCCGCCGTCACGAGGTGGTGTACCGGCAGCTGCTCGAGCGCTGCGCCGGCCGCGTCGTCCTCGAGGCCGGGTCCGGAGAAGGCTACGGCGCCAACATGATTGCCGACGTCGCCGAGAAGGTCATCGGGCTCGACTACGACACCTCCGCCGTCGACCACGTGCGTGCCCGCTACCCGCGAATCGACATGCGCCAGGGCAACCTCGCGGACCTCCCGCTGCCGGACGCCAGCGTCGGGATCGTGGTCAACTTCCAGGTGATCGAGCACCTGTGGGACCAGGCCCAGTTCCTGGCCGAATGCTTCCGCGTGCTGACCCCCGGCGGCGAGCTGCTGATCAGCACCCCGAACCGGATCACCTTCTCCCCCGGACGGGACACCCCGCTCAACCCGTTCCACACCCGCGAACTCAACGCCGCCGAGATGACCGAGCTCCTCGAGGAGGCCGGCTTCGTCGTCGACCTGATGACCGGCGTGCACCACGGCCCCCGTCTGCGCGAGCTCGACGCCAAGCACGGCGGCTCCTTCATCGACGCCCAGATCGACCGCGCGCTGGCGGGCGAGCCGTGGCCTGCGGACCTCGTCGCCGACGTCGAGGCCATCACCGTGGACGACTTCGCGCTCACCGAACCCGACATCGACGCCAGCCTGGACCTGGTCGCCATCGCACGGAAGCCCGCGGTGTCAGGGTGAACAAACCGACCGGAGTTGCGCAGGAACCGGGCATGTTCTGCCTGGTCCTGCACTCACACCTGCCGTGGTTGGCCAACCACGGCCGGTGGCCCGTCGGCGAGGAATGGCTCTACCAGTCCTGGGCGGCCACCTACCTGCCCGTAGCCCGCGTGCTGCGCACGCTCGCCGCGGAGGGCCGCACCCGGCTGCTCAGCCTCGGCATCACCCCGGTGCTGGCGGCCCAGCTCGACGACCCGCACTGCCTGGCCGGGATGCACCACTGGCTGGGCAACTGGCAGCTGCGCGCCCACGAGGCCGCAGGCATGCGCGACCAGCCGCACCGCGACCTCGGCGCCCGCGAGCACCGACTCGCCGCGGAGGCGCTGACCGACTTCGAGGAGCGCTGGGCGCACGGCGGCTCGCCGGTGCTGCGCGGGCTCGTCGACGCCGACGCCATCGAGCTGCTCGGCGGACCGTTGGCCCACCCGTTCCAGCCGCTGCTGCATCCGCGGCTGCGCTCGTTCCAGCTCAGCGAGGGCCTCGCCGACGCCAAGGCGCGTTGGGGCACGAAGCCCTCCGGGATCTGGGCACCCGAATGCGGCTACACGCCCGGGATGGAACGGGAGTACGACGCCGCGGGCGTGCAGCACTTCATGGTGGACGGCCCGTCGCTGCGCGGGGACACCTCCCTCGGCCGCCCGGTTCGCGAATCCGACGTGGTGGCCTTCGGCCGCGACCTGCAGGTCTCGTACCGGGTGTGGTCGCCGAAGTCGGGCTACCCGGGCGACGGCGCCTACCGCGACTTCCACACCTACGACCACGACACCGGGCTCAAGCCCGCGCGCGTCACCGGCCGCACCGTCGACTCGAAGGACAAGGCGCCGTACGACCCCGAACTCGCGGCCGCCGCCATCGACCGGCACGTCGCGGACTTCGTCGACACGGTCAGGTCCCGGATGCGCTCGGAGAGCGAGCGCATCGGCAGGCCCGCGCTCGTGGTGGCCGCCTTCGACACCGAACTGTTCGGACACTGGTGGTTCGAGGGTCCGCAGTGGCTGGAGAAGGTCCTGCGCGCGCTGCCGGAGGCGGGCATCCCGGTCGGCACCCTCTCCGATGCAAGGGCGGCCGGCTTCGTCGGCGAACCCGTCCAGCTCGCCGACTCCTCCTGGGGCAGCGGCAAGGACTGGCGGGTCTGGGCGGGCGATCAGGTCGCCGACCTGGTCCAGCTGAACACCGAGGTCGTGCAGACCGCGCTGGACGCGGTGGACAAGGCCCGCGGGGCGCAGCGCGCGCCCGGCCGGCCGGAGCTGCGCGATCGGGTCAACGACCAGATCCTGCGCGAGGCCATCATGACCGTGCAGAGCGACTGGGCGTTCATGGTCAGCAAGGACTCCGCCGCCGGGTACGCCCGTGACCGTGCGCACCTGCACGCCCACGCCACCAGGGAGATCGCGGGCGCCGTCGCCGCGGGTCACCTGGACCGGGCGCGGCAGCTGGCCGACGGCTGGAACCACGCCGACGGGCTGTTCCCCTCGCTGGACGCCCGGCGACTCCCCGACGACGCGATCGGCGGTCCCGCATGAAGGTCCTGATGGTCTCCTGGGAGTACCCGCCGGTGGTGGTCGGCGGGCTCGGCAGGCACGTGCACCACCTGGCCACCGAGCTGGTGCAGGCAGGCCACGAGGTGGTCGTGCTCTCGCGGCGCCCCACCGGCACCGACGCGTCCACTCACCCGACCATCACCCACATCTCGGAGGGCGTGCTGGTGGTGGCGGTCGCCGAGGACCCGGCGCACTTCGTGTTCGGCGAGGACATGCTGGCCTGGACCCTCGCGATGGGGCACGCCATGGTGCGCGCGGGCGTCGCGCTCGGCAAGCCAGGGCTCGGCGACGGCTGGCAGCCCGACGTCGTGCACGCGCACGACTGGCTGGTCGCGCATCCCGCGATCGCGCTGGCCGAGTACTTCGACGTGCCGCTGGTCTCCACGCTGCACGCCACCGAGGCCGGCAGGCACAGCGGCTGGATCTCAGGGACGATCAACCGTCAGGTGCACTCCGTCGAGTGGTGGCTGGCCAACGAGTCGGACGCGATCATCACCTGCTCCGCCTCGATGGAGGAGGAGGTCACCGAGCTCTACGGTCCGCAGTTGCCGCCGATCACGGTGATCCGCAACGGGATCGACGTCACCACCTGGAACTACCGGCAGCGCGCGCCGCGCTCCGGCCCGCCGCGGCTGCTGTTCGTCGGCAGGCTCGAGTACGAGAAGGGCGTGCAGGACATCATCGCCGCGCTGCCCCGGATCCGTCGCAGCCACCCGGGCACCACGCTGGCCGTCGCGGGTGAGGGCACCCAGTTCGAGTGGCTGCAGCAGGAGGCACGGTCCAACCGGGTCCTGCGCTCGGTGGCCTTCCTCGGCAGTCTCGACCACACCGAGCTGCTGGGCTGGTTGCACGCGGCGGACGCGATCGTGCTGCCCAGCCGGTACGAGCCGTTCGGCATCATCGCGCTCGAGGCGGCGGCGGCGGGCACCCCGCTGGTCACCTCCACCGCGGGCGGGCTCGGCGAGGCCGTGGTCGACGGCGTCACCGGGATGTCGTTCCTTCCCGGCGACGTCGAGGGACTGACGTCGGCGGTGCGTGAGGTGCTCGACGATCCCGCGGGCGCGCAGCGCCGGGCCGAGGCGGCCCGCGAACGGCTCACCGCCGACTTCGACTGGCACAGCGTCGCGCTCGACACCGCGCAGGTCTACCTGAGCGCCAAGCGACGGGTGCGACACCCGTTGGCGCGCCCCGACATCCCCCAGCGGCCGCTCCCCGGCCGGTAGGCGGCTCCGCCGCCTGTGTGCGGTTGACGAGTCCAGGGACTCGTCAACCGCGCACGGGCGCGTAGCGCCTCAGCGTGCTGCTGCGGCCTTCTTGCGCTCGATGTCCTCGAGGGCGGCGATGTACTTGGCCCGCTCGGCCGCGCCTGCCTCCCAGGCCTCCTTGCGGTTCTTGACGACCTTGACGGGCGCGCCGACCGCGATGCTGTAATCCGGGATCTCGCCCTTGACCACCGCGTGCGCGCCGAGCACGCAGCCGCGGCCGACGATCGTGTTCCTCAGCACGGTCACCTTGGCGGCGACCCAGGTGTCCGGACCGATCCGAACCGGGCCCTTCACGATGCCCTGATCCTTGATCGGGACGTTGACGTCGTCCATCCGGTGGTCGAAATCGCAGATGTAGCACCAGTCGGCGACGAGGGTGGAGGCGCCGATCTCGATGTCGAGGTAGGTGTTGACGACGTTGTCCTTGCCGAAGACGACCTTGTCGCCGATGCGCAGGGAACCCTCGTGGCAGCGGATCGCGTTGCCGTCGCCGATGTGCACCCAGCGGCCGATCTCGAGCCGCGACAGTTCGGGAGTCGAGTGGATCTCCACGTTCTTGCCGAGGAAGACCATGCCGCGCAGGATCACGTGCGGGTTCGCGAGCTTGAACTTGGCCAGCCGGTAGTAGCGCACCAGGTACCAGGGCGTGTACGCCTTGTTCTCGAGCACCCATCGCAGGGAATCACGGGTCAGGAACTTCGCCTGCTCGCTGTCGGTCCGACGTGATCCCCGCCACCTCGTGCGCAACGGTGCGCCCCACATGCTGGTCATGCCATGCAGCCTACGGTCAGCGGATGTGAGCTCCGCGACGGCCCACTCCGCCGCCCCCGCCGAGCCATCCGCCGCCGCCAAGCAGCGCCGCGACCAGCGCCGCCGTCACCGCGACCACGATGACCGCGAGCAGGGAGTTCGTCATCACGCCGATCAGCGTCGCGGCGCCGACGATCAGGCCGACGACGATCACCACCCCCGCCTGAGGCGTGCCGAGCAGGTGATTGTCGTTCGCGTCGACGCGCGGCGATCGGCGCGGCGCACTCAAATCTCCACCCCCTGACCCTTCCATGTCGCCATTCAAACACAATTGCGACCGGAATTGTGCGTTTCTGTCGGCTAATTATCGCAATTCGATACGGAATGTACCGAAATAACAGTCCAATCACAGGAGGCGCCGGACCTGCTCCGTCGCGCCACAATTGGACGCTTGTGATCACGCAGTCCCTTGAATTCTGAACCACTCACATTTTGCCCGCCGACCCCGCCCGGCGATCGGAACACGCGATTGTCCTGCGTTCAACGGATAGTCGATCCGCATTCTGCGAAGGGGCGGGTTCACACCCCGCGGTGCTCGGCCGGATAGTCTGCACCGAGCGAAATCCACACGAGGAGTGTTGAATGCGGCGTGTTCTCCGGTCGGCAGCGGTGTCGCTGACGGCAGTTTCGGCGCTGATCATCGGCGGCTGCAGCAGCGCACCACCGCTCGACGACGCCTACGCACCGAGCGGATGGCCCGCCATGCACGCGGACGCCCGCAACAGTGGCACCAGCCCCGCTGAGGGGGCCCGGTCGATCTCCTTCGACTGGTCGCGCCCGATCGGCGCACCGACCGCGACGGCCGCCTCGGTCGCGTCGAACGGCCAGATCTTCGTCACCTCGCGCAGCGAGAACGGCTGCAACCTCTTCTCGTTCGAGATCGAGACCGGCCGCAAGCGCTGGTGCAACCGGCTCGGCCCGGGCGTCGCGGTCTCGACCCCGCTCGTCGACCGCGTCACGAACGTGTACGTCGGCGAGGACGGCGCCATGAACTCCTTCAACGAGCACGGTCAGCTGCGCTGGCGCACCGTGGTGAGCGGGACGCCGCTGTCCGCCCAGTTCACCGCCGACGGAAACCTGCTGTTCGTCACGCATTTCGGCGTCGTCTCGGTGCTCAGTACCCAGACCGGCAAGGAGATCGTGCCGTCGTACCAGCTGATCCCGACCCCGACCTATGACGTCGCCCAGAACGTCCCGCTGCCGCCCGCAGCGCAGGGACTCGAGCAGTGCTTCTTCGGCGCCCCCGAGTGCCCCGTCTCCACGGCCCCGGCCATCGACCTCGCCACCGGCAGGTTCTTCGTGACCGTCTGGCGACCGGGCCGCCCGCACACCGAGCTGGTCGGCCTGCGCTACGCCGACGGCCGGATCAGCGAGGACTGGTCCTCCGCCGCACTGCCCGGCGGCGTGACGTCCAGCCCGGTGATCTCCGCCGACGGGACGACGCTGTACGCGAACGACAGCGCGGGCACGCTGTGGGCGCTCGATTCCGAGACCGGCGACCCCCGCTGGAGCCACGACCTCGGGTTCGCCGCCGCGGGCAGCCCCACCGTCGCCGCGGACGGCCTGATCATCCCGGCCGGCTCCGACAAGGGCCGCTTGCTCGCCCTCGAGGACAAGGGTGACCACGCCGAGTTGCTGTGGGAGCGAAAGGACGTCGTCCAGCTCGGCGTCCCGGCGCAGACCGGCGGCTCGACCGGCTACACCGTCGTCCGCGAGGGCGACACCGGTCTCGCGGTGCTCACCTTCGACACCGATACCGGCGAGACGCTCGACCAGGACACCCTGCCGGGCGCCGAGGGCTTCACCGTCGGCACGTCGATCGGCCCCGGTGGCGAGGTCGTCACCCCCACCCTGATCGGCGAGGTGTTCGTCCTCCGCTAGACCCGGACGCCCGCGGCGCAGACGAACGCCACCGGGGTGCGGCCGATCCGCGTCAGCACGACGCTCAGCGACGCCGAGCCGCGCAGCTTCAGCCGCGGGCGCAGCACCGCGGGGTCCACGTCGACCCCGCGCACCAGGATCTCGGCCACCCCGCAGTCGAGGCGGGCGAGCTCCTGACGCAGCGCCTTCTCGGAGTACTTGAGCTGCTCGATGATCCGGAACCCGCGCACGCCCGCGGGCACCGCGTCGCCGGTGAGGTACGCGATCCGCGGGTCGAGCTGCCAGAGCCCGTGCCGGGCCGCGTAGTGCCGCACCAGGCCCGCGCGCACCACCGCCCCGTCCGGGTCGACGATCCACTCCCCCGGTCCGCGCTCGGGGATCTCGTCCGGTTCGGCGTCGGTGAGCTCCAAGGCGGTGTCCGCGGTCAGCACGGTCGCGCGACGGCGAACCCCCGCCCCCGCGAGTCCGGGCGACCACAGGCAGGCCTCGCGCACGCCACCGTCGAGCGAGACGATCTCCACCTCGCCGGGCCACTCCAGCGCGTCGTAGTCCAGTCCGGGAGCGCATTTCACCGACAGGTCGCGGCCGCGGTACGCCTCCAGCAGGTCCGGCAGGGGCGGCTGCAGGGCGGCCGGGTCGTGCCTGCGCCTGCCGCCCGCCCGCCTGGCCGGATCGGCGAGGACGACGGTGTCCCGGGTGCAGGGCACCAGCGCGTCCGCACGGACGACCGTCGCGCCGGGCACGTTGTGTTGCGCCATCGCCAGGCGCACCGGGTCGAGATCGCTGCCGATCACCGCGCTCGCGACGCCGACAAGGGCGGACAGTTCCGCGCCAACCGAGCAGGTGACGTCGTGTACGGCCCGGCCCGCCACCCGGTGGGCTCGCCTGCGCGCGACCACCGAGGGCGTCGTCTGTTGCAGCGCGTCGTCGGTGAACAGCCAGTCCCGGCCACCGTCGATCTTGCCGACGGCTTTACGCCGCAGCAGCACCGTCTCGACCAGGGCAGCGGACCGGTCGACAAAACGCGCACGCACCCGGCCGATGTCGGCCAGGTGCGTGCGCGTCGAGAGTTCGAGCCGATCCACCTCGGTGAGGGCGGCGATGCCGTCCTCGGACGTCAGGTACCGCACGTCCTCCCGGGTGAACTCGTATCCCACTACTTCGGTTCGGGCTTCACGCCGGTGATCATCACGTTGTAGAAGAAGTTACGCGGGACCACGTGCTTGAGGATCTTCTCGTCCACCCAGCTCAGCGTCTTGAACCCACCGAACGCGAACTTGGCCCAGCCCCAGCCGAGCTTCTCCGGCGGAACCGCGGCCTCGAAGGTCCGGACCGGCCAGCCGAGCAGCGCCGCGGCGAACTCCTCGGTGATGGCCCGTACCTCGGTGCCGCCTGCCGACTTCGCCATGTTCTCGAGGTCGGTGGGGTCGAAGGTGTGGATGTCGACGACGGCCTCGAGCGCCGCGGCGCGGGAGGACTCGTCGAGCTCTTCCTGCGGACGACGCCAGCTGGCCAGGAACGGCAGCTTGGTGACCGTGGTGGTGGCCTCCCAGGTGGCGCGGCCGAGCCAGCGGGCGTAGAAGTTGCCGACCGTGGAGGGCTCGCCTGCGAAGACGAATCGGCCGCCCGGCTTGAGCACCCGAAGGACCTCGCGCAGCGACTGCTCGACATCCGGGATGTGGTGCAACACCGCATGTCCGACGACGAGGTCGAAGGTGTTGTCGTCGTACGGGATCCGCTCGGCGTCCGCGACGCGACCGTCGACCTCCAGGCCGAGGTGCTCGGCGTTGCGCAGCGCGACCTTGACCATGCCGGGCGAGAGATCGGTGACGGAGCCGGTCTTGGCGACCCCGCCCTGCATCAGGTTGAGCAGGAAGAAGCCGGTGCCGCAGCCCAGTTCCAGCGCCCGCTCGTACGGCAGCGGCAGGTCCCCTGCGACGGCGTCGAACCGGCCCTTTGCGTAGTCGATGCAGCGCTCGTCGTACGAGATGGACCACTTGTCGTCGTACGTCTCGGCCTCCCAGTCGTGGTACAGGACCTGGGCGAGCTTCGTGTCCTTACGAGCGGCCTCGACCTCTTCGGCGGTGGCGTGCGGACGCGGCGCGGGATCGATTCCGTCATTCGGGCTTGCAGTCATGGGTGAGAGCCTACCGGGTAGTAAGGAGTGTGAACAGGTTCTAGTTTTGCGGTGACATCCGGGCCGCTACTTGCCCGTGAACTGCGCCTTACCCGGGCCGTTCGCCACGAAGGACTCCATGCCGATCGTCCGGTCCTCGGTCGCGAAGAGCTGCGCGAACTGCTGTGCCTCGATCTTCAGGCCGGTGTTCAGGTCCGTGTCGAGACCCTGATCGATCGACGCCTTGGCGGCGGCGAGGGCGCGGCTCGCGGCACCGACGAACTGCGAGGCCCACTTGCGGGCCGCGTTGTAGACCTCGTCGGGGGCGACCATCTCGTCGATCAGGCCGATCGCGAGGGCCTCCTCGGCGCCGACGAAGCGTCCGGTGAACACCAGGTCCTTGGCCTTGCTGGGGCCGATGAGGCGGGCCAGGCGCTGGGTGCCGCCGCCGCCGGGGATCACGCCGAGCAGCACCTCGGGGACGCCGACCTTGGCGTTGTCGCCCGCGATCCGGCGATCCGCGCCGAGCGCGATCTCCAGGCCGCCACCGAGGGCGTAGCCGGTGATCGCGGCGACGGTCGGCTTCGGGATCTCGGAGATGCAGCCGAGCGCCGACTGCAGGTCGCCCGCGACCGGGCTCATCTCGGCGAAGGACATCTCCGCCATCTCCTTGATGTCCGCGCCCGCCGCGAACACCTTCTCGCCGCCGTACACGATGACCGCCTTGACGTCGGCGTTGACGGTGGCCTCGCGGGCAGCGGCCCGGAGCTCCTCCTGCAACTGACGGTTCAGCGCGTTCATCGGGGGGCGCGCGAGCCGGATGGTGCCGATGCCGTCGGATACCTCGAGAGTCACAAACTCAGCCATGAAGCGAAGGCTACCTTTCGCCCCACGGGTGCGCCCCGGCGGCGTAGTACGGCTCCTGACCGGGGAATCGCACCCGCCACGAGCCGTCCTCCTCCTGGTACAGCGTCGGCAGGATCACCGGGATCTCCGGCTCGGCGGCGAGAACGTCTGCGACGGTGGCATATTGGCCGATCGCGCTCAGCTGGCTCCAGGTCGGCGGGAGCAGCATGGTGCGGCCCTCGATCCAGTCCGTGATGGCCTGCGCCGGGGTCTGCCAGGTGACCTCGGCGGCCTCCGACGTCTCGCCGTCCGCGATCTGACCGGCGGGGGCCGCGGCAACGAAGAAGCGGGTGTCGTAGCGCCTGCCCTCGCCGACCGGGGTGATCCAATTCGCCCACGGCCGAAGCAGATCCGCGCGCAGTACCAGGTTCTCGCGGGCGAGGAACTCGCTGAAGGAGAACTCGCGGGCCTCCAACTGCTTCCGTGCCTGCGCGTAGCCGGCGGTGTCCGCGACGACGGTGTCTGCGGTCGGCCCGGCCAGCAGCACGCCGCACTCCTCGAAGGTCTCCCGCACCGCCGCACAGACCAGCGCCTTCGCCCTGCCCTCGTCGACGCCGAACCGCTCGGCCCACCAGGAGACCGGGGGTCCGGTCCAGGCCACGTCCGCGTCGGCGTCCTGCGGGTCGACGCCGCCGCCGGGGAACACGGTCATGCCACCCGCGAAGGCCATCCCACCCACGCGCCGGAGCAGGAACACCTCGGGCCCGGACTCGGAGTCGCGCACCAGGATGACGGTGGAGGCGTCCTTCGGGGGAACTTCGGGGTGTGCTTCAAAAGTGGCCATGTGTCGGACGTTACAACGCCACCGCACCCATTAGTTCGCGCGGCTCAAGAAAGTGGCCTCCCGCGGGGCGCCTCAGCGGCGGTGCTGGCCAGGGAGCCGGGTGCGCCTGGCGAAGAACCGGCCGTCCACCTTGTCCAGGCTGATCGCCTGACTGAACGCGTGGGTCAGGTTCTCCGCCGTGATCACGTCGTCGATCAGACCCTGCGAGACGACCTCGCCCTCCTTGAGCAGCAGCGCGTGCGTGAAGCCCGGCGGGATCTCCTCGACGTGGTGGGTGATGAGCACGGTCGCGGGTGCGTCCGGGTCGGCGGCCAGGTCCGAGAGCCGCGCGACGAGCTCCTCACGCCCGCCCAGGTCCAGCCCGGCCGCCGGCTCGTCGAGCAGCAGCAGCTCCGGATCGGTCATCAGGGCCCGCGCGATCAGCACGCGCTTGCGCTCCCCCTCCGACAGCGTGCCGTAGGTCCGGTTCGCCAGGTGCTCGGCGCCAAGGCTCTCGAGCATCTCCACCGCGCGAGTGGTGTCCATCTCCTCGTAGCGTTCCCGCCACCGGCCGAGCACGGCGTAGCCGGCCGAGACCACGAGGTCGCGCACCACCTCGTCGGCGGGCACCCGGTGCGCGAGCGAGGAGGACGATAGCCCGATCCGCGGTCGCAGCTCGGTGACGTCGACGCGGCCGAGGACCTCGCCGAGCAGGTGCGCCTTGCCCGACGTCGGGTGCACCTCGGCGGCCGCGATCCGCAGCAGCGAGGTCTTGCCCGCGCCGTTGGGCCCGAGCACAACCCACTTCTCGTCGAGCTCCACCTTCCACGTCACGGGGCCGACCAGGGTCACACCGCCACGGCGGATGAGCACGTCGTCGAAATCGATGAGCAGATCGGGATCAAGTTCGGACACGACGCCCATCTTGACCTACCCGCTCGCGGCGCACGCGTCAGGACCGGGTTGCGTGTCGCCGGTCCCGGCTGCCGCGCAGGTCAACGGGCCGGGCAATCCTCGCGTGCGACGGCGGGCACCGACATCGCCGGTGCAACACCGCCGCCGCCCCGGTTCTGACCGAGCCGGTTCAGGAGGCCCATCATCAGCTGGATCAGGGGCCCGATGCCGAGCGCATAGACGACGGTGCCCACCCCGACGGTGCCGCCGAGCATCCAGCCGGTCGCCAGCACGGCCACCTCGAGTCCGGTGCGGACCAACCGCACCGACAGTCCGGTACGCGCGACCAGCCCGGTCATCAGCCCGTCGCGCGGACCGGGGCCGAGCCCGGCACCGATGTAGAGCGCCGCCGCGAACGCGTTGAGGACGACCGCGATCAGCATCACCGGAATCCGGGTGGCCAGCGCGTCCAGTTCGGGGAGCATGGCCAGCGAGGTATCCACCGCCACCGCGATCACCACGACATTCGCGACCGTGCCGAAGCCGGGGCGCTGGCGGATCGGGATCCACAGCAGCAGCACCGCGGCACCGGTCAGCGCGGTGACGGTGCCGAAGCTCAGCGACGTCCGCTGCGCCACACCCTGGTGAAACACGTCCCATGGATCGAGCCCGAGCCCGGCAACGACCATCAGCGCCATCGAGAAACCGTAGAGCCAGAGGCCGACGAAGAGCGCGACGAGACGGGAGGGCAGGCGGGTGAGCATGGTGGCCAGTCTCCCGAGAACTGGACCGGCAATAAAGTGCCACTTCGCCATCGCTGGACTGCACGAGTGGTATTCGTGGTACGCCAACCGGTCAGGTCGTCACGGCATCGAGCCGATCGAGCATCGCCCGCGGATCGTCCACATGCAGGCTCACGCCCGTGATCACGGTCGGTTCGTCACTGCGGAAGGCGATCGGGACGCCGCTTCGAAAGTCGATGTCGAGGACCGTGCCGTCCGGGCCCGGCAGATGCAGGCGGCCGTCGCGTACTTCCTCGTCGGTGCGATCGAACCGCCTGATCAGCCTCGTGGCGCCGATCTCGGTGAGATCGACGGTCGCCACGACAGCCGACCCCGATCGGAGGACGAGCTCGTCCTCGGTGACCAGGTGCGGGTGCACCGCTCGCCCGGCGAGCCAGCCGACGACCGCGAGGAGGGAGACAACCGTCGCGATCAGCAGCGTCACCCGCAGCCACTGCCACGGCACCAGCAGGTGGATGGCCACCGCCTCGATCAGCCCGGCGACCATGAACGCGAGCGGGAGCGCGACGGTGCCCTTGCTGTACCCGAACGCGGCCGCCTGGCCGTGTCTGTCGTCCACCTCACCTCGGACCCACATCCACATTGCGGCGATCACGGGGTGGCCCCATCGGGCGACATCCCGAGCCGTGCGAGGACCCGCATGAGGACCTCACACTGCGCCCGGTCGGGTACCAACTCGGCGACGGTCATCATCGGCCGCACCATCGGTGCCGCGGACTCCGCGTCCTCGACGATCAGGACCATATCGCCGTACTCCCGAGCGATCACCGACGCGAGTGCCTCAGCGAGAGAGTCGATCTCCTGCTTCGCCGCGGCGGGATCGGCGCCGACCAGTGCCGCGAACCGCCGGTACAGGCCGATCACCACCGCGCGCGAGTCCGGATCCGAGAGCACCCGCGTCGCGGCGTCGAACAGCGAGGAGGGACCCGTCCCGGAAACGGCGAGCAGTTCCCAGGCGTCCCGCTCGCGTTCGAACTCACGGCGGGTTCTGGGATCGCCTTCCGCCGAGATCAATTCGGCAAAGGCCACGGCCAGGTCGGCGGGCAGCGGCGAGACCGGCCGACCCTCGCGGTGTGCGTCGAGCATCTCCCGCAGCCGCAGGCGTTGGCCGCCCAGGCGATCGAGTTCGGCATCGATGCCGTCGATGAGCACCGTCAGGTCATCGCCGAGGTCATCCGTATCACCCTCCGCGCGGGCCGATTCCATGATCGTGGCGATCGAACCGAGCGGGATCCCCGCGGCGGCCAGCCATCGAATGCGGAGCAGCCTGATCAGATCCGGCAACTCGTAGGCCCGATAGCCGTTGGAGAGCCGTCTCGGCTCCTCGAGAAGCCCGAGACGGTGATAGTGCCGGATCGTCCGAGGGGTGATTCCGGCCGTCTGGGCAAGGTCGCCGATTCGCATGAACCCAGCATCAACCATGACGCTGCGTCATGGTCAAACTCGGCGGTTCCTAGCCGAGCGCCGCGATCACGGTCATCGAGCCCGGGGCCACTTCGGTGTACCCGGCGTCGCGCACAGCGATCGCCCGCCGCTGCGCCACCAGCTCGCCGAGGGCCGCCCAGTGCGCCGGATCGGCGTCCCGCACGCTGCAGCGGTAGCCGTCGAGCGACCACGCCAAGGCCCGCTCGGGGTCCATCGCACCCGCCAACAGCATCGAGGCGTGCCCGACCTGGGCCGCGGCCTTGCCGACGGTCATCTCCAGGGAACGGTTCACCCATAGCACCGGCAGGCCCGACACCGGTTCGCCCGGCTCGTCGTGCTCGAGGTCGGTGCCCCCGATCTGGAGTTTGCGGACGCGCTGATCGACCTCGCCGACCGGGCCTGGCACGATGGCCCGGGCCTGCGCCCCGTCGACCTCGACCGTGACGCCGTCCACCTGCTGCGCGGCGAGCCACTGCGATCCCCTGGCCCGGCGCGCGACCTTCCGGATCCGCGAGCCCGTCCAGTCGAGCAGGGGCTGCTGCCACGGGCCCGGTTCGCCGTCGTCGGTCGCGCCTGCCCGCTCGTCGAGGCACAGCGCGACGGTCGCCGCGGCCGCGGCCGCCAGCAGTGCGCTGCGCGCGGGCGGGTGCACCTTGGTGATGTGCAGGACCATCGGCATCGCCAGCACCTGCGCCGGGTCTTCCGGGTCCGCGCGGCCGCCGTAGCCTGCCGCGAGCACCGCATGCCGGTCAAGGAAGGCGGCGGGGAGGCGCTCGTCCATCAGAGCGGCACCCGGCGCACCAGTCCGTCCTCGGCGTCGGCCGCCTCCACCTCGTGGCGGGTCACGCCGAGGATGAACAGCACCGCATCGAGGAACGGATGCGAGAGCGCCGCGTCCGCCACCTCCCGCAGTGCCGGCTTGGCGTTGAACGCGACCCCGAGGCCCGCGGCGTTGAGCATGTCGATGTCGTTGGCGCCGTCCCCGACGGCGACGGTCTGCTCCATCGCGACGCCGGACTGGGCGGCGAACTTGCGCAGCGCGACGGCCTTCGCGGCCCGGTCGACGACATCGCCGATCACCCGGCCGGTCAGCTTGCCGTCGACGATCTCGAGGGTGTTCGCCTCGACGAAGTCCAGCTCCAGCTCGTGCGCGAGGCCCTCGATCACCTGGCGGAAGCCGCCGGAGACCACGCCGCAGTGGAACCCGAGTCTGCGCAGCGTCCGGATGGTGGTGCGGGCGCCGGGGGTCAGCTCGAGCGACTCGCCCACCTCGTCGATGACCGAGGCGTCCAGCCCGGCCAGCACCGCGACCCGCTGGTGCAGCGACTCGGTGAAGTCGATCTCGCCGCGCATCGCGGCCTCGGTGACGGCGCGGACCTCCTCCTCCTTGCCTGCGCGGGCGGCGAGCATCTCGATGACCTCGCCCTGCACCAGGGTGGAGTCCACGTCGAAGACGATGAGCCGCTTCGCGCGTCGGGCCAGCCCGGCGCGCTCCACGGCGACATCCACGGCCTCTCCGACGGCCACCTCGGACAGTCCGGTGCGCAGGGCGGCGTCCGCCTCGGCACCGGTGTTGGCGGCGGTCACCATCAGCTCGAGACCGGTCACCGGGTAGTCCGCGATACCGCGGATGGAGTCGATGTTCGCACCCTGCTTCGCGAGTTCACGGGCGATCGTGCTGAACGAGCGGGCCGTGACCGGGCTGCCGAGCACCACCACCGCGTGGGTGGACGGCGCGGGCCGGGCCGCGGCGAACGAGCCGGACTCGACGTCGACCTGCATGCCGACGGTGGCCATCGCCCCCTCGAGCTCGTCCTGGAGGGCGTCGGCGTCGTTCGGGTAGGACACCAGGACGCCCAGCGTCAGGCGCCCCCGGATGACCACCTGCTCCACGTCCAGCAGGCTCACGCGGTGACGCGAGAGCGCCGCGAGCAGCACGGACGTGACGCCGGGGCGGTCCGGTCCCGTGACCGTGACCAACACCGTGGTGTCTGAACCCACCGAGAACTCCCTCCATCCCGCGGCCCAGACCGCGGATTCGAACCCATTGTGCCAATCACAAGGCCCCGCCCGAAGCTCGGGCGGGGCCTTGTGAGTTGTTCATTGCGGCTAGTGCGCGTCCTCGAGGACCGCGGTGGCCTTGCTGCCGTGGCCGGGCCCGACGTGCGCCTCGGCACGCATCCGCTCGACCATGTGCGGGTAGTGCAGCTCGAACGCCGGACGCTCCGAACGGATCCGGGGCAGCTCGGTGAAGTTGTGCCGCGGCGGCGGGCAGGACGTCGCCCACTCCAGGGAGTTGCCGTAGCCCCACGGGTCGTCGACCGTGACGATCTCGCCGTAGCGGTAGCTCTTGAAGACGTTCCAGATGAACGGCAGCGTGGAGGCACCGAGGATGAACGCGCCGATCGTGGAGATCGTGTTCAGCGTGGTGAATCCGTCGCTGGGCAGGTAGTCCGCGTAACGACGGGGCATGCCCTCGTTGCCCAACCAGTGCTGCACCAGGAACGTGGTGTGGAAGCCGATGAAGGTCGTCCAGAAGTGCCACTTGCCGAGGCGCTCGTCGAGCAGGCGGCCCGTCATCTTCGGGAACCAGAAGTAGATGCCCGCGTAGGTGGCGAACACGATGGTGCCGAAGAGCACGTAGTGGAAGTGCGCGACCACGAAGTACGAGTCGGT
>Ga0105243_10000871_pt1 | contig 28536 bp, 24 predicted proteins | sample KBSM34metaG_FD_81525 | JGI IMG/M metagenome (GOLD analysis project Ga0105243, IMG submission 81525) | Miscanthus rhizosphere microbial communities from Kellogg Biological Station, Michigan, USA - KBS M3-4 metaG | ecosystem: Host-associated > Plants > Roots > Rhizosphere > Soil | place... | reverse complement strand
TGGCGAAGGGACGGTGGAATCGATTCTCGCCGCCTGTGACGGGCAACTGCGCAGCAACCGGGTCCAGGGGCCGCTGGGAGCGATCGTGGAGGCGCGCTGGGGCTGGCTGCCTCAGAGCCACACGGCAATCATCGAAATGGCCGAGGCCAGTGGCCTGCAACTGCTGGCGCTGGAGCAGCGCGATGCGTGCAACAGCAGCACCTTCGGCACCGGGGAGCTGATCCAGGCCGCTCTGGAGGCCGGTGCCCGGCGCATCATCCTGGCCATCGGCGGCAGCGCCACCAACGACGGCGGCGCGGGGGCCCTGCAGGCGCTGGGGGTCAAGCTGCTGGACCGCCAGGGCCGGATACTGCCTCGCGGCGGCCTGGCCCTGGCCGACCTCGACCATATCGAGCTGGATGCCATGGACCCGCGCCTGGCCCAGGTGCGCTTCGACATCGCCGCCGACGTCAACAACCCGCTGTGCGGCGAGCACGGCGCTTCAGCCATCTTCGGCCCGCAGAAAGGCGCCTCGGCGCAGCAGGTGCAGCAACTGGACCAGGCCCTGGGACACTTTGCCGACCTGTGCGCCCAGGTACTGCCCAAGGATGTGCGTGATGAACCCGGCAGCGGCGCGGCCGGTGGCCTGGGGTTTGCCGCCAAGGCGTTTCTCGGCGCGCAATTTCGTCCCGGGGTGGAAGTGGTGGCGGAACTGGTGGGCCTGGAACAGGCGGTGCAGGGCGCTGATCTGGTGATTACCGGTGAAGGTCGCTTCGACGCCCAGACCTTGCGCGGCAAGACCCCCTTTGGCGTGGCGCGCATTGCCCGGGAGCAGGGGGTTCCGGTGATTGTCATTGCCGGCACCCTGGGCGAGGGTTACCAGCAGATGTACGCCCACGGCGTGGACGCGGCCTTCGCTCTGACCTCCGGGCCCATGAGCCTGGAACAGGCCTGCCGCGAAGCCCCGCGCCTGCTGCGCGAACGCGCCGCCGACATCGCCCGCCTCTGGCGCCTGGCCAGCAACCACTAGGCACCCCGTAGGAGCTGGCTTGCCAGCGAATAGGCCCTCAAGCCTTGCCGCATCCGCAAGACCGCCTTCGCCGGCAAGCCGGCTCCTACAGCCATCGCCCGTCAGTAAACCCCGCCTTCGCTGGTGGGGGTGTCCAGGGTCTTGTACTGGCCGGCCAGGCTCTGCAGGCCCTTCATCAGGACGGTGGTATCCACGCCCACCGCGACAAAATTTGCCCCCAACTCGATGCAACGCCGCGCCAGTCGCTGATCGGCACTGAGAATCCCTGCGGCCTTGCCCGCCCGACGAATCCGCACGATGGCGTCTTCAATCGCGGCCACCACGTCCGGGTGCCCGGGGTTGCCCCGCTGGCCCATGGCCGCCGACAGGTCCGCCGGGCCGATAAACACCCCGTCGACCCCGTCCACCGCGAGAATCTCATCCAGGTTGCGCAGGCCTTCGAGGTTCTCGATCTGCACCAGCAGGCACATCTGCTCGTCCGCCTGATCCAGGTAGCCGGCGATGCTGTTCCAGCGCGACGCCCGGGCCAGGGCGCTGCCTACGCCACGAACCCCCAGTGGCGGATAGCGCATGGCGCGCACCAGCTGGCGTGCCTGCTCGGCGCTTTCCACCATGGGGATCAACAGGGTCTGGGCGCCGATGTCCAGCAATTGCTTGATCAGCGCGGTATCGCCAATGGGCGGGCGGATAATGCCTTGGGCTGGGTAAGGGGCAATGGCCTGCAACTGCGCCAGCAGGCTGCGCAGATCGTTGGGCGCGTGTTCGCCGTCCAGCAGCAGCCAGTCGAAACCGGCGTTGGCCGCCAGCTCGGCACAGTAGCCGTCCGCCAGGCCCAGCCACAGGCCAATCTGCGGTTCGCGCTGTTGCAGGCGTTGCTTGAACAGGTTCAGTGGCATGTCCATGGCCGTCTCCTCAGACAAAGCGGCAGGCGATGCTGCCCAACTGATCGTAGTCCACGTGGAATACATCCCCGGGACGGGCGGCCACCGGGCGAGTGAAGGAGCCGCCAAGAATGATCTGCCCGGCCTCCAGGCCGACGTCATAGGCCGCGAGCTTGTTGGCCAGCCAGGCCACGCCCTTGGCCGGGTGGTTGAGCACCGCGGCAGAGACCCCGGACTCCTCGATCACGCCATTGCGGTAGAGCACCGCCGGCACCTTGCGCAAGTCCACATCCCCTGGACGCACGGCGCGGCCACCCATCACCACCCCGGCGTTGGCGGCATTGTCCGAGATGGTGTCGAAGACCTTGCGGGTGGCCTGGGTCTGCGGGTCCACCTGCTGGATGCGCGCATCGATGATCTCCAGCGCCGGGATCACCCAGTCGGTGGCGTCCAGCACATCGAACAGGGTGCAGTGGGGCCCCTTGAGCGGCTTGCCGAGGATGAACGCCAGTTCCACCTCGACCCGGGGCACGATGAAGCGCTGGAAGGGAATGTCGCTGCCTTCATCGAACAGCATGTCGTCCAGCAGGGCGCCGAAATCCGGCTCGGTGATGTTCGAGGAAACCTGCATGGCCCGTGAGGTGAGGCCAATCTTGTGGCCCACCAGCTTGCGCCCGTCGCGGATTTTCTGTTCCACCCAGCTGCGCTGGATGGCGTAGGCATCTTCGATGCTGATAGCGGGGTATTGCAGGGACAGCTGGCCGATCTGTTCACGGCTGCGCTCGGCGGCGTTGAGGCGCGCGGCGGCTTCCTGGATATCCGAGGGGCTGAGCATGGTTATTTCTCCCGAGGGTTGACGATATGAGCCGGTACCTGGAGCACCAGCCAGGCGCCGCAGGCAATCAGCAGGGCCAGGGCGTAGAGGGCCAGGCTGGCGCTTTGGGTGGCGTCGCGCACCACGCCGATCAGGTAAGGGGCAAGGAACGCGGCGACGCTGCCGAAGGAACTGATCAGGGCGATACCCGCGGCCTGGGTGCTGCTGGCGAGAAAGGCCGGCGGCAACTGCCAGAACATCGGCAAGGCGGCGCTGGCGCCCATGCCCGCCACCAGCAGGCCGAACATCACCAGCCAGGGGTTGTCCGGGGCCAGCCCGGTGAGGATCAGCCCCAGGCTGGACATCAGCAGCGGCACCCCCAGGTGCCAGCGGCGTTCACGCAGGCGGTCCGAGGAGCGGCCGACGCCGAGCATGAACAGGCAGCCTGCCAGGTAGGGCAGGGCACTGAGCAGGCCGACATTGCTGTCCCGGGCGATGCCGGCGTGGTGGATCAGGGTCGGCATCCAGAAGGCGATGGTGTTCACCGCCAGCATCACCGCGAAGTAGATGCACACCAGCAGCCAGACGTGGCGGTCCCTGAGGATGCCGCTGAAACGGGTGATGGACTTGTGCTGTTCTTCCTGTTGCAGGGCCTGCAGCAGCCAGGTCTTCTGCGCCGGGGGCAGCCAGCCCACCTGTTCGATGCTTTCCGGCAGGGCCTTGAGCACCACCAGGCCCAGCAGCACCACCGGCAGGCCTTCGATGAGGAACATCCACTGCCAGCCGCGCAGGCCGCCGAAGTCGTGGAAGCTCTCCAGGATCCACCCGGAAAGGGGGCCGCCAATGACTCCGGCCATGGGCACGGCGATGGCGAACAGGGCGGTGACCTGGCCGCGGCGGCTGGCCGGGAACCAGCGGTTGAGCAGCACCAGGATGCCGGGGAAGAAGCCGGCCTCGGCGACCCCCAGCAGAAAGCGCAAAACATAGAAGCCCCAGGCGCTGTCCACCAGCATCAGGGCGCTGGACAGCAGGCCCCAGACCAGCATCAGGAAGGCGATCCAGCGTCGTGGGCCGACCCGGTCAAGGGCCAGGTTGCTGGGCACCCCGAACAGCGCGTAGGCGACGAAGAACAGCCCGGCACCCAGGCCGTAGACGCTGTCGCTGAAGCCCAGGTCCTGGGTCATCTGCAGCTTGGCGAAACCGATGTTGATGCGGTCCAGGTGAGCAAAGATGTAGCAGACGAACAACAGCGGCATCAGCCGCCAGGTGATCTTGCGATAGCAGTCATCGACCTCGGCGACCGGCGCCGTGGCAAGGGTTGAGTGGGGCATGGCAATGATCTCGTTATTGTTCTTGTGTGTGTGGCCGGCCTGCAGGAGCCGGCTTGCCGGCGAAGGCGGATCCGGGGCTGGCACAAGGCCTGAGGGCCGCTTCGCTGGCGAGCCGTTTCCTACCGGCGGCTACCCTCAGGCTTGTCCGCGCAGGAACTCGTGCACGTTGTTGTGCTTGAAGTTCAGCTCGGCATCCAGCTCGCTCATTTCGAACGACAGGGCCAAGAGGCGCTGGCCCTGAAGCTCGGCGAAGTGCGCCTTGATGATCTCGAACAGGCCCTCGGCGACCTGGCGTCGTGTGGCCAGGTCGCGGCCGGCTCCCACTTGCAGGCGCATGTGGACGAAGGCGTAGTCGTGCTTGCCGTCGGCCATGCGCCAGGTGTCCAGGCGCACCCCGCGGCTGCGAATGCCGCCCAGGGGGAACACGCCAGTGGCGCCCAGGTAGTCATGGACCTTTTCGAACAGCCCCGGCAGGTCGGCGGCCTGTTCGATGTTGTCGGTGTATTCAGTGATGAAATGCGGCATGGGGAACTCCTTCGCAAGTGGCCGGCGGGAACCCGGCCGCTTGCGAGTCAGGGTGGCAGCTGGGCCTAGACAGGGAAGATGGCGTTGATCTGGCCGGTGCCGGAGCTGCCGAACAGCGGAGTGACGATCTCCGCTGGGCGGTTGTATTCAGGCCCGCCCAACAGCCCCAGGAGCATGGCCGTATCGTGCATTCCGCCCTCGCCATGACAGCTGCTGGCGTAGTCCGGGAGCATGGCGCAGAACTCGCGGAAGCGGCCCTGCTGCCACAGCTCCACCACCCGCTGGTCCACCTGCTTGTCGAACTCCCGGGTCCAGTTGTGGATGTTGGCCTCGGCCTCGCGGTCGTTGGAGAAACGGTGGGAGAGGGAACCCGACGCCAGCACCAGGACCTTGCGATCGCTCTTCTCGATGGCCCGGCGCACCGCGGCGCCAAAGGTGAAGCTGTCTTCGAGGCGGTGCCAGGCGCACCAGGCGGCGATGGACACCACCTTCAAGTGCTCGGCAGCGGGCACGTCCATGTGCATGTAGCGCATGGGCACCAGGGTGCCGTACTCCAGTTCCAGACTGGGAATGTTGTGGGCCAGGGTGCGCACGTCGGCGGCATTGGCCTCGGCGGCGATCAGCTCACCCAGCTCCGTGCTGCCCTGGTAGTCGTAGGTCATGTTCTTGATGAAGTGCGGCAGCTCGTTGCTGGTGTAGGTGCCGTTGAACGCCTCGCCGCAGTTGATGTGGTACCCGCTGTTGACCAGCCAGTGCACATCGAACACCACCGCGGTGTCGGCCCCCAGCTCCCGGGCCCGGCGGGCGATCTCCTTGTGCCCGGCAATGGCCGCCTCACGGCAGCCGTGGTGTTTGCCCGGCAGTTCGGACAGGTACATCGATGGTACGTGGCAGACCTTGGCGGCCATGACGACTTCGCCCATGGTGCTTCTCCTGAAACATCTTCTTGTTGGGGTGATCCGGGACGGTTCTGAACCTTACACGCCCCAGCGCGGTATGTGGTGGCTGCCCATGGAGAGGCAGACGTTCTTGATCTCGGCAAAGACCTCGAAGCTGTATTCGCCGCCTTCGCGACCGGTGCCCGATCCCTTGATGCCGCCGAAGGGCTGACGCAGGTCGCGCACGTTCTGGCTGTTGATGAACACCATGCCGGCCTCGATGCCACGGGCCAGGCGATGGGCCTTGCCGATGTCCTGGGTCCAGATGTAGGAGGCCAGGCCGTACTCGGTGTCGTTGGCCAGTTGCAGGGCCTGGGCCTCGTCCTTGAACGGGATCAGGCACACCACCGGGCCGAAGATCTCTTCCTGGGCGATGCGCATCTGGTTGTCCACGTCGGCGAACACCGTGGGCTGGATGAACTGCCCGCGGGCCAGGTGCGCCGGCAGGTTGGCCGGTCGTTCCAGGCCGCCGGCCAGCAGGGTCGCGCCTTCTTCCAGGCCGATGCGGATATAGCCGGTGACCTTGTCGTAGTGGGCCTGGGTGATCATCGAGCCGACCTGGGTCTTGGGGTCCTGCGGGTCACCGACGATCAGGCGCCTGGCCCGGGCGGCGAACTCCTTGACGAACTGCGGGTAGACGCTTTCCTGGATGAAGATCCGGCTGCCGGCGGTGCAGCGCTCGCCGTTCAGGGAAAAGATGGTGAACAGCGCGGCGTCCAGGGCCCGTTCCAGGTCGGCGTCCTCGAAGATCAGCACCGGCGACTTGCCGCCCAGTTCCATGGAGTACTTCTTCAGGCCCGCGGTCTGCATGATCTTCTTGCCGGTGGCGGTGCCGCCGGTGAAGGAAATCGCCCGCACGTCCGGGTGGCGTACCAGGGCATCACCGGCTGTGGCGCCATAGCCCTGGACGATGTTCAGCACCCCGGCGGGAATCCCGGCTTCCACCGCCAGCCGGCCCAGCTCATTGGCGGTCAGCGGCGACAGTTCGCTCATCTTCAGCACCGCGGTATTGCCCAGGGCCAGGCACGGCGCGGTCTTCCAGGTGGCGGTCATGAACGGCACGTTCCATGGCGACACCAGCGCGCAGACGCCCACCGGCTGGTACAGGGTGTAGTTGAGCATCTGGTCGTCCACCGGATAGCTGTGGCCATCCATGCGGGTGCAGACCTCGGCGAAGAAATCGAAGTTGTGGGAGGCCCGGGGAATCAGCACGTTGCGGGTCTGGTGGATTGGCAGGCCGGTGTCCAGGGTTTCCAGCTCCGCCAGGTGCGGCACGTTCTCTTCGATCAGCGCACCCAGGCGGCGCATCAGCCGGGCGCGCACCGATGCCGGGGTATTGGCCCATTTCGGAAAGGCGTCCTTGGCCGCCGCTACCGCCTGGGCGATTTCCTCGGCGCCGCCGCTGGCCACCTCGCCAATGGCTTCACCGGTCGCGGGGTTGTAGTTGGTGAACACTTCGCGGCTTTCGACTTCGCGGCCGTTGATCCAGTGCTTGATCATTTATGCGTGCTCCTTGGCCACGGCAGTGGGCTCCGGGTGGGCGTGATGGGTGAAGAATTCGCTTTCGCTGACGATGCGGTTGACCAGCCGGCCGATGCCTTCGATTTCCACCACCACCTCATCGCCGGGCACCACGTCGGACAGGCCTTCGGGGGTGCCGGTGGCGATCATGTCCCCCGGTTGCAGGGTCATGAAGCCGGACAGGTATTCGATGAGGTAGGGGATGTCGAAGATCATGTCGGCGGTGCTGCCTTGCTGGCGCAACTCGCCGTTGACCCAGGTGCGCAGGGTCAGGTTGTTGGGTTCGGGTACCTGCGCCGCGTCGATGATCCACGGGCCTACCGGGGTGGTGGCATCGCGGTTCTTCACCCGCAGGTTGGGCCGGTAGTAGTTCTCCAGATAGTCGCGGATCGCATAGTCGTTGCACAGGGTGTAGCCGGCCAGGTAGTCCAGGGCATCCTCGCGCTTGACGTTGCGCGCGGTCTTGCCGATCACCGCCACCAGCTCGCACTCGTAGTGCATGTAGGCGACGTTGTCCGGGCGCCAGGTCACCTGTTTGTGGCCGGTGTAGGTGCCGGGAGACTTGATGAACACCAGCGGTTCGGTGGGCGGCTTGAAGGCCAGCTCGGCGGCGTGGTCGGCATAGTTCAGGCCCAGGGCGAACATGGTCCCGGTGGCCGGCGGCAGCCACTGCACCTGGTCTTCGGCCAGGACCCGGCCGTCTTCCAGTTGCAGGGTGTTGGGGCCGGTTACCAGGGCCTGGTGGACCTGGCCCTGATAACGAATGCGTGCATGTTTCATGTCGGTTCCTTATTCGGCCACGATGGTGTTGGCGAGGCGGCCCAGGCCGCTGATCTGCACTTCGACCCGATCGCCGGGGCGTACATCGACCCGGCCTTCCGGAGTGCCGGTGATCAGCACGTCACCGGGGTGCAGGGTCATGAACTCGCTGATCTCGGCAATCAGCTGGGGAATGCTGCGCACCAGGTTGGCGGTGCTGTTGTGCTGCACCCGCTCGCCGTTGACCCACAGCTCCAGGCTCAGGGCATGGGGGTCGGCCACCTCGGCGGCCGGTACCAGTTCCGGGCCCAGGGCGCAGAAGCCGTCCCGGCACTTGGCCTTGACCGCGGGGCGGTAGTAGCTGTCTTCCGGCAGGCTGAATTCGTTGACGATGGTGTAGCCGGCCACGTGTTCCAGGGCGTCTTCCAGGCGCACCCGGCTGGCGCGCTTGCCGATCACCACGCCCAGGGCCGGGCCGGGCTGCAGGCGCTCCACACCCTGGGGAAACACCACCGGCGCCTCATGGCTGTTGCGGGTGTTGGGGGTCTTGATGAACAGCACCGGCTTCACCGGCGGCTTCTGGTAGGGCGGCTGGGTGAAGCTCTGCAGATGGCTCTGCAGCAGCCCCTGGTAGTTCAGCGCAACGCCGAACAGGGTGCCGCCGGCGTGATCGTTCAGTGCACGGCTCATCGGGCTCTCCTGGTGTCCGTACCCGTAGCGGCTTGCCGCTGGCGGGTCGATTTCGTTAATGTGTTAACGTTATATTTAATATGTTAACGATCGTCAAGCGATGGACTGCCCGCTTCCATCCCGCAGTGGCGGGCAAGCCGCGAATCACGCAGGATGCGCAGGGTCCGCGTGGATCAAAATAAAAACAGAAGGGCGCCATGAACCCACGCCAACCGATTCCCAACATCAACATCGGCCAGGTCTACGACCAGCGTTACGCCGATGCCCAGGTGCACTACGACAAGCTCAGCAACCTGGCCGGCTTCTTCGGTCGCAACATGCCGGTGCATCGCCACGACCGTTTCTTCCAGGTGCATTACGTGCAGAGCGGCGCGGTGCGGGTCTACCTCGACGATCAGCAGTATCTGGAGTCGGGGCCGATGTTCTTCCTGACCCCGCCGACCATTCCCCACGCCTTCGTCACCGAGGCCGACAGCGAAGGCCATGTGCTGACCGTGCGCCAGCAACTGGTGTGGGAGTTGATCGGCGCCGACCCGGCACTGGCCCCGGCGCCCCAGGTGCCGCCGGTGTGCGTGGCCCTGGCGCGCCTGGGGCCGCAGTTCGCCGGCGAAGTACGACGCCTGGAGGGCCTGTTCCATGAATTGCAGCGGGAGATTGCCGGGCAGGGCCCGGGGCGCGAGCCGGCGCTGGAAGCCCTGACCCGGCTGCTGATGATCAGCCTGCTGCGGTTGTCGGCCAACTCCCTGACGGCGCGCCCGGCACGCCATGAAGACCTGCAGATCTTCCACCGCTTCAACGAGCTGATCGAGGCCCGCTACCTGGAGCACTGGCCCCTGGGCCGCTACGCCAGCAGCCTGGGAGTGACCGAGGCGCGCCTCAATGATGTCTGCCGGCGCATCGCCGACCTGCCGTCCAAGCGCCTGGTGCATGAACGGGTGATGCAGGAGTCCAAGCGCCTGCTGCTGTTCACCGGCAGCTCGATCAACGAAATCTGCTACCAGCTGGGCTTCAAGGATCCGGCCTATTTCAGCCGGTTTTTCCAGCGTTACGCCAAGACCGCGCCTGGGGAATACCGCTTGCGCCAGGGGCAGGCGCCTGTCCCTGGCGCAAATGCGCCGGGTGCCTGATCGCTGGGGCAGGGCTGATGCCATGGAGCCGCCCCCAGACAACTGACCCTGGCGGTATTCGCCGCCTGGCGGGCGTGGCAGAATCCGCGCCTTTGCCCGACAAGGAGCGTCGTCATGCTGCGTACCGTTGTGTTGCCCCTGCTGGTGCTTGGCGCCTTGCCGTGCCTGGCCCGGGAGCTGCCGGAGCTGACGCCGCTGTGGTTGCAACAGGAGGGCTGGATCGGCGCGTGCGACAACCGCCGCGACTGCCAACTGCTCTACGCGCCGAACATCGATTTTGCCGAGCGGGTCAACCACCTGACCCTGAAAATCCGCAGCCAGGCCGGCCCCGAAGGCCTGTTGCAACTGCAACTGGAGCACCAGGGCGCACCATTGGAACTCGGTGCATTGCGCCTGGATGGCCAGCCGCTGGAGCCCGGCTTGCTGGCGGCGCTGGTCCAGGAAGTGGAAGCCCCCGACAGCACCCGTGAACAACAGTACTACCGGGTTGATGACCAGCCCCTGGCCCGGCAATGGCTGGCGCGGCTGCGGGCCGGGCAGGTGCTGGAACTGCCGGGAGAGGAGCCGGCCCAGGTGCTGCTCAAGGGGTTGCCGGACTTGCTGCAACAGGTGGACCAGGTGCAGCAGCGCCAGGGCACGGTCAGCGCCCTGGCCGCGCCCGGCGAACAGCCGGCCAGCGCGGTGCCCGGGTTGCAGCCGGCCGCGGCATTGCGCCCCTATCCCGGGGTGAAGCCCCTCGGCGCCCGAGAGCGCACCGGGCTGCTGGCGGCGGTGCGCAAAACCTTGCCGCCGGCAAAGACCGAAGACGCCGACGGCTACGTCATGCCACCGAGGATCGAGGTCTATCCGCTGACCGCGCAGCGGGCGCTGGTCTTCGAGTTCTCCGATTGCGGTGCCTACATCTGCCTGTTCGATATCAGCAGCCGCTCGCGCACGGCGCCCTATGCGCTGCAGCCCCTGCAGATGCAGGCGTTGCCGGCCGGCAGCGTCGACCATGCCGGGGGCCTCAACTATTACCCCGAGACCGGCGAGCTCAGCAGTTTCCTCATGGGCCGCGGGATAGGCGACTGCGGTGAAATGGCCAGTTGGCACTTCGATGGCCAGGCCTTCCAGCTCACCGATTATCGGCGCATGCCCACCTGCAGCGGCCTGGGCTACGAAGACTGGCCGGTGCTCTGGAGCGCCGAGGCACCCAAGCGCCCCTGAGCCCCGGCATCAGGTGCAAGCTTCGCCTTGAAGCACGTTGCTCGGTTGCGCCGGTGCCGTGCCCAGCACCAGGTCCGCGGCCTTTTCGCCGATCATGATTGCCGCCGCATTGGTGTTGCCGGTGATCAGGCTCGGCATGATCGAGGCGTCCGCCACCCGCAGCCCCTGGAGGCCGTGGACCCGCAACTGGTCGTCCACCACCGCCAGTTCGTCGTGGCCCATCTTGCAGCTGCCCACAGGGTGAAACACCGTGCCCAGGTGCTGGCGGATCCATTGCTCGATCTGCTCCTGGCTCTGCACCTGCGGCCCGGGTACCAGCTCACCCTTGAGGCGTTGGGAGAAGGCCCGGGTCGCTGCCAGCTGGCGCACCAGGCGCAAGCCGGCCACCAGCTTGCGCAGGTCTTCGGGGTGGCTGAGGAAGTTGGCGTCGATCAGCGGCTTGTCGTGCGGGTCGGCGGAATTCAGGCGCACCCGGCCTCGGCTCTGCGGGTGCATCACCGCCACATGCAGGCTGATGCCGTGGCCCACGGGGATCAGGCGCTGGGGCTGGTTCTTAAGGGCCGGGGCGACGATCAGCCCCAGTTCCGGCACCGGGTCCTCGGGCGCAAGGCGCAGGAAGGCTCCGGACTCGACGGTATTGGAGGTCAGCGGGCCCTGGCGCCGGGTCAGGTACTGCCAGGGTGAGCGGGCCAGGGGCAGCAGGCCCTTGGCGGAAATGCCGTAGCCCAGTTCGGGGTCGCTGCGGTACATCAGCACGATGTCCTGGTGATCCTGCAGGTTGAGCCCGACCCCTGGCAGCGGGTGGCGGGAAACGATCCCGTGGCGCGCAAGCTCCTCGGCCGGGCCGATGCCGGACAGCAACAGCAGTTGCGGCGAGTTGATCGCCCCGGCGCACAGGATCACTTCCCGACGTGCCAGCAGTTGCCAGACCCGGCCGTCCTGGCTGATTTCCACACCGCTGGCACGAGTGCCTTGCAGCAACACCCGGTGGGTCAGGGTGCTGCTCAGTACCGTCAGGTTCTGCCGGTGCAGGATCGGGTGCAGGAAGGCCCGTGCCGCGCTGCAGCGCTCGCCGTTGATCTGGGTGACATGGAAGGGCCCGAAGCCTTCCTGCTCCGGGCCATTGAAGTCCGGATTGTAGCTCCAGCCCAGCTCGGTGGCGGCCTGGTAGAACACCTGATTGACCGGGCTCGGGCTGCGCTGCTCGGCGACGTTGAGCTCGCCGTGCTGGCCGTGCCACGGCGAGGTGCCGGGTTCGAAATGCTCCGAGCGCTTGAAGTAGGGCAGCAGTTCGTCATGGCTCCAGCCCTGGTTGCCGGCGGCGGCCCAGCGGTCGAAGTCCAGGCGATGGCCGCGGATATAGATCATGCCGTTGATCGCGCTGGAGCCGCCCCAGACCCGGCCCCGGGGGCAGGGGATCGGCACGTCGCCACTGCTGGCCTGTGGGCTGAACTGGTGCATCCAGTTCCAGCGCGGGTTGGCGATCAGGCGGATGATCCCCGCCGGGGTACGCACATAGGCGGCGGGCAGCAAGGTGCGGTCACTGGGCCCGGCTTCGATCAGGCACACCTGGACCTTGGGATCGGCGGACAGTCGGTTGGCCAGCACGCAACCGGCGGAACCGGCGCCCACCACGATGTAGTCGAAGGTCTGCGTGGTTGTTTCACTCATCGGAGGTACCTCGTTGGCAGTCACAGAAATCCATCTCAGAGCCCCAGCAGCGAGCCGACGTCGAGGGTCACTTGCAGGCCGACGACAAAGCCGTTGCCGCTCAGCTCGCGGGCTTCGGGGTTGTAGAAGTTGTCCGGGTTGACCAGGTACTGGATGCTGGGCTCCAGGGCCAGTTGCCGGGTCAGGGCGATATGGGCGTTGGCTTCCAGTGCGTAGACATTGCGTTCGCCCAGGCGCGGGTCGCCGCCGTTGGCGATGCGGGCCTGCTGCTGGAAGCGCAGCTGGTGGTCGTTGAGGCGCAGGTAGCTGGCCTTGAGGTTGAGCTTGTCCTGGGGCCGGTCGAAGGGCGCGAGGTAGGTCAGCCCGGCCTCGGCGAACTGGCTGAAGGGCTGCTTGTCATCGGCCGCCGCCGACAGCGAACCGAACAGCAGCAGGGCCTGGGGCGCACTGCCGGTACCGGCAGTGCGCCCCAGTGCCTGCTGGAACTTGAAGAAGGCACCGCCGGTGCCGAAGTCCATGGCCCCGGTCAGCGGGTCCACCTGCTTGGAGGTGTTGTAGTAGCCATTGAGCTCGTAGTGGGAGCTGTAGGCATCGCGGTTCTGGCTGCCGATGCCCAGCAGCAGGCTGGTGCCGCTGGCGTCGTCGGTACTGAAATCCAGGCCCTTGCGCTCCTTCAGGTAGTCCACCGGGTTGGACTCGAAGGCGCCGCCATGCACGTACCACTGGGGCGTCAGCTGGTATTTCAGGTAGCCGCCCCAGCTGCCGTAGGGTGGCGGCAGGATGCCGGTGGAAGAGTCGATGATCGGGTCGTTGCAGGTCACCGTGCTTTCGCAGTTGTAGATATAGAAGTAGCGCCGGGCGTTGGTCCGCCCCAGGCTCAGGTCGACCCGGCCGTCGAGCCAGGTCTGCTGGTAGGTCAGCAGGCTCAACTGGTTGCTGGTGAGGTCGTTGTGGATCGGCGCGCCGCCGAAGTAGCTGCCGGCGGCGCCCTGCCAGTTGCGCGAGGTGGGCACGCCGGTCTCATGGTCGAGGATGAACAGCGTCTGCTCGAAGTGCAGGGCTGCGCCGTCGAGGCCGGCGAAGGTCCCCAGATCGATATCGGCACCGACGAACAGGTCGCCGCTGTTGCCGAAACTGTGGGGTCGGGGGCCCGTGTCCAGGTTCTTCATGGCCAGGCTGAGGAACTGGACATGGGGCGTTATGCCACGGTCGGCCAGGTAGTCCCCCAGGTCGGACAGCGGGCCGGTGCGCGGCGTGGGCGGCGTCTGGGCAAGGCAATCAAGGGGCAGCAGCAAGGCGGCCAGCAGCGGGCACAGCGCATAGGTTGCATTCATGTCGGGTACTCGATTCTTGTTGTTTTTGTCTTGAGTGTCGGTTGCACATTGTTTGTTCAGGCATCGGCCAGGGCCGGGGTCGGGTTGACCAGCACCTTGATCTGGCTCTTGTCTTGCAACAGCGCCTGGAAGCCTTGCTCCACCGCCTGTTCCAGGGCCAGGCAGCGGGTGACCGCCCGGCTCAGGTCCAGGCGCCCGCTGGCCAGCAGCTGGATCAGTTCGGGGTAGACGTGGCGGTAGCCGACGCTGCCGAGCAGGCGCAACTCGTTGTTCACCAGGTGGAAGGCATCGAACTGCACGTCGCCCATCAAGCCCACCAGCACCGCTTCGCCGCCCTTGCGCAGGCAGTGCAGGGCATGGCTCAGGGTCTGCTGGCTACCGGCGGCCTCAAAGGCGCTGTCGATACCACCGGCGCTCAGTTGCCGCAGGCGTGCCTGCAGTTGCGGGTCGGCGCCGTCCAGGGCCTCAGAGGCGCCGAACTCCAGGGCCAGGCGCCGGCGCTCGGGGTCCAGGTCCACGGCGTAGATCCGTTCCACCCCTCGCAACCGTGCCAGTAGCACCAGCAGCAGGCCGATGGGCCCCAGGCCGAACACCGCGCAACTGTCGCCGGCCATCAGGCTGCTCTGGTTCAAGGCGTGGTAGGCCACCGCTGCCGGCTCCAGCACGGCCGCCTGCTTGAAGCTGACGCTGTCCGGCAGCAGGTGCAGCATGTAGGCCGGTACCACCGCCTGTTCGGCAAAGCCGCCGTCGCCCATCAGGCCGATAAAGCCCATGGATTCACAGAGGTTGTACTGGCCCATCTGGCAGTACGAGCACTCGCCGCAGCGGTATTCGGGTTCCACCGCCACCCGCTGGCCCAATAGCCGTGCATCCACGCCCTGGCCCAGGGCTACTACCTGGCCGCAGAACTCGTGGCCCAGGGTCAGCGGCGCCCGGCAACCGGACAGTGGGTGAACTACCTGCTGAGGTATGGAGTGAGGGCCGTCGGCGTACTCATGCAGGTCGCTGCCGCAGATGCCGCAGTAGGCGACTTGCAGCAGCACCTCGCCGGGGCCGGGCTGGCGCGGTTCCAACTGAGTCAGGCGCAGGTCGCGGGCGGCATGCCATTGCAGTGCTTTGATCATGGGTTTCCTCCCAGGCTCGGGCTGGGTGCAGGGTGGGGGCCGGGGTGCCGGCGTTGTTGGCGGGCCAGTACCGCGGGGGCGGTTTCCTTGAGGAACAGGGCCAGCACGGCGGCCAGCAATGCGCCGCCGCAGGACATCCACATGACGATCGACAGGCCGAAGCGGTCGGCGGCGAAGCCGGCAATGGTCGGAGCGATGAAGCCGCCCACCAGCTCGCCGATGCCCATGATCATGCCCAGGGCCGTGGCCATGACTTCGCGGGGCACGGTTTCCGCGGGGATGGTGGCCATGAACAGGGTGAAGCAGCCCAGGCCGGTGTAGGTCAGCAGCATCAGCACCCCGAGCATCCAGGGCGACGAGGCGTAGAGCAGGGCGATGGGACAGCAAGCGGCAATCAGCGAGAACAGCACCAGGGTCGGGCGCCGGCCGAGGCGGTCGGAGATTGCCGGCACGCCGAAGCCCCAGAGCACCCAGGCGCCTCCCAGGCAGCTCATCACCGTGCCCATGCTGGCCGGGCTGTAGTCGCGAACCTTGACCAGGAAGGTCGGGGTGAAGGAAATCAGGATGATGAACCAGGTCAGGAACACGCAGCTGATGAGGGTGCAGAGCACGATGTTGCGGCTCTTGAGCAGGGCCAGGCGATGGCTGCCACCCGGGCTGGACGGGGTGTGCGCTCGCGGTTCGTGTCGCGGTGGGTCGGGCTGCACGTAGCGCCAGATCAGCAGGGCGATCAGTAGCCCGGGAATCAGCGAAATGATGAAGGCGTGGCGCCAGCCGTAGGCTTCGGCCAGGGCGATCAGCACCGGCGGGCCGATCACCGCGCCCAACAGGCCCGCCGCCGACCCTTGCAGCAGGCCCATGTTCAGGCCCCGGCGATGGGGCGAGGAGGCTTCCACCATCAGCGATTGGGAGAGCGGCAGGATCGGCCCCTCGGCCAGCCCCATGATGGCGCGGAACAGCAAAAGGCTGAGAAAGCCGGTGACCAGCCCGGACAGCGCCGAGCACAGGGAAAACAGGATCACCGCGACGATCAGCAACGGCTTGCGCACGCCCCGGCGGTCCGACCAGGCACCCACCAGGGCCCCGGACACCGCCCAGGCCAGGGCCAGGATCGACGACAGCATGCCCAGGTGGCTGTTGCTCAGTTGCAACTCGTCAGCCATGAAGGGGAACAGGAAGGACAGCGCCAGACGATCGAAAAAGACGAAACCGAAGGTCAGGAACAGCACCCCCAGCAAGGTGTTCTCGTAACCGGCCTTGTTGTTTTTATAAGCCATGGTGGTTCTCCGAAGGAGGCGTGGGCAGCGCCGGTCAGCGGAACAGGGTGTCGATATGGGCGGCGCCCAGGCCGATCTTTTCGTAGTGGGCGCGGCACATGGCGATGTAGGAGTGCACGTCGAAGTAGCCGTCGGGCTCGCCCTGTTCGTCGAGCCAGATCAGCGGGCCCTTGACGATGAAGAACACCCGCATCGGCTGCTCATGCTCATAGGCCACCAGGGTGTGGCCTTCGCCCGGGGTCTCGTAGACGAAGTCCCCGGCGGTGGCGGTCCACTCGTGCTCCAGGTAGCCCCATTTGCCGGACAGGGTGTAGGCGAAGACTTCGTGGGGGTGGTAGTGGCGGTTCACCAGCCCGGCGCTGCGGGCCAGGAGAATGTCGCACCAGCGGTTTTCGCTGGGGGAGATCCACAGTGGCCGTGAGGACACGGTCTCGGTGAAGGGCACGTACAGGCTCAGGTCGTCGCTGGCGGCGTCGGGCAGGTAGACCTCCGGCTTGGCGTCGGGCTTGAAGCAGTTGGCGATCGGTTGCAGGTCTTTCCAGAATTCACGGTGGGCGGCTTCGGGCATGGTGGGCCTCGGTTGTTGTTATGGGAGGAGCCTGGGCAGCCGGGCAGGGCGGCCATGGGGGTACGGCGCAGACTTTAGGTCGGGAGCGGGGCAAGGGTTTGCACGGATCGGACTGGTTGTTTGTCTGTTTCGGACGGCTTTTTTCCTACGGCCGATAGAGAGCCGATGACGCACTCAAAGCGACCGGGCCCCACTGCGTTTCAAGTTGACAGGCTATATAGTTCAGATGTTAATGAATGGCCGCAGCCCGCAGTGCCTGCGGCCCCAGGTGTCCGGACACTGCCTTGCCGTCCGGGGAACATCCCGCCGCCATGAGAAGAACAACAATGTCTCCATGCGCCTTGCTCGAAACCCGGCATGCCAGCACCCAGGCCGTCGACCTGGACCAACGCCTGGCCTTCTGGGAGGACTACAACGCCAGCACCCTGGTGGGGCTCAAGTGCAACTCCTACGCCGAGGGCGGTTTCGCCGCCAGCCAGGACAACCTGCAATTGAGCGCCATGCGCCTGGCCCGCATCGTCGGCAACGAACACGTGGTGGAGCGCGACACCTCGATGATCCGCGGCGTGCCCAAGGAGTCGATCTTCGTGTCCCTGGTCACCGGCAGCGGCTCGTTCTTCTACCAGGATGGCGCCTGCCAGGTGCTGGAGCCGGGGGAGCTGGTGGTCTACCGCACCGACAAGCCCTATCTGTTCGGCTTTTCCGGGGCCATGCGCCAGTTCATCTTCGACATTCCCCAGCAGCAGTTCGCCGAACGCTGCCTGAAACGCTTCGACCGGCCTTTGCGGATCAGCGTCGAAAGCGGGGTCCAGCGCCTGTTGCTGCGCACCCTGGGCGAACGTACCCGGGGCTTTTTCCAGCAACCCCTGTGCGCCGAGGCCGAGGCTTATCAGGAGCAGGCCTTCGAGCTTCTGGCCAGCATCATTGCCGGGCATGTGGGGGAACGGCCAATCAACGCCCTGAGCGCCTCCTACCTGCTGGCGGCCAAGCAATGCATCCATGAACAGCTGGCCGACCCGACCCTGAGCTGCGAGCGGGTGGCGGCCCAGACCGGCATTTCCACCCGGCACCTGGCCCGGCTGTTCGCCCTGGAAGAAACGCTACCCAGCCGCTTCATCCTGGAAAAACGCCTGCAACAGGCCCGTCAACTGCTGTGCAGCAGCCAGGGAGCGGGCCTGGATATCAGCGAGATCGCCTACCGGCACGGCTTTGCCAGCCAGGCGCATTTTGCCCGGGCCTTCAAGAGCCGCTTCCAGCAAACCCCCAGTGAGGCACGCGCCCTTGGGGTAGCCGCAACCCTGGCAAGCCCGGCAGCCGAAAGCGTCGGTCAAGCCTGTGGCGACAACCTCCGGGGCCTGGAGCAAGGCAACTGACCCACCCGGGCCACACTGTTGCAGCAAGTAGCCCAGGGGAGCGGGGGAAGGATGGCCGGTTGGGCAGGGCGGCGTTCCGCTGGCTGGAGCCCGGGCTCCGGGGAACGCCGTTGGTGGATGCCGCCGCTCGGGTGGCGGGGCTTGCCCGTTCCGGCACCAGAGCGGGGGTCAGCGCCCGGCAGCCTCCATGGCTTGGGCTTGAAGGTCGAGCAACTGGCGTTGAAAGGTCACGAATGGCTCCTTGGGCTGTTGCAGGCGTACGAACTCCAGCATCGGGTCGGCGACGGCGGTGCGGATTCCCGACAGCGCCTCCAGGGTGGCCAGCCCGCAAAACGGTACGTAGGCCTCGGAGTAGCCGCCTTCATGCACCAGCACCAGGCGCCCTCGGCACAGGCGCTCGGCAGCATCCTTCAGGCACTGGGTCATCTCGCGGAACGAGTCACTGTGCAGCAGCATCCGCGCCAGGGGGTCCACGGCGTTGGCGTCATAGCCACAGGCGACAATGATCAGTTCCGGCTCGAAGCGCTCCAGGGCCGGTATCACGATGCGCTGCATGGCGTACAGGTAGGCGTCGTGGCCACTGCCCGGCAGCAGCGGGATATTGATGTTGCAGCCCAGGCCGGCGCCGCGCCCGCGGTCCTGTTCACCGCCATAGCCCGGAGGGAAGCAACCGTCCTGGTGCAGGGACAGGGTCAGCACGTCGGCCCGCTCCTCGAAGATCGACTGGGTGCCGTTGCCGTGGTGCACGTCCCAGTCGATGACCGCTACCTTGCCCAGTCCATGACGGGCCTTGGCGGCCTCGATGGCGATGGCGATGTTGGCCAGGAAACAGAAGCCCATGGCCTGGTCGCGGGTGCAGTGGTGTCCCGGTGGACGGGACAGGGAATAGGCGTTATCGGCTTCGCCGCTGAGCACGGCGTCCACGGCGGCCATGGCCAGCCCGGCGGACAGCTGGGCGATTTCATAGCTGCCCGGGCCCACCGGCGCCTCGTCGCCGAGGTGACCGCCACCGGCGTCGCTCAAGGCCTTGAAACGCTGCAGGTAGGCAGCACTGTGGACCCGCAGCAGGTCGTCTTCGGTGGCCGCTGCGGCGCTGCGCAGGTGCAACTGTCGGGTCAGGCCGGAGACATCCATCAGGCTTTTCAAACGGCGTTTGGTTTCCGGTGATTCGGCGTGCCCGGCGGCGGCTGGCGGCTGTACCCAGCCCCCCACCGGCAGGGTCAGGACGTGGGGGCCGCCGCTGTGCCACAGGCTGAGTTCGTCGAAGAAAAACGCGCTTTTACAGGTCATGGTGATATCCATTTTTCAGGGTGGAATTTACAACGCGACAGCGGCTGGCCCAGGCCCTCGGTGCCAGGGGCACCAGGGCACCGAGAGCGTTAGCGTGCAGGCCGGCAACTGAGTACCAGGGCCATGGACAGCAGGGTGATTGCGGCGCCCGCCAGCAGCAGCCCGCGGAAGCCGCCGCTGCCTTCGATCAGCCGCCCGGCGATGGTCGGGCCTATGGCCAGGCCGGCGCTGATCACCAGGTTGGAGGCGTTCATCAGGCGGCCGCTGCGGTCCATTTCGGCCATGCGCGCGAGGATCAGCGGCAGGATGAAGGTCCAGGTGAACTTGAACACCAGCGCCGCCAGGGCAAAACGCGCCAGTTGCGGCTGGCCCAGAAGCAGCAGCACCGAGCCGGCCATCAGGCCGTAGCCCAGCAGGAGCAGGGCGCTACGGGGCAGGCGATCGCCGAACAGGGTGGCGCACAGGGCGCCGGCAATGCCCATCAGGGTGGCGATGGCCAGCACGTCGCCGCTGGTCTGTGCCGAAAGGCCGGACTGGCCACCGATGGCGCCGATGAAGGTCCAGACCCCGCTGAGGCTGATGTAGAAGGTCAGGATGCCGAGAATCCCCAGGGTGGCCTTGGCCCTGGAAACCGGCGGGGCCTTGGCTTCATGGCTGGCGGCCTTCGCCGCGCCCGCTGGAAAGCTGCGAGCCAGGGGCAGGCACAGCAGCATCAGCAGCGCCATGATCAGGTAACAGGCACCCAGGCCGAAGCGCTCGAAGAGCATGGGCAGCAGGCTCAGGCCGATGGCCCCCAGCACCAGCTGGCCCATCACCCAGAAGCCGTAGGCGCGACTGGGGTTGGGGCTGGCGGCGGCGCTGGCCAGGCAGATGATCATCAGCGAGCCGCCGGCCAGGGCACTGCACGAGCGTGCGATCAGCAGCAGCGAATAGTCATTGGCGAGCATCGACAGCAGGTTGGCGAGAATGAACAGCAGGGCGCTGCACAGCGCCGCGCGGCGCCAGTCGATGTGTTTCAGCCACCAGATGGCGGGCAGGGTGGCCAGGCTCATGGCCCCCAGCTCGGCGGAAAACAGGTCGCCGATCTGGGAGGGGCTCAGTTGCCACTGGCTGGCCAGTTGCGCGGCAATGGCCGGGGCCGTCAGCAGCACCGCGGGGGTGATGGCGGCGAACAGCACGATGGCCGCCTGGAGCCCGAGGGGCTGGCGGGTGATCGGCGGGTTCTGGCTCAAGGCGGGGTTCTGGGTGTTCATGGACAAGCTCCTAAGGCAAGGGGGTCAGAACACATGGACCAGGCGCAGCAGGGCGTCGGTGCCGGCAAAGCCGTTCTGGGTGGCGACGTTCTGCGACAGGCCGAACATCAGCTGGTTCTGCTTGTCCAGCCAGTGGCCGAGCTCGAACCCGACCTGGGTGTAGCGCTTGTGGGTGTCGTCGATGCGCCGGTCGTTGATCCGCAGTTCGCCGCCATCGGCGTGGATCAGGCGCAGGGCACCATAGGTGGCGGGGGTGAAGTCGTAAGAGGCGAAGGCCTGCAGGCGGTAGAGCGGGTCCTGCTTGAGGTCGCTGCCGAAGTAGTCGTCGTTGGTGCCATAGAGCTGGGCTTCCAGGTTGGCCTCCAGCACCCACTTTTCCCCCAGGCCCTGGGTGTAGTTGTAGACAAAGGTCGCGCCCCAGCGGTTGGCCCCGGGGGAGACGTCGGGGTTGCGCCCGTGGTACTCGCCCACGGGCAGCGTGATCAGGGTCAGCAGGCCGCTGTAGGTGCGGGTTTGCGGCTGGTTGATGAAGAACAGCGTGCCGCCCACCTGGGGGTCGCCAAAGCCGCTTTCGCCGGTGTGGCGTTCGGCGCCGGGCAGGCGCGCGTCGATATCGGCGAAGGGCACGATGAACTGCGGGGTACAGAGGGTGCCGCACAGGTCGCTGAAGAACACTTGGCGGTAGGCCATGGCATTGACTCGCAGCTCGGCCTTGCCCGTGCTGTCGGCCGGGCCGTGGAAATCACCGGCGCGGGTGGCGGGCAGGTACAGCACGCCCAGGCTGGTGCCCGCTGGGGCGGCGAAGAAGTCCCGGGCATTGAGGTCAGCGGCGTTCAGTGAAAGGCTGGCCAGGGTAGCCGTCAGGGCCAGGGTGATGCGGGGCACGGGCGTGGTCATGGGCGGTGCGTCTCTTGTTGGAGTTGTTGTTCGGCGAACGGCTCGCCGGCACACGGCAGGGGCTGGAAAAAGGGCAAAGGCTGCCCGTGGCCGTCACATTCGACGGCACTGGTCAAGGGTGGTCAGGGGGCGGAATCAGCCGGGAGGGGCATGCAGCAACTGGGCGATGCGGGCCTTGTCCTTGACCCCGAGCTTGCTGTAGATGGCCCGAATGTGATGGCGCACGGTGTTGGGCGACATGCCCAGGTCCCGGGCCACTTCCTTGTAGGTCTTGCCTTCGCCGAAGCACTGGGCGACGGCATTTTCCCGTGGGCTGAGCCGGGGCAGCAGGTTGCGGCTGCGGGCCGCCAGGAGGCAGAGGTCGCCTACCGCCGAGGATTCCACCTGCAGGGACTTGCCTTCGAAGCCGCCGGGGTCCAGCGCCATGGGCAGTTGCGGGCCGCTCCACTGCGGCCATTCATGCAGCAGCAGGTCGACGAAGCCGCGTTCGGCGCATTGCAGCACGCCGCGCTGGTCGCACACGGCCAGGGCCAGGTTGCGCGGGCCGGTGAGTTTCTCGCGCATGGCCACCAGGGTGCGGATCTGGTTGGCCGAGACTGCGGCCACCAGGTGCAGCATCAGGTTGTTCAGCAGGTGGCAGTCGCCCTGGTTGAAGCGCGGCGCTCCCGGGGCGCGGTACAGCGCCAGGTGATTGTTCAGGTGGGTGTGGGGGTCGATGTGCACCACGCACAGCAGTTCGCCGATGTTGTACTGGCGGCCCAGCCAGTTGAGGCCGGGGCCGTTGTCCGGATCGGCCATGTCGACGATCACCGCCCGGCCCGGCACCTCGTGGACCCGGCTTACCGTGACATCGATGTGGCGGATCGATTGCCAGTCCGGCAGGTAGCTCGGTGGCAGGCGGTACAGGTAGCAGCTGTGTTCATCCGGCAGGCCATCCACCAGTGCGGCACGGCCCCACCAGGCGCTGTCGAAGGGCAGGAGCCTGCTGATGCGCGCCAGTGCATGCTGGTGCAGGTTTTCGATGTCCCTGTTCTGCGCCAGTTGCTGCAGTTCAAGGGTCAGTTCGCTAAAGGCCTGCAACAGGCTGGCCGGGGCACGCTCGGGGTGGTTCATGGGTCTGTACCTCTGTGCGACGTTGTTATTGTTTTCGTCACGGAAGGGGTTTGGGACCGGTACGTCAGGGGACGTGGGCAGGGCCTGGTTCGAGTATCGATGGCTTGGAAGAGCCGCGCCATCCTACAGATGCAGGAGGTGGCCCTTGGCCCGGATGCCGGCGGGCATCCAGGCGCGGGAAATGACGGCCAGGAGGGAAGGGTTCAGGCCGCCCGGCAAGGGTGGGCCAGGCGATGGAAGCAACGGCTGAAGTACACCAGTGAGTCGCCGTGCTCCAGCACGCCGATTTCATCCAGTTCCACCAGCATTACCGAGTGCGTGCCGATTTCCTGGACCTCGGTGATGCGCCCCTGCAGGCTGGCCAGGGCGCCCTCCAGCACCGGCAGGGCCTGCAGGCCGTCGCGCCAGGGGTGCAGGCCGAAGCGCTGGTCCATGGCCACGCCGGTCATGCCGGCAAAGTGCCGGGCCACTTCTTCGTGTTCGCCGCTGAGGACGTTGACGCACAACCGCCCGTTGCCCTTGAACACTGGGTTCAGGGCGCTGTTGCGGTTTACGCAGACCATCAGGGTCGGCGGGCTGTCGGTGACCGAGCAGACCGCCGTGGCGGTGATACCGCAGCGGCCGGCGGGGCCGTTGCTGGTGATGACGTTGACCGCTGCGGTCATGTGCGCCATGGCGTTGCGAAAGGCGAGTTGCTTGGGATCGAGTACAGACATGACGAATTCCTCGTGGACGCAGGGCATTGCGCTGCAGGAGCCGGCTTGCCGACGAAGGGGCCTGGGCCTTGTGGCGCTCTGGCGGGCGTTTTCGCTGGCAAGCCAGCGCCTGCACAAGCCCGCTCCTGCATGTGGCGTGGGCTATTGGCGGATGCGGTCCAGCATGTTGATGTCATCCGGGTTGCTCAGGTGCGGCACGGTCCAGCCGTCGAGGTCGTAGTCCCCCAGGCACTTGTCCACCAGGTCGGTCATGGCTTTCATCGAGCCGCTGGCCTGGGCGTGGCGCAGGCACTGCATGCGGATCTCGTCCTGGCTGCCGGCGTAGTTGATCTCGTACAACTCGTGGCGGCCGCCGAATTCGGTGCCGATGGCGTCCCACAGCAGCTTGAGGATCTTGATCCGCTCCTCGTGGCCCATGCCCCCGGAGCCCCGGCAGTAGGTGCCGAGGTACTGGTTGAGCACCGGGTCCTTGAGGTCGCGGGAGCCGGAGGGCAGGTAGATCAGGCCGCTGGCCACCACCTGCTCGATGATCTTCTTGATGTCGGTGTAGGCCTGGGGCGCCAGGACCCGGTAAGCCTGCAGCGCCTGGGTGCTGGGCAAGTAGACGCCGTTCATCCATTCACTGGCGTTGCCATGCATGGCGTCGGTCAGGGACCAGAACAGGTTGCGCCAGGCCACCACTTCGCCAACCTGCGCCTGGACCCCGCGAAACTCCAGGGAACCGGTGCATTGCAGGGCCTTGACCAGCAGGCCAGTGATGAAATCGAGCTTGACCGCCAGCCGGGTGCAGCCCTGCATCGGGAACAGGCGGCCGAACCCGCCCTGGGGGAACCATTGGCGGCAGCGCTCGAAATCGCGGTAGATCAGCACGTTTTCCCAGGGGATGAACACCTTGTCCATGATCAGGATCGCGTCGTTCTCGTCGAAGCGGCTGGACAACGGGTAGTCGAAGGGCGAGCCGGTCATGCCGGCCTGCAGTTCATAGGAAGGGCGGCAGATCAGCTTCATGCCCCGGGTGTTCATCGGTGCGATGAACATCAGGGCGAAATCGGTGTTGTCCCCCAGCAACTGGGCCGAGCCCTGGCCGACGAAGTTGTAGTGGGTCAGGGCCGAGTTGGTGGCCACCACCTTGGCGCCGCTGACGATGATCCCGCCCTCGACTTCCTCGTCCACCGAGATGAACACGTCCTTGACCTGATCCACCGGTTTGTCGCGGTCGATGGGTGGGTTGACGATGGCGTGGTTGAGGTAGAGGCAGGCTTCCTGGATGCGCTTGTACCAGGTGCGGGCGTTGTCTGCGAAGCGCCCGTAGAACTCCGGGTTGGCCCCCAGGGCGCTGCCGAAGGCGGCCTTGTAGTCGGGGCTGCGGCCCATCCAGCCATAGGTCAGGCGCGACCAGTCGGCGATGGCGTCGCGCTGCTGGCGCAGTTCATCGGGGCTTTTCGCCGAACGGAAGAACTTGTGGGTGTAGCCGCCGTTGCCGGTGTCGGTGTCCCAGCACAGTTGCTCCTTGGTGGCCGGGTCGTGCAGGGCGTCGTACAGGCGGGCCATGGAGGCCGCGGAGTTGCGGAAGGCCGGGTGGGTGGTGACGTCCTTGACCCGGTCGCCATAGATGTAGATTTCACGGTCGTCGCGCAGGCTGGCCAGGTATTCGGCACCGGTCAGCGGGCGGTCGGTTGCGGCACGAAAGTCTTCAGGTTTCATATCCAGTCTCAGCGTTGTTTTTATTGACTGGGGCCATGATGGGCAGCCGCGAGAATGGACTAAATGGCTTTTCCGGCGAATGAATTGCACTTTTCATAGGGAGGCGGGTGGCCGGAGCGAGGGTCGAAAACGGTGGCTGAGGACGATGCTGAAGCGCTTTATCGATTCACTTCGCGTTGTGTTGTATCAGCAGTGATACACCGGTCACATTCAGAAATATTTTTAACAATCAGCCATATGAAAGCTCAAGTTCGGCCGATATCTCTGACAGGCCCGCGGACTTCCAACAGCGCGGCGCCCCACGTCGGCACAGCCCCTGATGCGCCGACGGCTCAACGGCATGGATGCCCGTCGCCCGTTCTCCCTCGAGAGTCGTCCTATGTCCTTGCGTAACCTGAATATCGCCCCTCGTGCTTTCCTCGGTTTTGCCTTCATTGCCTTGCTGGTCGTGGTGCTGGGGGTGTTTGCGGTCAATCGCATGGCGGTGATCCGCGAAGCCTCGGTGGACATGGAAAGCAACCAGCTGCCCAGTGTCGGCTTTCTCGGCAACCTCACCGAGAACGTGCTGCGCCTGCGGATTCTTTCCTTCCGTGTGCTGGTGAACCGCGAGCCGGCAGGCCTGGCAGAAGCCCAGACGCGCATCGGCGTGCTGGTGGACAACGCCAGGAAGGCCCAGGCCAGCTATGCGGCCTTGCCGGCGGGGCCGCAGGAGGCGGCGCTGTACAAGACCTTCGCTACGACCCTGGACAACTACCTGCAGGCGCAGAACGAGATGCTCGAACTGTCGCGCCAGAACAAGCTGGATGAAATGCGCAGCCTGATCAATTCGCGGATCAAGGAAGGCACAGACCAGATGGGCGAGCAGTTGAACCAACTGATCGCGATCAACGCTGCTGATGCCAGGAGCGCTTCCAAGGCTGCCGGCGAGCACTACAGCAGCGCCATCGCCGGGATTGTGGCGGTGGCTGTGCTTGCCGCGCTGCTGACCATTGTTCTGGCGTTGTTGCTCACCCGCAGCATCGTCACCCCCCTGAACAGGGCCCTGAATGCCGCGCAGGTGATCGCCGGCGGCAACCTGCGCCAGGCCATCGAGGTCGATGGCAAGGACGAGCCGGCGCGGCTGTTGCAGGCCCTGGCCGAGATGCAGGCCAGCCTGCGCCGCACCATCGAGCAGATCGCCGGCTCGGCGACCCAGCTGGCCTCGGCCTCGGAAGAACTCAGCGCGGTCACTGAAGAGGCTTCCCGCGGCTTGCAGCAGCAGAACAACGAGATCGAACAGGCGGCCACCGCGGTCAACGAAATGACCGCCGCGGTGGAGGAGGTGGCGCGCAACGCGGTGTCCACTTCCGAGGCTTCCCGGCAGTCGACCCAGGCCGCTCGCGAAGGTCGCGACCGGGTGGTGGAAACCGTGGACGCGATCCAGACCATGACCCACGACGTGCAGAGCACCTCGGTGATGATCGAAGGCCTGGCGACCCAGGGCCGGGATATCGGCAAGGTGCTGGACGTGATCCGGGCCATCGCCGAGCAGACCAACCTGCTGGCCCTCAACGCGGCCATCGAGGCGGCCCGTGCCGGCGAAGCCGGGCGCGGCTTTGCGGTGGTGGCCGACGAGGTGCGGGCCCTGGCCCATCGGACCGCCCAGTCGACCCAGGAAATCGAGAAGATGGTGGCCGGCATCCAGAACGGCACGGGCGACGCCGTGGAGTCGATGCAGCAGAGCAACCAGCGTACCCAGAGCACCCTGGAACTGGCCCGCGCCGCGGGTGTGGCCCTGGAGCAGATTGCCGAATCCATCAACCAGATCAACGAGCGCAACCTGGTGATCGCCAGCGCCTCCGAAGAGCAGGCGCAGGTGTCCCGCGAGGTGGACCGCAACCTGGTGAACATCCGCGACCTGGCCACCCAGTCGGCGGCCGGGGCCAACCAGACCAGCGCCGCCAGTCATGAGCTGTCGCGCCTGGCGGTGGACCTGAACGCTCTGGTGGCGCGTTTTGTGATCTAAGCGTCCAACGGCGCTGGCGCTCGCTCGACGAGTGCCGCGCCAGCACCTAGGGTTCTGGCTGAAGCATCTTTCATGGAGAAAGCGATGCGCTATTCAGCCCTGACCCAACGGATTGCCGGAGAAGGTTCCGCCGCCTGGGATATCCATTACCGAGCTTTGGCCTTGCGCGAGCAGGGGCGCGATGTGCTGTTGCTGACCATCGGCGATCCGGATTTCGACACCCCCCGGCCGGTGGTCCAGGCGGCCATCGACAGCCTGCTGGCCGGTGACACCCACTATTCGGATGTGCGCGGCAACCTGGCGTTGCGCAGTTGCATCGCCCGTTGCCACCACCAGCGCACCGGGCAGATCGTCGATGCCGAGCACGTGGTGGTGCTGCCGGGGGCGCAGTGTGCGGTGTTCTCCGTGGCCCAGTGCCTGCTCGACCCGGGGGACGAGGTGCTGGTGGCCGAGCCCATGTACGTCACCTACGAAGGGGTGTTCGGTGCCTGTGGCGCCACCGTGGTGCCGGTGCCGGTACGGGCCGAACAGGGCTTTCGCCTGGACCCGCAGGAAGTGGCGGCGCGCATCAGCCCGCGGACCCGGGCCATGCTCATCAACAGCCCCAACAACCCCTCCGGGGCCAGCCTGTCCCTTGATGACTGGCAGGTCCTGGCGCGGTTGTGCATGGAGCATGACCTGTGGCTGGTTTCCGACGAGGTCTACGGCGACCTGCTGTACGAAGGCCAGCACCTGAGCCCGGGCGGTCTGCCGCGAATGGGCGGGCGCACCGCCACCATCAACAGCCTGTCCAAGTCCCATGCCATGAGCGGCTGGCGGGTGGGCTGGGTGATCGCTCCGCCGGTGCTGGCCGGGCACCTGAGCAATCTGGCCCTGTGCATGCTCTATGGCCTGCCGGACTTCATCCAGAATGCGGCAGTGGTGGCGCTGACCCGCGAACTGCCGGAACTGCCACGGATGCGCGAGGAGTACCGCCAGCGCCGCGACCTGGTGTGCACGCTGCTCGGGCAGTGCCCGGGCTTGCGGCCAGTGCTGCCCGATGGCGGCATGTTCGTCATGGTCGACGTACGCCGCACCGGGCTGGGCGCCCAGGCGTTCGCCGAGCGACTGCTGGAGGGTTATGGGGTTTCGGTGCTGGCGGGCGAAGCCTTCGGCCCCAGCGTGGTCGGGCACATCCGCATTGCCCTGGTGCTGGACCGCGAACGGCTGGCCGAAGCCTGCCGCCGCATCGCCCAGTGCACCGCGCAACTCCTGGCCCTGTAGGAGCCGGCTTGCCGGCGAAGAGGTCCCAGAGCCTTGCATCGCCCTTGCCGACGCCTTCGCTGGCAAGTCAGCTCCTACGGTGCAACGCAACGCCGAGCGTACCTTGCGTAGGAGCCGGCTTGCCGGCGAAGAGGCCCTTGAGTCTTC
>Ga0105243_10000870_pt1 | contig 28566 bp, 24 predicted proteins | sample KBSM34metaG_FD_81525 | JGI IMG/M metagenome (GOLD analysis project Ga0105243, IMG submission 81525) | Miscanthus rhizosphere microbial communities from Kellogg Biological Station, Michigan, USA - KBS M3-4 metaG | ecosystem: Host-associated > Plants > Roots > Rhizosphere > Soil | place... | reverse complement strand
GCTTTCCTGACCCGGCATTTTTCAGAAAGGAAATTGCGATCTCTTTCACGCTGTTTTTTTTGCGGAAGCTCGCTTCACACGCCGCGAATTACAGCAATTCCCAGCGGAAGGTGACCGACTCGCCCGGCCGAACGCTCAATACAAGCAGCTTCACGACGATTTGAAAGTTCTTATCATTTCGATCCGTGATGCGCGCGACATATATGTGTCCGGCCCTGGCTTCCGCCGAGGCGGTGCTTTCTCCGGGTTCGAATAATCCCGCGGCTTGAGTCAGTTCCTGGCGTTCTGGTTTGTACCTCTCTTTTGCAATCCAAAGCTTGCCGTCACGAAATTCGATCGAGGCGAACCCCTGGCCATTGCCGACCGTCTCTCCGTAACCATACTGCGTGGCCATATCCTTCGCCGTTCCGAGATCCACAATCTGCCCGACCTCACCGCCTTCTACTGCGACGCTCAAATGGCCAGCACGATAGTTATCAAATTCTATGTGGCTACAACGATTGTAGACGCCGCCTTTTTGGATGCTGCCGCCTTCTTTCCCATCCGCAAAACATAACGAATGCGCGATCGGATCGTTCGAATAAAGCGTCGAGATTGTGCTCGGGGGCGGCGATGTGCTTGCGAGCGGAAAACTGCTTGCGCGCGACGAATGCCCGACAAGTTGCTGGGCTTCGCCTGATAGCGCCGCGCACGAGACAAACGCAAGGATGCCTACACTCAGGACGAGTTTCGACGAGATTCTCATGACTACTGCTCCCTTCAGTTAAGGATGGCGGGGAAAGTCTGTGAAGAAAGGATACTCTCTTTTGGAAGCGTATCAAACGGTGGGAGTGATCTTTTGCAACAGGTGCGTCGGTAAATCGGCAACCTTCACGCGCTCCTGTTCCCATGTGTCGCGATCGCGCACAGTGACGGCTTCGTCTTCGAGCGATTGGTGATCGACGGTGACGCAGAAAGGCGTGCCGATTTCATCCTGCCGCGCGTAAAGCTTGCCGATGCCGCCCGTGTCGTCATAGACGGCGCGCATCAACGGTTGCAGCGAGCGCTTGATGGCTTTAGCCATCCCGACGATTTCGGGTTTGTTCTTGGCCAGAGGCAATACGGCGACTTTGATCGGCGCCATCGAATGATGCAGTCTCACGATGACGCGCGTCTCGCCTTTTTCATTCGTCCGTTCAGAGTACGCGTCCATCAAGAGCGCGAGTATCGTGCGGTTCACTCCCGCCGCAGGCTCAATAACGTAAGGATAAAATCGCTGCTTGGTTTGTTCGTCGAAGTACGAGAGGTCTTCGGTTGAGTCAGGATTGATGCGCTTCCCTTCCGCATCCTCAGGCTTCTTTGAATGCGTTTTCAAATCGAAGTCAGTGCGATTGGCGATGCCCATCAACTCGTCCCATTGCCGCTCTTCCTCTTCGCGCTCAGGGAAGAAACGATACTGAATATCGACCGTGCGCTTCGCGTAGTGGGCCAACTCTTCTTTCGGCTGTTCGTACAAACGCAGGTTCTCGCGCGAGACGCCAATGTCCAGGTACCACTGCAGACACGCGTCGATCCATTCCTGATGCGCGGCTTCGTCTTCGCCAGGTTTGACGAAGTATTCCATCTCCATCTGTTCGAATTCGCGTGTCCGAAAGATGAAGTTCCCGGGCGTGACTTCGTTGCGAAACGACTTGCCGATTTGCGCGACGCCAAAAGGAAGCTTGCGCCGGCTCGTGTTGAGCACGTTGAGAAAATTTATGAAGATACCCTGCGCGGTTTCCGGACGAAGATAAACAAGTGATTCCGGATCATCTTCCGCCGTCGCGCCGACGTGAGTCTGGAACATGAGATTAAATGGGCGTGATGGAGACCAATCACTAGCGTCGCACTCTGGACATTTGATCTTACCGCTCGCGAGCACGGCCGGTTCATCAAGAACCCAAACGCCCGGTCCTAACGACGATCTGTAAGGCTCAATTAATTTGTCTTCACGAAATCTAGTGTTGCATTTCTTACACTCGACCAACGGATCGCTGAAGGTGTCTTCGTGTCCCGAATACTTCCAAACTTTTCGATTCAGAATGATCGACGAGTCCAGCCCTTCCATGTCATCGCGCTCGTAAACCATCCAACGCCACCACGCCTGGCGCACGTTGTTCGCGAGTTCGACTCCCATCGGGCCGTAATCCCAGGCGCTGCCCAAGCCGCCGTAAATGTCTGACGATGGATAGACGAAACCGCGACGCTTCGCAAGCGAGACAATCGTTTCAATGTTTGGCGCAGACAAAACTGGTGAATTGTAAATGGTAAATCGTAAATGGAAGAGCGAACGGCGAGTGTAGCAGAATTTAGCCGCAGATTAACGCGGATGACACGGATTAAATGAAACGGAAATTCGGTAGTTATTCTGATTCGCGTCTATCCGCGTCCATTCGCGGCTTATGACAAAAACAAAAACCACCCGCTACCGCAGGTGGTTCTGACTTGCCGATAGAAAGGCTGACGGGCTGTCGATAATCTTGCTGAGGCTCCCCCTAACCTCTCGCAAGCCGCTTATCGCCAGCCCTGCCTTTTTTGCCCTGCGACCGTCCTGGCAACTCCGTTCCCCCGAAAGAGCCGCCATCGCTCAAGATGGGAAGCGCCTCCCCCAAAGCACCTACCAACTATTTTGTCTCAGAGCCTGACCCGAATTACCTACCTTCTGCCTTTTTTAGTCGTGTCAGTGGTCAGCAACGGTTGTGCCATCCCAGTATCAATGATCGATCTTGTTGAATGCCGAGGAAATTAAAAGGGCGCGAAATGATCGCGCCCCTACTGTTGCATTCCTGTTGTAAGTCTTCGATACAGGCAAGCCGAAAGTTGCACTAAAACCACTCGGCACTTGTAGAGCGGTTCGCCTTGCGTGCGCCTATTGACCGTGGCACACCTGATCACACCTACTTTAATTCAAACACGATTTGGCCGCCGATGACCGTCATCACGCAATGTGTTTTGAGGATCTCCATCTCGGGAATTTTCATGATGTCAGCGGACAGCACGGTCAGGTCGGCAAGCTTCCCGACCTCGATCGAACCACGCAGGTTCTCTTCAAATGCCGCATAAGCCGGCCAAATCGTAAACATCTTTAGCGCTTGTTCGCGAGTGACTTTCTCTTCCGGATGCCAGCCTTCGCCGGAAAAGCCGCGAATGTCTTTGCGTGCGACGGCTGCATAGAATTCGATCATCGGCTCGCCGCGCTCGACCGGCGCGTCGGAGCCGCCGGGAATGATTACGCCGGTTTTCAACAGACTCTGCCAGGCGTAGGCCCCCTTCAAGCGTTCGAGTCCGAGACGGCTCGGCGCAAAGTGCAGGTCGCCAATCGCATGCGACGGTTGCATGGAAGGAATTATGCCAAGTTTTGCAAACCGCGGAATGTCAGTCGGATTGATTATTTGCGAGTGCTCATCACGCCAACGCGGATTGCGAATCTTGCGTTGCGCGGGCGGCACCGCCATGAGCGCCTTCTCGTATTCGTCGAGAATGAATCGATTTGCCCAGTCGCCAATTGCGTGCGTCTCGACCTGAATCCCTTTCTGCAAGGCCTCTTTCAGCATCGGCAGCAGGTCTTCGTCTTTCACGCGCAGGAAGCCGACGTTTCGTTCCATCCGGCCGTCGGCTGTTTTGATTTCAGGCACATCGCTGTAGGGCTCGAGCAAAGCGGCGCCGCGCGAACCGAGCGCGCCGTCGGAAACGACTTTAATGGAACGCACGTTGAAGTGATTGTCGAACGCCTCGATGATGGGACCCTCTTTGAGCAGACGGTTCGCTTCGGGTCCGGGGCCGTACACAGCCTTGTAGATGCGAATCTTCAGCTTTCCTTCACCGTAGAGTTTTTTGTACAGCTCAACGTCGCGATAACTTCCGCCCGGATCCTGCACCTGTGTCCAACCGAGCATGATGCTGCGCTGATCCGCGAGCATCATTGCCTGCTCAGTGTTCCCTTCACCGGCCGCCGGAATGTGCCGCGAAACTAAACCCTGCGCGTTGTCGAGCAGCATCCCGGTTGGTTCGCCTGAATCTTTGTCGCGAACGATCTGTCCGCCGAATGGATCTTTCGTTTCCTTTGTCACGCCGCCAATCTTCAATGCGGCGCTGTTGGCAACTGCGCCGTGACCGTCCGCGCGCGTGAGGAACACCGGATTGTGCGGCGCGATTTTGTCGAGGTCCCAACGTGTCGGGAAAACCGGCGGCGTCCAGAACGTCTCAATCCAGCCGCGACCCGTCACCCATTCATCGGGCTTCGCCTGATCGACTCGCGTCTTCACCTTCGCCAGAAAATCCTGCAGGTTAGTGATCCCTTCCAGATTCAGGTTCATTTCGCGCGCGCCGACACCGATGAAGTGATAGTGCGCGTCGGTTAACCCTGGCAAAACAGTCGCGCCATGCAAATCGATCACGCGCGTGTTCGCGCCCTGATACTGCTTCGCTCCGGCAGCTGTGCCGACATAGACAATCCGGTCGTTTCGCACGGCGATGGCTTGCGCGTTTGGCTGGCGATCGCTGCCGGTGTAGATGTTGCCGTTAGTGAAAATCAGCGTGCCAGGCGCGACTTTCGTCTCGGCGGGTGAAAACGTCAGCAGAAGCACGCTGAGAATGAGCAGATGAATTTTCATGGCATTAGGCGAGCGAAATATTGTGAACCTCTTGAAAGCCGCAAACTTATATCACAAGCCTTCGGCAAGCGGCAGCAGCAGACTCAAGCGGCGTGAAAGAATGGTGATTACTTTGTGAGAAGCGCATTGAATATAATTGCTTCACTCAAAAGAGCCGGACAATTCGATTCGTTACTCGAAGGAGAAAGCATGCGCGTTTCCAGCCTCAATCTAAACACCACGCAGGGAGCCACAACAGCCTACGTCGATCGGCCAGAGCAAGATACGAAGACAGCCGTAATCCTTATTCAGGAGTGGTGGGGCATCAACCAACACATTCGCGACCTCGCGAGCCGCTACGCTGATGAAGGGTATAATTGCGTCGCTCCGGATCTGTTTCGTGGGCGCGTGGCGCAAGACGCGGAAGAAGCGTCTGCGTTAATGCACGGACTCGCCATCGAAGAAGGGATGGAGACGATCCGCAAAACGATTGATGTCGCGCGCGAAACGTTCAAGTTCGATCAATTCGTGATCACCGGATACTGCATGGGTGGGACGTTTGCTTTGCGCGCTGCCTGCGAGATTTCCGAATTGAAAGCGGCCGCGCCGTTTTATGGCGACATTCCGGAAGAGAATGTCTTGAAGAAACTAAGCGTGCCCACGCTTTTCATCGCCGGCAAGCGCGATGCGTGGATCAATCAGGAAAAGGTAAACGGCTTGAAACAGACCGCGGCAAAACACAACCTGCCGGTAGAAACTGTTAGTTACGATGCCGATCATGCGTTCTTCAACGACACGCGGCCGGAAGTCTACAACGCTGAAGCGGCCAAAGATGCCTGGCGACGCGTACTTGAGTTTTTCAGAAAGCACGCCTCGGCAGATCAATCAGAAGCGGGCCGGCCGGCAACATTTCCATAACCGTTACAGAACCGCGAGCGGTAGCGAGCGGAACAAGGAAGTTTTGTCATTGAAATGGTTTCCGTCAGGAACCCCGGGATTGCAAGCTGCAGTTTTTATCCCGCTCGCTACTGCTCGCGGTTCTGTGATACTGCATGGTGATGATCGTTGCTTGCCCAAAGTGCGGGACAAAGAACCGCGTCAATGAATCGGCTGCTGCCGAGCAGAGGGCGGTGTGTGGAAAATGCGGTACCGCCTTGCCGACAAAGGCGTCTGACAATACCCCGCAGGCCGTTACTGACGCCTCGTTCGTGCACGACGTGATCGAAGCATCCTCATCGCGGCCGGTCCTTGTTGATGCGTGGGCAGAGTGGTGTGGACCCTGTCGCATGATCGCGCCGATTCTCGATCAGTTAGCCGCCGAATCCGCCGGACGCTACAAAATCGCGAAGCTTAACGTCGACGAGAATCCGCGCACTGCCGGGCAATTTGGCATTCGCAGCATTCCCACGCTCCTAATTTTCAAGAACGGCAAGCTGGTCGATCAATTGATCGGCGCGCAATCGAAGCCGGCAATTGCCTCGCGCCTGCAAGCGCAGCTTTGAAGACGGTACTTTTTCACAACATCCATTGCGAGCGGCTGGGATAATAGCTCGGGGAGCGGTCGGGAAATCGCTTCTTATACTTCCGGTAACGTTCATGCCAGTACTCGTAACGACGATCGGATGATTTCAGTTTCTTGTGCGGGATTGCGCGCAGGTGGTCCTCGATCTTGTGCATGTTCTTCGCGTTGAATCGCCAGTCGTAGTTGTCGAGGTCATACAGACTTGTAAGACCGTAGCCTTTAAGGCGCCCGGTCATATCGATGTAAGGATCGAAGTAACTCCAAACTAGATCGCGCAGACTGCGAAAGATCGGTTTGCGCCCATGCAATCCGATGTCGCGGGAACGCGCGATCGATCCCCACTGTCCGTTCTTTTGAAACACGAAGATGACGTGATCGAGTAAATCGATCGATTCGAGATCGAGCAGCAGCGGCAGATAACCGTGCTGCTCGAGGATCACCGCGGCCGCGACACAGGCTTCCAGACAATGCGCGGTGTTCCGCTTCACGACTTCCCGGAACGATCGCATCGTCCCGCCGTGGCGTTCCCAGTTGTAAGGCATTTCAGTTAGCCACCGCTGCACCTTCGCCTGCGTGTTCAGACGCTGAATCAACCTCCACTCTTTGGCGGTGAAGTTGTGTTGTGGCGGCGTCGCAATCATTCGCTGCAAGAGCATAGAACAGATTGTCTCAGAAGCCCGACTGTCAGCGTGGACCATTTCCCAGTTCACTCATCTTCCAAGGTAGAGTCTGTCCGCGTTTGCCCTCTCTGGCGGTCGGGCTTCTGACCCTGTAGTTGAGGTGATAAGCGTCACAGTTATTCGGCGCTGCTACTTGCTTCTAACTATCTCTGATGTCACACTTAGATTTAATTATTCCACAGCAATTCATCACCAGATCGGAGCAAGAAATGAGTTCTCCTGTTACGCAGAAAACAGCAACGCGCGACGCCGCGAAACCTTTGAGCACGAATGTTCACCTGCTCAATTGGGTCGAGAAAATGGCCAATCTGACCAAGCCCGCGGCGATTCATTGGGTCGACGGCTCAGTCGAAGAGGACGAGCAACTGAAGGCCGAAATGGTGGCCGCCGGCACTTTCATTAAGCTCAATGAAGAGCTTTGGCCGGGCTGTTATTACGCGCGTTCGCACCCATCCGATGTTGCCCGCGTAGAAGATCGCACGTTCATCTGCTCGCTTTCGAAAGACGCGGCAGGTCCAACGAACAACTGGGAAGAACCATTTGCGATGCGCCGCCGTCTGAAGGAACTGTTCGACGGCTCGATGCGCGGTCGCACGATGTATGTGCTGCCGTTCAGTATGGGTCCAGTCGGATCGCCGATGTCGCAAATCGGCGTGCAGCTCACGGACTCGCCTTATGTTGTTGTGAACATGCGCATCATGGCGCGCATTGGTATGCCGATCTACGCGGAGATCGATAAGGACTACAAACGCGTTGTTCCGTGCATGCACTCGGTCGGCGCACCGCTACCGAAGGGCGAGAACGATGTGCCGTGGCCGTGCAACAAAGAAAAGTACATCGTGCACTTTCCTGAGACGCGCGAGATTTGGTCATTCGGATCGGGCTACGGCGGTAACGCTTTGCTCGGCAAGAAGTGTTTTGCGTTGCGTATCGCCTCGAACATTGCCCGCGACGAAGGCTGGATGGCCGAGCACATGCTGATCGTCGGCGTCGAAAATCCGCAGGGCGAGAAGACCTACGTCACCGCCGCGTTTCCCAGCGCGTGCGGCAAGACAAATTTTGCGATGCTAATTCCACCCGAGGGGTTCGAAGGCTGGAAAGTCTACACGGTCGGCGACGATATCGCCTGGATTAAACCTGATGCGAATGGATGTCTGCGCGCGATCAATCCGGAAGCCGGATTTTTTGGCGTCGCGCCCGGAACTTCAGACAAGACAAACCCGAACGCGATGGCGACGCTGGCGAAGAATTCTATTTTTACCAACGTCGCGCTCACGCCCGAAGGCGGCGTCTGGTGGGAAGGCATGACTGATCAACCGCCGGCCGAATGTCTCGACTGGCAAGGTAACAAGTGGACCCCCGCGATTGGAAAAGAGACCGGCGCGAAAGCGGCGCATCCCAACGCACGCTTCACTGCTCCCGCTTCACAATGCCCAACGATCGATCCTGATTGGGAGAATCCCAACGGTGTTCCAATCAGCGCGCTCATCTTCGGCGGCCGACGCGCGACAACGATGCCGCTCGTCTATCAATCGTTCAATTGGACTTCGGGCGTTTACACCGGCGCGACGATGGGATCGGAAATGACGGCTGCGGCGTTCGGCGCGATCGGCAAAGTTCGTCGTGATCCAATGGCCATGCTCCCCTTCTGCGGTTATCACATGGGGGATTATTTTCGTCACTGGATTCGAATGCAGCGCTCACTTTCAGAAACGCCGAAGATCTTCCACGTGAACTGGTTTCGCAAAGATCAGGACGGAAATTTCATGTGGCCCGGCTTCAGCGAGAACATGCGCGTGCTGAAATGGGTTGTCGATCGCGCGCACGGCCGCACCCTCGGGAAGGAAACGCCGATTGGCTGGATGCCGCATTACGAGGATATCGAATGGGAAGGGCTCGATTTTCCAAAAGAGAAATTTGAAGAGCTGCAGGCATTCGATCGCGAAGCGTGGCGTCAGGAAGTGCTTGGACACGAAGAGCTGTTCCTGGATCTGCACGACCGTCTTCCGCCAGAAATGATTTACGAAAGAGAGTTGTTGATTTGCAGGTTGTAGGCGGCGTGTTTTGATGAATGGCACTTCTCACCAAGGTGCCGACGGTAGCGGGCTTTGCCGCAAAGCAGTGATACGGCTGTGCCGCAATCCCCACGCTTGAATGCTCATCCGAAACACGTTACTCTTTAAACCGATAAGCAATACAAAAAAATTGATTTTCGATTTTGCAGGAGGAGTCTGTAATCAATGCCTGAAGTTGGAGATATGGCTCCGGACTTCGAGTTAAAGAGTCACCTTGAGAAAGACAAGAAGGTGAAGCTCTCGGATTTTCGGGGCAAGAAAAATGTAGTCATCGCGTTTTATCCGCTCGCCTGGACGCCAGTCTGAACGGCGCAGATGCCCGCGTACGAAGCGGATCTCGACCGCTTCCGCGAGTATGATGCCCAGGTCCTGGGCATTTCAGTCGACAGCGTTCCATGCAACACCGCCTGGGCCAAGAGCCTCGGTGGAATTTCCTACGACCTTCTCAGCGACTTTCATCCCAAAGGCGAAGTAGCCAAAGCGTTCGGCGCTTATCGTGAAAACGATGGCATTAGCGAGCGCGCGCTATTCATCGTCGATAAAGAAGGCAAGTTTGCGTTTGTGGATATTCACGACATCGGCGATCAGCCGGACAATGAAGAGTTGTTTGATGTGCTGAGGAAGCTGTAATTCAACATCCACTAATCGTTTCGAGCCGGCGTCTTGTGCCGGTGGGTTAGGGGCCGGACAAGTCCGGCCTCTAAACGTTTTCGAGGCTGATCTGCTAACCTAATTTCACGATGGCCATTTCTCGTAAATGCGTTCCGTTCACTCCCTTCGAACGTGAACTCTCAAAGAGCACCATTGCGATCGTTACCGCCGGCGGTGTCCACTTAAAGGATCAGGAAGCGTTCGATATCAGCGATGAACTCGGTGATCTAACTTATCGCGAGATTCCGCAGGATGTTGATTCCGCAGACCTGATGGTCTCGCATCATCACTACGATCATCGCGATGCTGACGAAGACATCAATGTCGTCTTTCCCATCGATGTGTTGCGCGATTTGCTGGCGGAAGGCCTCATTGGCGATATCGCGAAGAAACACATTGGCTACGGCTACTCACAGCAGCTCAAAGCGATGTACGAAGGCACCGCACGTGAAATCGCCAACCAGATCGACAAGACTTCGCGCGCCGACGCAGTCGTGTTGACCGGTGGGTGTCCGAGTGTTTGTCACCGCACCATCTCAGTGGTGCAACGTGAAATTGAGATGAAAGGGATTCCGACGGTGCTCATCACCGTCAGTCCCGAAGTGTCAGCGCAGATGCGTCCGCCGCGCGCGCTCTATCCAAAGGGATTCAAGATTGGCAACAGTGTGGGGCGCCCGGGGATGCGGGACTTGCAGAAGAAGGTGGTGCGTGATGCGCTGAACCTGCTTACCCAAGACACGCGACCCGGCGAGTTCGTCACGATCGAATACCCCGAATACGGCGAACAATACGAACCACCACGAGTGAAGAAAATCGGTCAATAGACTGCGAGCGGTTTCGGTTTTCTTTGCGATGCTTTGCCTCTCTGGTCTTGGTGAGATCGTCCTTCCCAGATGTGGCTGGTTCACGCCAAGTCGCAAAGGAAACCTAAAGTAGGATGATTCGGAAAGCTACCGCCCTCGCTTTCGACTCAAGATCACCGGCAGCTTCGCAGTGAATGAAGGAGCGCGCCGTGTCAGTTTCTTGCTGAGATCAACTGTCAGCATTCCCTGCATCGCAATATGCATACTCGGATTACGAGCTAACAGTCGATCAATTTCTTTCTTTGGCCAGGCGACGTAACGCGTCGGCTCGATCGCGCGCACAGTCGCAGTCGCCGCGCCGCCGCTGATGAAACTCAATTCACCGATGAAGTGACCATCCTGCAATTCGTCCTTTTTTACGCCTTTGACTTCAACGGCCAACAATCCGTTGTAAACGAACATCACTTCGTCGAGCTGCTGCCCTTCCGTAGTGACGATCTCGCCTGGTGCGACCTGTCGCCACTCGGCAATTCTCATTAGCTTCATGAACTCGAAGGGCGCGAATTTCTTGAAAAGCGTCTCGTGCAGCTCCTTCTCTTCTTCAGTAAAGTGAATACCGGTACGGTCCCGAATGATGATCGCGATCTGCACGATGTTAATAATCGCGAAAAGCACATTCCAGCCAATTACCGTCCACAAAGGTCCGCCAGGCACAAGGTAGGCGAAAACGATCCCCGCAAAGCACGACAGAATCGTGAGGAAACGCAGCCAAAGAATGTCTCGCAGCAGATACGCCACCATCGTCAGAACTGATGCGAGATGCGCGGCGGCCAATGCGATGAGTCTTTGATCCATTAATGATTCACGGTTGGCGCACAGAGCGGGCGAAACCGGCGCGGTCATGTTGCCATTCGAACTTTTGACGCGCAAGACCTTTATTGCAATTGTCTCTCTGTGCCTCTGTGGTCCCTTTGTGTCTCTGTGGTGAAAAGGGGAAAACCAAACGGGTCAACCACAGAGACACGGAGAAGCTTTCCAAAAAAGTCTTTGTCGGGGTCACAATCTAATTTAGTATGTACGCCGCTCGCGGGAACCCTTGCTTATGAACCTCCGGCTCGTTTTACGCTTGAGCTTACTCGGCGTCCTCAGCTTCATCGCTTGCGCGCTTCCGTTTCGTAGTGACGCCCAACAAACAACCCGGGCGACTTGTGACTTTCCCTTGCCACGGCCGATTGAAATGCGCGGAGATGACTTTGAAAAGCTGCTCTACGCGTTTCTCGAAAAGCGTTGCTATCAGAGCTGGGTAACTGATCGAGAAATTCGCAACACTGGGCCGGTGATCGCCGGCGTTTCATTCGGCACGCATAACGCGGTGAAAATTTTCTATTCGCCTCAGGCGTGGGACTGGCTCAAGACGAGAAATCGCGAAGGCGCAATCGCTGACGGCGCGGTGATTGTAAAAGAAATGTTTCACGATCCGGCAAAGCAGGATGCGAAGTTGACCGGTTGGACCGTGATGGTCAAAGACAGCAGGGGCTCATTCGACGGCTGGTACTGGTCTTATCATTCGCCGACCTATCCGCCCAGCACCGGCGACATCGATTATCGCGATTCGGGTTTTGGCATGTACTGCTTGCGGTGCCATGCCTCGGCGGAAAAGGAAGCGACATTCATCAATCTGCGCAACGTCGAAAGCGATCCGATCACATTTCGCATTCTTTCGCCGCCCGCGATTCCGGGAGCTGTCCCGCGAACGTTGAAAGATGAACACGAGCAGATTGCCGAGACGACGCCGTTTGCTCTGAATCAGTTCGCAAAGCCACGGCAAACTCCCGATCCGAATTTTCTAAAACTCTTCAATGGCCTGCCGGTCGTTTCGTCGTCGGGCGTCAAACGTTTTCCTGGTGAATCACTCGACCATGTGGTTTCAAATGCCGGTGGGCCGAAGGGTTTTCTCACGTCGAGTCAGTGCCTGGGTTGTCATGGCGCGTCGGGCGAAAACATGTCTTTGCAATACGGCGCGCGGGGGAATAAGCCAATCAACCTTTCGGAGTACACCGAGTGGCGTGCCTCGCTGATGGGACTCGCAGGGCGTGATCCGATTTTTCACGCGCAGCTCGAGTCGGAGAAAACTCTGTATCCTTCGCAAGCCGGTTTCTTTGACAACACGTGCTATCGCTGTCACGGCGTGATGGGTCAACGCCAGATCGAAGCGGACACCGGCCAACAGTTCAAGCACAGCATGGTTTACGCGTTGCCGAACGAGCCGGACGGCAAGTATGGCGCGCTCGCGCGCGATGGCGTGTCGTGCGCTGCCTGTCATCGGATTTCGAAAGATGAACTCGGAACGCCCGCGACCTTTACCGGCAAGTTCAAAGTCGATCCACCCGACGTCACGAACGGTCCTTTCGAAAAGCCAACCGAACTGCCGATGAAAAACGCGCTGGGTATCACGCCACGTGAAGGCACGCATGTGAAAACGTCAGCGCTGTGCGGCAGTTGTCACACTGTCATTCTTCCCGTGTTCGATAAGCAGGGCCGGCAGGTGAAAGACAAAACCGGCAAACCGAAAGAGTTTCACGAGCAGATGACTTATCCGGAATGGCAGAACAGCGTCTATCAGAACGAGCGCGAGCCGTTCGATCGCCCACAGGCGCGCACCTGTCAGGATTGTCACATGTCGACGAAGCTTGGCGATCTCAATCTCGCGTTTCGCATTGCCAACATCGAAGATGACACCTACCCGTTCACCGACGGGCGCGCGGCCAACAAAGACATCCGCTTGCAGGTGCGCGACAAGTACGCGCGACATACCCTGGTCGCGTTGAATCAATTCGGGCAGATGATGTTCCAGCAATTTCCGGACATCCTCGGCATTCGCACCTCGGATTACATGTTCGCCGATGGCGTGCTCGGTCTGATTACTGCACAGCGATCCAGCACTGAGATGGCGCGCGAACAAACCGCGAAGATTGAAGTCACTTCGCTCAAACGCGACGATCGATCAGTGGAAGCTCAAGTGCGAATTGAAAACCTCGCCGGCCACAGCTTCCCGTCGGGCGTCGCATTTCGCCGCGCGTTCATCACCTTCGAAGGATTGGACGACAAGGGCAATGTCGTCTGGGCTTCGGGTCGCACGAACAGTGTCGGTGCGATTGTGAAGGGGACGACTGAAGAAGTGGTGCCCACGGAATTCTTTTTCGATCCGGCCACACGTAAGCAGGCTTATCAACCGCACTATCAAGTCATCAACGACGAATCGCAGGTGCAGATTTATGAAGAAGTAATCGCGGACACCGACGGAAAGATCACGACGAGTTTCGTGGGATTAGATCTGCCTTTGAAGAACAATCGTCTGCTGCCGAAAGGCTGGCGCACCGATGGGCCGCTGGCGGAATTCACCGGACCGCACGGTGACGCGGAACGCGATCCGGATTACGACGGCAAGTCAGGAGCGTCGGGCGCAGACAATCTAATCTACAGAATTCCTCTGGACGAACGCGCGCGCGCCATTGTCGCGGTGCGTGTCACCCTAAATTATCAATCGATTCCGCCTTACTACTTGAAACAGCGATTCACGATTGGGCAAGGCCCTGAGACACAGAGGCTCGCTTATCTCACCAGCCATCTGACGCTGGATGGTTCACCCGTTGCCGGTTGGAAGCTGCCGCTGGTTTGTGCCGGGCGACGCCTGGATGCGGGAAGCGACAGCGGAAGTTTGTGTGGGAAGCGTTAGCAACCGCGAAACGGTTGAATTTAATAGCCGTGGGCAGCGCCCACGGTCAGGTTAACCCCCCTTTCTTGACCCTGAAAGGGTCAAAAAATCGGCGCCCTGAAATTCGACCCTTTCAGGGTCGTGTGTGACGGTGGATTCAGATCCGGTGGCGGTGCCACCGGCTATTCAATTTGTTCGCTACGCGAACGGGAAGCGCAAAGAACCTCAATGCGCCGATTCAAGCCCCGGATTGTTAGACGCATCAAACACCATCAGTCGCTTCGCAAGATCTGCAGGCACCGATCCCACCAGACGATTGTTATCCAGTCGCAACACCTGAAGCGCCGGAGCGCTGGCCAAACTCTTGGGAATCGATCCCGTGAGTTGGTTTCGATTCAAACGCAGGTCCGTCAGCTTCTTCAGCATTCCAAACTCTTCCGGAATCGGACCGGACAGATGATTGTTCGCCATCAGCACGGCCCGCAGATTTGCGCTTAACGTATTCGGAAGTTTTCCAGTCAGGTCGTTGTTGTGAATAAAGAACTCTTCCAATGACGGCTGACGAAGCAGTTGCGCGGGCAGCTCGCCGGAAATCCGATTATCTTCTGCGCGAAAGATTTTCAACTTCGGAGTATTCCAGACTGTCGGCAGCGGGCCCGACATATCGTTCGCATGCAGGTCGAGGTACTCGAGTTCCGGCAACGTCGCGACCGAATCAGGCAACCGTCCCGTCACTTTGTTTCCCTTGATCCAAAGGTTCTTGAGCGCCCGGCATTGGCCCAAGCCATCCGGCAGCGCGCTTGTGATCTTGTTGAACGACAGATGTAGCGTGTGCAGTCGCGCGAGTCCACAGACGGCGGCGGATAATGGCCCCGTCAGGTTGTTGTCGTAAATCGTAAGCTGCACGACGTAACCATCGGCGTCAGTCGTCACGCCGTGCCACTCGCCGACGGGACGGTCACTGCCCCAGAAGTCGCGTTCAATCCAATCGGGCCCGCCAAGCGCGTTGTAGAATTCGATCAGGGCCTTCCGCTCGCGCTCGCGCACCGCGGCGTCGCGCGGTTCGGGCAAAGGCTTCGGCGTAGTCGATTCCTGTGCGAGAACTCGCGCGCCGCAAATCGTCATCAACACCGCTGCAAATAAGAAGAGACGATTCGCAACTGAGTGGCTGTGTGAGTGAACGAGTGACATTTCGGCCTCCTGCCCGCTTGTTATTTTTTGCGCGCGCAGTATAGCTGAACAGAGTACGACCGGCGAACATTAACTTATTCGGGTTATGCGCACGTTCAATTTTTGGTGTCTCAGTGAATTCTCTGTTTCACTGTGCTGAATTTTGCCTCAAAACCAGTTCATCGCGGCCGCTTTGCTTTGCTTCAAAAAGTAATCGCTCGAGCGAATTAGGACAGAGACGTGCCGTAGGCACGTAATGTTTATAGAAAGTGCACGGCCTTCTCACTCAGCCGCAAAGAGCGAAATGCTCATCATTTCGCTCTTTGCGGAGATGAGAAGAGGCAATCGCGTAGCTATAAACATCTCGCCGCTCTGTGGCGATGATTCAGTTCACACCCTCAGAGAACTAATCGAAGGATTTTTGAGGCAAAGCTAAGTGGTGGCGTGCGCCGACAATGCTTGTTCGACAGCTCTATTGAGGTTGGACGTTTGTGAATGTCGAAAGGGCCGCGCGACAAGGACGGGGCAACGTGCCTGGCGCAACACGCGATCGACATTCGATCCGAACAACGTCAACAACCCAAATCCTGATCCGTGCGCGCCGAGACAGATCAAATCGATCTTATGCCGGTCAGCGTAGTTCAGGATTTCACGATACGGTTGACCTTCGGTGACCGCCGTCTTGATGTTGCACCAGAGATGAGCTTCGGGTGGCACGGCCTTTTGCAAGCGCCGCGCGGCTTTGTGATACGGCCCCTCGTCCGTTATCGGATACCAGGCGAGTTCCGGCTCGTTCAAAGTAAATGGTGGGAGCACGTGCAGCAGGTGCAACTCAGATTGATACTCCTGCGCAAATTTTAACGCATGCGTGAGCGCGATTTCTGAGTAGTCGGAAAAATCGTAGGCGACCAAAACGCGATTGAGAGTCACTTCGCGACCCGCGATCCATTCGCGCTCGTCGCTGTGCGTGACCAGCACCGGGCATGGAGCGGTCCGGCAAACTGATTCGGCGGTCGAACCCAACAAAGCGGCGCGATGCGGGCGGCGACGCGAACGCATGACGATCAGATCCACGCTATGTGCCGCTGCATAATCGCTGATGGATGCACCGGGGTCCTCGCAGTGACTGACCACGCGCTCCCAATCATTCAGGGCCAACGCAGTTACATTCAGCCGTTGGAAGAGTTGCTTTTCAAACGCCGTCTTCAATTCATCCTGCGTTTCGTTCGTCACGGCCGCAGGCTGACAATGAAAAGCGATCAGCTTCGCGTCATACGCGCGCGCCAGCGCGAGTGCGTAGTGCAGAGCCTCGTCTGAGCCAGGCGACAGATCTGTCGGGCACATGATCTTTTTGATTGTCAGACCGTTTCCGTTAGCCATGACGGACCTCCTTTCAGACTGTTGAGCAACGACTGTGCCCGACTCAAACCCGGTAATTTCTCGCCCGATTCAACAAAACCTGCGGAGGAATCCTCCGCGCGCTGGCGATATTCCTCAACACACCGGGCAGACACACGATGAAACCCGCGGCAACACCACGGTCAGAAACGACCACGGCGTTACGTGTAGAAAAAGCATCTGCGGCAGCGCTTACTTGAATGCCGGCGTGCCATGCGCTTCTGTGTCGCCTTTGAACTGATACTCGTTTAGTTCGACGATGCCGTTTGGGTGTTGTTTGGTGCGGACGACAAAGTAATTGGTCACCGCACGTCGAATCGGCACGCAATGGAATTCGACTACCAGTTTGCTTGCGATTTCGGCATTGCCTTTATAAATACGCGTGCAGGCTTCGCCACGTGCCATCGCAGCGTCATCGTGCACAAACAGGTATTCGCCTTTGAGCGTAACGCCTTGAACAACGACGGGCTGGTTGAATTGAGCTGTTGCGCTCTGCTTTCGGGCTGTGGGTGACTTGTCAATTGCGAATGAAGTGCTGGTGAGCACGACCGCACAAATCAATGTCACAAATAAGAGCAAACTCTTCATGATATTTATCCTCCTAAGGTTCAGCGGCGTACGCCGATCAGCGGCTGCGGTTCCAACGACGTGACGCGCACACGCGCGTCGAGAATCTGTCCTCCTTGTTCGGTTACGACAAATGGATTGCAATCAAGTGCCTCTATCTGCGGAATGTCATCGACCAGCGCGCTGACCCGCAGCAGAGCATCTTCCAATGCCGGCGCGTCAAATTTTTTGCCACCGCGAAATCCATCGAGCAGTGGATAAGTCTTGAGCGCGCGGATCATTTCGGACGCTTCGAGTCTCGAAATTGGCGTCAGCCGAACGGCTACGTCGCGAAGCAGTTCGACTTGGGTCCCGCCCGCGCCGCACGCGACAACTGGTCCGAACTGCGGGTCATGCACGACTCCTAAAATCATCTCAATGCCAGCCTGGGCCATGCGTTGGACTATGAAGCCGGTCGGAGGGTGTTCCTCCGACGCGAGCCTGGAGCACATCTCGTTGGCAGCAACTCGCACTTTGTTGGGGTCGCGCAGTTTCAAGAGAACTCCACCGGCTTCTGTTTTATGCAGCACGTTTGGCGCGACGATCTTCAGCGCCACCGGACAGCCGAGTTCGCGCGCGGCTTCAGCGGCTTCATCCGGCGTGCGCACAAACTTTTGTTCGACCATGCGCAAGCCGTAACAAGTGAGCAGTTGGGCAACTTCCTCGGGTGTTAACCAGCCTTCGCCGCGTTGCAATGCTGTGGCCACGATTGCTGCAGCCTCTTCGCGCCTGACACCCGTGAGTTCAACCCGCCGCGGTTCGGGACGATTACGCCACTCGCTGTAACGCGCCGCGCGCGCCATCGCGATCGCCGCCGTCTCAGGAAATTGATAGACCGGAACACGCGCGTTCGTCAGCGCAACCGGTGGTTTCAGCGGCGACATCAGCACACTTGCGAGCGGCTTGGAACGATTGAGCGCTGCGACTTCTTCCGCAATCACCTGCGCCACGTCTTCGACGCGAGTGACGAGCGGCGGCACGAAGATCACGATCAAAGAATCGATGTTCGGGTCGTTTCCGACAGTGCGGATAGCTTCGCGATATTGTTCGGCCGTTGCTGACGCAATCATGTCCACCGGATTCGAGACGCTGGCTTCGCGCTTCAGTACTGAACGAAGTTTCTGTTGACTGATGTCGGTCAACAACGGAACTTCCAACCCGCGTGCCTCGCATGCATCCGCGCACAGAATCGCCGGCCCGCCGGCGTTCGTGATGATGCCAACCTGACGTCCGTTTGGCAGCGGTTGATTTGCGAGCAAGGTTGCGACGTCAAACAATTCTTCGAGCGTATCCGTGCGAATAACGCCCGCGTGACGAAACAGCGCGTCGACCGTGATGTCGGACGCCGCGATCAGCGCGCCGGTATGTGACGACGTCGCGCGCGCGCCGGCTTTCGAGCGACCACTCTTCACCACAACGATCGGTTTCTTCTTGCCGACCCGACGCGCGATTTGCGAGAACTGCCGTGGGTTTCCGAACGACTCCAGATAAAGCAGAATCACTTCTGTCGCATTATCAGTTTCCCAGTAACGCAGCAGATCGTTGCCGGAAATGTCCGCTTTGTTGCCGACGGACACGAACGTCGAAATGCCGAGTCCGAGCGAATTCGCGTACTCCATGATTGCCAAACCGAGGGCGCCACTCTGCGAAGAGAAACCAACGCGGCCAGAAGGGGGCGCGCTCGGCGCGAACGTCGCATCCAACCGCACATCACTGTCGGTGTTTAGGATACCCATGCAGTTCGGGCCAATCAGCCGCATCCCGTACGCACGAGACACGCGCAGCAACTCGCGTTGGCTTTCTTGCCCTTCCGATCCAATTTCGGAAAAACCTGCCGAGATAACGACCAGCGCTTTGACTCCTTTTCGTCCGCAACTCTCGGCGGCTGCGACAACTTGTGTTGCGGGTACGACAATGATGGCGAGATCGACGGTGCCGGGAATGTCTTCGACGCTCTTGTGCGCGGGCACGCCCTCAATGACTGCGGCGGATGGATTGACTGGATAGACGGGCCCCTGAAATCCGTAACTCAACAGGTTGCGAAAAATCACGCCGCCGATGCTGTCGCGCTTGCGCGAGGCGCCAATGACCGCAACCGCACGCGGATTGAAGAACAACTTCAGTGCGTTGGCTGAGGCAATGCTGTCGCGCCGTTCGAATTTTTTAATCGCTTCGGCTGTCAACGATGTCGGAAACCTGACGAGCAGTTCGCCCGCAGCCACAGTGATCTTGGTTGGGAAGCCTGACTCGCGAAAAACGTTCAGCATGGCCGTGTTGCTCGAGAGAGTTTCTGCTTCGAACACTTGAATCGAATTCGCGGCCGCCACTTCCGCAAGTTGGCCCAACAGAATCGTTGCTAAGCCGCGTCGCTGATAGTCATCGGCGATCGCAAACGCAACTTCGGCGCGGTCTTCGCCCGTCGCGGTGTAGAACGCGTGACCGACGATGCGATCCGCGGCGCCGGTCAACGCGATTAATCCGAACTTGCGACAGTAATCGACACTCGCTTCACGATGTGCCTCAGCGGCGAGGGCAGAATCACTTGAAGCCGACATAAATCGCAGCCAGCGCGAATCTGCCGACAGCGATTTGAACAGTGCGAAGAGAAGTGCCTCGTCCTCAGGACGCATCACCCGCACGCGCACCGTCGAACCGTCGCGCAACACGACATCGCCATCGCGGCGCGTGGCCAACCAACCAGGCTTTGTTTCAGTTATCTCTCCAGTACTGACTTGGGACATAGGACACCGTCATAAACACGTTATTCAGTGCAACGTTTGTGCCCGCTGCCGCACGTCACTTTCCCTGATAAATCTCCTCGGCGGCCCACTTCCGTTGCGGAAACTTCACCAATTCTCGCGCGAAAACGCTCAGAAAAGCCGTCGATGACTGCGGATTCACTTGGCGCCTAAGTTGGAATGGCGGTTGCTCGATCCCTCGCGTCGATACTGGTGTGATCGTCTAATTTGTGAGGTGGCAATCATGAACGATTGGGCATTACTTGAAAGCGTCGAAGGCTTGGAAGGATCGACTAACGCGCAACCGGGCGCGCTTTGGGAATTGCTTCAGGGTGAAAAAGAACGCGTCTGCGGCGAAATCTCAGGCGCTGGATCGCTGGCTCACGATAATGGCTTCGCAGCGAACGAACGCGATCCTTCGGATGAGTACATCGAGGCAATCGACTGGCGTCATCGCGACGAGTTGGAACATCAGCTGCGCGAGATTATCGACGCACAGGATCGCTTGATGGACGGGTCCTATGGCCGGTGTAGTGAATGCGCAAGCGAGATTGGCGTGAAGCGCCTCGTTGCAAATCCGGCCGTCAGTTTGTGCGTGTCGTGTCAGACGAGCGCAGAGCCTCAATTAACTTTCCATTCGATCTGATGACGAAAAGAGGCGCGCGGAACAGGCTCGGCACGGTGCCGAGCCTGCCTATGATTATTTTGCTTCAGTCGTCGCGGCCGCTTTGACCATCGGCACGGGATGTTCGCAGATAGCTTTGTAAGTCTTCACGACATCGTGAAAAGTGAGCGGCGGTTTCTTGCCGTTTGTCTCTTGAGCTTTCAGCACAATGTCATTCATCGACAGCATGCCCTGGAGCTCGCCTTCCTCACTCATCACCGGCAGTCGACGAACTTTGTGGTCCTGCATTAGCTGCAAAGCCGTGTGAACGTCATCGTCAGGCTTTACTGAGAATATCTTGGCCGACATTACTTCTTCCACGGAGATCGTGGATTCGGGCCGGTTTCGTACGGCGGTGGCCATGCAAATGTCACGATCGGTGATCACGCCGACGACTTTTCGGCCATCCTTGATGATCGGCAGGATACCGCAATCGTTTTCCCACATTGATTTGGCGGCACTGGCCAGACTTTCCGTCAGCCAGATCGCCACCGGATCAACAGTCATTACGTCTTTGACCTTCATGATTGCTTCCTTTCATTTGTCTTGATTCCGTTTCCGTTTGTGTTTCGCTTGCGCCCGCGCTTGCGCCGAACAACTTCCACCGAACAATGCGCGCGCGCGGCGACTGCGCCGGCGACACTTCCCAACAAAAACCGTTCGAGTCGATTAGTAATCCCCGTGGCACCCAGAAAAATGCAGTCAGCTCGCCATTCCTCAGCCACCTCGACCAGGACATGTTTGGGGTTTCCGACTTTCACGATTGCTCGCGCACGTAAGCCATTCTTCGTTAACTTTTTGGTGGCCGCGTTCGCCAGCTTCACGGCGCGTTGATGCTCGCGCGCATTCGATTCAACCACTGCGTCAACGACGATTGGAACAAATTCCCCGACGAAGGTGGGCTCCAAAGGTTCATCGACGACCACGACAGCAACTTCACTCTTCTCCGGCCAACTGCGAGCAATGATTTGATCGATGGCGGCATTGGCGGCCGCCGATCCGTCAACGCCGACAACAATTCGCACAGGCATATCTGGTTCATCAACTCGCCCGCGCGCCACGCGCACCGAACAGCGCGCTTCATTGAGCAGCCATTGCGAGATGCTGCCGAGAAACAGTCTGCCTAAAGCTGAGCGGCCCTGCGAGCCGACGACGATTAAATCAGCTCCGAACTCGTTTGCTTTTGTGAACAGCTCAATTGTCGGCGAACCCCATCTCGCTTCATGACGGACCGCCCAGTTTGCAAAAGCCGCCTGAAACCTGGCGGCAGCCTTCTCTGCATGCGCGGCTGCATCGGCGACGACTGCCGATCCGGCCAGGTATTTCCGTTCGAGGCCGAGTGGACTTCGAACATTGGTGGCCATTTCAACCACCTCGTAGGCCGATGGTGACGGGGGCGGCAACCAATCTTCGGCGACGCAGACAATCAATGCTTTGCCGGTGTTAGGCAATCCGGCATGAGTGAGATCATCGAGCGCCGCGTCGGCGCAAATCGAACCGTCATAAGCGATCAGAACTTTCATGATGCTTTGGTTTTGTGCTGCTCTCTTTATTTTGTGAGCGCAACTGATGTGCCGAGTGCGGTCTTGCGAATTGCCTGTGTTTCGGCTCGGCGAGCCGGCCAGTTCTGAGAAAAAGTCCGCAAGTTTGAGAAAACTCCACACAGCAGAAACCGCGCTTTGATCGAAATCGGACATTAACGCGTGCATCTCGATCGGCATAGATCGTGCGCGCATTGTCGTCGGGAGATTTCGACAATGAACAAAATGAGAGCAACCGTATTCCACGGAAAAGAAGACATTCGGGTTGAAGAGGTTGAACGGCCGCATGCCGGCGTTGGTGAAGCCGTGATCCGCATCACACTAACAACCATCTGCGGCACAGATGTGCACATCGTGCGCGGCGAGTATCCGGTTCGGTCGGGATTAATCATTGGCCACGAACCAGTGGGCATCATCGAAGAATTGGGCGCGGGAGTTTCCGGATATGAAGTCGGCGACCGCGTATTGGTGGGCGCCATCACCCCCTGCGGCCAGTGTCGCGCATGCCTCTCGGGCAATCTCTCTCAATGCGGACACGGCGACGGCTACGAAGCTCTGGGTGGCTGGCGATTCGGCAACACAATTAACGGCGCTCAAGCGGAGTACCTGCTCGTTCCGCATGCGCAAGCAAATTTGGCCAAAATTCCCGACGAACTGACTGACGAACAAGTCGTACTGCTGGCTGATATCGCATCGACGGGGTTCAGCGGCGCCGAATCAGCACAAATCAAAATTGGCGATGCAGTGGTTGTCTTTGCCCAGGGCCCAATCGGTTTATGCGCTACGGCCGGCGCGAAGTTGATGGGAGCGGCGTTGATAATCGGCGTCGATGGCGACGCGAACCGGTTGGCAATGTCTAAGAAGATGGGCGCAGATGTTGTCCTCGACTATCGCGAATGCGATCCCATTGCTGAAGTAAAGAAATTAACGGGCGATGGCGCTGACGTGACAATTGAAGCACTGGGAACACAACAAACTTTCGAAAGTGCGCTGCGTAGTTTGCGTCCCGGCGGCACGCTATCAAGTCTCGGCGTGTATTCGGGCAAGCTTCAGATTCCATACGACGCCTTCAATGCAGGCATCGGTGACCATCGCATCGTCACCACCTTGTGTCCGGGAGGCAAAGAACGGATGCGGCGGTTAATCGAAGTAGTACGCACCGGCCGCGTGGACTTTACGCCGCTGCTCACCCACAGATTTTCGCTTGACGACATTGCGGAGGCCTACAAGCTTTTCGGTGAACGCCGCGACGGCGTCATGAAAGTCGTGATCAAACCGTAACTTGCGCCTGGTCTTTGACCGTATCAGTTCACGTCGCAAGTCTTTGCAGCAACACTCCGACGGCGTACGCGAGCGTCGCCGCGATCCCACCAACTATGAGCGTCGACAAACCAGAGCGCCACCAGCTAACGGTTGACCAACGGCTCTTTATTGAGCCGATCCCAAAAAAGACTGCGCCGGTCAGCACTATCGAAGCTAAAAACGCATTCGGAGATCGGATGAGAAAAGGAATTAACGGAACCAATCCACAAATTGCGAAAGCGCTGAAAGTTGTCCATGCCGCCAGCCACGGCGAACGAGCTTCCAAAGGCAAGCCGTACTCTTCGGTCAACATCGTGCGCACCCAACGATCTTTATCTGAAGTTATTAATTCGACCACGCGATCAAGATCCGCGCCCTCGAAACCTTTGGCCGCAAAAATCTGACGTACTTCTTCCCGCTCGCCTTCTGGCGCAATTTCGATGTGACGGTGTTCGATCGCCGCTAACCGCAGCATGTCGTCATGCTCGGATTTGGTGCCGAGGAAATTGCTCGCGGCCATCGAAAAGCCGTCGCCGACAAGATTCGCGAAACCCATAATCACAATCACCACCGGCGACAGTTGCGCGCCGACAACTCCGGTGACGACCGCAAACGTGGTCACGGACCCGTCGATCCCGCCATAGATCCAATCGCGTAGATAATTGTGGCGTGGGCCGGCTGCAAGCCGTTCGCCAATCGCCTCAACAGTGTGTTCGTGTTCCATCGCTCGCTTGATGAGCGCAATGAATGTGCCAACGCCAAGTACAAGATTGGGGCTGTAAGTAATAACGGGGTTGTCGGCAATCGGGGCGGTAGCCCGACTGTGAAGGAGGGCGCAAATTGCCGAGGATGCTTGCGAGTTATCGCGCAAGCGTGAGCAACTTTGCGCAAAGAGGTTGATGGCTAGCCGCTTCGCCCAAAAAAGTCTACTTGTCGGGCTTTCTCGTCCGCGAAGCGGGCGGCAGATACAGAACCGCGAACGATAGTGAGCGGGTTAAAGGCGCAACCTTCAAAGAGTTCAGTACATTATTCGACTAACGTTGAATGTTTGTCCCGCTCGCTACCGCTCGCGGTTCTGTAAGCTGACCTTAGCTGTTTCGCTGCTACTCTGTAATTGGAAGGCGAATCGTGAACGTCGATCCTTCGCCGACAACGGATTTCACTTCGACGCTGCCACCATGCACGCGTGCGATGCGCCGTACTGCGGGAAGGCCCAGACCGGTGCCGCCTTTGCTGGTCGTGAAAAACGGACTGAAGATATTCGCCAGGTCTTGCGGGTCGATGCCCCGGCCGTTGTCAGACACTTCGATCACCGCCTCATCGGTCGCTTCATCATCTTTCGGCTGGACCCGTTGAATCCGCAGTGTGACCTGGCCGTCCTTTTCAACTGCTTCCATCGCATTGATCGTGAGATTCAATACGGCGTCTTCGATTTGCGCGGAGTCGACAACGAGAAAGATATCTTCGGCGGTGGGGACAAACTCGATCTTTACCTCTTCGCCGCCGCGTCCGCCGCATTGCGCACGTGCGAGGTCGACTGTCGCTCGCATCAATTCGGTGAGCGACGCGCGCTCCAACTTCAGATTCCGCGGCCGGGTCCGATCCAGCAGCGCGCGCACCGTATTGTCGATGCGCTGCACTTGATGCCGAACGCCTTCCAGAGCCTCGCGCTCCGGATCATTGGCGTCGCGCCGGCGAATCAGAATATCGACTGCGCCCTGAATGCCCGCGAGCGGATTTTTGATCTCATGCGCCAATCCCGCTGCGAGTTCGCCCGTGAACGAAAGCTGTGCCGCACGTTGCAGTTCGATCGTCTGTTGCCGAATCTGCTCTTCGGCGAGTTTCAGTTGCGTAATGTCGTGACGAATGGCGACGTACTGATAAGGCTTCCCGTCCTCGTCAAGAAACGGCACGATGGTCGTGTCAACCCAGTAGATGCTGCCGTCCTTTGCACGATTGCGGAGCTCACCCTTCCAGACTTTCCCGCTGGCGATCGTCGTCCACAAATTGCGAATGAACTCTTTCGAGTGATAGCCGGAATTGATGATGCGATGGTCCTGGTCCAGCAATTCCTCGCGCGAGTATTTCGAGATGCGGCAGAACTCGTCGTTAACATAGTTGATGATGCCGCGCTGGTCAGTAATCGCAACGATGGTCGATTGATCGAGCGCGAACTTGATGTCCGCCAGATCTTTCAGCGATTCCTTCAGGGCCTGTTCCGTGCGCGCCGGCATTGGTTCCATGGACATTTCCGGCAAAGTTTATCAGCAGAAAGTAGCGAGGAGCGAATGGCTGCGTTTACGCCGGGTTTCATCATCCGTTCTCAAAAAAGACGTGTATGATGTGCACATCAAAAACCCGGTAAAGCAGCCACGTTGCATCGTTATCGCGGGGCCGAACGGTGCGGGCAAGACTACTTTCGCACGTGAATTTCTGCCGCATGAAGCTGGCGTCATTCACTTTGTGAATGTTGACTTGATCGCCGGCGGATTGTCACCTCTCGCTCCGAGACTAGCGGCAGTGACCGCTGGAAAACTATTGCTGAAAGAGCTTAAACGTCTCTCCCATGCGCGCGAAGACTTCGCTTTTGAAAGCACCTTGAGCGGCTTGGCCTACGCAAACCGAATCAAAGAGTGGAAAGCTGCCGGATACCACATCGAAATCGTTTTCATTCGTTTGTCGTCCTCTGCGCTGGCACTACGGCGTATTGCCGCAAGAGTAAAGCAAGGCGGGCATGATGTTGCTCGCCCCGATGTATTGAGAAGATTTGATCGCAGCTGGAAGAACTTTGAAAGAATCTACCGGCTTTGGCAGATGCGTGGTTTCTGTACGACAATTCAGGGGAATCGACACGGTTAATTGACGAAGGTGCATGACGAAGAAGAACGGCAAACCATCTGAACTGGCAAAGAAGGTAACTCGTGCGATGCGCCGGGCGGCCCGTAACGCGCATAGAATCGCCGCTGCATACGGCACACCGATTTACGTCGAGAAGAACGGCAAGATTATCGCGCTCAAACCAAAAGTTCGATAGCCGGCCTTTTGCTTTCTGCCTTCTGCCTTCTGCTTTTCCGCGAACTGCCATCGCTGCTAAGATTCCGCCATGCATTTCAAAACCACGCTCTTGCTGGTGATTTGTGTTCTGCTAATCGGTCTCGGATGCACGCAGGAATCCGTCCCTCAAGTGCGCGCGAAGAAACTCACCGCCGCGGATTTGGAAAAGCTGCGCTGGATTGAAGGCACCTGGCGCGGCACCGGCGATGCGGACAAGCCCTTTTTTGAGCGTTACCGTTTCGAAAACGCGACGACTCTCGCAGTTGATAGCTTTGATAACGAGAAGCTCGAGAAGGTAACCGACACCACCCTCTTCGAATTGAAAGACAGCGAGTTTGGCGGCGGCAGTGAAGGCTCCCGCTGGGTCGCGTCGGCTCTCGACGACAAGTCCGTGACGTTCTTACCAGTCACGAAGGCGCGCAACGCGTTCCGCTGGGAAAGCGTCGACAAAGACGAGTGGAAAGCAGTTCTCAACTGGCCCGCCACCGCTGACAAACCTGCGCGCGAACGCGTGTTCAAGATGGAACGCTGGCCGAAGCAGTGAGCAGTTAGAAATCGCCATGAGTTTTCTGGAGCTAGCAAAAGCGCGAAGCGCGACAGACTGATAGCCCCTGGCGAGCGTAGCGAGCCTGGGGAAACGAGGGTTGATAAATGATTCGGAGCCCGCGTCAGCGGGCGAAAGATTCTGTCGCCAGCTTCGCAGGCTCGGTGAGGTCTAAACGATAGAGTCCGCAGGCTCGCTTCGCTCGCCAGCGGCTAACAATCTACCGCCTGCTGTGCAGGCTCGTAACTAAGCGCGAAGCGCGACAGACTGATAGCCCCTGGCGAGCGTAGCGAGCCTGGGGGGAAACGAGGGTTGATAATGATTCGGAGCCCGCGTCAGCGGGCGAAAGATTCTGATCGCCTGCTGTGCAGGCTCGTAACTGAGCGCGAAGCGCGACAGACTGATAGCCCCTGGCGAGCGTAGCAAGCCTGGGAAAACGAGGGTTGATAAATGATTCGGAGCCCGCGTCAGCGGGCGAAAGATTCTGTCGCCAGCTTCGCAGGCTCTAATTGAGCGCGAAGCGCGACAGACTGATAGCCCGTGGCGAGCGTAGCGAGCCTGGGGGAAACGAGGGTTGATAAATGATTCGGAGCCCGCGTCAGCAGGCGACGGAGAAAGTAATGTCCCACACAAATCTCCTCTACCACATCGTATTTGCTACGAAAGAACGTGCTCCTCTGGTCACCAATGAACTTCGGCCACTTCTTCATGCATATCTCGGCGGCATCGTCCGCAGTCTCGACGGTCTGCCACTTGAGATCAACGGCACAACCGATCATGTTCACATCCTCGCGCGATTGCGTCCGACAATCTCCGTTTCAGAATTCATGAGTAAACTGAAATCGAGTTCGTCTGGCTGGGCGAAGCGGCAAACGCGCGGAAGATTCGCGTGGCAATCTCGGTTCGCCGCCTTCACCGTTAGCGAGTCTCAGGTTGAACGAGTGCGGCACTACATTCGAACGCAGGAAGAGCATCATCGCCGCCATTCGTTCCAGGATGAATTCGAATTGATGTTGAAGGCCAATCGAATTGATTTTGACGAGCATCACTTGTGGAGTTGATTCTGTCGCCTGCTGTGCAGGCTCGGTGAGGTCTAAACGATAGAGTCCGCAGGCTCGCTTCGCTCGCCAGCGGCTAACAATCTAGTCGCCTGCTGTGCAGGCTCGTAACTGAGCGCGAAGCGCGACAGACTGATAGCCCCTGGCGAGCGTAGCGAGCCTGGGGGAAACGTGATGGAAAATCATTCAGAGCCTGCGACAGCAGGCGAAAGATTCTGTCGCCCGCTGCGCAGGCTCGGTGGGGTCTAAACGATAGAGTCCGCAGGCTCGCTACGCTCGCCAGCGGCTAACAATCTAGTCGCCTGCTGCGCAGGCTCGTAACTGAGCGCGAAGCGCGACAGACTGATAGCCCCTGGCGAGCGTAGCGAGCCTGGGGAAACGAGGGTTGATAAATGATTCGGAGCCCGCGTCAGCGGGCGAAAGATTCTGTCGCCT